>Ga0207687_10002044_pt1 | contig 13832 bp, 11 predicted proteins | sample KBSM54metaG_FD_184399 | JGI IMG/M metagenome (GOLD analysis project Ga0207687, IMG submission 184399) | Miscanthus rhizosphere microbial communities from Kellogg Biological Station, Michigan, USA - KBS M5-4 metaG (SPAdes) (version 2) | ecosystem: Host-associated > Plants > Roots > Rhizosphere >...
GCTCACGGCGCGCGCTGCGCAAGAAGTCGTAGGCGGTGTGGCTCGCCAGCAACCCGAGCCAGGTGCTGAGCTTGTTGCCGCGCTCCGGGTCGAAGCTGCGCAGCTTGAGCTTATCGTTGGCCAAGAGTTGCACGCAAAACGTGGCGTAGATCTCGCGCACGTCTTCCTGCGAAACGACGCCGCGAAAGCGCGTCGTCACGCGAGTGATCGTGCTCAGCACCAAGCGGCTGAAGCGCGTATTGAACTCGCGCCAGGCTTCCGGCCGATCGGCGAGCAGTTCCTGCACGAGGCGGCCGTCGTCGTTGGCCGGCGCGCGGTAGGAGACTTCGGCTTCACGGCTCGTGGGGAAGGGACGGTAAGTAGCGGCGACGGTGGTCAACATGGCGACTGGCTCCTTGCTTTCGAGGAGACATTCAGCACGCGCCGTGCCGGGCTATTCTGCTAATAAAAACAATGACTTGCGCATGCGTAACAGGGCGTAACGCCGTCACCTGTGACGCGTCACACGGCCTGGTTTTGGGGCCTTCGCCGGCCGTGAGAAGCCCAGCCGGCGCCGGCTCCTTGCTGACCCCGGTTTGTACGCTTTCGAGCGTGCTAGTTTCCCCTCAGCGCATGCCTCCGCGACTCAAAGCCGCTTTGCTCTTGGCTTTGTATTTGGTGAAGACGCTGTTCCGGCGCGCGTTCACCCGACGCAAATCGGGCATTGCGGAGTTTCGCGCCCACTACGACGCGGATGGCTTGCCCCCCGTCTCGCTCGAGGAGCGGGAAGCGATGCCGGCGTTTAGCCGCTGCGTCGCGTGTGGCCTGTGCGATCGCGGCGAGGCGGCACGCATTGCGGCGTCCGGCGGAGCTTATCGCGGCGTGATGGCGCTCGTGCTCGCCGGCTCGCGCAGCATGCCGGATTACCGCGCGGCGGCGTACAGCTTCAGTTTCGTGAGCGACGAGGTGCTTGCCGAGAAGGAACTGATCTGCCCCACCCAGGTGCCGTTCCGCAGCCTCGCTCGCTTCGTGCGCGACAAGGCTGCGGCGGTGGGCGGAGCATTGCCGCTCCCGGCGCGGATCGAATCTTTACCGCCGCGCCGCGCGCTGCTCACTTCACGAGAGTGAGGCGCGGAGCGACCGAGAACGCGGCCAGGTGCCCGCTTTCCTCGGCGAGATAGACGTTGCAGCGTTCATCCACCCGCAGCAGATCCGGGATCAAATCCGAAGGAATGTGGCCGATGACTTCGCCGTCGCGGGGGCGAACCACGTGCACCTGATGCTGAGGCACGAACAGCGCGCCGTTGCGTAAGACCGGCTCCAGGCGACGCGGCTGGTCCGCGTCCACATGCCGCGAAAACACTTGATTGTAGCGCAGGGTGCCGGTCTCTGCGTCGAGGCAGAGCAGTGCGCCCGAGGCGGAGTTGGCGATCAGCGCGTCGTCCACCGCGAGAAACGCGGTGGTTGGCGACGAGAGGCCCGGCGCTTGTTCCCAAAGCGCCTCGCCCGAAGCGCGCGCGTAACTGGAGACGCCCATCCCGCGTCGATCGCGGGTCGGAATCGCAACCACGTGAGACGCCAGTAAGGGCGCATGGCCTGCCGCCGGACGCTCTTCGAGCTCTTTCGACCAGCGCACTTCGCCGGACCACAAGTCGACGTGGTGCAGCCGCGTCGGCCCGATTGGGCCACCCGAGAGCGCGAACACCGAATCGTGATCGATACTCATATCGCCGGAAAACGGCAGGCGATCGCGGACGCGCCAGACCACTTCACCCGTCGTCACGTCGAGTGCAAGGAGCGCCGAGTCCCCGCCAGCGACGAGGATCAATTTCCCGGCGCGTCGCATGCGGTAGTTGGCGGGGCGCTTGGCCGAGTAGCGCCAGCGCACATCGCCCGAAACCAAATCGATCGCGGTCACCGAGCGGTCGCCTTCGGCGAGCACCAAGAGTTTAGGTAGGCCGGCCGCGTTGACCAAAGCGCCCGTTGCACCGCCATTGGCGCGCGGCGCGACGTGTGTCGTGAAGCGCGCTTCGCCGCTGTCCAGGTCGTGCAGGACGACCGTGCCATCGGCGTGCAAGCGCGCCAGGCCGAGCGGAGTCACGACGCTCGCTGCGCGTGGCGTCGGCATGCGCCACAGCACGTGCCCCGTATTGCGCTCGATGCTGGCCGTTTCACGCTGCGAACCGACGATCAGCCGCTCGCCGCATTGAAACGTCGCGCGCAGGTCGATGTTCGGAACCGTGGCGACCCAGCGCGGCAAAAACCGCATCTTGCCGCCCGCTTCCCACATGCCGCGCTCGCTACGCGGGCGGGGCAGCCCGAAGGACCGGTAGCTGTCCGGTTCGGGATTCTGGAGCGAGTCGTCAGCGACGCTGTCGGCGAGCGAATCGGACAGCGTGGTGGCGCTGCTGATCAGCGCTTTGAGGCGCAGGTTGCGCGCCTGGTTCGGATCGTGAGCGCGATAGGCTTCGGCCAACCCGAGCGCGAAGCGCGCGGCTGCACCCACGAACGTGCGCGCATCGAGCTCGGGGAACGACAGCGCTTCGCTGTCCGTTCCGTGTGCGCGCGCGCTGAGCGTGACGGGGCCATCACCGGGGCCGCGACGCACGGCGAGTTGGACACCGTCGACCTGCGCTCGGCGGAATACCGCGCGTTGAGCGCGCCAGGCGTCGAACACGTCGTCGCCCAGCATGACCAAGCGCTCGGCAAGCAAAAACAAGCAAGATTCGCCGAGCGAAACCGTCTTGTTGCGGCAGGTGAGCGTGAAAGTGCCACGCGCGAGCAGCGAGTGCAGGTCCGCGCGCTCGAGCTCCGAGTTGCCCTTTTCGTGGCTGCGAGCGATCGCCGAGCGGAGGCTGACTTGCGCCGTGAAGGTGAGTCCTCCGAGTGCGCGCGGGGTGACCGCGACGGGAGTGCGCGTCAGCGGGCGCCGACCGAAGCTCGGGTACGGCGTGTCGAGTTGTCGCCGTGAGCTGCCGAGCGACGAAACGATCGCGGGCGGGGCTTGACGCACCGGAGCTTCGTCGAGCGCGGCCAAGATGGCGCGACGCAGCTCGAGCAATTCCACGCGTCGCTCATGGACGGCCACCTGCGGCATGGGGCCGGAGCGGAACACGCTGATGAGCACGTCGGCCCCGTCTGCTTCGAGACCAATCTCCCAGGCCTCGTCGTCCGTGTAGAGCTGCAACGTCTCGCGGTCGCGCTTGCCGCGCGCCAACGAGGACACCGATTGCGCGAGGTCCGAAAGCAGGGCGAGCGCCTGCCCCTCTCCCAGACGCGCAGTGATATTCACGCCGTCGACGATGACGTCGAAGAGCCCGTACAACGGCGCGAGGGCCGTGCTTGGAGCGGTTTCGGGGCGGGGGCGGACGACGACCTGTATTGCCGACATTCAGTACTTTGCGAATCGTATGAACCGGCGCGTCAGAACGACACTTTTTCGAAGCGATCGCACAAGATTGGACAGCGCTCGCTGAGCCCGCTAGGGGCGCTTCCGAGCCGGTGCGTTCGAGCGCAGACTGCTGCCCGCCAGCGCACAAACCGCCAAATGTTCTCAGAAACTAGTCCTCCAGGGTCGATCGGAACGGGCCCCCGCCGGTCAAGAAAACGGATCTGGAGCGCTTTGGCGGGCGCTGCGCTGGTTTTGCCCCTCGCGGTGTGGCTTTGGGGGTTCACGGTCGACGACGCGCTGATCACGGCGCGCGTGGCGGCCCACATCGCCGAGCACGCGGGCGCCCGCTTCAACCTGAACGGCCCACTGGTCGACGCGGTAACGCCGTTCGGATTTGCTCATGTGCTGTCGGGCGCAGGCCGCGGTGGCACGTGGGCGGCATTTCAATTCGCGAAGCGTCTCGGGCTGTGCTCGTGGCTGATCGCCGCGGCGCTACTCGCGTTGCTCGTCGAAGAGTCGGGTCGACGGCGACGCCGTTGGCTGCCATTCCTCGTGCTCGCCGTTTCCGCGCCGCTCGCGGCGTGGGCCGTGTCGGGCATGGAGACCGGGCTCGTGACGCTGCTCGCTACACTCGGCCTGCTTGGTGGTGGGCGCGGGGCGCTGTCGCTTGCCGTTGCGGCGGCGTGGCGCCCGGAGCTCGTGCCGTTCGCGCTCACCTCGGTCGTTGGTGATGCGATCTCGAGGCGTGAGCCGCGGTTGGCAGTTGCCCGGCGCGTGGTCTCGACGCTGGCGCCCGCGGCGGCGGTGGCGTTGTGTCGAGCCGCGCTCTTCGGCCGCCTCGTGCCGCTCGCTTTCTACGCAAAGCCTTCGGATTTCGAGCATGGGCTGCGCTACGCGCTCGGAGCATTCGTGTTCACCGGGCTGCCGTTGCTCACGCTTTCGACCCCACGCGAGTTCATGCTGCTGGATCGAGTGTCGCGCTCGCGAATGATCGCGCTCTTCGTGCACTTTTTCGCCCTCGTCTTGGCGGGCGGTGATTGGATGAGTCTGTACCGCTTGGCGGTGCCGGTGTTGCCCTGCGCGGCCTTGCTCGGCTCGGCGATCGCCGAGCGAAGTCGCGCGCTGCCGTGCGCGTTGCGGACGCTGTTGGCGCTCGCGTTTGCGCTGGTGTTAGCGCGCGGTTTGGGCCCGGCAGCGCGTCGGGTAGGCGCCGAACGGGTCGCCCTGATCGCCGAAGCACGCCCGTTGCTCCAAGGCGATCGGCGCATTGCCGCGCTCGATGTCGGCTGGGTCGGCGCGCAAAGCGAAGCCGAGGTCATCGACCTTGCGGGTGTGACGGACGCGCAGGTCGCGTTCTTTCCCGGCGGCCATACCTCGAAGCGCATCCCGCGCGCTTGGCTACTCGCGCGAAGGCCCGATGCCGTGCTGCTCTTGCTCGCGCCTCACGCCGAAGTCCGCGAGCCATTCGCCGAGTCGCAGTTCGCTCGCGCGGTCGAGCAACGGGTCGCCGTTGATTTGGCCGAAGACTTTCGCGTCCGGGCCAGCGTTGGCGAAGGCACGCTCCGGTATCTGATTTTGGAGCCAAAACCGGCTCCGCCAGCGCTTTAGCCGAGCTTGGTGGCCAGCTGTTTGGCGCCCAGCTCGGCGATGGCGTCACGCATCGTGCGCGCATCGGCGAAGCGATCGCGGGCCAAGGGCGCCATCGCCCGCTCAATCACCGCGCGAAATTCCGCGGGGATGGTTTGAAACGCGCGCTGGACCCCACTTTGGGTATCGCTGCTGGCATCCGGGCGCTCCCACAGGTCGCTCGTGCGGAGCGGGGGAGCAATGCCGGTTAGGCTCTCGTACAAAACGCCGCCGAAGCCGAACAGATCACTGCGATGATCGATTTCCTGGCCCTGCTCCTGCTCGGGGGACATATAGCCAGGGGTGCCGAGCGGCGCGTTGGCGTTGGTCAAGCGGGTTTCCGCCCATTCCACTCGGGCCACGCCGAAATCTAGTAATTTCACGTGTTCGTTGCCGGCACCCGGCTCACCCGAGAGGAACAAATTGCTCGGCTTCACGTCACGATGAACGATGCCGGCCGCGTGCACCGCGCCCAATGCATCGCAGATTTGCAGCGCGATGGGCACCAACTCTTGCGGTGTCAGCGCCCCGACGCGGCGCAGGCGATCGGCCAGTGATTCGCCGTGCAAACGCTCCATCACGAGGTAGCTCGTGCCGTCTGCGAGATGGCCGTCTTCGTAGACTTCGACCACGTTCGGGTGCCAAGCCAGGCCGAGGGCAGCCGCTTCACGCCGCAAACGATCCGCGGCGATGGTGTCGTGCGCAACCGCCGCGCGCAGCATCTTGATCGCCACGAGTTGACCATCCGCCAAACGCTCGGCCTCCCAAATCGTGCCGTTCGCTCCGATGCCGAGCTTCTCGGTGAGCCGATATTGACCAGCCAGCACCAAGCCCTCTTGGAAGGCTTGGGTGCCGCGTTCGCGGCGCTCGCGCAGGGTGGCTGCACGCTCCAGCGTCTGAATGCGCACGAGTTGTCCGTGCGACTGCGCTCGTCGTCGTCGCTCGTGGGTGAGGAGCGCGCCGGCCACGCCGCCCAAGACCGCGCCGAACAGCACGTCCACAGCGCCCGTGGCGAACGATGCGGCTTGCCACGCTCCCATGCCGCCGGTGAGCGCGCCGAGCAGGGCGCCGATGACCGCCGGCCCGGAGCCTGGTTCGTGAAAGCGCACTTCGACGGCCGAAAGGTCACGCGCGACGGCGTCGGTCACGCGCGTCACTCGGCCGAGGGGTAGCCCGAACAACAACGGAATCGCGCTGAGCTCGGCTTCGCGGGCGAGGGCGCACAGGCCATCCCCTTCGTGCGGGGCATCGTCGCGTAGACGAATGCCGCCGCGCCAGACACCGGGCGCGGCTTGCAGCGTGCGCCAACGTTCGGTCCAAACCTGATCACCCTCGAAGTGATCCAGGCGCTGAAAGGCTTCTGCCGGGCCGCCGGCGCCGCGCAGCACGTGCGTCCAAACGCCGAGATTTTCCGAATCGACCACTTGCGGGGCGGTCTTCACGATGGCTTCGCGACCCCACCGCGAAGCAAAAGCAATCAATGCCGAATGCCAGAGTTCTACCGGGATCAGGCGCGTCTCGTCGCTCAAGTATTCGCGATCGAGTTTCGTCTGCAGCAGAAAGGCGTCGGCTTGTGCTGGCCCGTGCTCGGTGAGCACGTAGTCGTAAAGGCTTTTTATCCGCGATGCGGTTGTCTGCCCTCCACTGCGACCACGGCGTTGCACGGCACCATTAAGGTAGTGGTTCCCCCCCGCAGGTCAAGCAGCCCCGGCCCGCGGTTTTCTCCGCTTGGGACGCAGCGAGTTCCGTGGTAGGCGGCGCGCGCACGGTGTGGGCTCGATGGCCGTGCGTCTTCGCACTTGTTTCAGCGATGATTCTGGTCGTTACAGAGAGCATGGAGTGCAGCGCAAGCTCGGTTCGCGCACTTTTTCTGCCTTTCGGCAGGAAGCAATCGGCCGTTCCGGTGTTATAGTGAGTGAAGGCATGATCGGTGGTTGGTCGAAAGAGCGGCGTCGCGCGCTGGTAGTCAGCGCAGCCGTCGCGTTGGCAGCGGGGTTGCTTTTGCAGACCTCCGGCTCGGCCAATGCAGGTCCGCTCGGCGTGATCGACGGCCAAACGCTCGACGTCGGGGCTGACAAGCTGGATGTCGACATCGAGAAGGGCACGGCCACGCTCCAAGGCCACGTGCAGGCAACGCTCGGCGACATGCACGTCGATTGTTCGCGCATCGAGCTGAAGTACGACGAAGCACCGAAGGTTCGCTGGGCTCGCGGCAGCGGTGGCGTGAGCGCGAAGCTGAAGGGCATCGAAGCCACGGCCGCTTCGTTCGAAGTCGATGTTGCGCATCGCACGGTGAAGTTGAGTGGCGGAGTCAAACTCAGCCGCGGTCGGGGTTGGGTCACGGCTGATTCCGCCGCGATCGACATCAACACCCGCAAAGTCACGCTGGAAGACGTAAAAGGTTCGATTCCGGTTCAAGCGCCCGAGCGCTGACCCGCGTTCGAACCGAGGCACGAATCACCACTCGGCTTTTCGGCCGAGAGAGCGGCTGATTTCAGAGGCCCGCTTTTTGCTTTCAGTGCTAGGCTCAGGTCCGACTGGGGTCTCGGAGCTCAACTCCAGTAGGACGCAATGGAAATCAAGCAGCAACTCCGCCTGTCGCAACAGCTCGTGATGACTCCACAGCTGCAGCAGGCCATTCGCCTCTTGCAGCTCTCGCGTCTCGAACTGATCGACGAAGTTCGAAAAGAGTTAGACAACAATCCGGTCCTTTCCGACGAAGAGCCGTCCGAACGCACGCGCAACACGCCTGGTGAGGTGCGCACGGTTTCGGAGCACGGTGCCGGCGAAGACCGGGATTACCCGCGGACGGAAGCCAAGGCCACCGAAAAGGCCACGCGCGAAGTCGACTGGGAAAAGTTCCTCGAGAATCGCACGCAGCAGCAGGGCCCCAACGCGACCGGTCGGAGTGGCTTCGAAGATCTGCCCCCGATCGAGCAGAATCTGACCAAGCCGGGAAACATTCAGGATCACCTGCTGTGGCAGCTGCAGATGAGTGATTTCTCGGAATCCGAGCGGCGCTTTGCCGAGCTCGTGATCGGCAATCTCGATGACAAGGGCTATCTCGATTTAGCGGGCGTCGAGCGCCCCGATGGCACCCGCACGCCGGACCTGAGCATCGAGGATCTGGCCGCCGAAGCCGAGTTGCATCCCGACGACGCGCCGCTGGTTTTGGAGATGATCCAAGCCTTCGACCCAATCGGCGTCGCGGCCCGCGATTTACGTGAGTGTCTGCTGATTCAAGCGCGCATCGCCGGTTACGAAGACGGCGATTTCGAGCTCGAGATCATCAAGAACCACATGCATCACCTGGAGAAGCACAACTACCAGGCGATCGCGCGTGAGATGAAGATCCCGATCGAAGACGTGTACGAGGCCGCCAAGTGCATTCAAGAGTTCGAGAGCCGGCCGGCGCGTAACTTCACGGATACCGATGATCGCACGATCGGCATCACCCCCGACGTCTACGTCATCAAAGACGCCGATGAGTTCGTGGTGCTCGACAACGATCGCGGCGTGCAGCGCCTGTTCATCAATGAGTCCCTGACCAAGCGCATGATGAAGGACCCTTCTGCGAAGGAGTTCATCGGCGAAAAGCTGCGCAACGCGCAGTGGCTGATCCGCGCCATCGAGCAGCGTCGGAAGACCATCATTCGCGTCGCCGAGTGCATCGTCGAAAAGCAGCGCGATTTCTTCGAAAAGGGCGTCGCTTTCCTGAAGCCGATGATCTTGCGGGATGTGGCGGAAGCCGTCGGCATGCACGAATCGACGATTTCTCGCGTCACTACGAACAAGTACATGCACACGCCGCAGGGCCTGTTCGAGCTCAAATACTTCTTCAATTCCAGCATTCGCCGCGTAGGCGAAGAGGACATCGCCAGCGAGAGCGTGAAGCAGGCGATCAAGAAGCTGATCGAGGAGGAGGATAAGTCGAATCCCGTCAGCGATCAGGCCATCGTCGAGATGCTGGAGAAGAACGAGGGCATCAAGATCGCCCGTCGCACGGTCGCCAAATACCGCGAGATGCTGGGGATCCTGGCGTCCTCCAAGCGGAAGCGGCTGTTTTAGCCGGTCGCTAAAGATCGGAAGCCTCCGTGCGGGGAGGCGGGTCTTTTGCGGAGAAGTGTGCTGAGTACGCTCGGCCGCCCGCGCGTCTTGTGGCCAGCCGGAGCGAGTCCGGCGATTCTCGCACTTGGGTCTGGCTGCTGGCGCCGATCGTGATCTGTTCTGGGCGGGACTGAGGGCCCTTGGTGTTTTCCGGCAGCGGGCGACCTGAGAGGTTGGGGGGAGTCCGAAATCAGCTCAAGGGGTGAGGATCTTGAGCATGATCTGTCGGCTTTCGTAAATTCCAGCTAGTCTCCGAGCCGAAGTCACGGTTTAGGAGAGCTCATGAACGTCAGTATCACTTTCCGTCATGTCGACTCGAGCGACGCGCTCAAAAGGTACACCGAGGAGAAGATCTCGAAGCTCCAGAAATTCTTGCGCCAGCCCATGACGGCGAAAGTCACGCTGATCGTCGATCGCTTGAAGCAGATCGCCGAGGTGCGCATCTCGAGTGGTGGCGCGCACCTGGAAGCCAAAGAATCGACCAACGACATGTACGCGTCGATCGACGTGGTGCTCGGCAAGCTCGAACGCCAGATCCGCGCCACCAAGGGCGCCGCGCAAGCCAAGCGCCGTGACGGCGAAACGGTACGTAAAGCCGCGGTCAAGCGCGCCGTCCCGGTGGACGTCGAAGTCGAACCCGCTCCGCGCATCAAAACCGCAGCGAAGATCGTAAAGAAGGCCGCCAAGCGTGCGGCCAAAGCCAAGCGCTGAGCGCGGGTTGAACCCAGTCATGCGTCTTTGCGACATCCTCACCATCGATCGCATCATCGTCGACGCCGACGGCACGCTGATTCCCAACAAGGACAGCGCGTTGCAGCACCTCTCCGAGCTGCTTTCGCCAGCCGTGGGCGTCGTGCAAGAGGAGGTGCTCGACCTGCTCCTCGAGCGTGAGCGGCTACAAAGTACCGGCATCGGTGACGGCGTGGCCATCCCGCATACCGCGCTCGATCACGCCGAGCAGCAGGCCGCGGCGCTCATCGTGTGTCCGCGCGGCGTGGACTTCGACGCGATTGACGGCAAACGCGTGCATATCGTGTTTGGCGTCGTCGGCCCGAAGCGCGCCACTGGTGAGCACCTGCGCACCTTGGCGCGCATCTCGCGGCTACTCCGCGATGACACCACGCGGGCACGCCTCGTTGGCGCAGCCAGCCGCGAGGAAGTGTACGGGCTCATCGCAGCCCACGACGCGAGCGGGAAGTAAGGGTGGCACCGACCGAGCCTCCGTCAGTGCTCTTGCATGGGGTCAGCGTTCGCGCGCTGCTCGATGACCCTCGCTTGAGTCTGAACGTGCGGCTCGTCGCCGGTGCCTCCGGATTGGAGCGCGAGATCCGGCACCCGCGCATTCAAAAGTCGGGCCTCGCACTGGTGGGGCACGTGCACGGCGTTGTGCCGTCGCGCATCCAAGTGCTCGGCGAAACAGAACTCAGCTACGCCGAGTCGCTGGATCTCGAGGGCCAGAAAAAAGCCGCAGAAGTCTTCTTTTCGCAGGGAGTTTGCTGCGTTCTCGTCACGCGTGGTGTCGATCCGCCGCGTGTTTTCTGCGAGGCCGCCGAGCGCACGTCGACGCCGCTCGTCGTGTGCGCCGAGCGCTCCTCGGCCGTGATCACCGCGATCCACACCTTGCTCGACGAACAGCTCGCGCCGCGCTCGCGCGTCCACGGCGTGCTCGTGGACGTGTTCGAAGTCGGCGTGCTCTTGCTCGGGAAGAGTGGCATCGGCAAGAGCGAGTGCGCGCTCGAGCTCGTCATGCGCGGCCACCGCTTGGTCGCAGATGACGTGATCGAGTGCGATTTCCGCCCGCCCGGCATGGTCTTCGGCCAGCCCGCGGCGTTGCTTCGCCACCACATCGAGGTGCGGGGCCTGGGCATCCTGAACATCAAGGATTTGTTCGGCGTCACCGCGATCCGTGAACGCAAACGCCTGGATCTGATCGTCGAACTCCAGCTCTGGCAAGCCGACGCCCCGTACGATCGCATCGGCCTCGAGGACCGGCATCGCGAGGTGCTCGGCGTGCCCATCCGCGAGGTCGTGTTGCCGGTTCGCCCGGGTCGGAACATGAGCTCGATCATTGAAATTGCGGCTCGCAACGAGCTGCTTCGCCAAGCCGGTCATCATCCCGCCCGTGAATTCGTGCAGCGCATCGAGAAGGGGCTGTTGCGCCCCGAAGAGCCGGAAGAGCGCATGCATCGCACGCCCAGCGGCTCCTTCCGTATCCTGTCGCCGAACGAGAGTTCCGCGCCGCCGCCCGTCGGCCCGGAGCGCAGGTGACGAGCGGCGCTCAAACATTCGTGGTCGTCGTCACTGGCGTGAGCGGCGCGGGTAAATCCACCGCCGTCAATGCGCTGGAAGATCTGGGCTTTTTTTGCGTCGACAACCTGCCGACGCCAGTGATGAAGGATACGCTCGAGGCCTTCGCTGCGGTGTCGGTGCGTCGCATCGGCTTCGGCGTCGATGTACGGGTGCGCGGCTTTTTGGACGACGCCGCCGGCGCGCTCGAATCACTGAGCGTGCCCGGGGAACGCGATCTCGCGGTGCTCTTCTTGGATGCGTCGGACGAAGCGTTGCTGCGGCGTTTTTCCAGCACGCGCAGGCCTCATCCGCTGAGCACCACGCTGGAGCCCGGCGGTGAACAAAGCGCCAACGCGGTGCTCGATGGCATTCGCATCGAGCGGGAGCTGCTCACGCCCCTGCGGGCGCGGGCAACGATCGTGATCGATACGACGCGTCTCAGCGTGCACGAGCTACGGCGGCAAGTGACGGCGCACTTCGGTCCCGGCGCAGGGCTCGCTCCGCGGCTGCACACGCGCTTCGTGTCGTTCGGCTTCAAGTTCGGCACTCCCGTCGATGCCGATATGGTCTTCGACGTGCGTTTTCTGGACAATCCGCACTTCGTGCCGGAGCTGCGGGATTTGCCGGGCATCACCGCACCGATCAAAGATTTCGTATTGAAGCAGCCGGACAGCCGCGCGTTTCTGGATCGCGTCGTCGGGCTACTCGAATTTTGTCTACCGCGTTTCGAACGCGAGGGAAAAAGTTACCTCACCGTCGCCATCGGGTGCACGGGTGGCAGGCATCGTTCGGTCGTGGTCACCGATGTCTTGGCAACTGAATTGAACCAACGGCTTGGCCTCGCGATCGATGTCGTGCACCGCGACATCGATCGCGTCAGGATGAGCGGTCCCGGCGCCGACCCCGATCACGCGGCAGTGCGCGCCACCACCAGCGGAGGTCAAAACCCATGAGTACGTCGAGGGGCACATTCGAAGTGAAGAACAAGCTCGGCCTGCACGCGCGAGCGGCAACCAAGCTGGTCCAGCTCGCCTCGAAATATCCCTGCGATATCCAAGTCAGCCGCGCTGGCCAAGCCGCCAACGCGAAGAGCGTGATGGGGGTCCTGCTATTGTGCGGCTCCAAAGGCACGAAGCTGGACATCGAAGCGACCGGCGAAAGCGCGGCCGAAGCCGTGACCAAGCTCGGTGAACTCATCAACAATCGCTTCGGAGAAGACGAATAACGCGATGCGAGGCAACGCTCCGAGCATTCCCGTCGAAGGGTCATTGCACCCGATTTTGGACGGCATTCCCGGCTCAGCCGGTTACGCGATCGGGCATGCGTTCGTCGTGGATACGCGGCGCTCGGGCGTCGTGCGTCGCCACATCAGCCTGGAGGCATTCGCGGCCGAACTCGAGCGCTTCGATCAGGCGGTGCTGCGCGCCGCCGGCGAATTGCGGGACGTGCTCAACGTCAAACGCGGCACCGCCACGCGCGCCGAGAGTTCAATCTTGGAGGCCTATGTCCTCATGATCGAGGACGAAACGCTGCGCGCCGCGATCGAAAGCCGCATCCGCGATGCGGGGATTTGCGCGGAATGGGCGCTCGATCTCGCCGTCAGTGAAATGGCGGCGCAGCTCCGCCAAAGCGGCGATCCTTATCTGGCCGAGCGCAGCCACGATTTCGAGTTCGTGGAAGATCGCCTGCTGCGCACCATGGCCGGCAAGCAAAGCGCCGTCCTGTTGCCGGAAGATCGCGCGCCAGGCATCCTCATTGCGCATGACCTTTCGCCCGCGGAGACCGCCGGCCTCACCAAAGAGCGCGTGCTCGCGATCGTGACCGAAGTCGGTACGCGCACGAGCCACACCGCGATTTTGGCGCGTGCCCTCGAGATCCCGGCGGTCGTCGGCGTGCCGAACCTGCTATCACGCGTCGGCAGCGGGGACCTGATCGTGGTCGATGGCGTGCGCGGCCAAATCCGCCTGGATGCTACCGAGACGGTGATCGCCGAAACCCACGCCAAAGCCGGCCGTTTCAGTGAACTCTCGCGCCATCGCAAAGAAGCGCGCGATAGGCCGATTCGCACCGCGTGCGGTGTTTCGGTGGAGCTCCGCGCAAACATCGAGCTGCCGTCCGAGGCCGGCGTCGCGCTGGAGCTCGGCGCGCGCGGCATCGGCCTGTATCGCACCGAGTTCTTGTACGTCGACCGCACCGAACCACCGTCGGAGGACGAACAGTACGAGACGTACCGGCGCGTCGTCGAAACGCTGGCGCCGCTCTCGGTCACGCTGCGCACGTTCGACATCGGCGGCGATAAGTTCGTCAAAGTTTTTCAAGTGCCGCACGAGATGAATCCGGCGCTCGGTCTGCGCGCGGTGCGCCTCGGCCTCGCGCGCCCGGAGATTTTTCTGACTCAACTGCGCGCCATGGTGCGCGCTTCCGTGCACGGCAAGTTGCG
>Ga0207687_10002050_pt1 | contig 13806 bp, 9 predicted proteins | sample KBSM54metaG_FD_184399 | JGI IMG/M metagenome (GOLD analysis project Ga0207687, IMG submission 184399) | Miscanthus rhizosphere microbial communities from Kellogg Biological Station, Michigan, USA - KBS M5-4 metaG (SPAdes) (version 2) | ecosystem: Host-associated > Plants > Roots > Rhizosphere >...
CTCTCCCATCAGGACGTGGTTAGCGCCCGACAATCCCTTAGTGCGGATTTCTTCGCTCGGGTGGTGATCGAAACAAAGATGGCAGCTCTGCACATAAGGCAGGTTCGTGAGGATGTCCTGATCGGTGACCTCCACCTTGCCATCCTGCACATCCTTGGGATGCACGAACAGGATTGAGCCCAGTGTGCCCAAGTCCCTGAGAAGGATGGCGCAAACCAGGCCGTCAAAGTCGCTGCGCGTGAGTAATCTGTATTTTCTGATTTCCGTAGTCATAATTCGCCTGCCTGCCTTATCGGCAAAACCGGTCCAAGCACGAGCGGAATCGTTCAGGCACCCGGTTCTATGATTCGGAGTTTGGCGTATGCTGGAAGTTCGAGGACCCAATGATCACACTCAAAATCAACGGCGCTCAGCGCCAGTTCGATGGCGATCCTGACATGCCTTTGCTCTGGTACCTGCGGGATGTAGCCGGGCTGACAGGATCGAAATTCGGCTGTGGTATCGGTATGTGTGGTGCCTGCACCGTACATCAGGATGGGGTAGCTGTCCGTTCCTGCGTGACGCCGGTCCGGAGCGCAGTCGGCAAGGAAATCACCACCATCGAAGGCCTGAGTAATGGCGATCATCCATTGCAGAAAGCCTGGGCCGCGCTGAATGTTCCCCAGTGCGGCTATTGCCAGGTGGGGCAGATCATGCAGGCCGCCTCGCTGCTGAAGACGAAACCTAAACCAACGGACAAAGACATCGACGATGGAATGTCGGGCAACATTTGTCGCTGCGGCACCTATCAGCGTATTCGCGCCGCCATTCATCTGGCCGCCAAGGAGAAGGTATGACCATGATCGACAACTCCAGCCGCCGCAGGTTTCTCCGCCAGGCTTTCGGAGCCGGCGCTCTCGTGCTGGGAGCGCGCATTCTCCCGACGCGGGCTCTGGCCGCCCTGGAAACGGCCGCTTTCTCCCCCAACATGTTCGTTGGTATCAAGGCCGACGGAACCGTGTTGATCGTCGCCCATCGGTCGGAGATGGGGACCAGCAGCCGGACCATGGTCCCGCTGATCCTGGCCGACGAAATGGGAGCCGATTGGAAGCGAGTGAAAATCGAGCAAGCCATCGGCGACGAGAAATACGGCGATCAGAACACGGACGGGTCGCACTCGATCCGCAGTTTCTTCGGCGTGATGCAGGAATGCGGAGCTTCGGCTCGCACCATGCTGGAACAGGCCGCTGCCAATCAGTGGAAAGTCCCAGCCTCCGAATGTAAGGCTACTCTGCATGAAGTAGTCCACACTCCCAGCGGCAAAAAGCTGGGTTACGGCGAACTGGCGCCTGCCGCCGCCAAACTTCCAGTGCCAGACAAATCCAAGCTCATCTTCAAGAAGAAAGCCGAATATCGCTACATCGGCAAGGATTTGCCGGTTTACGATCTCGCGGATATTACGCACGGCAAGGCTGTGTTCGGCATGGACGCCAAGGTCGATGGCATGGTTTACGCTTCCATCGAGCATCCGCCGGTGTTGGGCGGCAAGGTGATGTCGTTCGACGATAAGGAAACTCTTCAGGTAGCTGGTGTTTCCCGCACTGTCGAGATTCCCGGTTTCAAAGCTCCCCACGGGTTTCAACCGTTGGGTGGCGTCGCCGTAATCGCCGATAGCACCTGGGCGGCTTTCCAGGGCCGCAAGAAACTGAAGATCAACTGGGATCCAGGCCCGAACGCCAGCTACACTTCGTCGGAATACAAGAAGGAGTTGCAGGCCACGGCGCGCAAGCCGGGGAAAGTGGTCCGCAACGTAGGCGACGTCGATAAGGCCTTCGCCGGCGCGGCCAAGACTCTGGAGGCGGATTATTACGTTCCGCATCTGGCTCATGCGCCCATGGAGCCTTTGGTGGCTGTGGCGGATTTTCGCAATGGCAAGTGTACGCTGTGGGCGCCCACGCAGAATCCGCAGGCGGTGCAAGATACCGTCGCGGCTGCCGTCGGCATCGACAAGAAGAATGTGATCTGCAACGTCACTTTGTTGGGCGGCGGATTCGGCCGCAAATCGAAGCCCGACTATTGCGCCGAAGCGGCCATCTTATCCAAGCAGCTTGGCAAGCCTGTAAAGGTCGTATGGACTCGCGAAGACGATATCCATTTCGACTACTATCACTCCGTCGCCGCGCTGTATATGAAAGCCGGCGTCGACCCAAAAGGAAAGCCGGTTGCGTGGCTACAACGCACCGTATTTCCCTCGATCAATTCCACCTTTGCGCCGGACGTCAAATCGGGTAGCGCCGGCGAACTGGGCATGGGCTTCACCGACACGCCTTACGATCTTCCCAATCACCGCGCGGAGAACGGCGAAGCGGTGAACCATGTTCGCATTGGCTGGCTGCGTTCGGTGGCGAACATTTATCACGCCTTCGCGGTGTGCTCCTTCGCCGACGAGCTGGCGAACGCCGCGGGCCGCGATTCGAAGGATTATCTGCTCGAGCTGATCGGTCCGCCCCGCCTGGTTGACCTGAAGGCGCAAGGCGTCGACTACCCCAACATGGGGCCTATTGAAACGTATCCGGTGGATACTGCCCGCTTGCGCAAAGTGATCGAGCTGGTTGCTGATAAATCAGGCTGGAGCAAGCGCAAACTGCCTAAGGGTCACGCGTTGGGCATCGCCGCGCACCGGAGCTTCCTCAGCTATGTCGCCACTGTCGTCGAGGTCGCCGTCAGCCCGGATGGGAAGATCTCGATCCCGCGCGTGGACACAGCAGTCGACGCGGGTATGATCGTCAGTCCTGACCGCGTGCGCTCCCAGTTCGAAGGCGCGGCGGTCTTCGGAGCATCGCTCGCTCTCATCGGCGAAATCACGGCGACTGGAGGCAAGATCGACCAAAGCAACTTCAATAACTATCCGGTCCTTCGGATGAACGAGGCGCCGCTTGAGACGCACGTCTATATCGTCGAGAGCGACGCTCCGCCTGCCGGAGTCGGCGAACCGGGTGTACCGCCGTTCGCGCCGGCTCTATGCAACGCGATCTTCAAGGTGACCGGGAAACGTATCCGGGAGTTACCCATCGGGCGGCAGAAGCTGGTTTAGAAACCACTACTCCGGATAATATCCCTCGCGCGCGCGAACTTTGAGGCCGCGAGGACCGCTGACCGTTACCTGAATCGGCCGCCACGCCGCACTCGCGGCTGGCGGGGGCTGGAACGATAGCAGATAACCGTGTGTCAGATCCTCGGACACTTTATCGAATACGCGGCCAATCTCGCTGGGTTTCTCAATCACAAACGCTTCCCCGCCGGTGGCCTTGGAAATTCCCGCCAGTTGGTCCAGCAGGTCTTTATGTCCAATCGCCTCACCTTGCGCGATGGTGTAGATGGGAACCCCGTTCGCCTTGGCACGTTGAATTGCAGCGTCCGGGTTCAGCGTGCTGGCGTTGTCCTTGCCGTCGGTGAATAGCACGATCACTTTCTTTCCCGCGTGTCCCACCAGATCCTGGCCCACCCGGGCCAGCGCGTCATATAGCGCGGTATCTCCATACGCTTGGGTACGCAGCACCGCGCGCTTGGCGGCAGCCTTATCGGTAGTGAACGGCTGCAATTCGGTTACCGCGTCACTGAAATTGTAGACCGCGACCGAATCTTCCGGACGCAGCTCGCCAATCAGCCGCAAAGCGGCGTTCTTCAGGGCTGGAAGCGCAAACTGCATGCTTCCGGTCGTATCGAGGAGCAGCACGCAGGAAACCTCATTGGACTGCGGCTCGAAGGCCGTGATGCTCTGTGGATTCCGCTCATCGATGATCGTGAAGTCGCCGCGAGCCAGGTTGTCGACATATCGTCCGCGGCTGTCGGTGACCGTCGCGGACACTTCCACCAGCCGCCCCGACACTTTGAAGTCCGCCTGAATAGGAGGCAAATCCGAGGCGACAGCAGCCGAGCTTCCGCCAGATGCAGGGGCCGGACCGGACGCTTGGTCGCGAGGCGTGGATAGAGCCACGCTCTTACCGGCAGGCGCGAAATGTTTTGCCAGATCCCCCAGGTTCATCAGGCCGCCCGTCAGATATGCCCCGGATGAAGATGGCACCAGCGCCACCGATGAAAACACCGCAGGCCTTTGAGCAACAAATTGATGTTTGCGCAATAAAGTTGTATCCGCATTGACCAGGAGGCCATCCGGATCGAGCGATGCGGCATAAACTATCCCGCTCAGCGCAGCCGCCATATTTTCGGGATTGTCACTGAGCTGAGGAACGTTCTGTAATTTCAGAACCCGCTCAAACGCGGCGCGTCGCTCTTCGTCGAGGCGTAACAAGTTGCGCGCCACGGCATCGTGCGTGTTTCCCCCGGAGATTTCACGTACCATCGCCAGTGCTTTTACTGAATGGTCTTGGCCTGTAAGATCCTGACAAGTGCGGCGAAATGCGGTGGCCCCGGCCGCGGAGTCGATCGATCCCGCCTGCACTCCGCGCGAAATCAATTCCACAAGGGAGTGCCATTCGCCCAGTACAGCATTCTGGGTCGTCACCGGATATCGGCCAACGGAGGTGCCAAAACGCTCCAACGCCTCGAAATCCGCCTGGCGCATGGCATTCAGACGCGCGAAATACGGGAACAGCGAGGTCCACTCCGAATAGTGCCGCGTCAGGAGCTTTACCGAACCCTCGTCCAACGGCCGTCCGCGCCGCTGCTCCAGCTCGGCAATGGGAACCAGCGTTTCCAAAGTAGGCATCCCCAACAAAACATCATCGTCCGATCCAGCCGAAGCGGTCCACGCTACCTTGCCGCCGGGATAGCGGACATTGCCGGCATCGTCCAGAGGCAGCTTTTGCAGCAGTTCGGTCCTCCATCCCTCCACCTGTCTGGCTTGGCCGTTGCGGAATTCGTCCCCTTGGCGATACCAGGCATAGAAACGTTCGGCGCGCGCAACAGTCTTGGTGAAGTAGCGCTGGTGTGCCGCATCCGAGCGGGCCAGCACCGAGTAGAACGCCGCCAGCGTTCCCAGTGGTTTGTCCAGAAGCGCGCGGAAGAAAAGCCCAGGACTGCGCGGGTTCTCGCCCGCCAGCTTGTGCCATACGGCTGTGGACTCGACGCCACCGGGCAGGGCAACGGCACTGCCTGAGAGGGACAACGCCGCGCCATGGCGGGCGAGGGGATCAGCATAGCGAGTCGCCAGCGTGCGAAGATCGGCCGCGGTGAGCAGTTCGCTGGATGCAGCGTCGCTCATCGCATTCAAGCCGGCGCAGGTTTTGGCCAGGCGCCAATCGGTGGCGAAGCTCGCCGCCACGCCGCCTGGCGGCACCACAACGTCTTTCAGGAGCGCGCTCCAATCCTCGCCGCCCGCGAGCCGGGCGTTTTCCGTCGGGATGTCGAACTGGAACTCCCGGCCCGCCTCAAGCTCTTCCTGCATATGAATCTCGTCGATTCCCAACGCCCCGGGAATGGCTTGCCGCAGGCCGTCTTCGGGTTGATCGCCCGGCTCGACAGTGACTGCGGTATCCTTTTGGCCCAGCTTCCAGCCCAGCAGCCGGAGGATGTGTTCCGTTTCCTTACGCCGGTCCTCGGTCGCCAGGGACAGCGTGATGCGCGTGCCGTCATCGCCGCGTTCTCCAAGTTGCGACATCTCGGAGATTGCGGCCAGATATGTGCGCAGGGTCTGGATGAATTGCGGTTTGCCGAGCGTGCTCCCCAAGGAGACCTCGCGGATAATGGCGCGGCAATAGTTCGAATAGAACCCGAAGTACGTGGGAGGCTCGTCCAGATGCACGATGGCGGCCATCGCAGTCAGCCCGCCGGGAACCCAAGCCTCTTGCGTTCCGGAAGATGACCTCGTCACTTTCAGTTCCAGCTGCGGCTCCGGTACTGTCGGTTGTGAAGGGGGTCGCGATTTGCCGAGATTCTCCATACGAGCTCGAATCTCTGCCGCGTCGGCGGGTTTCGAGTCCAGCGTCAAGTATTGAGCGAGATGTTCCCGTGCTCCGGGGTAATCGCCTTTGGTCTCGAGGATCACGGCCAGGACATATTCCGTCCGAGGGACTTCATGTTTCCGGTCCAGACGGATTCCGGTCCGCGCACTGGCCTCTGCTGCATCCAGATCCTTCTCGTAATAGCGCGCCGTCGCTTGATGCAGGTAGATCTCCGGATAGCGCTGCTTGGTGTCCAACTTGATCAGCGTTGCGGCGGTCTTCTCCGCTGTATCCCAATCTTTGGCGGCGATACTTTCGCGAGCCACATCCAGGAGTGCGTCCAAAGCGTTGGGCTCCAGCTCCACTACATGCTGAAACGCATCCCGGGCTTCGGCCGGTTTATTCTGGTTCGAGCAGGCCACGCCCAGCGCATTCCAGCCGCGGGTGAATTTGGGCGCGACTTGTACCGCGATTCGCAGCTCGCGCTCGGCTGCCGCCCAGTTCTTCTTCTGAGTGAGTCTTTGCGCGTTGTTCCAGGCTGTCCGCGCCGCCAGTGGTATTCCGTCCTGGTAGAAAATGTTGATGTCGGTGTTCGAGCTGCCCGCCGCACGGGCTCGAAGCACCATCGGAGGCAAATTAGGATCCGTTGACCAGTTGAAGGCGGAAATATCGATTACCGTCGAGTCGTAACCGGTAATCCCGGCCCGCAAAACGCAGGTCTTGTCACTCAGAGGGTCGATTTCCATGGCCCATAAGTAATTGCCTTTCTTGTCGGTTTGAGTGACCCCTTGGCCGCCGGTGTCATGACAGAAGCGCTCGATGCGGATCGAGCGGTTGGGAATGGAGCCGTCCTCCATCACCACCTTTCCGCGCATCAACAGGGTGTTGGCAGCGGCGGGAAAATTTAACACGAAGAATCCGGAAATTACGCCTGCGAGCGACAGGGCGAACGGCGTACGCATATTAGAGTGATGATACAGATTACTTCTTTGCTTTGCTGGCCTGGCTCTTCGCGGGTATATTTGCCTCGGACCAATTGAGGATCACATCCGCGACTTCGAGATTATTAGTGCCGAGCATCATCATATGCGTGGTGCCCTTGAATACCGGGTTTCCCACCTCGTCGAGCTTGATATATTCCGCCTTCGCGGTACCGTGCCCGGCTGCGCGGCGAGCATTGATCGCAGTCACGGTGGTCTGGCAAGCCTCACTCGTCGCCGTGTAGTCTCCCTTCAAGGCCAGATAGGGAATGTTGTCGAAATCCTCCGCCTTCAGCCCGCTATTCGGAAGGGAGCAGGAGCCTTCGATGGTGATCAAGCCCTTCAACAGATCCAGATGGCCTCTTTCTTTCAGAATGCGGACCATATGATGCCCCATGATCCCGGATTGAGAATGCGTGGCGACCACGGCACCACCCAGTTTTTCGACCAGTAACGCCAGATCCATCGGCGTCCACGTGTTGGCCGGAGCGATCTCCTTGGGATCGCAAGTGGGGCAAATTGAACCCGGCAGAGTAACTTCGGCATTCGGGACCAACTGCTTGTAATACTCCAGAGCGAGATCGTTGGCCGGACCCTTTGGTGCGGGGCCGATCGCTCCCTCGCGCGCGACCACGTTCGCGTCAACCGAACTAAACGGATACGCCGGCCGGTAGTCGTTAGTATGGGTCGCGTCGTCGCTGGGCGGATCGCCGGGATCTCCGTGCTGTATCAGCGTGCCGTTGAGAATTGTCGAGCCTTCGGGAATCAGGTGGCCGAACCACTGGGTCCAGGCGCCATTATCGGTAATCCTTCCGAACGCCGGAATCATGGGCAGACCTTTGGATACATCTCCGCCTCGAATCAAAGCCGCAGCCTCATGCAGTACCGACTCGTCGAATCCGGATCGGCCGCGGCCAGCCTGGTCGACCAGGTAAGTGGAGATGCCCTTGCGCACGAAATAGGGATACCAGCCTTCGCGGCCATCCGGCGTCGATTCGAGACACGCTGCCGTATGCGTCGATCCGTGGACCATGATGACCGGCGGCGCATTGCGCTTCTTGGTAGCTGGGATTTCGAACTGGACATACATCTGACCGATCGTGATCTGGTTCGGCACGGGAGACTGGCCGGCCGCGGGCACCGTCGCGTAGTTGGTCACTTTGGGCACGCCTCCGATGAAAAAGCTGCCCTGGTCCTCGATCACGAGGGGCTTGGTGAGAAACTTCTTCATTTTGGGGGTTTCCTGAGCGGCGGCGCTCACTGTAAGGGTGGCCAGCAGGATCGCCGGCAAAATACGGAAGAGCGGTTTGTGCGTAGTCATCAGGATTATTCTAGTACCCTATTGACACGCGAAAGAGTTCGTACTAATGTCTTAGTATGAGTCGCGCCGGTAGCAAGCCAAAAACCACTCTTACGGGGCAGGAATTGGAAATCATGAAGGTGATCTGGAAGCTGGGGACACCCACGGTGCGGCAGGTTTACGAAAACCTGCTGGAACGCAGAAAAGTGGCATATACCACCGTCATGACCATGATGAACATCCTGGAACAGAAGGGTTATCTCAAGAAGCGCCAGGGCGACCGCGCATTTGTTTACACGCCCAGCCGCCCGGAAAAGCAAGTGATTCGCGCGATGGTCCGGGAATTCGTAGACCGCGTGTTCAACGGCGCCGCGGAACCACTACTGCTGCACCTGGTGGAGGATGACCAGCTCACCAAGGAAGAGCTCGATGAGATCCGGAAGAGCATACGGCCATGAACTCACTTCTGTTCGATAACTTACTTTCCTGGAGCGCCCAGATCTCGATTCTGGCCATGGCTGCGGGGGCGGCGGCTTACGCGTTGCGACATGCGCGGGCGCGGCTATATTTCTGGCAGGCGATTCTGGTGGTTGCGTTGGCGCTGCCGGTGATTGCTCCCTGGAAGCGGCCGCTCGATGTTGCCCTGCCTGCGTCCTCAGCGCCCGTAGTGTTGGCAACCCACGGCGTTGCGGTATCCAGTGTTCCCCCCACTTCGGTGGGTTGGGGATTCGAACAATTGGCGATATTGCTCGCTGCCGGTGCGGCCTTCCGCCTGGTCTGGGTTGCCGCAGGACTCCTGCGATTGGCCCGCATTCGAAATCAAGCCCGGCCCTTGCAGACGCCTCCGGTCGCGTTTGGTGGAAGTGCGAGCTGGTACGTGTCGGATCAAGTGAGCGGTCCTGTTACGTTCGGCTGGCTCCGTCCCTCCATTTTGCTGCCGGCGAGGGTGTGCGAGCTGGCGCCGAACGCGCAGGAAGCCATCGCCAGCCATGAGCTGTTCCATGTTCATCGCCGCGACTGGTTGTTCGTCATGGCGGAGGAACTGATCCGCAGCGTGCTGTGGTTCCAGCCGGCCGTGTGGTTCGTACTCTCGCGGATTCAACTGGCTCGTGAGCAGGTAGTAGATCAGGAAGTCGTCCATGCGACGTGCGATCGCACGGGGTACTTGGACGCGCTCGTATCGGTCGCCGCGCAAAGATTGCAGGCGGATGTCGCACCGGCGCCGTTATTTCTCAAAAAACGCCAGCTCGCGGTGCGAGTGCAGGCGCTGTTGAAGGAGACCTCGATGTCCGCCTCTCGTCTTGCCGCCCATGTTTCGGTCGCCGCATCGCTGGCTTTCGCCGGCGCGTGCGTTGCGATCTGGTTTTTCCCCTTGCGCAGCGCCGCCCAGGTAGTTCCCGACGACGCCGGCATTACCGTAGAAGCCGGTGCACCCTTGGCGCATCGCACACCGGTACACAATCCTACGACGGCCGTGGGCGATGTGTTGCTGGAACTCAAGCTCGATTCCAAAGGCGAGGTCGCTGACGCGCGCGTGCTAAGCGGTCCGGATGAATTGCGCAAGGCTGCGCTGGCGAGCGTCCTCGATTGGCATTATGCGGCCGATACGGCGCCGCCCTCGCTGGTGAACGCGACGATTCACTTCGGACAGCGGCTTGCATCGGACGCTCCTCCTCCGCCACCACCACCTCCGCCTCCACCTCCACCACCCCCGCCAGGCCCGGGGGCTGCGAAAGGGTTAAGAGGTGGAATCGGAGCGGGGATCGGTCAGGGAGCCCCGCCTCCCCCGCCTCCCCCGCCGCCGCCACCCCCGCCACCTGAGACCGCCGTGGTACGGGGCATCGATCTTTCGGGATTGAGCACCGAATTGCAGCAGAGGGTGCAAAACCATCTAAGGGTTCGAGAAGGCGACACCCTGAAACTCGCGAACGTCGACCGCATTCGCGAAGACCTGCAACACGAGGTGGATGAGCATCTCACCGTTCGCATGCGTGTTACGTCAAACCCCTACTCACAAACCGGCGATATGTTTTTGTCCATCGTCGTGCCGAACACTTCCGATCCCCAGGCTTACAGAATTGGCGGAGGCGTTAGCGCCCCGATTCCGACCATCCGGCCCGAGCCTGAATACTCCGAACAAGCGCGGGCCGCCAAGTGGCAAGGCGCTGTGCTGCTGCAACTGATTGTGGACGAAAATGGCGTTCCGCAGAACATTCAGGTCGCCCGTTCCTTGGGTCTGGGCCTGGATGAAAAGGCCATCGAAGCGGTGCAGCAGTGGCGCTTCAAACCGGGGCTCAAGGACGGGAAGGCAGTCCCCGTGACCGCCAATATTGAGGTGAATTTCCGCCTTCCCGGGGAACCGATCGCAACGGCCGCACTGCCCTCAAAGCCTGTTGCGGTAGGCGGACGGGTCATGGATTCGCGGGTGGTGCAGAGAGTGCCTCCGGTTTATCCTGAAAACGCGCGCACCGCCAGAGTCCAAGGGACCGTTCAACTCAGCGTCACCATCGGACCGGATGGAAGAGTTCAGGATGTGCAGGCTTTGTCCGGCCCCGCGCTGCTCACGCAGGCGGCCATCCAGGCTGTAGCGCAGTGGGTGTACCAGCCGTTCCTGTTGAACGGCCAGCCAACCAGTGTGCAGACTACAGCCAACGTGAACTTTGCACTGGAGTAACCGCCGGCACGGGCCGTGTTGGGCGATAATGTGAGTTTCGCCCAACATGCCCAAGATCACTTATATTTCAAACGCCGGAGTCTCGCGCACTATTGATGTTCCTGTCGGCGACACCGTCATGGAAGGAGCCGTGCAGAACGGCGTTGACGGGATCGTCGCCGAATGCGGTGGCAACTGCCAATGCGCGACCTGCCACGTCTATGTCGAAGAAAAGTTTCTGGCGCTGCTGAAGCCGATGGCCGAGGACGAAGACGCGATGCTCGAAACCACCGCGTCGCCCCGGAAATCCAATAGCCGCCTGAGCTGCCAACTCCACGTAACGCCGGCGTTCGACGGCCTGGTGGTCCATACGCCCCCAACGCAGCAATAACCGCGACAATTAATTCATAAGTGGCCGTGGTCATTATTGGCGGAGGGCAGGGTGGTTTTCAAACCGCCGCGTCCTTGCGCGCCGAGGGCTACCAGGAACCGATCACACTGATCGGCGACGAGCCCGGCATTCCTTACCAAAGGCCTCCACTCTCGAAAGGGTTTCTTCTCGGCAAACAGGAGCAGCGCCATGCCGAGCTGCGGCCGGCTGCGTTCTACGAGACGCAGCGCATTGACTTGGTAACAGCGCGCGCGACGGCCATCGATCGTCTGGCCCGGCGCATCACGCTCGATTCGGGTGAGAACATCGAATACGACACGCTGGTACTCGCCACGGGCGCGCGCAATCGCATGCTCCCGCACGGCAATGTGGTCTATCTGCGCACCTTGGACGAAGCGGCGGAGATTCGCCAGCGCCTGGCCATCGCGAACGATGTTGTCGTTATCGGTGGCGGGTTCATCGGACTCGAAGTGGCCGCGGCGGCGCGAACTCTGGGCAAGCAGGTGACGGTCGTCGAAGGGCAACCCCGGCTGATGGCGCGCGTCGTCGCGCCGGTGGTGTCCGAATATTTCCGCAGCCAGCACGAGGCCAAGGGTGTCGATGTCTTATTAAATGCACAGTTAAGTGGGATTACTGAGAACGAAGCACTGCTGGGAGGGAGAACCCGCCGTCCCGCTGATTTGGTGATCGCCGGAATCGGAGTCGAGCCGAATATCGAACTCGCGAGGGACGCCGGTTTGCCCGTAGGCAATGGCATTACTGTAAACGAGTACTTGCAGACTCCCGACGAGGGCATCTTTGCCATAGGGGATTGCGCCGAGAGCCCCAATTCGTACGCTGAAGGGCTCTGCCGCCTCGAATCGGTGCAGAACGCCGTGGATCAGGCGGCGTGTGTCGCCAAGATCATCGTCGGCCACCGTGCTCCATATGGGGCGGTGCCGTGGTTTTGGACCGATCAGTACGATATCCACCTGCAGATGGCGGGCCTGCCGATGGGCTTCGACCAAGTGGTGACCCGAGGCGATCCAGAGAGCCGCAAGTTTTCGGTGTTTTACTACAGGGCGGGGAAGTTATGCGCAGTGGATTCGGTCAATCGGCCGGCGGACCACATTCTGGCGAGAAAGCTGATCGGAGCCCACGCGGCCGTGAGCCCCGACCAAGCCAGTGATGAAAGTTTCGACCTGAAGACAGCGGTTAGTTGACGGACGTACACCGGCAGCCGGCGTAGATTTCATCCAGCGCGCCGTTCAATGCGTCCAGGATACGATCGGCGACCGCAGCGGCCTCGGCAGCCGGGACCTGGTGCCGTGCAATCAGCGCTTCCCACTGCGCGGCGTGCTCCACATCGGCCGATTCGTGCACGGCGAAGTAGCGCAGCGTGCCGTCCTCAGTGATCTTGTAGTTCGCCTTCAGTCCCTCGATCTTGGCGGCCGAAACAGCCGGGATCTGGTTCTCGTAGCAATACAGGCCCGCGGCGGCGAGCCCGGTATCCATCTTCGCGATGGAGCGGAACGTCTCGACCAGAGCTTTCATTTTCGGACCAGCGGCTTGTCCGAGCACGGCCTCACGTGATTCGCCCAATCCAGCGGCGAAATCCAGCCACAGTTCGGGATGAGTGGGTGTGGTCGCTTCTTCATCAGCCAGGTTTGCGGCAATGGTCTGCCGGGAAGCGAGGTCTTCGCAGCGGCTGTGCATCTCGCTCAAATAGGCGGGGAAAGCACGGACGTGCGTGAAATACTGGCGCGCGTAGGACTGCAGGTCTTCGAGAGACAGCTCGCCCTTACTCCACGCCACGTAAAACGGATGCTTCAAGAGGTGCTTGGCATCGATCTTTTGGTTCAAAACTTCGATGGTCGAAGACATATGTGCAGTATTCTACCAGAATGTGGGCCGCCTCCATAGTCATGCTGGTGTGCTCCTGGTTGTCTTACGTGGATCGCCAGATTCTGGCGACGCTCTCAGTAGTAATCCTCGCCGATACCGGATTGAGCACCGAACGCTACACCGAGGTAGTCTCCGCGTTCTCCATCGCTTACATGATCGGGAATCCCTTGTGGGGCTCGCTGCTGGATTACGTTGGATTACGCAAAGGAATGCTTGCTGCGGTGGCCATCTGGAGCCTGGCGAGCCTGTCACACTCCTTCGTGGGGCAGGGCACTGCGGCTTTCCTGGGACTCGCCGCGGCCCGAGCGCTGTTGGGATTCGGAGAGGGCGCGACGTTTCCCGGAGGATTCCGTACAGCGCTGGATTCGCTGCCACCCAGTCGACAGGCGCGCGGCATAGCGATTTCCTACAGCGGCGGATCGCTGGGAGCGATCGTGACGCCCTTCCTGGTGATCCCGATCGCGGCGCGTTTTGGATGGCGGACGGCATTTCTGGTGACAGGGACACTGGGATTCGTGTGGCTCGCGCTGTGGGCCAAAGTCGCGCGGCCGCCCTATCTGCGCTTGCCGGAACGCAAGCCGGCGAAGATCATTTGGCCCAATTTACTAGAGCGACCATTCTGGGCGCTGGTGTGCGGTTATTCGCTGGGAGCGTTCGCGCTGGGCCCGATTTTGTATTTGAGCTCGCTGTACTTGAATCGTGTCTTCAGTGTGTCG
>Ga0207687_10002058_pt1 | contig 13775 bp, 10 predicted proteins | sample KBSM54metaG_FD_184399 | JGI IMG/M metagenome (GOLD analysis project Ga0207687, IMG submission 184399) | Miscanthus rhizosphere microbial communities from Kellogg Biological Station, Michigan, USA - KBS M5-4 metaG (SPAdes) (version 2) | ecosystem: Host-associated > Plants > Roots > Rhizosphere >...
AAGCCACGATCTGGAGCCCGCACCGATCGGTGAACTACCGGTGACCCCGGATGCCGTGCGCCGGCTCGTGCCCGGCGATCTTTCCCATCGCTTCGCGCTCTACCCGCTGGAAGAGCAGGCGGGCTCGCTCGTCGTTGCCGTCGCTGAACCGCTGCCCGCGGAGACGGAAAACGACCTCGCGTTTTCACTCGGGGTCACGCTCGTGCAACGCATCGCGCTGCTCGTCCGAGTGCGTCAGGCCATCGCGAGGGACTACGGCACACCGCTCGATCGACGCTCACTCCGCGTGCTCGCCAAACTGGCCGGCATGCCCGATCCGAGCCCGAGTTCGCTGCCGGTGCGACCCCGCGCGGAAGATACGGCCAAGCGCCCGCCCACGGTGCGCCCGGACAACCAAGCCGAGCAAGCGGCGCGCGTCGCTGAAACGGCCGTCCGCGCCTCCGAGCCGCGCGTCCCGCGTGCGCCGGCCGTTCCAGACCTCACGAGTTTCGCCAAGCGCGAAGCCAAAGCCGCGTCGCGACGTCTCGGTCCGGTCACCGCCGCGATGGCCGAGAAAGGCCTGCTCGACGCCGAATCGCGCGATGACGTGCTGCGCGCATTCTTCGACTTCGCGGCCCAATATTTCGAATATGCCGCGCTCTTCGCCGTACAAGGCGATCTCGCGGAAGGCCGCGACGCACAAGGTTCCGGCGCCGCGCGAGCACGCGTGGTGGGGATCGGCGTGCCGCTCGATCTGCCGAGCGCCATGTCGCGCGCTCGCGACGCGGAAAGCTTCGAGCTCACCCGCTTGGGAAGTGGCGGGCTCGACGGCGCGTTAGCGAAGGACTTGGAGCGCCGCCCCGGACGCTCGGTGCTCTTTTTGCCGATCCGCGTGCGTGGCCGCACCATGCTGATCTTGTACGGCGATCACGGCGATCGAGACGTCGAGCTCAGCGCCGTGGGCGATGTCATCTCGTTTGCTCCGCTCGTCAGCACGGCATTCGAAAATCTGATCCTGAAGCGCCGCATGCGCGGCAAAGGCGGCGAACTCCCGCGCAATCCGTCACTCGCCGGCCGCGTGCGGGAGCCGACACCGCCCATTCCGAGCGTCGGCGAACGCGCAGCGGCGCTGGCTTCGGTGATTGAAGATCGCGTCGGAGTGCGCAACTCACTCTTGCCCCAGCCTGAGGTGAAAGCGCCGAGCGTTGCCCCGGCAGCCACTCCAGCCACGGCCGCACCACGCGCATCGGTCCCCGTGCCGCCTAGCGCTTCACTGCCTGCTCCGCGTGCTTCCGCGCCAGTGCCGCCGAACCCTTCGGTCCCGGCGCCGCGTGCTTCCGCGCCGGTGCCGCCGCGCGCATCGGCTCCAGCGGCCAGTGCTTGGGGGCCAGCACCGCCGAGCGTGTCACTCCCGCCACTCAACGTTTCGATCCCCGCGCCGCCCAGCGCCTCAGTGCCACCGAGCACGTCGGTGCCACCGAGTTCTGGCCTCGCGCGCCGGGTGATCTCCATCGGCCCAGCAGCGCCCGCGAGTCCCTCGGCTCCTCTGGCCGCGCCCGTGTCGGCTCGGCCCAGCGCGCCCGTGTCACGCGCCGCCGAGCCCCCGGAAGACGGCTGGAACGCAGCCCCGGTTTCGAGCCCGGACCCGCCTTCGTTCGGGCGACGCGAGCCGGGAACGCACCCCGGCTTCGGCAGCGCGCTCGAACGCAAGCGCCTACCGATCGACGAGGCCCCTCCATCATCGCGCAGCGGCTCGCTGCCTCGTCTACAGCTCGTGCCAGAAGCGCAACCCGCCGCCGCTGCTGCCGACAGCAGCCCAGACATCAGCGTCGAATCCGGCGAGCTTTACGAGGACGACGTACCGCCGAGCTCGGGCGTGCCACTCGCGCCGGCGTCGCGCTCACTCGCTTACAGCGCACGCCCGTTGCCGCCGCGTGACGTGTCACGCGAGCAAGGCCTACCGAGCGTCATCGTCGATCTAGCCAACGACTGTCGTGAGCTCGTCAATGCGCTCGTGCAGGGGAATCCGAGTGCGGGTGACAAGCTCGTGCAGATCGGCGACCCCGCGATCACGGCGCTGGTCGCGGTGTTCCCCGGTCCCATCACTCAGGAGCTGCGGCGCGGCGGCGCAGAGGCTCCCAGCAAGGCTTCCGATTGCGGCCCGATCCTGCGCACGCTGGCGCGCATGGGCACGCGTCCGGTTCCGTTTCTCGCGGTGCGCACCGGCGACGGCGATCCGAACATCCGCGCCTGGGCCACACGTCTACTCGGCGAGATGCCCAGCGCGGAATCAGCCACCGCCGTCGTCCGCCGCTTGACGGACGAAGACGCCGAAGTGCGTCGCGCGGCGCTCGCCGCGGGACATCTGCTGCTCACTCACACCGAACCGGCCGAAGCCGTGCAAGCGAAGATCGCCGAAACGGTGAGCGACGTCACGCGTTCGGAAGAGAGCCGCCACTCACTCATCGAGGCGCTCGCCGAACTGCGAGCGCCTCTGGTGATCCCCACGTTGGTACGCCTGCTCGAAGACGGCTCGCCCGATATCGTGCGCTCCGCTCAGTGGGCGCTCACCGTCATCACGCGTCAGGATTTCGGTACCAAAGCCGCGCTCTGGGAGGAGTGGTGGCTCGCCAATTCCAGCCGCCACCGCATCGAGTGGTTGATCGATTCATTGCTGCACGAAAGTCAGGAACTGCGCCGCTCCGCGGGAGACGAGCTCAAGAGTCTGACCAAAGAATATTTCGGTTACTACGATGACCTACCGAAGAAGGAACGCGAGCGCGCGCAGGAGCGCTACCGCGAATGGTGGGGAACCAAGGGCAAAGCCCGCTTCCACTGACCCCCGACTCGACGCCCGCTTTCGTCCATGGCAGTCATCCCTGTCGCATGATCGAATCGCCGCGAGACACCCGTCGCACCGACACCGAAGCCTTCTTCGATCCCGGTTTGCGTGCGGCCAACGTGGCTCTCTCTGGTCGCAAGCGGCGCGAAGTCAGCCGCCTCACCTCGCTCGAGTTGCGCTTTACTGATCCGCGCAGCGGCCCGTGGGAAGCGCTCGCCTTGTTCTCGGTAGCACTACTCAGCGTGCTGGTCGTCGTCGGGATCTGGCTGCTGTAAACCCCGCGCGTGGGCGCGGCGTCCGGCACGAAAACCGGACGCTACCCGCGAGCGCACGCGCCTTACTTGTCGCTCGAATCGCCGCCGGTCTTCACCGGGCCTGATTTCTTGCCGCCAGTGAGATCGATCTCATACTCGACGTTGTGCTCTGGGCCCGTGTACGCGGGGACGATCACGGCCTTCATCGCGCGCTCGACGCACTTGCCGACGGGGTTGTCATCGTACGGGGCCGTCAGCGTGAGCGACTTCACGTGGCCATCGTTCTGGAAAACCATCGACACTGTGGTCTTCGTGTCGGGCGCCTTGGTGGACTTCACCTTCTTGCCCTTCTTGTCTTTCTCGTCTTCCGTCACGGACTCGGGACAGCTCTCGGCCGAGCGCGCTGCGCGATGCAACTCGAGGTCCGCCTGCTTGTCGTCCCACTGACGTTGCTTCTCGTCTTCGGTCGGGCCCGACGTGTCCGCGTAGTCAGCGGAGTTGCGCGAATTTTTCAGCTGCTGGTCACCGAGCTGCTCCTGTTCGGCGATGAGTTCGTCCGGCGTTTTGACGGTGTTCGATCCGTAGGAAGGACCACCACAAGCCACGACCGCCAACGCCAATAACCCGAAATATCGCTGCTCCATAGCCGGGCACCTTAGCATTACTGCCGAGAAATTTTGGAAATTCGCGGGCTCCTCAGCGGGCGCTTTTCGCCCCGAAAGCAGGCGTTCTGCGGGTCAGCCGAAGGCGCGCTGCGGGTGGATTTTTTCGAGCGCGCCGCCCGACTGCGGGGGCAACGCGACTCCCCTGCTGCCCAACACCGCGGACCGCCTTTCGACGGCGCGCCGCTCTCCACGCAACTCCGCCGCCGGCCGCACCGACAGTGGCTCCAAGTGTTTGCTCCGACTCACGGAGCTTGGAGATGACCCATGTTGCACGCCCGTTTTTCGATGCTGAGCTGTGTTTTGAGCCTTTCCGCCGCTGGCCTGGGCCTCGCTGGTTGTTCCAGCGACTTCGACGCTTGCACCCCGGGGGCATGCCCTGAGCCGAGCGCGGGCAGTGCCGGCCAAGCCAGCGCGCCGCAGGGCGAGAGCGCGGGAGCCGCGGGCGAGGACGCGGGAATGGCGGCGACGGCCACCGGCGGAGCCACCTCGCCGGACGCCCGTGCGGCCGCGGCTCATACGCGAGAAGTCGGAGCTGACCGCGGCACTTCTGCGCCTGACCAGACGCCGCCGACCGTCGTCAGCGTGAGCCCTGCAGATGGCGCGCTGGGCGTGAGCCGGGACGCCCAGCTCGTCATCACCTTCAGCGAAGCCATGGACGAGCCGAGCGTGCAGGGCGCCTACACATCGGCGGATCTTCCCGCCGCGAGCGTGAGCTTTTCCTGGAATGACGCCGGCACGGTGCTCACGCTCACGCCCGCGTCGAACCTGAAATACGCGACTGGCGCCACGGACGCGGACGGCAGCCTGGCTTTCGCCGCGCAAAGCTATGTCTACTCGTTGAACGGCGCGGCTACCGACCTGGCAGGCAACGCTCTGACGCCCGCCTCGTATCGCTTCAGCACCCTGCGTCAAGCCAGCTTCGAGCTCGGCGCGATCGCCGCTCAGACCGGCACTTGGACGACGAGCGCGGGCGAAGCCAGCGGCGCGTGCTCTCGGCACCCGGATTCGAATCAACCCCCGAGCGTGTGCGTCGGCGGCGACGGAGCGGGCGGGCGCTCCGTCGGCCTCCTCAGCTTCGACTTGGCTCCGTTGCCTGCCGGGATCGTCGCGTTTGCGAGCGCCACCCTGAGCGCGAGCAGCGTGCGATTCGGCGATGTCGCTCCGCTCGGCGAGAACGATATCGAGCGCGCCGCCTTCGCGGCGCTGGATGACTCGGCGCTCAGCGCAAGCGTCACCGAGAGCCTGGGTTCGTTTTTCGACGATGCGGCGTTGCGCCAAAGCGCCGAAGGCGTCGCGTTCATCAGTGCGAAGGACGTGACCGCATCGGTGAAGGATGACTACGAACGGCGCGCGTCCCACGAGACACGCTCTCAGTTTCGCATCGCTTTCGGCAACGCGGGTCCAGGCAACGGCAAGCGCGACATCGAGCTGGTCACGAGCAGCATCCGCTTGTCGACGGTGTTTTTGATCCCGTGAGAGCCACGCGGACTCGACCTGGAGTGGACAGCAATGTCGACGAAAATCCCCAAAATTTCGCGCCTCCGCGCGACGACATGGTGCCTCGGCGGGCTGGTCTTCGCCTGTTCGAGTGACCCGCACGATTGCGCCGAGACGCGTACTTGCCCGCACCCCTACGGCTACGTCGAAGCCGGCACCCCGGCAGACGATGGGCGAGCGTGGGGCGAAGCCGGGGCGGGAGGCGATCCGCTCTGGCCATCGCCCAGAGGTTCGGGTGACACGACGAACGCCGGTGAAGGCGGCGAAGCAGGAGCCGCGGGCGAAGCCGGCGCGCCTGAGTCGCCGAGTGCCGACACTGCGCCTCGCGTGCTCAGTGTGAGCCCCGCCGACCACGCGATCGGCGTCACGAACGATACGAAGATCGTGGTCACGTTCGACCGACCGATGGCAGAAGCCGTCACCGAAGCCGCATTTCACGGCACGGATCTGCCACCGAGCTCGGTCACCTTCAGCTGGAACACGCGCGATACGGTGCTCACCATCACGCCGTCCGCGCCGCTCATTTACGCCGCCGCCACGCCGTCCACCGATGGCAGCGTGCCGTTCCCGGCGAAGCAATATCACTTGGCGTTCGATGCCACCGCGCGCGACCGTCAGGGGCGCTCGCTCGAACCCGTGACGAGCGTGTTCAGCACGTTGCGTGAGCTGTCGGTAGCGCTAGCACCCGATCCCGAACGCTCGGGAACGTGGACGAACGGCGAAGGCGAGGGCCTGCACGACTGCACGCGCCAAACCCAACCTCCCTATGTGCCGACCGTGTGCGTCGGTGACGATCTCCAAAACGTCAAATACGACGGCTTTTTGAGCTTCGATCTCACGCCGCTGCCACCCGGTCTAGCGAACATCTCCAGCGCTCGCCTGCTGGCCCACGGCCTCGTTTACGGCACGCCCGATCGCTTGGGCGAAAGCTCGCTCTCGCACATGAGCTTCGCCGAGCTCGACGCGAGCACCCTCAACGCGAAGGCCACACCGCTGACCGCATTCTACGGCCTCGTGCTCCCGAGTGGCAGCCCGCTCGCGCTGAGCGTCGATCTCAGCCACGCGCTCACAGAAGACTATCAAGCCGGCAAAGCGCGCTCGCAATATCGACTGAGCTTCGACCACGTCACCCCCAATGGCATTTGGGATGACGTGGAGCTGCCCACTAGCAAAATTCAACTGAGCGTCAACGCGCTGCTTCCCTGACTCAAGTCGCGGCGCGTTCGAGGCGCGCTTCGGCAGCGGCCACCGCCGGAACCAACGTCGCATCGACTGGAGCCACCAAAGAGACGACCTCTTCCGGTGAAGCGCCGGCCTCGATCGCGGTGCGGGCCGCGGCCGACCCGGTCAAGAGATCGAACGCGGGATGTTCGGTTTCGAACTCGTACGGCGTGTTGCGGAACGCGAACGCTTCCGGAGCCTGCGCGCGAGCCAGCGAGATCAAGCGCAAGTACGTCGCGACCGGGCGAAACAATTGCGCGCTCGTCACGTGCAGCATCACGCCGCGGCACACCTGTCCGGCGTGCTTCTCGAACGTCGGCCGAAACGACACCGGGCGGACTTGCACGCCGGGAACGCCGGAAGCGATCAGCGCCTGTGCCAACGCCTCACCATCCAAAAATGGCGCGCCCACCAGCTGAAATGGCGCTGTCGTCCCGCGGCCTTCCGATAAATTCGTGCCCTCGACCAGACAGCCACCGGGATAAACCAGAGCGGTCTCCGCAGTGGGCATATTGGGCGACGGCATGATGAACGGCCGACCCCACGCCTCGGCGGTGCGAGTGCGCTCCCAGCCCAAATTCGGCACTACCGAAAGCGCTCCGGCGGCGCCCAGGGTTTTGCCGTCGGCTTCGATGAACTGCGCGACGAGTTCACCGATGGTGAGCGCATGCCGGATGGGCAAGGCTTCGAGGCCCACGAACGACAAGAAGCCGGGCTGCTGCGGCGCGCCTTCGAGCGTGGTCGGATCGCCGGAAATCGGGTTTGGGCGATCGAGCACCACGGTGTGGATGCCGGCATCGGCCGCGGCGCGTGCCGCGATCAGCGCCGTCCACGCGTAGGTGTAGTAGCGAGAGCCAACATCGGCCAAATCGATCAAGAGCAGATCGATTTCAGCGAGCTGCTCGGGCGTCGGACGCAGCGCTTCCTTCGTCGTGCCGTACAAGCTGTAGATCGGCGTTTGCCCTTCTTGCGCTTGCGAGCCCACGGCTTCTTCGGCTTGCGCCACGGCATCGAGCCCATGCTCGGGGGCGAAGATCAGCCGCGGTGAAGCACCGAGCTCCTCCAACACCGAGAGCAAATGCCGGCCGCGACGATCGACCGCCGCCGCGTGCGTCAGCACGCCCAAGCGACTGCCGCGCAAGCGACGACGGAGCGCAGAAAGCTGACCCGTGAACAGTTGATCGACTCCGCAAAGCATAGCTAGATGACCCTTCGGGTTGAGAGCAGTGAAGCCGCCGCGACCCGAGGCAGGCCAGCAGCAGAACCAAGATTGTGCGAGATTCCCTATCAGATCCGCAGAGATAACGGAACGTCGCCGTGTCGCGCGGCGCTATGCAGCAGTTGCAGGATGGGGGCCCGTAGGCTAGCATTTTTTGCACAGTGCGACGCGTTCTGGTTGTGGATGACGAGGAGAATCTGCGGCTGGTGCTCCGCACCCTGCTCAGGCGCCACGGCTACGAGGTCGAGACGGCCGAAAGCGGCGAAGAGGCCCTCGGCCTGGTCGACTCGTTCGGCCCCGACGTCGTGCTGACGGACGTCCGTATGCCCAAGATGGGCGGCCTCGATTTGCTGTCCACGCTCAAAGCCAAGGGCAACGGCGCGACCGTGATCGTGATGAGCGCTTACGGCAACACCGATCTCGCGCTCGAGGCCATGAAGGCCGGCGCTTACGATTACGTGCAGAAGCCGTTCAAGCCGGACGAAGTCGTGCTGGCGCTGCGCAAGGCCGAAGAACGCGAGCTGCTCAGGCGCGAGAACCGCGCGTTACGCGACGAGATCCGCAAAGAGCACCGCTTCGAAGATATCCTGGCCAAGAGCCAGAAGATGCAAGACATCTTCCGGACCATCTCCAAAATCGCCGAGTACAAAACCACCGTGCTCGTGCAAGGCGAGAGCGGCGTGGGCAAAGAGCTCGTCGCGCGCGCCATTCATCATCGGAGCTCGCGTCGCGGAGGGCCCTTCGTTGCGGTCAACTGTGGAGCAATCCCGGAGAACCTGCTCGAGAGCGAGCTGTTCGGGCACAAGAAGGGCGCCTTCACCGACGCCGTGCACGATCGGCGCGGCCTGTTCGAGGAAGCCGATACGGGCTCGCTGTTTCTGGACGAAATCGGCGAATTACCGCTGGCATTGCAGGTCAAACTGCTGCGCGTCCTGGAGGACGAGCGCATTCGACGAGTGGGTGAAACGCGCGACATCAAGGTCGACGTGCGCATCATCACGGCCACACATCGTGATCTGCACGCCGAGACCAAGGCCGGGCGTTTCCGCGAAGATCTGTTCTATCGCCTGAACGTGCTGCCGATCCTAGTGCCGCCGCTACGCGATCGTCGCGACGACATTCCGCTGCTCATCGATCACTTCGTGGCGCGCAACAACGTGCGGCTCGGCACCAGCATCCGCGGGCTCGACACCGAATCACGCCGCTTGCTGTTCGAGTACGCGTGGCCCGGCAACGTGCGCGAACTCGAAAATACCATCGAGCGCGCGATGGTGCTGGCCGAGGGCGAGCAGATCGTCGCCGGCGATTTGCCGGATCGACTGCGCGAGGCACGCGATCCGGTTCAGATGCAGCTCGCGAGCGGCGAGCTGAGCGTGAAGAAGACCACGCGCATCATCGAGGAAATCCTGATTCGCCGGGCGCTGCAGAAAACCAAAGGCAACCGCACGCGCGCCGCAGAAGTCCTAGAAATTAGCCACCGCGCGCTGCTCTACAAGATCAAAGACTATCAAATCACCGATCTCTGACGGCCGCCTCGACTTCGTCGATGGTCTTCGGAATGGTGGAGGTCAAGATCTCGGAGCCTTGCTCGGTGACGAGCACGTCGTCTTCGATGCGGATACCGCGGACATCGGCGAACTCGGCCAGGCGCGAACGATCGAGGGCCGACTCGAGGCCGCCCACTTCCTCGGCGTTCGCGAGCAGCACCGGGATTTGATAAAACCCAGGCTCGATGGTCACGACCATGCCAGGCAACAAATCACGATCGAGACGCAGGTAGCGGTCACCCATTTGAGTGCTGCGCACGCGGCCCGGCGCATAGCCCGCGCGGTCACCCAGATCTTCCATATCGTGCACGTCTAGACCGAGCAGGTGACCAATGCCGTGCGGGAAGAACAACGCGGCCGCACCGCGCGCATACAAATCCGCCAGATCGCCGCGAAAAATCCCCAAATCCAAGAGCCCGCGCAGCATCTCCAACCCTGCCGCGCGGTGCACGTCGAGGTAACGCACGCCCGGGCGGACGGCGGCGATGGCCGCGCGCTGTGAAGCCAGCACCACTTCATACAGCGCACGCTGAGTGCTGGAGAACTCACCGCGCGCAGGCCAGGTGCGCGTGACGTCCCCCGCCCAACCTTCTGGAGTTTCGGCGCCCACGTCGGCGAGCAGCAGATCGGTGGCCGTGACGAGGCCATCGTGGCGTTCGTTGTGCAGCACTTCACCGTGTACGGTGACGATCGAGTTGTAGGCGCACACACAACCGGCGCTCACGATCGGCGCTTCCATCGCGGCACGCACGGCCGCTTCGCGCAAACCGGGCCGCGTCACCCCCATGCCTGCGCGATGCGCCTGTTCGGTGACCAGCGCCGCAAAACGGAGCTGCGCGATGGCTGCTTCGTCGTGTTGCAAACGCAGCTCAATCACCGCCTCGGCCAGCATTCGATCGCTGCCTTCGAGCTCGAAGCCGGAGCCGTGAATGATGTCGCGATTCAAGAGTTCGCTCTGCCAAATCGAACTCTCTGCATCTTGTGCCGGCAGCGTGGCGACACCCTCCGGCAGCTCGAGTTCGTCGATGGGACGCACTTCGATGGCGAGTTCGCTCGCGAGCTCGGCGAGGCCTGGCTGTTTTCCGCCCCACAGTTCGGCCTCGGGGTCGGGGCGTTCGGCGAACAACACCGAGCGCCCCGGCTCGACGAGCAGCGCTGCGCCTTCGAGCGGCCGCCCCAAGAAATACAAGAAGTGGCTCTCGGCTCGAAACGGGTAGCGATTGCCCGCATAGTTTCGCGGACGCGACAATCCGGAAACGAATAGCGCGGGGCTCGAGAAGCGCGCAGCAAGCCGAGCGCGGCGTGCAGCGAAGGCCGCAGGTGGCGTGGATGTAGGGGCAAAAATCACGGCTGGCATCCTACGCCGATCCGGCAGCGCGCGGCCCTCGTACTGGCAATGGGTGTGAGAACACTTCACGGCCCGGCCGGGACCCACGCGAATCGACGGAGAAATTCGCTGATTCACGCGCCCCGGGATATTCTTCGCGGCTGGTCGAAACCGCGCTCGATGGCGGAACATATATCCGCTACGCGGGCGCGCCCCCGGTGCTTTTCGAGAACCGCGTTCCCCCATTTACCAACTAGAGGAGTGGCCATGGCTTTCAACTTTTCCAAGTCTTTCGCACAAGCAGCTTCGGCGGGCATCGTGCTCGGCGCCATGTCGGCAGCCTGTGGTGGCTCGACGCCACCCGCCGCTTCCCCCACCGCGGCTGATCCCGCAGCGACCACCGCCGGCGCCAAAGAGTGCTGCAAAGGGAAGAACGAGTGTAAAGGCAAAGGCCAATGCAAGACCGACGCGAACGCGTGCGCCGGCTTGAACGATTGCAAAGGCAAGGGCGGCTGCAACGGCGCCTGTCCGAAATAACTCGGAGCCGAACACGCCCCCGAGCAGCCCGCGCCGTTTTTCGACTCGCGCGGGCTGTCTCGTTTTGTGCTGATGAGACAGCTGCTACTGAACACCCATGACGCACGGCTTGAGAAAAGATCTGCCTGATTGGGGCATCGGAGTGGGCCTGCGCGTGCCGCACTATGGGCACGTGCTGCGCGAGCGGCCGGGCGTGGACTTCTTCGAGATCATCAGCGAAAACTTCATGGTCGAAGGCGGCAAGCCTCGTTACCATTTGGCGCGCGTGCTCGAATCCTACCGCGTGGTGCAGCACGGCGTCTCGCTCGGCATCGCGGGCCCCGATGGCCTCGATTGGGCCTACCTGAAACGCTTGAAGGGCGTGCTCGCGGAAGTGAAATCACCCTGGGTGAGTGATCATTTTTGTTGGTCCGGCGCGGGAGGCGCGCATCTGCATGATCTCTTGCCCATCCCGTACACGAAGCAAGCCGTAGACCGCGTGGTCGAATGCGCGCGTCAGGTGCAAGATTTTCTGGAAGTGCGTTTCGCGCTCGAAAACACTTCGAGCTACCTGACGTACGAGTCGAGCACGATGAGCGAGTGGGAGTTCATCTCGGAGATCGCCGAACGCGCGGATATCGGGCTCTTGTTCGACGTGAACAACGTGTACGTATCGGCCTACAACCACGGCTTCGATCCCTACGAGTTCGTGGAAAGCGTCGATCACTCCCGCATCGTGCAAATTCATTTGGCGGGCCACACGAACCTCGGCGACTACATCATCGACACGCATCGCGGCCACGTTGCGGCCCCGGTGTGGGATCTGTATCGACGAACCATCGAACTCACCGGCCCCATCTCCACGCTGATCGAATGGGACGATGAAATCCCGTCCTTCGAGGTGCTGCTCGCAGAAGCCGAGAAAGCGCGTGAAGTGCGGGAACTAGCGCTTCACGGCCCGAAGCTCGATCCAGTCCCGTACGGCGTCCCTGAACCGACATTGGCCATCGCGGAAGCGGACGGCGCTTGGAAACAAGGCGGCCCGCGCGAGACCGCCGAAAGCGAGCTGGCCCCATGAGCCGCGAGGCCCGGACCGAGCTCAGCGAGCTTCAGAGCTACTTCACCGAGCTGATGCGACGCCGCCGTGACTTATCGAAGGACCCAGCGGTCATCGAGCGAGCCCAAGGTCTGATCAGTGCACGCGGTCGGCTTTCGCCCGCGGCCCGCCTCGAGATCTATCGTGAGCAATATTGGCTGCGGCACACCTCGTCTTTGACTGAGGATTTTCCCGGTCTGAGCGGCATTCTGGGCCAGGAGGCGTGGCAAGCCTTGGCCTTCGACTATCTCGATGCCCACCCACCCCGGAGCTTCACGCTGCGCGATCTCGGGCTCGAGCTCCCCCGCTACGTGGCCCAGCAAACCTCGCTCGACCACTACGAGCTGTGCCTCGACATGGCTCGGCTCGAGCTCGCTTACTTGGAGGTATTCGACGCTCCGGAACCGCCGCTGCTCGACCCCACGGAACTCGCAGCCATCCCCGAAGAAAGCTGGGAGCACGCGCGGATCGGCATCCATCCGGCGCTGCGCCTATTGCGAGTCGGGTACCCAGTTCCCGCATTACGCAGGCAGCTCTTCGAGGCACAAAGCAGCGGGGAAAACGTACCCATCCCGCCCCGCGAAGCCCAAAACCTAGTCATATTTCGACATGACCTGCAGCTCTTCCACGAAAAGCTGGAGCTCGGGGCGTTCGCACTCCTCGCCGCATTACAGCAGGGCGTGCCGTTGGTCGCCGCAGCCGAGCAAGCTCAGGCCGAATTCCCCGAAGAAGCGCGAAGTATCGAGGAAAATGCGGGCGCGTGGTTTCACGCCTGGGCCGCACGCGGCTTCATCTGCAGTGTGAGCATTTGAGCCTGCGGCGAATCGTCGCGGAGCTTCGCGCGAACTCGACGGACCTCCGCTGATTCGCGAAGTTTCCAGTGCTTGCGCGACGGCGCACATCTTGCTACCGCATAGTCGTGGGTACTGTCACGAGCCGCATCGATCGCTTGCGCCGCGAGCACGGAACGCTGCTCATGGGTGTGCTCAACGTGACCCCCGATTCGTTCTTCGATGGCGGGCTATATCGCGACCGAGCCTCCGCCGAACAGCGGATCGATCAGCTGCTCGAGAGCGGCGCCGATTTGATCGACATCGGTGGTGAGTCCACTCGCCCCGGTGCCAGCGCGATCCCCGCAGCCGAGCAATGGGCTCGCATCGAACCGGCGCTCCGCCACGCCCTCGCCAGCGGCGCACTGGTCTCGATCGACACGGCCGATCCGCACGTGGCGCGGCGAGCGCTCGGCGCCGGTGCCCACCTCATCAACGACGTCTCGTGCCTCGCCGACGCCGACTTGGCGCGCGCTTGTGCCGAATTTTCGGCCCCGCTGATCCTGATGCACGCGCGCGGCCCGGCCGCCAGCATGGCCGGCTTCTCCGTTTATCCCGATGCCGCCTACGAGAACGTCGTGGAAGACGTGCGCCGTGAATGGCGTGCAGCCCGCGAGCGCGCCGTAGAAGTGGGGCTCGCGCGCAGCGACGTGTACTTCGATCCGGGCATCGGCTTCAGCAAGAACGCGGATCAGTCGTTTGCGTTACTCGCGGGTCTCGCACAGTTCACGAGCGAGGGGCTGATCATCGTCGGTCCGAGCCGAAAATCATTCTTGGCCGCG
>Ga0207687_10002059_pt1 | contig 13772 bp, 15 predicted proteins | sample KBSM54metaG_FD_184399 | JGI IMG/M metagenome (GOLD analysis project Ga0207687, IMG submission 184399) | Miscanthus rhizosphere microbial communities from Kellogg Biological Station, Michigan, USA - KBS M5-4 metaG (SPAdes) (version 2) | ecosystem: Host-associated > Plants > Roots > Rhizosphere >...
CGGCCTCACGGGCCTGTTCCTCGGCATCCTGTCCGTCGACGTTCACCTCCACGACACGTACTTCGTCGTCGCCCACTTTCACTACGTGATGATGGGGTCGACGCTCGTCGCGTTCCTCGGCGCGCTCCACCACTGGTGGCCGAAGTTCACCGGCAAGATGTACAACGAGTCGCTCGGCCGGATGTGCTCGATCGGCGTGTTCGTCGGCTTCAACACGACGTTCCTGCCGCAGTTCGTGATGGGCGCGCGCGGTATGCCGCGGCGCTACTGGGACTACGATCCGCAGTATCAAATCTTCCACCAGATCTCGACGATCGGCGCGTTCATCCTCGGCATCTCGCTGTTCATCGTCGTCTGCTACCTGATGGCGTCGTTCTGGACGGGCCAGAAGGCGGCGCGCAACCCGTGGGGCGGCAGCTCGCTCGAGTGGCAGGCCCCGACGCCGCCGACGCTCTACAACTTCGAGAAGCCGCCGATCGTGCACGAGCTCTACAACTATGACGACCTCGTCGAGGTCGCCCCCGATCGTTGGGAGCGGCTGAGCGACGCACCGGAGAACCAAGGCGCCGTGCCCGTGGCTTCGGGATCCAAGGAGCATCACTGATGAGTGGCGGCCACGACGACCACGGAGGCCACGGCGATCAATCGCCGTTCATCCAGCACCACTACGACGACGCCCAGCACCAGTTCGATTCCGGCAAGTTCGGCATCTGGCTGTTCCTCGCCCAGGAGGTGCTGTTCTTCTCGGCGCTGTTCGTAGCGTACGTGCTCTACCGCGTGCACCACGGCGAGATTTACTCGTACGCGCACAAGTGGCTCGACGTGAAGTACGGCGCGATCAACACCGCCGTCCTGATCTTCAGCTCGCTCACGGCCGCGTGGGCAGTGCGCGCCGCGCAGAAGAATCAGAAGGGGCTGCTGATCGCTTGCCTCGCCGTCACGTGCGCGTGCGCGTTCGGGTTCTTGACGATCAAGTACATCGAGTACTCGCACAAGGTTCACGAGCACATCCTGTTCGGCCGCTACTTCGACCCGTGCGTCAGCCCGGGCGGCGAAGAGCTGCTGACCAAGAAGAACCTTTGCCCGGGGAGCAAGGGCTCGGTCGTATGGGACGAAGGCTCGGCCAAGCCGACCGAAGGTTGCTTCGAGGCGTCCAAGCTCGATCTCGACACCCGGCTCGCCGGCGTCCAGGCCGACTGCGAGGTCACGCTCGTCAAGGTCGACGAGACGGGCAAGGAGCTCGGCCCGGCGTCGCCGGCATCGGTCACGAACCGGTGCCCGGACGAGCTGCTGGCGATCCTGAATGGCGAGCACGACACCGCGGCTGGCACGGGCAAGGAGCTCGTCAAGGAAGCCGCGCCGAAGTTCCCGTGCTGGCGCCCGGCGTATCAGCCGGCCGTGTGCCCGGACCTGACGACGCCCGAGCAGCGCACCCACGGCGCTGGCGGCAAGCCGCAGGTCGGCATCCTCGTCGAGTTCGGTGATCACGAGGAACGCGAGGACATCAAGGTCAAGGCGAAGTGCAAGGATGCGACGGCGCCGAAGCCGCTCGACGCACTCGCGGTCTCGCACGAGACCCAGTCCGAGCACCTCGGTCAGGCCGCGATCCACCCGGCCCACGTCGTCACGACGCACGAGGAGCACGAGATCGAGTCGCTCGGCCCGCCGCCCGAGCACACGAGCATGTTCCTGACGATCTACTTCGCGATGACCGGTCTCCACGGCATCCACGTGTTCGTCGGTATCGTCGTGTTCATCTGGCTGTTGATCCGCGCGATCAAGGGCCAGTTCACGCCTGACTACTTCGGTCCGATCGACTTCGCTGCGCTGTACTGGCACATCGTCGACTTGATCTGGATCTTCCTGTTCCCGCTCCTCTACCTGATCCACTGAGGATTCCATGGCCGACCACGCAGAACACCACGACGATCACGAGAACGAGATCTCGCACGTCGCGAGCGTCAAGACGCTAGTCGGGACCGGCGGAACGCTGCTCCTGCTCACGATCCTGACGGTCGCTGCGACGAAGATCGACTTCGGCGCGAACATCAACCTGGCCATCGCGATGGTGATCGCGGTGACCAAGGCGACCCTGGTCATCCTGTTCTTCATGCACCTTCGCTACGACCGGCTGTTCCATACGGTCGTTTTCGTGAGCGCAATTTGTGCAGCTTCCTTGTTTGTCGGGTTCACCTTGATGGATAGTTCCCAGTACCAGCACACCAACATCTGGCATCCGTCGGAACCCCCGGCGGCGCCTGTTGGTCCCCGCCCGACAGGCTAAAGGGAGGTACCGTGGGTCCTGAAGCGATACTCGAGAAACTTCCGTCACTGATCGGCGCGTTTGCGGCGGTCGCTTTCGTAGGTGCGGCGTACTTCCTTCTGACCCTCGACCGGAATCGGGCGAACAGCCCGAGCAAGGATGACACCCAGGCCGGTCTCAAGATCGTCCTGTTCGGCATCATCCTCGCCGGCGTCGTGATGGCGGCCGGCGGTGCCGACCAGCTCTTGACCTACGTGTTCGGTGGGTTCAAGGGCGGTAGCGGCCCGATCAAGATGGCGATCCCGCCGATCGTCGTCGGTGCACTCACCGTCGTGATCGTGATGAAGGCGGTGTTGCCGCGCACGAACGCGTCGACGCAGCGCCAGGCCGAGCGTTACTTCCTCGGCGCGCTCGCGATCGAGTTCGCCGTGTTCGGCCTCGCGAACCTCCAGGGCTTCCTCTCCGGCCTGTTCACCGACATGCCGTGGGTGATGAACGCCGGAAACATCTCGGGCGCCGTGATCGGCGCTGGCGTGCTGTTCTTCTCGCTCGGCCGGTTCGGCGCGATCTCGGGCTGGACCGCGCCGGTCGCGCCGCCGCCGATGCAGCACCCGCCGCAGGGCGGAGGCTACCCGCCGCAAGGCGGAGGCTACCCGCCGCAAGGTGGAGGCTACCCGCCGCAAGGTGGAGGCTACCCGCCGCAAGGTGGTGGTGGTTATCCTCCGCAAGGCGGAGGTGGCTACCCGCCGCAAGGTGGCGGTGGTTACCCGCCGCAAGGTGGCTACGGCCGCTAGGCTGGGCTGGGTGAAACCCTGAAGACGCCGCGCACCTCGCGCGGCGTTTTTGCGTTTCGGCGAGCCGTGGCGCTCGGGCCGCAGCTCTGTGACAGCCCTAAGTAGCGTGAACCAGTGTTGCGAGGATCGGCGCGCACGCTGCAACACGAGCACGCATGCGTATAGCGACGAAATTCGTTCTCATTCTAGGGATGTTGGCGACACCGGCACTCGCAGATCCGGGCTCGGGCTCGGCGAGCGGCAAGGTCGGTGGTGACGTCAAGGTTGGCTCGACGAAGGTCGGCGCGGATGCGAAGGCCAAGGGCGACGCGCACGCGCACGACGGCTCGGTCGGCGCCGGTGGCAAGGTCGGCGCCGACGTCAAGGCGAACGGCACGCCCGCGGGCGCGAACGTCGGTGCCGATGTCGACGCGAAGGCGAAGCACGGCACCGCCGGCGTCGCCGGCAAGACCGGTGTCGACGTCAACGCCGGCAAGCACGAGGCAGGCGCATCCGTGAACAGCGGCGCGCACGTCGGTGCGAAGGACGGCGAGGCCACCGCGGGTGGTCGCGCAGGCGTCGACATGAACGCCGGCAAGCACGAGGCTGGCGTCGGTGCGACCGGCGGCGTGAAGGGCACCGCGAAGGACGGCGCGGCTACTGCGGGCGCGCACGGCGCCGCCGACGCCAAGGTCGGCGCGGCGAAGGTCGGCGCCGAAGGTGGCGCCGGCGCGAGCGTCTCGGCGAAGCACGGCACCGCCGGTGTCGGTGGCAAGGCCGGCGCGGATGTGAAGGTCAACGAGCATCCGGTCGGCGGCGACGTCAAGAGCGGCGTCAGCGCGACCGCGAAGGACGGCAGCGTCGGCGCGGGTGCGAAGCTCGGCGGTGACGTCAAGGCGGGCGAGTCCAAGGCCGGCGGCACCGTCACCGGCGGCGTGAAGGCCGGCGAGCACGACGGCAAGGTCAGCGCGGGCGCGCACGTCGGCGCTGCGAGCGAGAACCACGCCGGCTCCGTCGGTGGCACCGCGACGGTGAACGCGAAGGGCGCGGCGGGCGACGTCAAGGCCGGCGCCGAGGCGACCGGTCACGAGATCAAGAAGGGCGCCGAAGCGACCGGCCACGAGATCAAGAAGGGCGCGAACGCCGTCGGCAACGCCGCGGTCGACGTCAAGAACGACGTGAAGGGCAGCGCGAAGGTGAAGGGCGACGCAAAGGTCGACGCCAAGGTCGACGCCCACGCCGAAGCCGGCGCGAAGTAGGGCTCGGTCGCGCCGAAACACGGACCTGCGCGCGAGCACGGGCCGGCGTACGATGGATAGGTGCGCCGGTTCGTGTTCGCGCTGCTCCTCGTCGGTTGCGGCGGTGCTGCGCCGCGCGTCACCGCCGTCGGCACGCGCGACTGCGGCGACGGCTCGATCGTTCGCGATCCGCACGATCGGTTCTCGTTCTGCACGCCGTACAATGCGTGGGTGTCGACGATGCATACCGTCGACGAGCATGTGGGTCCGTTCGACTACACGTTCTACGCGCTGAAACCTGGCACCAGCTTCTCGGTCACGTTGCACGAGCGCTCCATGCCGCCCGCGGACTTTCCAAAGGACGCGCGCGTCGTGACCGATCGAGCGAGCTTTCACGGCCGCGAAGTCGAGCACCAGCGCGCGAGCTTTCACGTCCACTCCGATCGCCAGGACGAGCTGCTCGAGAACGGCCGCCACGACTGGCACGAGTCCGAGGATCACGACGTCACCCTCGAGCGCTGGGCGACGCCGGAGGGTGCTGGATCGATCGTCGTGCTGACGCGCGTGCAGGAAGACACCAGCCCCGAGCTCCGCGCCCGCCTCGCCGACGTCGTCGGCTCGTTTCGGTTCAGCCGCTAGCGATCGTGGGCGACGCCGGGCCGGCGCTCGGCGACGTGCCAGAGCACGCCGCTCGGATCCGTGACGAACGCGACGCGCAATCCCCACGGCTGCATCGCGGGCGGCTTTGCCGGAGGCGCGCCGAGCTTCGCGAGATCGAGTGCCGCGAGCTTCGTCCACCACGCGTCGAGGTCGTCGACCATCAGCTGCATCATGTAGTGCGCTTCCGGCATGTCTTCGTACGGCCGCTGGAGGATGAAGCTGCTCGCACCGATGCCGAAGATCGCGACGTCGCCGTCGAGGCGGAGCTCGAAGCCGAGCGCGAGATAGAACTGCTTCGCCTGTTCGAAGTGTCGCGTTGGCAGAAATGGGCGCGCGAGCTCGGCCATCTGGGCGAGATTAGTCCGGGTCGACCGCGAGTGGGTGCGCGGCTACGCTTGCTCGTAGGTGTTGATTATCGGTCTCGTGCTGTGTGCGCTCGCTGCACTCGTCGCGTTCGGAAATATCGCGCTGCTCGTGCAATACGCTCGAACCGGCAAGAGTGGCTCGTTGGTCCCATTGTTCGGTGGCCTGTTCGGCGCCCTGGGGATCATGCTGGTGCTCGGCCGGTTCGCGTGGCTCGCGCTACTCGCGCTGCTCGAACCGGGGATGTTGACGATCCTGGCGTTGCCCGTATATCTCCTGCGCGAAGCCGTACGTCGGCGGGATAGGTGAGCTGTGGCGAACAACGAGTTGATCGAAGAACTGAAGAACACGGGGCGCCTCACGGAGGTCCAGATTGCCCGCTGGAGAGACGCGGCCGAGCTCCTGGCCGCGTTCGATGCGATCGCGAGCGATGGCGCGGTCGCACTGGTGAAGGCCGACGGACTTCGTACGAACGGCGCGGTCTACACGGTGGTGGTGTCGGGCGGGAAGCTCGGAGACACGCCTTTCCGAAAGGACGGGGCCGACCTCTGCGCGATGCTCGGCGAGGCGATCGCGTTCTATCGTTCCGCGGCGGAGTAGCCCGTGACCCTCTCGCCCCGAGAACGACTGCACCGACTCATCGCCGAGCTCCGCGCCGGCTCTCTCGACACCGAGTCGTTCTGCTCTCGCTTCGAGACCACGTACAACGTGGACCTCGACAAGCAGAGCCTGACGCCGGTCGAGGCGGAAGCCTTCGCCGAGCTGTTCGAAATAGCGGTCTGGTATTCGCCGTTCCCGGACGAGCGGGCACGAATCCCGAACTACCGAAACGAACAGGACATCGCGCTCGCCGTCGAACACGCCGCTCAGCGCCTGGGCGAGAGGGATGCTGGTAATGCGAGAATCACGAAACTCGAAGCCGCAGTGCTTGGTGCATTCGTGGCCGCATTTCGCGACGACGCGCGCCTTGTTCCGGAACACCTGACGGTCGAGAGCCGCGAAACCGATCCAGTCGGATTCTTCACGCACATCGAACGTAACGAGTCCGCGCACGTGTTTTCGGACAACCGCAGCCTGAGATGGGGTGGGCTCGGCGCGCGTTTCGGCGAGGTCGGGACAGGATTTGTGGTCTTCGTCGATGGCGGCTGCCTGACGATGATCGAAGGCTACACGTACGGCGATGCCTGGCCACCGGGCGAGCCCGATTCGTACTTCTCGATCTAGTCCGCGAGGCGGTCTTCGATCGCTTCGGCGATCGCGGCGGCGAGCTGGGCCTGCACGTTCGGCTCGGCGAGCTCCTTGCCCTCGATCGGGTGATCGATGAAGCCTACCTCGACGAGGACGGCGGGCATCGTGGCGCCGAGCAGCACGTGCTCGGAGTCCTGGCGGACGCCGCGGTCCCCTTCGGCGCCGCGGCGATCCTTGAGCGCGCGCTGCATGCGAGCGGCGAGGTCGGCGGCTTCCCACTGGGCGGCGCCGCGCTCGACATCGTCGAGCACGAGCGCGATGTCGGCATCGACGCCGGGACGGGGCGTGACGGGTTCGGCGCGGAGCGCGCGCGCGTCGACGTCGACCCCCTTGGTCGTGAGCACGTAGGTCTCGTAGCCGCGCTGGGTCCGGGTCGGCGACGCGTTCGCGTGGATCGAGACGAACAGATCGGCGTTCGCGCGATCGGCGATCTCGGTGCGCTGGCGGAGCGTGAGCGTGCGGTCGTCGGTGCGCGTGAGCTGGACCGCGATGCCCTTGTCGCGGAGCTTTGCCGCGACCTGGTTCGCGATCGCGAGCGTGAGCTGCTTTTCGTGGAGCGTGGCCACGGCGCCTTGCGCGCCGGCGTTCGAGCCACCGTGACCGGGATCGAGGACGACGAGCGGGGCGGCGAGCGCGGAGCTCGTCATCAGGGTCAACGCCAGGAGGATCCCGCGACTCACAAATGCAGGATCGCGTGGGATTTCGTGGTGTCCTAGTTTTCGGCGGTAAAGCGACCGAGCGGCTGCAGCTTTGGTTGACGCAACTGATTCACAACGCTACGGTTTTCGGACTTGGCTCACCGGCGGTTTTCAGGGGGACTCACCCCCACACGGATCCTCCTGATCGTCGCCGTCCTCGAGGTCGCGATCGACCGGATCGCCGTGCCGCTCGCGAGGCCGGCCGAGGGCGTGCCGCCGCACTGGCACGTCGGGCTCGATTACGTCGGCCTGTTCCTCCAGTACTTCACGGGGACGTTGTGTGTCGCAATCCTGGTGCGGCGCTCGGTCGAGGCGATCCTCGAGCGGCGCGGGAAGCGAGACGCGATCGCGCACATTGCCTCGATCGGCGCGGCGGTGCTCGCGGCCGTCGCGCTCGTGATGAAGCCGCCGGATTACGTCGTCGTCGCGCTCGAGCTCGCGTTCGCGATCGCGGTGATCGCGCAGGTCGCGGCGACCTTCGCGCGCGGCAGGGATATAGGCGTCCAGATCGGCATCGTCGCGATTGCGGTGCCGCTGTTGATCCATACGCTCGATGTGGTCGGCGTGCGCTGGCTGTGGCCGGAGACCGCGTACGACGGCAAGATCGTCGCTATCGAGCACGCGGGCGTGATGGCGCTGTGCGTGGCGGCGCTGATCTCGCCGTACGTGTTCGCACCGCGGCCGTTCGCGCGCGCGGTCACGCGGCCGGGACCGGTCGTCGTCGCGATGGCGATCGCGGCGGCGGGCGCGATCGCGGCGCGGATGTGGTACCCGCAGCTCGCGCGCGCGGCGACGCTCGCGATCGGTGTCACGCTCGATCAGGATCAAGCGGATCCGCGGCTCGCGATCTACCTGCTCGCGTTCGCGACGCTGACCTGGACGCTCGCGTCGTGCGCGTTCGCCGATACCGAGGCGCGCCGCCAGGTCGGCGCCGGCATCGTGCTCGTCGTGCTCGGCGGCTACGCGTTCCAGTGGACGCATCACTACCTCTTGCCGCTGCTCGGCGTCGCGCTGATCGCCGATGCGGGGCGCCGCGTCCGCGACGAAGAGCTCGCGGGGATGCCGATCACGACCGAGACGCCACCGATTCCGGACGTCACCTGGTCGAGCTACATCGCGACGGTCAAAGCCTCGCTCGAGAAGACGTTGGGCGACGTCCACTCGGTGACGACGCGCGGCGAAGGCGGGCTCGCGACGACGATGCTCGTCGGAGATAAAGACGGCCTGCCGGTCCGGATCCGGATCGAGCGGATCGACGGCAGCGTGATCGCGTTCGACGTCGTGCTCGGCCGCGAGATCGACGAGGCACGCGGTGCGACGCTGTGCCTGTGGGCGATCGCGCCGCGCGGGCTCGGCGTCAACCCGAGCGGCCCGCCGGCGGCGCCGACGTTCAAGTCGGGCGATGCCGGGTTCGACGATCGGTTCCGCTGCCGCGGCAGCGCGCTGGCGTTTCAGAAGCTGTTCGGCGAAGGGTTGCGCGCTCGCGCGACGACGACGCTCGACGGCTGGCTCGCGTACTGGGAGCGCGAGGCCGTGCGCTATCGCGTGTATCCGGGTCGCGGCGCGCCGCTCGATCATCCGCTGCCGCTGTCGGACCTCGCGCTCGGTCGACCGGCCGCGCCGGATCGATTCGCGGCGGTGGTCGAATTGCTCGTCGAGATCGCGCAGCGCGGAGTCGAGGTCCAGCCCGCCGCGCCGAGCTCGCTCGACGATCTCCCCGCGATGCCGGAAGGTTCGTGATGACTCGCACCGCACTCCTCCTCCTGGTCGCCGCTTGCGCGACCCCAACCGCTGCTCCGCAGACGCCACCGAAGTGGATCGCCGATACGACGTCGTACGGTCAGAACACGTCGCAGTCGACGGCGATCGCGGATCGCTATCGCGGCGTCGCCGAGAAGATCCTCGCAGCAGCGCATAACGATCGCAGCGCGTACCAGCACCTGGCGGATCTCACCGACACCGTCGGGCATCGCCTCGCGGGCTCGCCGGAGCTCGATCGCGCGATCCAGTGGGGCGTCGCCGCGATGAAGGCCGAGGGCCTCGCGAACGTCCACACCGAGAAGGTGATGGTGCCGCACTGGGCGCGCGGCATCGAAGAGGCGGAGATCGTGACGCCGCACGAGCATGCGATCCGCGTGCTCGGCCTCGGCGGCAGCGTCGGCACCGCGAAGGGCGGCGTGACCGCGCCGCTCGTCGTCGTCCACGATTGGAAAGAGCTCGAGGCCGAGAAGGATCACGTGAAGGGCGCGATCGTCCTCTACGACGTCGCGATGCCGGCGTTCGATCCGACGGCGACCGAGGACTCGACGGGCTACGGCAAGACCGTCGGCTATCGCTTCCGCGGCGCGAGCGAAGCGGCGAAGCGCGGCGCGGTCGCAGTGCTGATGCGCTCGGTCACCGCGCGCACGCTCGGCACGCTGCACGCGGGCGCGATGGGCTACACCGAAGACGCGCCGAAGATTCCGGCGGCAGCCGTCACCGTCGAGGACGCGCAGCTGCTCGACCGGATGGCCAAGCGCGGCCCGGTCTCGATCCACCTCCGCATGGACGACCAGATCCTGCCCGACGTCGAGTCCGCGAACGTCGTCGGCGAGCTGGTCGGCAAGGGCAAGTCGGGCGAAGGCCCGACGCGCAGCACCGCCGAAGGCGGTGCGAAGGTAGACGACAAGTCCGACGAGCTCGTCGTGATCGGTGGCCACATCGATTCGTGGGATGTCGGCCAAGGCGCGCACGACGATGGCGCAGGCATCGTCACGATGCTCGGTGCGGCGGCACTGCTCCACAAGCTCGGCCTGCAACCACGCCGCACGATCCGCGTCGTGTTCTGGGTCAACGAGGAGAACGGCGTGCGCGGCGCGAAGGCGTACGCCGATGCGCACAAGGACGAGCTCGCGAAGACCGTGCTCGCTGTCGAGGACGACACCGGTGGTTTCGAGCCGCAGGGCTTCCGCGCCGATCACAAGGACAAGGACGCCGCGAAGCGCGTGGTCGCGCGGCTCGCCGAGATCGCGTCGCTGCTCCAGCCGCTCCACGCGACGACCGTGCGCGAAGGCGGCGGCGGCACGGACATCGAACCGATGGAAGCCGCGGGCGTGCCGCAGGTCGGCCTGTCGGTCGACATGCACTGGTACTTCGACTACCACCACACCGACGCGGACACGCTCGACAAGGTCGACCCGCAGGCGATCTCCGACGACGTCGCGGCGATGGCCGTGCTCGCGTACGTCGTTGCCGATCTGCCCGATCGCGTCGACGCACCCTGAGCATGTGGCGCGTCACCGCGCGCGTGCTCGGCCGGCCGTTCGCGATCGAGAACCGCGAGCTCGAAGCGCGCGATGCGATCGTCGTGCTCGGAGCGACGCTCGGGCCGGGCGATACGCTGACGCCGATCCTCGAGGAGCGCGTCGCTGCCGCGGCGGCGTTGTTCGCTGCCGGTGTGGCGCCGAAGATCGTTGCCACCGGTGGCGTGACCGGCCATGCAACGCGCGCCGAGGCCGCGGTCCTTGCCGAAGGCCTCGTCGCTGCGGGAGTTCCGCGAGCAGCGATCGTGGTCGAGGATCGCGCACAGACCACGCGCGACAACGCGCTCTTCACAGCGCGGTTGCTCCCAGCTGGCGCATGCGTGTGGCTGGTCACGCAGCCGTTTCACGCAAAGCGCGCCGAGCGCTTGTTCGCGGCCGCAGGCTTTGCCGCGCGCGCGTGGCACATCGCCGACAGCCTCGAGTACCGCGATCACCGCCGCGCGACGCGCTGGTACCTCCGTGAATATGCTGCGTGGCTCAAGGTGCTCGCCGGGCGCTAAGGCGCCTGGCGCAGCACGAGCAGCTCGCCGATCGCGTAGTCCTGCGCTTCCGACGCCGTCGTCGTGATCACGCCGGTGCTTCCCGGCGCCGCGATCGGCCGCGTGCCCTCCATTCCGGACCGTGCGCCGCCGTTGTTCAGGTCGACGCGCTTCGTCAGCGTCGTCGTCCACGTCGTCACCTGGTTCATCGACGTATGCGCGATGATGATGCCGACGATCATCTCGTTCGGCTTCGTCGTCGTGAGGGTCGGCGCCGTGTACACGGGACCTGTCGTCTCGATCGCGCCGCCGGTCTCGACGTCGACGGGCTGGACGCGGTCGACGTCGAGGTAACACGAGATCCAGCCGGTGCCTTCGATCGCCTGATCGAAGATCCACGTGAACATCGGCGTATCGCTGCCCGCCGCGGCATGCGTGTAGACCGCGAGGGAGCTCGTGGTGCTGTGGTCGCTGCGGCGGACGAGCGTCCAGCCCGGTGGGGCGGCGTACATGGGCAACGTCGTCGCGCCCGACGCGCCCATCGCGATCGACGCGATCAGCATTCCGCCCGCGCACGACGGCTTCTGGATCGTCAGCGTCGTCGCCGCCGCGTCCGAGGACACGGTCGCGGTCGTCGTCGTCTTGTATTCGATCAACGGGAGAGACGGGGCCGCATCCACCGGTGTCGCATCGTGCGAGCCCGCGCTATCCAACACTGCGGCTCCGTCGAGGATCGCAGTGCCTTGCAGAGAACAGTGCTGTGCGACGCAGGTCTGGCCGCCGGGACAATCGGCGTCAGAAACACACGGTGAACCGGCCGGCGTATCGGCGTGATAGCAGCCGGCGAGTACCGCGAGCCAGGCCAACCGCATTGACCAACTATACTGGAGTCGTGCGGTTTCTGGCGATCTCGTTGATCGGTGCGCTCGTCGCGTGCGGTCACATGTCGGACCTCGTCGTGGCAGTCGACCACGGTGACGTCGCGAACGCCCGCACGCTGCTCGAGCGCGGCGCGGATCCCGACGCCGAGGATGGCGACGGCAACAGCGCGCTCATGCTCGCCGTGTGGCACGGCGATGCGGATCTCGTCGCCCGGATGCTCGCGAAGCACGCAGATCCGAATCACGCGAACGAATTCGGCACGACCGCGCTGCACTGGGCGATCGACGACGCCGCGAAGACGAAGCTGTTGCTCGACGCCGGTGCGCGCGTGAACGCCGAGGATCGCAGCGGCGCGACGCCGCTCGAGCTCGCGACCGGCCTCGCCGGCGATACCGCGGTCGTCACGCTGCTCGTCGAGCACGGTGCGGATGCGAAGCGCGTCGGCGCGCGGATCGGCGCGAGCGAGCCCGCGGCGGTGAACCTCTTGCTCGCACACGGTGCGGATCCACGCGCGGAAGGCGCGCTCCAGCTCGCGGCCTCGCACGGCAACACCGAGACGCTGACGATCCTCCTCGATCACGGCGCACCGGTCGATGCCACCGGGACGCTCGGGATGACGCCGCTGATGTGGGCAGCGCAGATGGGCCACGCCGATGCGGTCGTCGCGCTGCTGATGCACAGCGCCGATCCGGATCGCGTCGAGTCGTTCAATCGCACGACCGCGCTGATGCAGGCTGCAGCGTCGGAGCGCGCCGATGCCACGATCGTCCAGGCGCTGCTCGACGCGCACGCGCGCACCGATCTCGTCGACGAGGAAGACGCGAGCGCGCTCGACTGGGCGATCCGGCGCGGCAATCCAGACATCATCCAGCGGATCGCCGCGCGCGAGACCGCACCGCGTCCGATCCACGCGCGCATCGATCACGGCACGCTCGCACCGGCGCCCGATCCACGCGTGGCCGTGCTCCGCGCGATTCCTCTGCTCGAGCAAGCGCGGCCGGCATGGCGCCGGGTCGCCGGCTGTCCGTCGTGTCATCACGATGCGCTCCCCGCGCTCGCGATCGCGCATGCCGCGCAGCACGGCCTGCCGTTCGATGCCGCCGCGCGTGCGCGCGAAGCGACCATCACCGCGGAGTCGTTTCGCCGGCCGCGCGACAAGTTTCGCGAGGGGACGGGCTTCGCCGACGTCGTCGAGTGTGCGTATCTCCTCACCGGGCTCGCGGCGAGTAACTACCCGGCCGACGCCATCACCGCCGCGATGGCGCGCTACCTCGAGCTCCGCCAGGCGCTCGATGGCCGGGTCCCCGCGATGATGCAACGCGAGCCTGCGGACGGCAGCGATATCTCGCTCACGGCGATCGCGATCCGCGCGTTCCAGGCGTATGCACCGGATCCCGCTCGGATTGCCCGTGCGAAGGCGTACCTCGCCGGCGTCACCGCGACGACGACCGAAGATCGCGTCTACCAGCTACTCGGCCTCCACTGGGCCGGCACCGGCGAGCTCGGCCCGCTCGCTGCAAAGCTCGTCGAGACCCAGCGCGACGACGGCGGCTTCGCCCAGCTGTCGGGGCTCCGCAGCGATGCGTACGCGACCGCGCAGGCGATCGTCGCGCTCCGCGAAGCGACCGCGATGCCGGCGAGCGATCCGGTGATCCAGCGCGCCGTGAAGTTCCTGCTCTCGCATCAGGACAAGGACGGCAGCTGGTTCGTCGCGACGCGCGCGTTGCGGTTCCAGCCGTTCGTCGCGAGCGGGTTTCCGCACGGCCGCTCGCAGTTCTCGTCGATCGCCGCCACGTCGTGGGCGGTGATGGCGCTGAGCGACGTCCTCTAGTGGATCGCGAGTCGCAGCTCGGTCACCATGTCACC
>Ga0207687_10002062_pt1 | contig 13758 bp, 9 predicted proteins | sample KBSM54metaG_FD_184399 | JGI IMG/M metagenome (GOLD analysis project Ga0207687, IMG submission 184399) | Miscanthus rhizosphere microbial communities from Kellogg Biological Station, Michigan, USA - KBS M5-4 metaG (SPAdes) (version 2) | ecosystem: Host-associated > Plants > Roots > Rhizosphere >...
GAGAGCTCATTTCACGCCGAGTTTTTGATCGACGCCACCGGTCAGAGCTCCCTGCTTTCCGGGCGGCTCGGCTTGCGCGAGATGGATCAGGATTTGAAAAACTTCGCGGTCTTCTCACACTACGAGGGCGCGACGCGTTACTCGGGTGAAGAAGAAGGCGACATCAGCGTGGTGCTGGTGCCGGGCGGTTGGTGGTGGGTGATCCCCATGAAGGGCAATCGCACCAGCGTGGGCCTCGTGATGCCGTCGCGTTTGCTAGCCGGGCAGAAACCCGATGAAGCCTATTTTGCCGCGCAGATCGCCGCGACGCCGTTCTTGCGCGACCGGCTCGCACCGGCAACGCGTGTGGCGCCCGTGCGAACGATCTCCGATTACTCGTACGTGAGCCGGCAATACGCAGGCGATCGCTTCTTGCTCGTCGGTGACGCGGGCGCCTTCATCGACCCGGTGTTTTCGACCGGAGTCTACCTGGGCATGGTGGGCGCGTTTCGCGCGGCCGAAGTCGTCGAGCAAGCGCTGCGCGTGCAAAAGTTCGATCGCGCGCAGTTCTCCGGTTACGAACGCTCCGTTTCGAAGAACGTCGATACGTATCGCAAATTCGTCAAAGGCTTCTACACGCCCGAATTCATCGAAGTGCTGATGGCGCCGAGTGACTGGCTCCAATTGCGGGGCGCCATCACCTCCTTGCTGGCCGGCTACGGTGTCGATCGCTTCGACGTGAATTGGCGCGTGCTGATTTTCCGCGCCATCGCGCGAGCCAACAAGAAATGGTCACTCGTGCCTCGCTTGAGCGAGCTGCGACGTGGCGCAACGGCGCCGTAAATCGCCGCCCGTGCGCGGCGCGGCTTTTTTACCGCGCGCGCTCCTCGATTGCGGCGCGCGCCTCGAAAATCGCGGTATCGTCGCGCTCATCGCATGACGAGCCCGTTCGCCTCTCTGCTGCCGCCCGCGCTCGACGCACACGCTTCCACTTTGCGCCCCCTAGCTTGGGACGTGGGGCCCACACCGCGAGCCGGGCAGCCCCCGATCGAGCTCGTGCCGGCGCAGGTGCCAGGTGCCGTGCAGCTCGACTGGGCGCGCGCCGAAGGCTTGCCGGATTATTGGGTCGGCAAGCAATTCGAGGCCTATCGCGGCCTCGAAGATCAATATTGGCTCTACCGAGCGCGGCTCGAGCTGCCGGAATTCGGCGGCGAAGAGCGGCTGTTCTTCGTGTGCGGCGGCGTCGACTATCGCTGTCGCGTGTCGATCGAAGGTGAAGTGGTGCACGAGCAAGAGGGCATGTTCACGCCCTTCGAGCTGGACCTCACCGATCGCGTCAAGGCCGGGGATGCGCTGGAGATCCTGGTGTTCCCGGCGCCCAAACTGGCGCCCACGCCCGAGGATCGCACGCAAGCCAGGCATTCGACCAAGCCCGCGGTGAGCTACGGTTGGGATTTTCACCCGCGTTTGATCCCGCTCGGGATCTGGCAAGCGACCGGACTCGAAGTGCGCCCGCGCGTGCACCTGAAAGCACTCGATTTTCACTATCGATTGAGTGAAGATTTTTCGAAGGCGTTCCTGCACTTGAACGTCACCACCAGCGATCCCGGCGCCGAAGTGATCGAGTTCCGCTTGGTCGACCCTGAAGGATTGATGGTGGTCGATGCGCTCGGAGTCGAAGCCGTGCTCGATGCGCCGCGGCTGTGGTGGCCGGCGGGGGAGGGCAAGCCCGAACTCTACACGCTGGAAGTAATCGTCAACGGGGTGCTCGCGCGCACGCAAAAAGTCGGCTTTCGACGCGTACGCTTGCTCATGCGCGAGGGCGCTTGGAAGGAGCCGAAGGGGTTCCCTTCGAGTCGGAGCGAGCCGCCGATCACGCTCGAAATCAACGGCCGCGTGATCTTCGTGCGCGGCTCCAATTGGGTTTGCCCCGAGATTTTCCCGGGCACCGTGACGCGCGCCCGCTATCGGGAGTTACTGGAGCTCGCGAGCGGCGCGCACTTCAACTTGCTCCGCACGTGGGGCGGCGCGATCGTCAATCCGGATCCTTTCTACGAGATTTGCGATGAGCTCGGGCTCCTCGTGTGGACCGAATTTCCTCTGGCTTGCAACCTCTACGACGGCGGGGATGATTATCTGAGTGTGCTCGATCGAGAATCGCGCTCGATCATCACTCGTGTTCGGCAGCACCCGTCGCTCGCCTTTTGGTGCGGCGGCAATGAGCTGTTCAATCACTGGTCCGGCATGACGGATCAGTCGCTCGCCCTGCGTTTACTCAACAAGAATTGCTACGAGCTCGATCGCGAAACGCCGTTCATCGCCACCGCGCCGCTTGGCGGCATGGGCCACGGTGACTATCGCTTTTTGGACGAGCACGGCCGCGAGGTGTTTCAGATTTTCGCGCAGGCACGCTGCACGGCGTATTCCGAGTTCGGCTGCCCAGGGCCGGCTTCGGTCGAGACGCTCCGGCGCATCATCCCCGAAGCCGAGCGTTTTCCGCCGCGCGCGGGCACGGCTTGGGAAGCGCACCACGCACTCGGCGCGTGGGACATGGATCCCGGTACCTGGCTGTGCGAAGCCACGATCGAGCGCTATTTCGGCCCTTCCAACACCCTCGAGGAGCTCGTGGCGCGGGGTCAGTTGTTGCAGGCGGTGGGTTACCAATGCCTGTTCGAAGAGGCGCGCCGTCAAAAACCAGTGAGCGCGATGGCCCTCAATTGGTGTTTCAACGAGCCATGGCCGACCGCGGCGAACAACAGCTTGGTGAGTTGGCCTGCCGAACCGAAGCCCGCGTACGCCGCCGTGCGGGCTTCGTGCCGCCAGGTGCTGGCCAGCGCCCGCGTGAAGCAATTCAGCTGGCAGGTGGGGGAAACCTTCGAAGCCGAATTGTGGATCCTGAACGACGCGCCGGTGACGCTCGCCGCGGGCCACTTGGAGGCAGAGCTACTCATCGGTCAAACGCGGCTCTCGCTCGGTCGGCGTGATTTCCCGGAGCTGGCACCGCGGCAGAACCACTGCGCCGGCTCGGTGCAGGCTCCAATCCCCGCGGGTGATCGTTCGACGTTCTCGCTGTGCGTGCGTGTGGTCGATCGTCCAGAGCTCGACTCGGAATACACTTTCGTGTACCGACGCGAAGGCTGAGCCGAGCCTTCGGATTCGGGTCAGAAAATCGCCGCGCGTGTGCGATTGGGCGCTGCGCTGAAAACGTCCGCTCAGAGCGGCCAACTCTCGAGCGATTGCCGGTTTTTGCGCGATCAATGTCGGATTGCGTGACACCCCCAAGGCATGACTGCGCGAAATCGGATGCGATCGCTGTGGGGCGCGTGCGGGCTTTTGGGCTGCGTGCTCGGAGCCGCTTGCGGAGGCGAAGCCGCTGACCCCACCACGGCCGACATGGGCAGCGGTGGCAACGGCAACGCGCACGCGGGCTCTGGCGGATCGCCGGGCGCGTCACTCGGCGGTGCTTTGCCCACGGCCGGCGCAAGCAATGGCGGCTCAGCGCACGGCGGCGCTGCGGTTGGCGGCAGCGCGAGCGGTGGCGCCTCGAACGGCGGCGCAGCGCCCAGCGGCGGCGCGGGGGGCTCGCTCGGCATCCTCACGCCCATCGGACCGCAATGGAAATTACTCTGGCGTGATGACTTCAATCAGTTCGACTCGGGCCATTGGCAGAAGGCGAGCCACACCTTCCCCGAGAACGCCTCGCAGTTCACGCCCGACAATGCCGTCGTGGAGGGAGGCTTTCTCAAGCTGCGCTTGACCAACCAGCAAAGCGGCGATCGCGCCTATTCGGGCGCCGAAGTGGCCACCAACCAGACGTTCACCTTCGGCCGTTTCGAGGCGCGGATCCGCTTCGCTTCCGGCTCGGGCATCGTGTCCTCGCTCTTCACTTACAAGGACAACGCGGACCAAGGCTGGAACGAGATCGACATCGAAAACCTGGGTTACATCACCGATGGCGTTCAGTACAACCTGATCTCTTCGCCGCCGGGTGGCGGCGCGCTCACCTATCAGCCCAAAGTCGTGAAGACCGGCTACCCGCCGACGCAGGAGTTTCACGACTATGCGATCGAGTGGACGCCCGTCGACATCCGCTTCTACGTCGACTTGCGGCTCGTCTATCGCGACGTTCAAACGCGCATCAAAGACCCATCACGTTTGCACATGAACATCTGGGCCGCGAACTACGCCAAGACCACGTTTGCCGGCAAGCTCGACACCAGCGCGATACCCGCCGAAGCGCAATACGACTGGGTCGCCGTCTACGCTTACCAGCCTTGAATCGAGGCAGCGGGCGCCGCGTCCGTGAACGCGGCGCCATTTTGCGGTGCGAGGCTTAGTACTACTTAGTCACTTGTGTCCGCACCGAAGCTTTTCGGCTGCGCGGGGGGCATTTCTTGAGCAGGCGTCCTGCGAAGGTCGAGTCGACTCTTCCTCGACGCAAGGTAGCCCGGCGCCGGCTTTACCCCTTCGGGTATCGCGAAGCGCGTCGCCCTGGTTTTTCGTCTCGTGGCATGTCGCCACTCGCGCCGATCGAGATCTGCCTCCTGTAACTGATCAAGTAGTATTAGGCGAGTCGGGAAATGACGGCTTCGCCCATGCCGCTGGTCGAAATCGCTTTATCGCCGCCGCCCAGGTCGGCCGTGCGCGCGCCGCTCGCGAGTGCGGCTTCGACGGCGCGTTCGATCGACGCGGCCTCTTTTTCGAGACCGAGGCTATGACGGAGCAGCATGGCCGCGCTGAGGATGGTGCCGATGGGGTTTGCGATGCCGCGGCCCGCGATGTCCGGCGCGGAGCCGTGAATCGGCTCGTACAGCCCGAGCGTGCCCTCGCCGAGTGAAGCGCTGGGCAACATGCCGAGCGAGCCCGTGAGCACTGCCGCTTCGTCCGACAAGATATCGCCGAACATGTTTTCGGTGACCATCACGTCGAAGCTGTTCGGTGCGGTGACGAGGCGCATGGCGCATGAGTCGACGAGCTGGTGCTCGAGCGTGATATCCGGGAAATCCGCGGCTACCTTGGTGGTGACCTGGCGCCACACGCGCGACGACTCGAGCACGTTGGCTTTGTCGATCGAGGTCAGCTTCTTCCTTCGGCCACGGGCGAGCGTGAACGCCAAGCGCACGATGCGCTCGATTTCGACGTCCGTGTATTCGAGCGTATCGACGACGCGCAGCCCGCGATCCGTCTGCTCACGATATTGCTTGCCGAAGTACAGGCCGCCGGTGAGTTCGCGTAGCATCAGCAGATCGCAACCCTGGATGCGTTCGGCCTTGAGCGGCGATGCGTCGATGAGCTCCGGATAAGTGCGGACAGGCCGCAAATTCGCGTACAAACCGAGGCCTTTGCGGATCGCGAGCAGGCCCTTCTCGGGGCGCGTCTTGGCGTTCGGGTCATCCCACTTCGGGCCGCCGACGGCGCCGAGCAACACCGCGTTCGCGTTCTTGCAGGCACTCAAGGTGGCGGCAGGCAACGGGTCGCCCGTTTCGTCGATGGCGATGCCGCCGATGAGCTGCGTTTCGAAGCCGAATTCGTGGCCGCTACGCTTGGCCACGGCTTCGAGCACCGCGCGCGCCTGGCCAGTGACCTCGGGTCCAACGCCATCACCGGGGAGAAGAACGATCTGAGCTTTCATTGTGCGGGAACCTATTTCGATAGGGTTCGTTTGGGGGTGGCCCCAAACGCGGGTTGGTCACGGACTAAGCGGCGCCCGAAGCGTCGCGCGAAACTGGGGTTTTTCGCCCACCGGCGCGCGCGCTATCCAGCGCGTGCCCTTCAGGCACCGTCGAGCCGCTTTGTATCAAGCCGTACTCGATGGAGTCGACGAGAGCGTGCATCGAGGCTTCGATGATGTTCGAAGAAGCGCCCACGGTGCTCCAGGTGCGATGCGCGTCGCGGCTGTCGATCAGCACGCGCGTGATGGCTTCGGTGCCCTCGGTGCCGTCCAAAATGCGCACTTTGTAGTCCGCCAAGTGGATGTCGTTCACGGCCGGGTAGAGCGGCGCGAGGGCTTTGCGCAGTGCGGTATCGAGCGCGCTCACCGGGCCGTTGCCCTCGGCGGCCGTATGCAACGTGCTCGCGCCGACCTGCACTTTGACCACCGCCTCGGCAAAGGTCTCGGTGCCGCGCCGTTTGCCGACTTGGATTTGATAATCCACGACGTGGAAGAGCGGCGCGTAGTCTGGCGCTTTGCGTTGCAAGAGGAGCGCAATGCTGGCTTCGGCTCCTTCGTAGGAGAGTCCGCGCGCTTCCGCCTCTTTGATCTCGCGGAGCGCTTCGACCTCGGTGCCCGCGCTGACTTCGACGCCCAGCTCCTCGGCCTTGGCCAAAACATTGCCGCGCCCCGAGAGCTCGCTCACCACGACGCGCATGGTGTTGCCCACGAGCTCGGGAGCGACGTGTTGATACGAGTCCGCGTTGCGGCGCATCGCGGCGACGTGCACGCCGCCTTTGTGCGCAAACGCGCTCTTGCCCACGTAGGCCATGTGCGCGTCGGGCGAGAGGTTCGCCACTTCCGCGACGAAATGCGAAAGCTCACTGATTTCGGCGAGCCGCCCGGGGGCGAGCGCACGAAAACCCAGCTTGAGCTCCAGATTCGGGATGATCACCGAGAGATTCGCGTTGCCGCAGCGCTCACCGTAACCGTTGATAGTGCCTTGCACGTGGCGCGCGCCGCCGCGCACCGCAGCGATGCTGTTGGCGACGCCGCAGCCGGTGTCATCGTGGGCGTGCACGCCGACCGGGTGCTGCACCTCGCGCACTACCTCGGACACGATCTGCTGCACATCCCAAGGCAAGCTGCCGCCGTTGGTGTCACACAAGGTGACGACCTCGGCGCCGCCGCGAATGGCCGCGCGCAGCGTCTCGAGCGCGTAGCGGGCGTCGGCCCGGTAACCGTCGAAGAAGTGCTCCGCGTCGTACACGACGCGCTTGTTCTCGCTGCGCAAGAACGCGATCGAGTCCTCGATCATGCGCAGGTTTTCATCGAGCGTCGTGCGCAGCACTTCGGTCACGTGCAAAGTCCACGTTTTGCCGAATAGCGTGCAGACCTCGGTGCCCGCGGCGACCAGCGCGCGCATGCTCGGGTCATCGCCGGGGGTGAGCCCCGCGCGGCGTGTCGAGCCGAACGCGCTGATTTTCGCGTGCTTCCAAGCGTAATCCCGGGCTCGCGCGAAGAACTCTTCGTCCTTCGGGTTCGAGCCCGGCCAGCCACCTTCGATGAACGTGACGCCGAACGTATCGAGACGCTCGGCGATGCGCAGCTTGTCCTCCAGCGTGTACGAAATGCCTTCGCGCTGCGTGCCGTCGCGCAAAGTCGTGTCGTAAATTTCGACGAGTGGAGCCTCGCCGGAAACTGGAGGATTTTCGCTCATTCTTCGGGTCCAGAACTAGGTCTGATCAACTTGCATAGGTATGGGCGGTTTCGTAGCTCTTGATCTTGTCTTCGAAGGACAAGATGTAACCGAGCTGGTCGATGCCGTTCAGCAAGCAGTGCTGCGCGAAGCCGTCGATCGGGAATTTGACGGTCGAACCGTCGGGCAGGGTCAGCTCGGTCTTCTCGAGATCGACGCTGATTTGCGCTTTGACGTCTGCCTTCACTGCGGCGAGCAGCTTCTTGTACACGTCTTGCGTGACCACGACCGGGAGCAGGCCGTTCTTCAAGGAGTTGCCCTTGAAGATGTCGGCGAACGAGGTGGAGATGACGACACGGATCCCCCAGCCGACGAGCGCCCAGGGGGCGTGCTCGCGCGACGAGCCGCAACCGAAGTTGTCGCCCGCGAGTAGCACCTGTGCGCCCTGCGAAGCCGGGTAATTGAGCGGAAAATCCGGGTTGTCCGAACCATCCGGGAGGTAACGCCAATCGCAGAACAGGCTCTTACCGAGGCCCGTCTTATCCAGCACCTTGAGGAAGCGCGCGGGGATGATTTGATCGGTGTCGATGTTTTCGGCCGTGATGACGACGGCGTGCGACGTGATTTTCGTAAAGCTTGCCATGATGATGCTCGCTGAATCTGTTCGCTAAAGGTTCTCGGCTTCGCTCAAACCGCGGCGAGCGTCCGAACGTCCGTGACTTTGCCGGTGATCGCCGATGCCGCTGCGGTGAGCGGCGAGGCGAGGAAGGTGCGGCCGCCTTTGCCTTGGCGCCCCTCGAAGTTCCGGTTCGAAGTGCTGACCGCGTATTGACCGGGCGAGAGTTGGTCGCCGTTCATCGCGATGCACATCGAGCAGCCGGCTTCGCGCCACTCAGCACCCGCGTCGGTGAAGATGCGATCGAGACCCTCGGCCTCGGCTTGGCGCTTCACTTCTTGCGAGCCCGGAACGACGAGCGTGCGCACGCCGGAGGCGACGTGACGCCCCTTGAACACCGAAGCCGCCAGCCGCAGATCGGTGATGCGCGAGTTCGTGCACGAACCCACGAACACGACATCCACCTTTTGCCCGAGGATCGGCTGACCTTCGGCGAGGCCCATGTAAGCCATGGCTTTCTCGAACGCTTGGCGCTCCGAACCCGCGCTGAAATCCGATGCGGCCGGCAAGAGCTTGCTGATCGGTACCGCCATGCCCGGGTTCGTGCCGTAGGTGATCATCGGCTCGAGCTCGGAGGCGTTCAGCGTGACCAAGGTGTCGTAAGTGGCGCCCGGATCGCTCGGCAGTTTGCGCCAGCGCTCCACGGCGGCATCCCAAGCGGCACCCTTGGGCGCGAAATCACGGCCCTTCAGGTACTCGAAGGTCTTCTCGTCCGGCGCGATCAAGCCGGCGCGGGCGCCGCCCTCGATGCTCATGTTGCACACGGTCATGCGCGCTTCCATGTCCAGCGCTTTGATGGCCGAGCCGCTGTATTCGATCACGTAGCCCGTGCCGCCGCCGGTCCCGATCTTGGCGATCAAAGCCAAGATGATGTCTTTGGCGGTGACGAGCGGCGAGAGCACGCCGTCGACGCGCACTTCCATCGTCTTCGGGCGGGATTGCAGCAAACATTGCGAGGCGAGCACGTGCTCCACTTCGCTCGTGCCAATGCCGAAGGCGAGCGAGCCGAACGCGCCGTGCGTCGAGGTGTGGCTATCACCACAGACGATGGTCATGCCGGGCTGCGTGAACCCGCGCTCCGGACCGACCACGTGCACGATGCCGTTCAACGAATTGCCGAGGGCGTACAGCTGAATGCCGAACTCTTCGCAGTTCTTCTCGAGCTGCGAGAGCTGCGCGCGCGCTTGGTCGTCGATGACTTGCAACGCCTTGGGCAGAGTGGGCGTCGAATGATCCATCGTGGCCTTGGTGCGCTCGGGGCGGCGCACTCTGAGGCCACGGCTGCGAAGGCCGGCGAACGCTTGCGGCGAAGTCACCTCGTGAATCAAGTGCAGGTCGACATAAAGCACCGCGGGTCGCCCGGGCTCCTCGACGACGACGTGATCATCCCAAATCTTTTCGAACAGCGTCTTTGCCATATTCACTCCGCGGCTCCGGTCCGAGCGTCGCGCTCTGCGGCCTTTTCTGTATGTTTTTCGTACGTTCCCAAGGTCACGAGCAAGCGGTTCAGCGCGCCGAGGTACGCTTTGGTGCTCGCAACGATGACATCTGAATCCGCGGCTTGGCCATGCAAGATGGCCGCGCCGTTGCTGCCGTGCTGCGCGTTGAGTCGACCGTCGCTGCCAACGGCGCGCACGCGCACGCTGGCGTGGCCGAGCGCATCGATGCCCTCGGTCACGGCGTTGATCGTGTACTCCACGAGCTCGCTCGGCGCCTTCACGATCTCGTCGATCGCGGTGAACACCGCGTGCACCGGGCCCGTACCGACTGCGGCTTGCACGCGCAGCTGGCCGTCGGGGCAACGCAAACGCACGGTGGCGGTCGGCAGGCCATTCGAGCCGCAGCTCACCTGCACCGCGTCGAGCGCGTAGTACTCGACGCCGCGTCCCACTTCGGAGGCGGCGAGAGCCTCCAGATCGGCGTCGGTGATGCGCTTCTTGTTGTCCGCCAAGGTCTTGAAGCGTTGAAACGCCGCTTCCAGCGCTTCCCCTTCGAGCACGTGGCCGAGCTCCTTCAAGCGCACGGCGAAGGCGTGGCGGCCCGAGTGCTTGCCCATGACGAGCAGGGTTTTGCTTGCGCCGACCGTCTCCGGGCGCATGATTTCGTAGGTGCCGGCGTGCTTCAGCATGCCGTCTTGGTGAATGCCCGATTCATGCGCGAAGGCGTTGGCGCCGACGATGGCCTTGTTCGGGGGCACCACCATGCCGGTGCGGCTGCTCACCAAGCGGCTGGTACGGACGAGCTGCGTGGCATCGATACCGGTCTTCAACCCGAACATCGGGTGCCGCGTTTGCAGCGTCATCACGAGCTCTTCCAAGGAAGTGTTGCCCGCGCGTTCGCCGATGCCGTTGATCGTGACCTCGGCTTGGCGTGCGCCCGCTTGAACGCCGGCGAGCGCGTTGGCCGTGGCCAGACCCAAATCATCGTGACAGTGCACCGAGACGATCACGTTCTCGACGCCCTTCACGTTCTTCATGATGCCGGCGATGATCGCGCCGAACTCGTTCGGCACCGTGTAGCCGACGGTGTCGGGGATGTTCAGCGTGGTGGCGCCGCACTCGATCACCGCTTCCAGCACTTCGTGCAGGAACTCGGGCTCGGTGCGACCGGCATCTTCGGGGCTGAACTCGATATCCTCACAGAGCGTTTTGGCGAAGGTGATCATGGTGCGAGCGCGGGCCAGCACCTGCTCCTTCGTCATGCGCAGCTTGTGTTCACGATGCAGCGGCGAAGTCGCCAAAAACATGTGAATGCGCGGATATTTCGCGACCTTGATGGCATCGAACGCGGTTTGGATGTCTTTTTCCGTCGCCCGCGCGAGGCCGCACACGATCGGCGGCTCGGTCGAGGGGCGCCCCGGGAGCGGCTCTTTGCCGACCGTCTCGGCGATGTCGTGAACGGCTTGAAAGTCGTCCGGCGAGGCCGACGGGAAGCCGGCTTCGATCACATCCACACCCAAGCGAGAAAGGGCCCGCGCCACTTCGAGCTTCTCTTCCGACGTGAGCGTCGCGCCCGGACACTGCTCGCCATCGCGAAGCGTGGTGTCGAAAATGCGAACGTAGTCGGGAGCAGGTTTCGGAGCGGCGGGGGCCTTGGTACTCATTTTGTGTTTTTTGGTTGGGGGTGCGTGGCTCGTGAGGAGCCGGGGCGGAAAGAACTAAGCTGCGACGATGCCGCGAATCGCGGGAGGCTGCGTCGCTGCGGTGGCGGCAATGCCTTTTTGGCCGCGCGTGATGGCGACTTCACCGGTCTGCACCATTTCGGCGATGCCGAAGGGCGCGAGGATGGCGGTGAGCTTGTCGATCTTTTGCTGATCGCCGGTGATTTCGACGATCAGCGTATCGGTGCCGACATCGACGGCGCGGGCGCGGAACACGTCGCACAGCTGCAACACTTCGGCGCGCTTTTCGGGGCCCACGGTGACTTTGATCAAGGCGAGCCCGCGGCTGACCGAGGCTTTCTCGGTGATGTCTTCCACGCTGAGCACGTTCACGAGCTTGTACAAATTGGCTTCGATGCGCTGCGCGGTATCCGCGTTGGCTTCGACGGAAAACGTCATGCGCGAGACGCCGGCTTCGTGCGTGCGGCCGACATTGAGCGAGACGATGTTGTAACAGCGGCGGCGAAACAGCGAAGTGACGCGGTTCAGGACACCCGGTTGGTCCTCCACGTAGGCCACGAAAGTGCGCAATTCAGGCTGAGCGGCGTTGCGTGCCATGGCTACCTCAGGAATCCTTTCCGGTCTCGAAAATCGGGTTATGCCCTTCTGGGTAGGGGCGGCGGATCATGTTGGCGAGATCCGCGCCTGCCGGCACCATCGGGTACACGCTGTCTTCTTGCTCGACGCGGAAGTCGATGATGCACGTCTCTTTGAAGGAGCGTGCGGCTTCGACCGCGGCCTGCACTTCGCTCCGCTGGGTGACGCGAATGCCCTTCAGGCCATGCGCATCCGCCAGCTTCACGAAATCCGGGCTCTTGATGGGGGTGGCCACGTAGCGTCCTCCGTAGAAGAACTGTTGCCACTGACGGACCATGCCGAGGAAGCCATTGTTGATAATGGCGATGTTCACTTTGATGTCTTCTTGCGCGCAGGTGGCAAGCTCGCAGGCCGTCATCTGAAAGCCGCCATCACCGGCGATGACCCAAACCTCATCGTCCGGACAGGCCATGCGCGCGCCCATGGCGGCCGGCAAGGCGAAGCCCATCGTGCCCGCGCCGCCCGAAGTCAGCAATTTCCGCGGGTAATCGTGCTTGTAGTACTGGGCTTCCCACATTTGGTGCTGGCCCACGTCCGTGACGACCAGGGCTTTACCCTGGGTGTAGCGCCACAAATCGAAGATCACGTGCGCCGCGAAGAGCTGGCCGGTGTCCGGCAAGCTTTGGATCTCGCGCACCGCGCTATCCCCCTTGAGGGCGTTGATGTGCGCGTTCCACTCGGCGCAGTCGCGCTTCTCCACGTGCGGCAAAATCATGCGCAAGATCTCGCGCACGTCGCCCAAGAGCGCCAAATCCACTTTGACGTTCTTGTTGATCTCGGCTGGATCGAGCTCGACGTGGATTTTCTTCGCGTTCGGCGCGTAAGTCTTCAAATTGCCGGTGACGCGATCGTCGAAGCGCATCCCGAGCGCGATGATCAAGTCGGCTTCTTGGATGGCGGTGTTCACCCAAGCTTCGCCGTGCATGCCCATCATGCCCAAGCTCAGCGGGTGGGTCGCCGGGAAGCCGCCCAAGCCCAGCAAGGTCTGCGCGACGGGGATGTTGGTGCGGGAAACGAAATCGAGCAGTTGGCCCGTGGCGTTGGCTTTGATGATGCCGTGACCGGAGAAGATGATCGGGCGCTTGGCGGCCTTGATCATCTCGATCGCTTCGTCGATTTCTTCCGGCAAAGGGTGGCGTTCGGGGCGGTAACCCGGCAAGCGGATCGGCGTCGGATCGTAGCGATGCAGACAGCTATTTTGCTGCGCATCTTTGGTGATATCCACGACCACCGGGCCCGGGCGGCCGGAGCTTGCGATGTAGAATGCCTGGCGGATCGCCGGCATGATGTCCTCGGCGCGCGTCACCAAGATGTTGTGCTTGGTGATCGGCAGAGTGACACCAGTGAAGTCGACCTCTTGAAAGGCATCGCTGCCGATCATGTTCGAGCCGACCTGGCCGGTGATGCAGACCATCGGGATCGAGTCCATCATCGCGTTGGCGATGCCGGTCACGAGGTTCGTCGCGCCGGGGCCGGAGGTGGCGATGCACACGCCGACTTTGCCGGACGCGCGCGCATAGCCATCGGCCATGTGTGCTGCGCCTTGTTCGTGGCGCACGAGCACGTGGCGGATCGGGTATTGGATCATCGCGTCGTACGCCGGCATGATCGCGCCGCCCGGGTAACCGAACACGACCGTAACGCCCTCGTTGACCAACGTGTCCCAGATGATTTGCGCGCCGGTGAGCGACACGGCTTCCGCTTGGGGTTCGGTCGTCTTCGCTTGGGGTTCGGTGATGCTCTTCATCGGTGAGGCCACGTTGTTCTCCTCGGTGCCTGTGCTCGGGTTCTTGTGCGCTGTTCTGTGACAGATTTCAGAGTGCTGAAACTAAAAAACCCCCGTACCTCGGTGGGTGCGGGGGCCTTCTGATTGGCTGCGTTCTAGTTCAGCCGGCCACCGCACCCGGGCAAATAAGCCCGAGTACGACGACGAGGCCAACGGAGCTCACGATTTCACGCACCGACGCCGGGCTGAAATCGTGAGCTCCGTTGGCCTC
>Ga0207687_10002063_pt1 | contig 13755 bp, 14 predicted proteins | sample KBSM54metaG_FD_184399 | JGI IMG/M metagenome (GOLD analysis project Ga0207687, IMG submission 184399) | Miscanthus rhizosphere microbial communities from Kellogg Biological Station, Michigan, USA - KBS M5-4 metaG (SPAdes) (version 2) | ecosystem: Host-associated > Plants > Roots > Rhizosphere >...
TCGCGACGACCGACAATTCTTGCAGCAGATGCCCGGCCGGATCTGCGGCGAAACGGTGGACTCGAACGGCGAGCGCGGCTTCGTGCTCACCCTCTCCACCCGCGAGCAGCACATCCGCCGCGAGCGAGCGACCAGCAATATCTGCACGAATCAGGGCCTGCTCGCGCTGTCGCTAGCGATTCGCATGAGCGTGCTCGGCAAATCCGGTTTCATCGAGACCGCGCAGCACTGCTTAGCCAAAGCCCGCTACGTGCACGATCAGATCCTGGCCTTGCCGGGTTACTCGAGCGGCTTCAGCAAGGCGCCCTTCTTCAACGAGTTCGCGGTGCGCGTACGCGGTGGCAGCGCCGCCGCCGTGTGCCGCAAACTCGAAGCGCAGGGCATCATCGCGGGGTTCGATTTGGGTCGCGCAGATAGTGCCCTCGCCGATCGCCTCCTCGTCGCCGTCACCGAACAACACCGACGCGAGGATCTCGATCGCCTGGTGGCTGCTCTCGCCGACTTTGCCTAAGAATTGGACTTCGCCACCGTGCATCAACCCAGCCAACGCTGCGCACTCGCGCCGCTCGGACGCCCCATCTCCGCTCTGCTCTTCGTGGGCGCCGTGCTCGCCGTGCTTTCGACCACTCGCGGCGCGCAGGCCGACGTTTCGTCGTGGGCGTTCGCCGGTGGCGGCGTTTCCTACCTCCAGCAGCGCGGGATAAAAACCGGTTACAATCCGTCACTCTTGCTGGAGATTGGCCTCGGTACTCCGCCCACGAACGCGCTGGTTTTCGGCGGCGTGCTCGCACTACAGCCGCAGTTCGGGCACGGCAGCGATCTCGCGCTCCTGTTTCGTTCTGCCACACGCGGCTACGCCACGGGGGACTTCGGGCTGGCTCTCGACCTCGGCCCTTACGAGCGGCTTTGGGGTGAAAAATCGGTCGGCGGCGAGGGCATGCTCTGGCTCGGGGCGCCTTGGGGCATCAGCCTCGGCGCGGGCGGCAACGTCGGTGATCACGAAGCGCGCGGTTTTTCCGCCATTCTCGGTTTCGATTTCGCGCGGCTCACGGTTTACCGAAGCACCGGCACGAACTGGTTCCCGAATCCGTTCCCGTCCCCGCCTGCCAGAGACTGAAGCGCCCTTCGCGCCCCGAGGCGTCGTGCTACGCTCGGGCCGGCGCGAATGTCAGATTCTCCCGTCACGGCAGGCCAAATGCTCGCGGGCAAGTACCGAGTCGAGCAAGTGCTCGGCTCGGGCGGCATGGGTGTCGTCGTCGCGGCCTGGCACACGGAGCTCGAGCAGCGCGTCGCGGTCAAGTTCCTGAACCCGGTCGCGCTCGAGCGGAGCGACACCGCTGAACGCTTCCGACGCGAGGCGCGCGCGGCCGCCAAGATCCGAAGCGAACACGTCGCTCGCGTGATCGACGTCGGCACGATGGACGGCGGGCTGCCGTACATGGTGATGGAGTACCTCGAAGGGCACGACATCTCGGAAGAGATGCGCATGCACGGGCTCTTACCGGTCTCTGACTCGGTGCACTTCGTGCTGCAGGCGATCGAGGCGTTGGCCGAAGCGCACTCGGCGGGCATCGTGCACCGCGATCTGAAACCCGCCAATTTGTTTTTGGCGCTCCGCCCCGACGGCACGCGCATCGTCAAGGTGCTCGACTTCGGCATCTCCAAGTCGCTCATCGGCGGCAGCGTGGCGGAATTGTCGCTGACCCGCACCGCCGCGCTGATTGGCTCGCCGCTGTACATGTCGCCGGAGCAAATGCGCTCCGCCAAGGACGTCGACATTCGCACGGACATCTGGTCCCTGGGCGTGATCCTGTACGAGATGCTCACCGGGCAGCCCCCGTACACGGGCGACTCGATCCCCGCCCTGTGCGCCTCGTTGTTGAACGATTCACCGCGCCCGATGCACCAGTTACGCCCGGAGATTTCGCCGCAACTCGAAGAAGTCGTCGGCTATTGCTTGGCGAAAAATCGCGAGCACCGTTACGCCAACGTCGGCGATCTCGCGCGCGCACTCGCGCCCTTCGGTAACAACGCGAGCCAAATGCACGTCGATCGAACCAGCCGCGTGCTCGGCGTCACCGATCCGACGCTCAACAATTTTTCGATGGCCCCCGCGACCAACCGGCTCGGCGGCATGGATTCGCGCTCACCCGCTCAGCTCGCCGTCTCGGGTCGGCCCGTCTCGTCGCCGGGCACCCCCGCGCGCGGCACGGTCGACTCCTGGGGGCGGACGGACGCACCGGTTCCGGGCAGCGTCGCCCCGCGCAAGAAGCGGCTCTGGCTCGGCGCGATGATCGCAGTGTGGTTCGTGGCACTCTTGGGTGTTGGTGCGTGGTTCGGGACCCGCAATCGCAACCTCCCCGCCGCTGCGGAATCGTCAGCGTCGGTGGCATCGCCCGCCCTCGTGGCGAACACGCTCCCCTCGCCCCCCGTCGTCACGCCCTCGGCGGCGGTGCCGGCGATCGCCGCGGAAACGCCTACTGCCGTGCCCACTCTGGTTCTAGCCACGCCGGACACCAAACCGAAACCGCAGCTCGCAGCCGGTAGCAAGACTCACGCGCCGCCCGCAAAGAAGAATCTGCCCACTGACGCTGACCTGAGCGATTTCGGCGGCCGTCGCTAGCTGCGCCGCTTTGCGGCTCCCTTCGCCGCTCCAGACTTGTTAAGTGTCGCCTATGGGAAAGACGCTTTCGAGATCGCGACCGGCTTGGGGCCCGAGCGCTCTGTGTCTGTGCGGTCTCCTGCTCACCGGCCATGCTCGAGCCGAAGCCAGTGCGGCGCAGAAGGCAGCCGCCGAATCGCTCTTCGACGACGGGCTGAAAGCCATGAAGAGTGGGCGCTTCGTCGACGCGTGTCCCAAGCTGGAAGAGAGCGAACGCATCGACCCGGGCATCGGTACTTTGCTCTACCTCGGCGAGTGCTACGAGAAGACGGGGCGCACCGCGAGCGCATGGGCCACGTTCCGCGAAGCCGCATCCTCCGCTCAAGCACGCGGTGAATCGGATCGCGCACGCATCGCCGCCGCCCGCGCCGATCGCCTGCAAGCGGGCTTATCCAAACTCACGGTTCAAGTCGCACCTGAAACACGCGCGCTCCCCGGGTTACGCATCACGCGCGACAACACCGTCGTGGAAAGTTCACTGTTCGGCATCGCCATCCCCGTCGACCCAGGCAAGTATCACTTGGTAGCCAGCGCCGACGCCTACGAGCCATTCGAAGCCGATGTCGAAGTGGGCACCAGCGCGGACAGCAAAGCCGTCGCCGTGCCCGCGCTCAAGCCGAGCGCGAAGGCGTCCAGCGCCGTTCCTGCCGCTGCCACGAACGCGCCGGCTGCGGTTTCACCGGCCACGACCAGCACCCCGAACGCTCCCCCGCCGAGCCCCGCGCCGCACGAAGCAGGCTCGAATGGCCGGCGCACCGCGGCCCTCGTCACGGGCGCGATTGGCGTGGTCGGTCTCGGAATCGGCTCGTATTTCGGAGTGCGTGCGATCTCCAAGAACAGCAACGCGGAGAGCTATTGTCCGCGCGGCGATCGCTGTGACGACCCACGCGGCGTCAGCCTCACGAACGACGCCAAGCATGCGGCCGTCGCCGCCAACATCGCCATCAGTGTCGGTGCCGCATTCGTCGTGGGCGGCGTCGTGCTGTATCTGACGAGCGAACCGAAAAAAGAAGCCCGCTTGCAACTCCACCCCCTGCTCAGTCGCGATGTCGCAGGCGTCGGCCTCGGCGGAGCCTTCCGATGAACCACGCGTTTCGTTTTTTGATTTTGGGTTCATTTCTGGTCGTCGCTGCGCAAACCGTCGCAGCCTGTCAGGCCATCGCCGGCATCGAAGATCGCACCTACGATCCGAAAGGGGCCGGCCCGACCCAGCAATGCCGTGACTACTGCACGCTCGTACAACAGAGCTGCGTCGGGACGAACGCCGTGTACGCAACCGAAGCCACGTGCCTCGGCATTTGCGCGCTGCTCCCCGCCGGCGACCCCAACGAACCGGCGGGCAACACCGTTGCCTGTCGCATCTCACAGGCAGGCCTAGCGCAGACCACGAACGAGCCGGAATCTTACTGCCCGGCAGCAGGCCCGGCGGGCGCCGGCGCCTGTGGCACCAGCTGCGAGAGCTACTGCCTTTTGTATACCGGCGCCTGCAAAGCCCAAGACGACTGCGTCGACAAATGCAAAGGCCTCGAAGATACGAAATCCTTCGACGCGGCCGCCAACTACAACGGCGACACGCTCCAGTGCCGCCTGGTCCACACCAGCGCCGCGACGGTGAACCCAGACGAACACTGCGTTCACGCCCAGCTTCGCGCCAATGGCCCGTGCCTCGATCCAGACGGCACCGTGCCCACCTGTGATTCGTTCTGCCAGCTCGAGCTCGCCGAGTGCACCGGCGACCAAACGGTGTACGAATCCAAGGATCAATGCCTCGCCGTGTGCGCGGCGCTCACGCCGGGCACCACGGATGACATCTCGGGCAACACCGTGGGCTGCCGCAAATACCACTCCTACAACGCGCTGCTCGATCCGCTCACGCATTGCTCGCACACGGGGCCCGGCGGTGATGGTCACTGCGGCTCCAGCGCGGCCGTCGCAGCCGGCGGCAGCACCGGCAATTGCGACTCGTACTGCTCGCTGTTACAAACGGCGTGCAAATCGAACTTCGACGCCCAATTTCCGAGCATCGACGATTGCACCGCGGCGTGCGTGAAGCTCGACGGCGCCGAACCCAACTCCGGCTATTCCGTGGCCACCGCAACCGGTAACACCCTGCAGTGTCGGCTGCTGCACACGGCCGAAGCGCTCACGGACGCCAAGCAATGCGCAGCCGCACTGGGCGGCAGCCCCTGTAAGTGAGAAACAGAGCGCGGAGCGGTGCTCAGAAGCCGGAGCACAACTCCGCGGCAGCCCGGATCGTCCGCACACGGCGGACGATCTCGCGGGCGACGCGCGGGTCGTAAATCAGGCTGTTGTGGCCGCAGCCATCGACCACGATGCGGTCGCCCGCGGCCAGCGCAGCGCCCGTTGGCACGACCGAGTCGTGCGTGGCCGCGATCGATAGGTGCGGCACTCGTTCCCCGCGGCGCGCCCCTTCGGCGAGCCGCGCCAGCAGGCGGCTCCCCGGAACGATGTCTCGCCCGACCTGCAGTGGAAAATAGCGCGCATGGCTCGTGCCTTCGAAAGGACTACCGAGCGAGATGCTTTGCACCACGCGTTCATCGTGGGCCAGCTCCTGCACGTACCAGCGCACGACCAAACCACCGATGCTGTGACCGACCAAGTGCACGCGCGTGGCGCCGGGCAGGCCCCAGAGCAATTCCGCGAGCCGCTCCGCAATGCGCTCGATGCCCGGCCCCGGCGCGTAGGTGAAAGCCGCCGTTTCGGCGCCTGTTTCACGCGCGATTTGCTCACGCACCGGCCGCAACATGCCGGCCGTCGCGAACAACCCGTGCACGAATACCACCACGTCATCCCCCGGACGCGCGCGCGGCACGACCTCGAGCACGTCCCGATAAAACAACGTGCTCTGTTTGGCGATCGCAAACGCTTCGCGCCCCGCCACCTCGAGCGCACGCAGCCGTGAGGAACGCACACCCGAACTCGGCGGCGCATCGCTCTTCACGAACTCGGCCGTCTGTGACACGGAAAACTGACGCGACATCGGGGGGCTCACCCGAGTAAAAAACAACCCGCCCGAAATAGGCAAGTTTTGACGGTCAGAAGTCGTCGATCAAACTCTGCAGGGTGCCCGCACTCAGCACGACTTCAGCCCGATATTCCGGGTGATCCACGCCGAGCGACACGTCCTTTTCGCCCGCGCGCAGGGCCTGCTCGGCGGCCACCGTGAGCGGAAATTTCACGTATTGAACGGCCATCGTGCGATCGGGCTCAGTGCCGCGCATATCCCCGACGACGGGTAGCCGTTCACCTTTCACGCGCATGAAAAACGCGCTCTCGACACCAGCCAAGGCGACCAGCATGTGATCGCGCTGCACGCGCTCCGGGTATTCGATGAACACGGTGGCCGAGAGCTCTCGCTCACGCGGCACGAGCTCGTTGTACGTCTCGAGTTCGTGCAACACGGCTTTTTCCGCCGTGATGCGCTCGGTGCGCAACATCTCTTGGATTTGATACAGCGCCGTATCGTGATTCTCGAACAGCACGGTCATGTTCGGGCCGAGTGCCACGCGCCGCTCCTCCTTCAGCGCTTGGATGCGGCGCCGAAACGGTTCGCGGATCTGCTCGTATTCGGCTAGCCCCAACAATTCTCCCCGATTGACCAGCGTCATTCTGCGGCTCCCGGATTCAGGCCATAGGCCTCTGCTAGCGCCACGATCGGGTGGCGCGCCTGCCGACCACTCTGTTTGAGCACGCGCAGCGAGGCCAGGCTGCAATCAGTCACGACCGTCAGCTCGCCGTCATCGGGCTGCTCGTCGTCGATCGCGTGTGCGAGGCGTTCTGCGTAGCGCGCGCCTTCTTCGTAGTATTTGGCTTTCATGCCCCAGGTGCCATCGACGGCGGAGCAGCGCTCGATGATGCGCACGTCCGTGTCAGGCAAGAGCGACAGCACGCGTGCGCCAGGGATGGCGATCTTCTGCGCGCGCAAGTGACACGCCGCGTGGTAGGCCACGCGCCCGAAGCCGCGCTCGAAGTTCTTCACGAGCTTCTTTTCGCGCCGCAAACCATCCAAAAACTCCATGAGATCGAAGGTCTTCGCGGCCACGTCAGCCGCGATTCGAGTGCCGAGATAAACGGGCCACTCCTTCTTCATCGTGTAGCCGCAGGTCGGGCCGGGCACCACGACGCGTAGCCCGCGCTCGACATAAGGCGCGAGGATGTCCACGTTCGCGCGCATTTTTGCGCGAGCCGCCTCGATGTCACCGCCGTCCAGATTCGGCATGCCACAGCACGTGAACTCCTCGGGGACGATGACGTTGTAGCCGTTGCGCTCCAGCACTTGGACGGCCGCGCGCGGCACTTCGGGGAAGTTGTATTCGCCGTAGCAAGTCGGAAACAGCACCACATCGCCGTTTGCGCCCGCATTTTCGCTCGGGGTGTGTTTGCGATTCCAACGCGTGAACGCCTCGGTCGCGAGCGGCGGCAGCGGGAACTCGGCCGAGATCCCGGTCACCTTCTCCACCACTTTGCGCACGAGCCGCTTCTCGTTCACGAAATTCGCGAGCTTCGCCTGCGGCCCCACCGAGAGCGCGCCGATCAGCTGCGGCTCGCCGAGCACCTGATCGACGATGGCCACGCCATCGCGGCGCGCGCGCTGCGCTTTTTCACGCGCCATCAGCCGCGGAAAATCCAAGGCTTCGTAGGCGCCCTCATCGGGCGTGTACGGGCACTTGATGTAACAGAGCTTGCACTGCCAACAGTGGTCCGTCACCTCGTGCACGGTGTGGGCATCGACGTTCTCCGCGCCCTCTGCCCGCCCCCCGTCGATCTCGCGATCGATGGCCTTGAACAAGATCGGAAACGAGCCGCAGTACGTCACGCACATGCGGCACTCGTTGCACACCTGAAAGGTGCGCTTGAGCTCTTGCTCGAGATCCCTCGGGTCCCAATAACGTTCGTCGTTCGGGTTGTACGCCGGAGGCTTTTCCGGCGCACGGGCGGGGTGCTTGCTCACGTCAGTCTCAGCCGAGCTCTTTCGAAGCCTTGTCGAAGCGGCCCGCGTGGGATTTTTCGGCCTTGGCGAGCGTCTCGAACCACTCGGCGATTTCGGCGAAGCCTTCGTCGCGCGCCGTCTTCGCGAAACCCGGATACATCGTTTGGTACTCGTAGGTTTCACCAGCGACGGCCGAGAGTAGATTCTTCTCGGTGTTGCCGATGGGCTTGCCCGTCGCCGGGTCGCCCACTTGCTTCAAGAAATCCAAGTGCCCGTGCGCGTGACCCGTCTCACCATCCGCGGTGTCTTTGAATAGACCCGCCACGTCCGGGTAACCTTCGACATCGGCAACCTTCGCGAAATAGAGGTAGCGCCGATTGGCCTGGGACTCGCCAGCAAAGGCTTCCTTCAGGTTCTCGTGAGTCTTGGTTCCTTCGAGCTTAGCCATGATTTTCCTCCGGTTTGCCGTCGAACGGCGCTCTAGCAGACCCGCGAACAGTAGAACGATCGAGGCTCTCCGCCAATCCCAAAACCTTGCATCGAAATGGGTCAACCGAGCAACGCGGCGAGTCCCTTCGCGTTCAGGATGGCGTAGTTTTGGACGCAATTGTTGAACACGGCATGCACTTCTTCGGCTTCGTTCAGCAACTGGCGCACGGGCGTGGTCCAGCGGGCAAGCTCATCCGGCCCGTACAAGTAGTTGAAGCGTTCCGCGACCGTCGCCCGGGGGTTCGACCAAGCTTGCTGATTTTGCCCGTGAAAGCGCACGATCGCTAGGCGTCCGGAGGTAACGAGAGGGATCGGTGGCACGCCACCGCGCAGGACATCCGGTTCGTCGACCACCACGTACGCGAACTGCTGCGCACGCAGCACGTCCGCCACGCGCTCGCGTCGCTCCGGTAGAAGCCAGGAGCGATGCCGAAACTCGACGGAAAACGGCGCGTTCGGAAATCGCGCGCGGAGGCTCTCGAGTTGCCGCACGCTGCCGCGCGTGGCTTCGAACCAAGGCGGAAACTGCAGCAAGATCGAAGTCAGCCGCCCCGCTTCGACCAACGGCGAGAGTGAGTCGAAGTAACGCCGCTCGATTTCACGCGCGAGCTCCGCGGGCAGCTCGTTCGAGTAGGTTCGGCTCTGATTGTCCCGCAACGGCACCGCCGCGGCCAGATCGGCTGGCAGACGCCGAATGTCGATCGGATGCCCAGTGAAGATGGGATGCGCTTTGACGTCGAACCGAAAAGTGGGCGGCGTCCACGCCACCCATCGCGCCACGGTCTCGCTCGCCAAGAGTGCGTAGTAAGTCGCATCCACCTCCACCAGCGGGAAATGCTCGGCGTAGTGCCGCAGCCGCGCCTCCGGCGTCTTCACCTGTTTCGGATAGAAGAGCGCATCGCGCGAAAGCGAAGCGTCACCCCAGCCCGCAGTGCCGAGTCGGAGCGCGCCGCGCTGTGCCGGCAGTGGGGCGCCTCTGGCGAGTGCGCGTGCCGCTTCGTACAATTCCGGCGCGGGACGCGGTAAAACCGGCTTTTCGGGCTTGGCTTTGCTGCGCGCCGTGGTCACCGGCGGAGCGTGTCACTGCTCCGCGTGACGAACCAGAGCCTCGATTTCGGCGAGCGTCGGTGTGCCCGGCACCCGCGCGACTTCCAGGCCATTTTTGTCCAAAACCAACACGATAGGCACGCTGTTCACGTCGCCAATGTTGGAGCTCTGTTGCAGCAACGCAAGATCCGCGATGGCCACCGGATACGTGAGTTCGAGCGTACTGCGAAACACGTCGGCGAGCGGCGCATACTTGGCCGCCTCCAGCACGACGGCCGCGGCGTTGAAGCGCGGGTGATGCGCGTGCAGCAACTGCTCGACACGACGCGCGACCACTTGCGAACCGAGATCGAACGTCGTCACGAACACGAGCACGGTGACGCGCCCGTGCATCCGCGCACTGCTCACCTCTTCGCCTTGCGTAGTGCCGAACGAAAAGCGGATTTCTCCGCCGTGCGCTTCGTTGCTGATGGCAGGCGGCGAATCGTCGGGGACGCGCTGACACCCGAGCACGAGCGCGCACGCGAGGAGCGCGCGCTTCACGTCGAAGGGGGTGGGCTCGAACCGCCCACGTGGGGCCCAAACAGATCGGCAAACACCCGCAATGCTTCCGGCAATTCGCGACCGTTGCGTTTCTGCGCCAAGACAGCGTGCGCGAGATCGTCGATCAAGCTCTTGAGCGGCGTGCGCTCGACGAGCGTGCCCTCGATTCGTTCACCATGTCGAATCGCACGCCGGCGATCGACGATCGGATCGTGACGCACCCAACCAAAGCCGCGATCGGCCCGATACGAGCACGCCAAGACCTGCACGAAATCCAGGTAAAGTGGCGTGATCAGCACCGCCACACACCAGCCATCGGCTTGCTTGCCGCTGAGCCCCTGCGCAGCAAAATTCGGCGTAGCCGAAGCATCCACGGTACCGATGGCATCGGTGATGCGCGAGCGGCGTTCCGGATCCGACTCCACCGCCAAGAGCGGCGCATACACGGCGATGCGCGGCACGCTCAAGCGATCGGTGTCTTGCTCGAGCGCATTCAGCCAATGGTCGCGCGCGTTCGAGTCCAACTCTTGATAAGCGATCGCGGCGGCCAACGCAGCTTCCGCATCGGTCGCGAGCGCACCCAACCACTCACACCACGCGTCGAGGACGCGCGTGTCCGAACGCGGTTCCAAGGGCAACGGCGTGCGATCTGCCGGCGGCGGCACGACGGCAATATGAGAGGGCGCGAACGGCTCCGGCATCCAGCGCGGAAGCTAAAGCATCGGACGGAGGCTCGCAACGCCAAGCGAACACTCGGTGTCGTTCTCCGGAATGTTTACGAGCGCTCGGGGGCTTTAGCACCCAGGCGTAATCCACTAACGATCCAACGTGCCATGCAGTTCTTGCGCGAGATCGCGCAAAACGATGTCGAGTTCCTGCGCCCGTGAAACTGGTGCGACCACCGTCAGGTCTCCGCCCCGCTCCGCAAACATGGCACACAACCCCTCACTCGCTTCGAAGATCCCCTTGACGAAGACCACGTCTTCGTTTTTCACCGACAGGCGCCTCACGATCAGGCCCTCATCCAACAGTTCCTCGAGCTGCACGGCGCGAGCGTAGCAGGGTGGTATGCTGCCGGCGATGTCGATCGCCCTTGCCCCCAGCACCGAGCCGAGCGATTTGCCCGAGGTCGGTCAGGAAGAAGAAACCTACCTCGAAGACACCATCATCCTCGATACGTTCAGCGACGGCGGGATGGATGACGCGGAGGCGGTGGAGCTCGATATCGGCGAAGAGCTGGATTCGATGGACGAATCGAGTGGCGACAGCGACCCGGTCGAGCTCGATCTGGGCGCTCAAATCGATTTCAGCACCAGCGCCGCCGAGAGCGAAGAAGACGACGACGGTCTCGATATCGATCCCGCCGTCGGGCTCGATTTGCCGGATGCGCTGGGCGCCGACGATGGCAGCGAAGGCATGGAAGACCGCGCGCTCAGCATCGACGAAAGCAAATTCCCGAAGCTCGAGATCGACGACGGTTCGGAAGGCATCGCGGCCGAGCGCGCCATCTCACTCGGCTCCGCGAGCGACGAAGCAAGCGTGCCTCCGGCCGCCCTGCTGTGGCAGGTGTTCCCGGGTTCACCCTCGCTCGAAGCCTGCACGGCGCTGGCCGGTGCGGCGCACACGGTCGTCGCTGCTAGCTCGGATCTATTGTGGTTTCGCGAAGATGGCGGCTCACCGCTGCGCCTCGGGGTCGACGGCAGCCAACTTTCGGACTTGGTGCTCCTGGGAGCCGACCGCGACGTGGCTCTGGCGAGCACGCGCACGGGGCAACTATTTCGTCGCGCGCGCTTCGCGTCTCAAGCCGAGCAGCTGCTGCGCTTTCGCGATCAGGTCGGGTTCAGCAAGAGCGCTCGGCTCGATCTCACCTTCGGCAGCGGAAGCGACACGAATGGAGCCTCTGCCTACGTTCGCACGCAAGATGGCAGCTTGCTCCACGTGCTGGACGCGGGCGACCGCTTCGAACGCGTGGAGTGTCACGGCAAGGTGTTGGCGCTATCTCGCGAAGCACCGCTCGCCCTCGTGGCACGCGGCACGGAGCACGTGCTCGCCTGGCTCTCGCCGGCAACACCGCGCGAACAAAAGCTGTCCGGCATGGCACTCGAGATGGCGCGCCGCGATCATCCGTTGCTCGCCACGCACGGGCTCAGCGTCGCCCTCGCCGAGCCGGGCAAAGCCTTGGTCGCCTCGGCCGATGGCGGGCAACACTTTCGACGAGTCCCGGGCAGCGCGGGAACGACGGCGCTGAGCGCCGGTGAAGTAGCCGGGAAATCGCGCTTGTTCGCGGCCGTCTACGCCGAAGCCAGCGATACCACGCTGATCCTCTTGATCGATCCAGAGGGCGGCGAAGCTTGCTACGTGGCGCGCATCGAAAACAGCCACGAGCACGGCGCCTCCGATCCGGTCGATCGCGGTGAGTGGGCAAAGGTCGCGCGCCTCGTGTGGCACGCGGCCAGCCAGAGGTTGTGGGCAGCCGGCGGCTTCGGGGTGCTGAGCTTCGCGCCCGAAGCCACCTCATGAATGAGCTGGCTTCTCAGTCGTTCCATCGGGGGTTTCCCACCTTCGTGGATCGCACCCCTTCGGGTATCGCGAAGCGCGTCGAAGCGCGTCACCCCCGCGCCCGCTGAAGTGCCCCCCTTCGGGGATCACACCCCTTCGGGTGTCACGAAGCGCGTCGAAGCGTGTAATTCCCACCTTCGTGGATCGCGAAGCGCGTCAGCGGGGCCCCACCCCGGAGTTTGGGGCCCCGACCCCAAACAGATGTTGATGCCCGCGCGTTTTTTGGCCCGGCACCACGAAACCCGTTACTCGTAACGGGAGAGTGCCCATCGTCGTTCAAAAATACGGTGGTTCTTCGGTAGCCGATGCGGCTCGCATCGTGCAGGTTGCCGAGCACGTAGCGGCCACGCGCCGCGCCGGCAACGACGTGGTGGTCGTGGTGAGCGCGATGGGCAAGACGACCGAAGGGCTGCTCGCCCTCGCGCGCTCGGTGGCCCAAGCCGCCAGCATCAGCAGCGAAAAACCCGTCGAACCGGCGCGCCGCGAGCTCGACATGTTGGTCAGCACCGGCGAGCGCGTGACCATGGCTTTGCTCTCGATGGCGCTGCACGCACGCGGTGTCGATGCCGTCAGCTTCACCGGATCGCAGTCGGGCATCATCACCAACGACCGCCACTTCGATGCGCAAATCATCGAAGTTCGCCCGCACCGCATCGAAGACGAACTCGCCCGCGGCCGCGTCGTGATCGTGGCTGGTTACCAGGGCATGAGCTACCGACGCGAGATCACCACGCTCGGCCGAGGCGGCTCGGACACCACGGCGGTCGCCCTCACCGCGGCGCTCGGCGCAGACCGTTGTGAGATCTACTCCGATGTCGACGGCATCTACACCGCCGATCCGCGCAGCGTCGAGAGCGCACGTCATCTGCCGAGTATCGACTACGACTCGATGCAAGAGATGGCCGAAGCCGGCGCCAAGGTGCTGAACGCGCGCGCCGTTGAATGGGCAAAAAAACATCGAGTCGTGATTCACGCTCGAAAAACCGCGGATTTTGCGACGCATGGCCACGGACGCGAGACCCGCGTCGATCCGGCCTTGCCCTTCGCGCGCGCGGCGATCGTCGTCGATTCGAAATTGGTTTGGGTGGGGGCTGCCCTCGCGGCGCGCGAGGCGTTGCTCACCGAGCTCGCAGCGGCGCACATTCCGATCCGCGACGCCTGGTTCGACGACCGCAGCGCGCTCTTACTCTCGCTCACCAGCGTGCCCGATTTCTCGCTGACTCGCGAAGCGCTGCTGCGGGCGGGCGCTACGGAAGTGCGCACGGACGTCGCGACGGTGAGCGCTGTCGGCGCAGGCGTTGGTCGTGATGCGGCCGCGCTCGCGCGCGCGTTGAACCACGTCCCGAAGACAGCGCTCGCCACCGCCGTCACTCCACTGCGCATCAGCGCCATCGTCGACGCAGGCGATGCGGCGGAGCTCGAGCGCGCCTGGCACGCCTTGTTCGTAGACGAAACCTGAACGCGAGAATTCCGCGTTCGAGTCAGTCCCGCTTGCGACGCCGCG
>Ga0207687_10002071_pt1 | contig 13730 bp, 13 predicted proteins | sample KBSM54metaG_FD_184399 | JGI IMG/M metagenome (GOLD analysis project Ga0207687, IMG submission 184399) | Miscanthus rhizosphere microbial communities from Kellogg Biological Station, Michigan, USA - KBS M5-4 metaG (SPAdes) (version 2) | ecosystem: Host-associated > Plants > Roots > Rhizosphere >...
CGGTGCTCGTCGTACCACCCGCGCTAGTTGTGCCACCGTTCGTTGCACCGCCGCTCGTTGCACCGCCGCTCGTTGCACCGCCGTTGCCCGCGGCGCCGCCGTTCGTTGCACCGCCGCTCGTTGCACCGCCGTTGCCCGCGGCATTGCCACCGGCGCCCGCATCGCTGCCACCCGCGGCGTTGATGCCAGCGAAGCCGCCGCCACCCGCGGCGCCACCGCTCATGCCGGCTGCGCCCGCGAGACCGCTATTGCCGCCGCTCGTGTCGCCGGCACTGTTGCCTGTGCCCGCGGAGTCGCCGCCGAGGCTATTTCCCGGCCCGATGAGCCCGTTCGTACAGCCAGCGGCCGCGCCCATTAGGGTCAGCACCGCGCTGATCTGCCAATAACCAACCGAGCGCAGGGGACGGAACGACTTCATCGTGAGCAATCCTTTCGCGCGGGCGTCCGCGCCACCTCAGGGCAAGGCTTCACCCAACAAGAAGGCGAAGATGCCCCCGTACGGCCCATTTGAAACGCGTTTTCCGCACAACATGATGTGCGCAGATGTGTGCTGGCCCGTCGCGCGTCCAGTCTAGACGGCGCAATCCTCCGTCACTGCCACCCGGCCCCTCGCTTACGGCCCAGGCTTGCTCTGCTCCTGCAAACGAGCGCGCGCGGCCGCGTGAAGCAGTGGTAGCGGGCGTAGCGAAAGACCAACCAGCGCGGCAAACGAGAGCGCTACCACCGAAAACCTCGCTCTTCGCTGCGCCTGCGGCGCCAAGAGCGCCCAGGTGAAGAGCAGCCCGAACACGAGGCCTCCCGCGTGCGCGTAGTTGTCGAACCCCGCAAACGCGCCCAGTACGAACCAGCCCCCGATCCAACTCAGCTCACGACGAATCTCCGGGTTCTCCCACATCGCCCGAAAACTCCCGAGGCGCGAACGAATCGTCATCACCTGCCAACCGATGAGCCCGAACAGTGCTCCCGATGCGCCCGCGCTGACTGCATTGTGACCGATCACGCTGAATGCAGAGCCTGCGATACCGCTCACCAGATACAGCACCACGAATCGCCAAGAGCCGATCGCGCGCTCCACCTGCGTCGAAAGCCTGAAACCGTAATACCCATTCCACAGCAGGTGAACGATACCGATGTGCAAAAACATCGCCGTCACCAAACGCCAGTACTGGCCCTGCCACACCAAGCCGCGCCAAACGGCGCCAAAGCGCAGCAGCGTATCGGGCCGGGTCGTGCTCCCGTTCCGTTCGGCCACGACGAACACCAGCACATTGATGGCAATGATCAGCGCGGCAACCGGCGCCGCACGCACGCTCTCGCCGATGCTCAATTTCCGCGGGGGCGCACGCAACGCTTCGGGAGCATCGCGCACCGGGAGCTGAGCGCTGTCTTGCGGCTCGGGGCTCGCGGGGATGTCGGGATCTGCCAAGCGGCGACGATACTCTGAGGTGGGCGTCCAGTCTCGCCAGGTGCCCGCGAATCGGGGCTCACGTTGGGGAGCCGTGGCCCGAGTGCGCCTCTGTAGGTCGGTGCTGCTGAGCCGGCGCGTCGATCCTGCTGCCTCGAGGCAGCAGTTGCGGCGCTCGGGCGCGAAAAAGCGGCGATTTGGGCGGCTCCCGGCACGGCACGGCGCGTGCTCTGTAGGTGCTGCACTGCACGAAACGTCGCGACGGAATCGAGTTGGCTTCATCGGCGAACTCGGCCGAAGCGCGTGTGCGGCCGCCCCTCGTCTCATCGGGGGACCGCCGCGATTTACCCGCAACCCGAGAGGATCCGTTGGTCATGAGTCTCTTCCGCATTTTTGGTCGCACTCTCCTCCTGTCGAGTTTCGCTTTGGTCGGCTGCGCACTGTCCGCAGGTTCCGGCGGCAGCACCGAAGCGACCCCGGAGGCGTTGGCGGCCGTTCAAGCGGGCGATTGCACCCCCGACTGCAGTGGGCGGACGTGCGGTTTGGATCCGGTGTGCGGCGTGAGCTGCGGCTCGTGTGCAACGGGAGAAACCTGTGACGACACGTCAGGCCAGTGCCAAACGACCTGCGTTCCCGACTGCAGCGGTCGCACGTGCGGCTTGGATCCGGTGTGCGGCGTGAGCTGTGGTGATTGCGCGAGTGGCCAAAGCTGCAACGAAACGAGCGGCGTGTGCGAGACCAAGCAGTGCGTTCCGGATTGTCATGGTCGCACCTGCGGCGTCGATCCCGTGTGCGGCGTGAGCTGCGGCAGTTGCCAATCCGGAAGCAGCTGCGACGCCAAAGCCGGCATCTGCAAAGTCGGCGATCACGATCACGACCATGATCACGACCACGACCACGACCACGATCATCAGTGCTCGTCCTCACATCGCGTGCACCATCGCTCGTGGTGAGGGTTCGGCGCGTCGTCCGACGGCTAGCGAGTGAGGCTCACGGCGACCGTGCGCAGCGGAAACCTGCGTACGGATCGGCCGTGATCGGCGTCTTCGATGCCCGACCAGTCGCGCGGAGATTCTTGGCGAGACTCGTGAAATTGCCGCCGCGAATCACGCGAGGCGTCTGTCCCGCGGTGTTCACGCAACCATCGCAAGTTCCGACGGATTGATAGTAAGTGGCGTCGTAATAGTCGAGCGTCCACTCCCAAAGGCTGCCCGCCAGATCTTGGTGGCCCCACTTTCCGGCGCCGGCCGGCCGCGAGTTGACCGGCAGCAGATCAGTGGGCGTGCACCCGGCAGTGCCATCCGCCAAACAATTCGCCACCGCGTTCGTCGCCGGATCGGGAGCGGTCGAGCCCCAAGGATAGAGTCGATCGTCGGCCCCACCTGTACTCGCCTTTTCCCACTCGGCTTCGCTCGGCAAGCGACCACCATCCCAGATACAAAATGCGAACGCGACGTACCAATTCACGCAGTTCGCCGGCATCGTCTCGCGAACGCCGGCCGCGTCTGTCCAGGTTTGATAGCCGCCGACATCACAATTGAGCTGCGCCTTCAGGGCCGCTTGCGATGCTGGCATCTGCGCAGAAAAGCCGAGCTGCCAGCCGCTGCTCGGCACACCCGGAGCCGCACCCGCACCCGCCTTGGGTTGTGTGCCATCGTAGGCGTCGAAGAAATGTCGGAAGCGCGCCACAGTGACTTCGAACTCATCGAGCTGGAAGAGCGCCACGTTGGCGGTGTGCTGCGGCTTCTCGTCCGCGAGCGCAGTCGCGTCGCTGCTCGTGCCCATGGGGTAGCTGCCCGCAGGCACGTCGAGCCGCGTGCAGCAGCTCGTTCCCCCCGGACACGTCACGCCACCATGACAGGACTGACCGTCCACGCCGTAGATCATGACCGGCACCGTTTCCGCGCCGCCTTCGCCACCAGTCTCCCCGTCGGCGCCTGCCGCATTCGCCGCGGAAGAGCCTGCATTTCCGGCCGCTTCGTTGCCAGCGTGGCCGCCCATCATGCCGCCTTCAGACGTGGAGGGCTGTCCGGCGGTGCCCGATTGCCCACCGTTCGAGGTACCGCCCGGCGTTCCACCCGCTACGGCTACCATCCCCGCGCCGCCACCTTCGGCAACACCGGGTGGACGCGAGTCCAAATAGCCGAGCGATTGGAATGAACAGCCGCCAGAAGCGCTGATCGCGATCGCAGAACCGACGAGGACGGCGAGACGCAGGCTGCGCCCACGCCGAGGCGATCTCGACTGTGAATGGGGTTCTTTCATCCGTCTCGTCGCTTGCTGCAGCACTCCGCGCACTAGAAATTCATCTTCAGCGTTCCGAGCCCCGCACTTCGTGTGACGACGAAGTCGAGCGTGGGGCCGGTGGAGCTTTCGTGCTTCGGTGCCTCTGCCGGGCGAGAAAGGAGCAAGTAGCTGGCTGCACCAATTGCCACCGCGCCAAGCGCGAGAGAAACATCTCCGATCACGTACTTCGTGTGCACTGCGCTCACTTGATCGGGGGTGCAGCCCGGCGCGCACGTGCGCTCGAGCCGGTGCTTGGCGGAGTTACCGACCAAAGCAAAGGTCGTAAAACCAGCAAGCCCCACTGCGCCCACGCCCAAGAGCGCGTAGGGCAGAACGCTACCGTGCGTTTCAGCCGCTGGGGCAGGCGCCGGAGCGGCGGGGACCGCAGGCGCGCCTGCAATTGCAGGGAAATTTCCCTCGATCACGCGATTCTTGTCGCCCTCGTGAATGAGCACGGTCACATCCATCGCGGGCTGCCCGGAGGCTTCGAAGTGCAACACGTGCCGACCGGGATCGACACTGACGGCCTTGCCGTCGCCATGTTCCACGAGCGGCGTGCCAGCCTCCGACACGCGAAAATCCTCCAGCTCCGTCGCCCCGCTTCTCGCCACGAGGACGATGGACGGCAACGCCAGCTCCACTTCATTCAGCCAACGAGCGCAGTCATCCCGCACGAATCCGGGGCACTCGGCGCGCATGCACGAGGCAAGGTCATCACGCGCCGTGAGTAGTCGGCTTTCGGAGCGGGCGACTTGCGCTTCTTCGTAGGCGGCTTGACAGGCCTTACCCTCTGCGCGCGCGACCGCGGGCCAAGCGAGCAGGAGCAGGATCGCCCCGAGCGGCGAGCGACGCTGACCTCGGAGCATTAGATGCAACCTGGTTTGATGCGACGGATCCCCTTCGCATCGAGAGTAAACGGAGGTGAGCAGTCAGCCCGCTTGTTCGCTGCCGGAGCGGCGTTCGGGCGCGTGGTGAGCGCTGCGGTGTGCCGAGTGATCGCAGATTTGCTGCCGCTCGGGGTAGCAACCGGCGCCGCTTCGGGCTCGTGAGGAGCAACCGGGCTCGGCGCTGGTTGAACGGCGTCAGTCGTGGGCGCTGCGGGCGCTGCGGGTAGCAGAGCGTCGAAAGCAGCCACTTTTTGGCCATTTCCGAGACCCATTGGGGCGACAGCGGTGACAGGTTTCGCCTGCGTCGCCGAACCCGTCGCGCGAGTGAGCGCGAACGTCAGCGCGACGAGGCCAACCACGCACACTGCCAACGGCGCGAGTTTGCGAAAACGTGAGGCTCGCGGCGCGCTGAGTGAGCGAGACACCGAGGGCGGTTCGCCCCGCGCGGGTTCGACCACCGGCAGCTCCATCGTGGCACGACCGACGAGGCTCATTGATGGCTCGCGCGCATCGGCCTCACCAGCGCGCACGATCAAGCGTGCGGAGATGCTTTCGGGTGGGATCTCGCCTTCGATGCCGATCGGAGTGAGCATCGGCGATCGGGCTGCAATGCGCAGGCGATTGCTGGAGTGATTTTCGATCGCCGCCACGCGCTCGACTCGCTCTGCGAGCTTGGCTCCGCCGACTTCTTTGACCCAGTCCGAAACTTCGCTCACGGAGGCGAGCCGCGTGGCGCGTTCGATCGCTACCGCGAATTCGCGAGCCGTCGCAAAACGCTGATCCTGATTCCGCTCGAGCGCGCGGGCTAGGACTCGATCGAGCTCGGGGCTCACGTCGGGGTTGAAGCTGCTCGGTGGAGGGATTTCGGCGTGTAAGACACGCTCGACCGTCTGCCCGAGGTCATCACCGCGGAACAAGCGACGACCGGTGAGCGCTTCCCAAAACACGACGCCAGCCGCGAACACATCGGCGCGGCGATCGATGGGTAACCCGCGCAATTGATCGGGCGACATGTAGGCGATTTTGCCTTTAATCTCGCCTTCTTTCGTCGCGTGCGAGCGCATGGCAGCTTTGGCCACGCCGAAGTCGAGCACGCGCGGCACGCCATCGACCCCGACGATCACGTTTTGCGGCGACACATCACGGTGAACGATATTGAGCGGCTGCCCGTTCTCGCCGAGCGCTTCGTGCGCGGCGTGAAGGCCGTAAAGCGTGCCGACGAGGATGCTGGAGAGCACGGCGACGGTTCCCGGTGGCGCGCCCGAGGCACTCCCTCGCATCAGCTGCGCCAAGGTTTCGCCGGACACGTACTCCATCACCACGAGCAGTTCATCGCCCGTGACGACGACGTCGAGCGGGGCGACGACGTTCGGGTGCTGCACGCGCACGGCCAAGTGAGCTTCGTCCAGAAACATCGCGACGAACTCGGGGTCCGTCGCGAACTGCGGGTGCAGGCGCTTGACCGCAACCGTGCGTGAAAACCCAGCCTGACCGAGCAGGCGCCCCAAATGCACGACGGCCATGCCGCCAGCCGCGATCTTATCGTAGATGGCGTAGCGATCGATGAGCTGCTCGCTCTGCTCCTGCCTCGCAGCGACCATTTTGCTACTAACGACAAAGTATCAGCAACACTTGTGTGTTGCGCTTCAAATAGTCATTCGCGGCCTAGTTTGGTGGTGCGTTGTACCGCTCTGTGTGCCTCGAAAACTCGCTTTTCACGCCCATCGCCCGCGCAAGTCTCGAGTTGAAGATCGTGAGACACGCGAACCCCGAGTGGCGGTTTTCGCTGCCGATGATTCCGCGCAAATTTCGAACCGAGTGCGTCACCAACTCACCGATACGATCGCGCAGTGGTGGCGGTTTTCGCTGCGCAGAGCAGTGAACCATGAGCGGCTCGAGCCGCGTCGCTTCCAAGACGTGCTCACTCGAGTGCTGCCTCCGAAGAGATGGGCTTCTCGTCGCGCGCCGTTGATCGCAATTGCCTAGGTTTCATCGAGTGATCCGGCGCTCGCTGGCATTCGATTTTCGAGATTGGTACCGTGGTGGGGATGGTGGACGAAGAGCGACGGTCGTCAGTCGGCGGGGTGCAGCTCACGGCGTGGGACATGGTGCTCACGATGGACCTGATGGTCGCGACGTTTGCGCTCGGGGTCGCCGTCAACGTCGCGCTGCCCCACAAGCTTCCGACCGCGTTCGCGTTGGCGCCGATGGCACTGACGGTTTTCGGGTTCGCGGCGTGGCGGGCTCGCCGCTACAAAGTGCCGCCTCCGCCTCCAACCGACAACCTATTTCGGCGCGGCCTGGGGCTCGTCATGTTGTCCGTCGGTGGCCTACTCTCGCTAGTGGGTGCTGCGATAGCGGCCGGTGCCACCTACAGCTTGTTGACCAGCAAGCCCGCAGACACTTTCCCATTTTATGCGCTACCCGCGTTCTATGTGCCACTCGTTCTGGGCCACGCGCTCACGTTTGCTGGAGCCAAAGTCCGGGCCCCAAGCAGTGACGCGTCGTGATCGGATAGGCGCGTGCATCATCACCCTGCGAGGCAGGACCGCGGTAATTAGCGAATCTCGATCCCCGAAAGCAGGCCGTTGTCCACGACACTCGTGACGCGAATGACGTAGGCGCCGGTGGCGTCGGCATTGGCGGTGAAGGTCTGCGCGAAGGCGGTATTTTTCGCGCCTGCGGCGGCCACGACGTCGAAGTGAGTGAGCACTTGCGTGCCGTTGATGCTCACGTTGGAGACGCGCGACCCCGTGGTGGAATAGAACGTCTCGGCGAAGTGCAGGCGCACCGCGTGGCTCGAGCCGGCGACGAAACCGGGCACGGTGTAGCTGAAGTTGCCGAGGCGAGCGGATTGATACACGGCCGCTGGCGCCGGGTTCGTGACGTGACTCACGTCGATCGGGTTGGCGTGGTTGATCGTGAAGCCGCTGCTGTAGTCGACGTCCGCAAGGTAGGGAGCGGCTGCGGGGCCACCGCAATCGATGAGCATTCCTCCCGAACCGGTACTTCCGCCGCTGCCACCGCTTCCGCCAGTGCCACCGCTTCCGCCAGTGCCACCGCTTCCGCCAGTGCCACCGCTTCCGCCAGTGCCACCGCTTCCGCCAGAACCACCGCTTCCACCAGTGCCGCCGCTTCCACCCGAGTCCAGGCCGAGCGTGGATACGTTCAGTTCAGCGATGCTCCATGAATTGCTCGCCGAGCCCGTTTGAACGATCTTGAGAAAACGCTCGGTTTGAGTCGGGAATTTGACCGTAACGGTTTCGTTCGCTCCGGTTCCGCTCGCAAGCGCCGAGCCGAAGCTCGTGCCGTCGTTGGAGACGAAGATCTGGTAGCCGCGCGGGTAGTCGTTGCCGTTCCCAGCATCCAGCGAGACCTGATTGAAGGTCTTGGGGCTCTGCATGTCGACTTGAAAGAACATGCCGCTCGCCATGGGGGCCGCCGAGTTCCAGCGCGTGCCGAGGTTGCCGTCGAGTGCGTTGCCGGCCGCAGCACTGCCCGGTGACGCGCTAGCCGTCCAACCAGTGCGCGATAGCGGAGTTTCGATGGCGTAAGCAGTGAGCTGTCGCCCATTGTCGCCGAGGTAGACGACACCGTTCACGATCGTCGGTGTTTGCCAGTGAATTCCGCCGATGCTCGCGTCGTGCCAGAGCACAGCGCCCGTCGTGGGGTTGAGCGCGTAGAGGTTTCCGCTCTTCGCGTAGTAAAGAACATTGTTCGCGATCGCCGCGCCACCGCCACCGCCGCTCGCGTGCCAAACCGCAACCGGCGTCGGGGTGCCCGCGCCATCCACTGCTACGCGGAAAGCGTTGATGCCTTTGTCGGGGCTGACGAAGAACAACCACGTGCTGTTGTCTGCAGGATTGATCCAGCTCGAAGACGGATTTTGATTTTCGCCACCGGTTGGCAACGCCGCCGAAGACACCTCACCACCCACGTGCCCGGGGCCGCCTTGGCCACTCAGGTTGTCGAGGTTGATCAGGCGGACCAATTGGTCCTTGCCGCTCTGCGCGGCCAGGTGCGGATATTTGCTGCCATTGTTGGGCAAAATCAGCAGATTCGTACTGCCCAAATCCTGATCAGAGCCCGCCAGCGCGGCGAAGTTGCTCGGAGTGTAGCTGTCGACCGGGCCGCCATTCACGCCACTTCCGTCGGACTTGAGCGCAAGGATGGAGTCGCCCCAGGCATGACTCGCCGGTTGGAAATTGCCGTTGCCAGTGACCAAGTACAAGCGGTTCGTCGCCGGATCGAAAGTCAGGCCTGCTTTGGCCCAGATCCCCGAGCCGCCGGAGGAACAATTGCCCGCGCCGAGCGGGAAGTGAATGGACTGGTCACTGCACACCGCGTTGAACACCAGCTGAGCACCGGTATTCAAATTGACGGTCGTCACGTGCCCTTGATAGCTGCCGTTGTCGCCGTAGTAGGCGCCCGTGCCCATGTACAGGTAGTTGGTGCCGCTCACGGTCGCGATGGTGATGGCCGTGCCGCCCTTTTCGACTGACGGCTTGAGCGTAAAGAGTTCCGGCCAGCCGTTGCCGGTGATCTCGGTGCCATCACCGACCTTGTATTTGTGCAAATAGCCGTCGAGCCCGGTGCTGTAAACATAAGCTCGCGAAGGGTCGATGGCGGGCGAAGACATCGTGATCTGGCTGCCGGCAGGCTGCTTCGACCACAACGGACTGCCCGTATAAGCATCCATGGCGAGGAGCACGCCGCTCCGTGTCGTCACGTAAGCGACATCGTGCACGCCGCTCGCGGTACTCACGTTGGTGAGCACCACCGGCGCGCCTTCGATCGTCTCGGGCAGCGTGATCTTGAACAACTGCGAAAGGCCGCTCACGTTCTGCTGAGTCAGTTTGGTCTCGAGGGTATTGTTCCCGCCGTGCCGCGAATCCCCGCCGAATTGCAGCCAATCGTAGCGCGCCGTCACCGCTTCGGTCACGGGCCGCGCGCGCTCGGACTCGCCATCGCTGAGACCGCGGCCCGTTCCACAGCTGGCTGCGAGTGCCATCAAGGGCGCAACGGCAACGATAGAATGGCCGAACCTGAGAACTCGAGTCTTCCGTTGATATTCGTGCATGCGCTCCCCTTTGATGCCTCAGCAGGTCGTGCACGAGCAAGTATCGAGCCGACACCGCACTGCGCTGAGCCAGGCGGTTTGCGTACTCGCGCGGTGGCAAATTGCCTCTGCCGCGCAGAGACGCCTCGCCCCTTGCAGGTTGCCCATCGATGCGCTAGACACTGAACCACATGGTTCAGTATTCAAGACCCCAGCTGGATGCCTCGTTTGGCGCCCTTTCGGACGCCACGCGGCGCGGCGTTCTCGAGCAGCTCGGCCGTGCTGATGCTTCCATCACGGATCTTGCCGAGAAGTTCCACATGACCCTCACGGGCATGAAGAAGCACGTGGGCGTCTTGGAGCAGGCCGGCCTCGTGACCACGGAGAAGATCGGTCGCGTGCGCAGCTGCAAACTGGGCCCGCGCCGCTTGGAGGACGAGACAGCGTGGCTCGAGCGATACCGAGAGCTCTGGGATGCGCGTTTCGACGAGCTCGAGAACGTCGTTCAGGAACTGAAACGAAAAGAGAAGGTCAATGGCCGAAAGAAGAGAGAGTGAGCCCACGCCGATGAAGAACCGCACGACTATTGAACGGAAATCCGAGCGTGAGCTCGTCGTCTCCCGGACCATCAACGGCCCCGCGCGACTCGTGTTCGAGGCGTTCGCCAAGGCCGAGTTGCTCAAGCAGTGGTGGGTACCGAAGTCGGCAGGCGTGACGCTGCTTTCCTGCGAGGCGGATGTTCGCGTCGGCGGCACGTACCGTTTGGTATTCCGCCACGGCACCTCGGAGATGGCGTTCTTCGGTCGATACCTAGAAGTGACGCCGCCCTCGCGCCTCGCCTGGACCAACGAAGAAGCGGGCGAGGCCGGGCAAGTCACCACGGTGACGTTCGCCGAAAACGAAGGCAAAACGCTGGTGGTCTTGCACGAACTCTATCCCTCGAAGGAAGCCCTCGACAATACGCTCGCTTCCGGGTCGCAGGACGGCACGCTCGAAACGTTCGAGCAACTGGAAGAGTTCATCGCCAGCCGGTGAACCGCTCCGTGGTCAAACACCCGCCGCTACCCTCGCGGACTGCGGCGGGGCTGAGACCCGCAGCTCAGTGCCGCTGCGCTCAGAACGAGTCGAAGCAGTCGTACGTGTGCTGGGAGGAGACGCGCCCATCCCGAACCTGGAAGATCATCGCGCACTGCGCGCGCAAGGTCGCGCCCGGGGCGCGCGACGCGAACGGGACGGCCAGTGTGCCGGTCCAGACGACCTCGAGCGCAACGCGGTCGCCCGCGACGAGCGTCGAAACCACTTCGTAGCGCTCCGAGCGGAGCAGCGTACGGCCGCGCTCGGAGCCGGCGAGCGCGCGCGACTTGTCGCTCGTCGCCCCCGCGGGCGCGATGCGGTTCGGCAACGTCACGATGACGACATCGTCGGTCAGGCAGTCCCCGAGCTCGGCCAGCGAGACGCGCTCTTCGATCGCGCGCAGGTAGCGGAGAACGGGGACGGTGGGATCGGGTTGGTTCAAGGCGTCCATATGCACAACCATAGTTGTGCATATCCGATTGCACAACCATGGTTGTGCAATTAAAGTGCCCTCATGATCGAAACCGTCGACCCGCAGCGTCTCGACCTGGGACACCTCGCGCTCTTCGCGGGCTACGCCTACGCGGACGCCGTGCAGGCCGAACTCGCCGAGCACGGCTACGACGACGTGCGCTTCTCGCACGGCTTCGTCTTCCAGCACCTCGTCGGCGCCGAGCGGAGTATCTCCGCGCTCGCCGAGCGGCTCGGCGTGTCGCAGCAAGCAGCGTCGAAGTCCATCGCGGAGCTCGAGTCGCTCGGCTACGTGGAGCGCGTTGCGGCAGAGGCCGACGCGCGGCACCGCCTCGTGCGGCTCACCAAGCGTGGGCACGCATTGATCGCCGCCTCGCGCCGCGCACGCGCCGCGGTAGAAAAGCGGATCGAACGCCGGCACGGAAACACCACGCTCGCGCAGACCAAGCGCGTGCTCGCGGACGTACTCGAGACGCTCGGCGGCGCGAACGCCGTGCGCGGGCGTCGCGTCGTCGCGCCACGGTGAGTACCGGTGCCGACACCCCGTCGTTGGGCTGGGCGCGACGGCTGGCCTCGACGCGATATCGCTAGCTAGGAGCGATTCGTGGTGATTTCGCGTTCGAGGCAGGCGACCACGGGTTCGAATTCGAGGCGACCCGCTTCGCTCAAGCGCATGAGCGCGCGGTGCGCGTCGATCATCGTGCGCTGCAGATCGCTGGCCGAGGCGCACGGCAAAGAGTCGATGGGTTCGTCGCTCGCGCCATCGAGCCCGCTCTTGCTCGGTACGACATCGAACGATTGATCGAAGCCCATGCTTCGCAGCACCCCGTCGATATCCTCGTTACTCGAGATGATGACGCTGTGGCCAATGCCTGCGCCGCACGCTTCCTCGTTCGCGCGCGCCATCAAGCCGAGGTTCGTGCTGTCGAGTGATTCTGCCGCCGTGAGATCGAAAACGAGCCCGGAAAGCGCGCTATCGTGCACGATCGCATCGAGAAAGCGCTGCAAGCCCGGCGCCAAGGTGTAGTTCACACTGCCGAAGTAACGCAGCACGTGGACGCCATCGCGGGCGGCATGAGTGACGTGTCCTAAGGTCATGACTTCTCCTCGCGTTTTAGAAACAACAGAGCCACATCGTCAGTGAGCGGAGTTTCTTCGGAGAGCGCGAGCCCGGCGCTCACTTGCGCCAAGCTCTCTGCGCCGGAGAGCAATTGGCCGAGCTCGAGGCGGCGTTCACGATGCGAACGTTTCCGGCCGAGCTCCAGCACACCGTCGGACGCGAGCAAGAGGCGCCCTCCGGGCTTCAAATCCGCTTCGCCTGCCCCGAAGCCGGCACTGCCCGGCAAGTTCAACGGGCGCCCAGGGCATTCGAGCTCCACCGTATCTGCGCCGTGCACGAGGTGTGGAAACGGAAATGCGCCCGCATTGCCGTACACGAGATGCCCGGAGCCCAGCTCGATCACGCCGTAGAACAGCGTAACGTGCTTGGGGATCGAGAGCGCCTTCAAATCCGCGTCCAAAGCGCGCAAAAACAGCTGCGGATGCAGAATCGTTTCTTCGCCGCGGAGGACGAGCGCCTGACGATACTTCCCCACCAGCGTAGTCAGGATCGCGGTGACGAGCGCCGAGGCCGCGCCGTGTCCGGCCACATCCGCCAAGTAGAACCCCGCGTAGTGCTCGTTCAGCGGGAAATAATCGAGAAAATCTCCGCTCAGGAGTTGCGACGGAAAGAGCCGACGCTGAAACGTGAGCGAGCCGACGCAGAGCTCGTCACTCGGCAAGAGCTGGAATTGCAGTTGCCGCGCAGCCTGCTCGTCGCGGTGAAGCTCCGCGAGCGCCGCGGACAAACGTTGATTCGTCGCCTCCAGGCTCGCGCTGTACGCGCGGTTCTGCCGGAGCAATCGCGAGCGCTCCATGCCGCGGCGCACCGCGTGGTCGAGGATCTCGTTGCTCGGTAGTGGCTTCGGCACGAAATCCCACGCGCCGCGGCGCATGGCCTCGATCGCGTCATTCATGGTGCCGTGCCCAGAGATGACGATCACCGGCGTTTCCGGGTGCTTTTCGACGAGCTCCGTCAGCACATCGAGGCCGTCCATCCCCGGCATCCGCAGGTCGAGCAGCACCAGGCCGGGGTCGTACTCGTCGCACAACGACAAGCCCACCTCACCCTGGGAAGCATCCAAAACTCGCCAACCCGCGCGCTCGAGCACGCGCCGAAAGACGCGGCGCACGGCGTCGTCATCGTCAACGAGCAACACGGGAGCGATGTCGTTCACGAGCGATCGACCTCCAGCATCTGAGTGTACCAGATGCTCCCGACTCGTAAACGGAGGCGGCGACCGCCATGTGGGGCATTACGACACGCAAGCCTCAAAGCCTGCGGGCAGAAGCGGAAACACACCACGGGGGCCCGCGTGGCGCCCGGGTGGTGTGTGCCCTCGTCCTTCGCTCGGCGTCGGCGTTAGCGCCCAGGCCGAGCGGTGCTCTCAGTGGTTGCCGCCGGCGCCGCCGCTGCCAGCCGCCGCGCCGCCCGCGCCGCCGCCACCCA
>Ga0207687_10002077_pt1 | contig 13703 bp, 13 predicted proteins | sample KBSM54metaG_FD_184399 | JGI IMG/M metagenome (GOLD analysis project Ga0207687, IMG submission 184399) | Miscanthus rhizosphere microbial communities from Kellogg Biological Station, Michigan, USA - KBS M5-4 metaG (SPAdes) (version 2) | ecosystem: Host-associated > Plants > Roots > Rhizosphere >...
AATGGCTCGCCACCACCCACGGCGGCAACAGCAACGGCGCGCCGCCGGTGGAGGCGGGCACGGTCGAGCAGGCACCACCCAACGGCCAAGCCACCGCCGACGGCCTGGCTGCCTACCGCGCCCGCGAGGTCGCCGGCAACCGCCTCGTCAACGCACTTCGCAAATCCGACCCGGCACTCCTCGCGCAGGTGGTGGATGTGCCGCGCTGCCAGATCGCCGGGCACCTGGGCCGGGCGATGGCGCAGACAATCACCGGCTCGCGGGTGCCCGAGCTCACCCTCTTGGAGGGGGCGGGGGAGACGTACGAGGCGTGGCTGATCGACAGCGGGTACACGCCCAGGGAGGCCGAGGCACGAGCCAGCCAGGTACTCCACGACGTCGCCGCCGGGCTGTTCAATGGCGCTGGATAGAATGACCACGGCGGTCGCCCAACGGGCGGCCGACCTCGAACCGCTGCTGCTCGCCGAGCTGGAGATGGTCTTCGCCGACCTGGCCGAGCAGGCCTCGCAGACACTAACGGCGGCGGCCGACTGGGCGCTGCCCGATGGCGACGAGCTGTACGACGCGGCCCGGCTCGAGCAGTTACTGGCCGAGGCATTGGAGCAGGCCAAGCTGGAGCTCGACACGTCCGTCAGCCAGCAAGTCCCCGGCGCGCCACCCGGCGACTACGACACAGACAACCTGGCCGCCCGCGTCGCCGCCCGGCACCGAGGCGAGGTGGCACGCGAACTCCTCGACGGGTGGAACGCCGGCCTGTCAGTCGACCAGATGGCGAGCCGATTAGCCGCGGTTGGCCAGTCGTCGGCGCAACTGGTCGCGCAGACGTCCCTGATCGGCATGTCCAACGCGGGCAGCCTCGCCGGAGCCCTCTACGCCGGTGTTCACGTCAAGGAGTGGCTGACGGCGGGTGATGATCGGGTGCGGCCCAGCCACCAGGAGATGGAGGGCGAGCAGGTACCGGTCGATGCGATGTTCAGCAACAGTTGCCGCTTCCCCGGTGATCCGTTTGGCCCCGGCGACGAGACCTGGAACTGCCGCTGCGCGCTGATCTACCCCGAACCAGACCCGGCCACCACCACGCTAGAGCAGCCAGCACCAGGCGCGGGCTACCAGTCGCCCAGCCAGACGCTGACCGGGTGGGACGACACGAAACCGATCAGCATGACCGGTCATCACGTGATGGACGTGATCGACCGCACCCACCGAGTGCCAGGCCAGATGCCGCGCACGCCGGTCGTGATCAACCAGAAAGGCCAGGGCGCGGCGTTCCACGCTGGCGTTCGTGAGACGTGGTTGGAGATCTCCGAGCACGCGAAGTGGCCGAACATGTCGATCGCGCACGAGTACGGGCATAAGCTGGATTACGCGGGATCACCGGGATGGTTCAGCGAACGCAAGGCCGCCGTGATGACCACGAAGACCGCTGACGGCGAGTGGATACCGCTCGGCCCGGAGCTGTCCGAGGCGATGACGGACTGGCTGAAAGCCGTCCGCCGATCATCCGGGTACAAGACCATTGAGACCGAGCGAGCCGGCTACTTCAAGGACGTCAAGGAGTTGTGGGCACGTTCCTATTATCAGTGGGTCGCCACCCGGTCGGGCGACCGGGCCTTGCTGGACGAGCTGGCGGATGTGCGATCCCAGGCGCCGGGGAGTACCTACTACTGGCCGCAGTGGGAGGATGACGACTTCGTTGAGATCGCTGCGGCGATCGACCGAGTGATGCGAGAGCGGGGACTGATCGACTGATGCAGGTACCAGTACCACCCATCGATACGGTGTACGAGGACGGCGAGCCGGTGACGCCTGTGACGATCGAGGAGGCGCTCGACGAGGACTACTCGGAAGCGAAGGCGCGAGCCGCCGCGGAGGCTCAACCGGCCGAACCGGCTGGTACGGTGGAAACCGTGATTAGTTCGCCTGCTGTCCCCCAAGATGGAGAAGAGATGCGCCTGCAGGATCTAATGCACACCGCCGGCCGCCGACGAGCCTCCCTGGTCGCCGCGGCGGCGCCGGTACTGGCCGAGTGGACGAGCCCGGGGATCGCCTACCTGGACACCAAGACCGGCGACGGCCGGGCATTGTCCGGCGAGATCGACTGGCGGACACCACCCCTCCCGTTGATGGCTCAGCTCGAGGACGCGCACGGCTCGATGCCAGTCATGCAGTCTCGGATGGCGGGCGGCATCAACCAGCTCGCGATCGAAGGGCTGGCGGTTCCGGCCAGCGGCGTCCTGGACGACACCGAGACCGGACGGTTAGCGCTGGAGGCGTTGCAGACCGGCCGCTACGGCGTCAGCATCGACCTGGCCGTATCCGAGGCGGAGTACGTGCTGAGCAACCTGGACGACGACGTGTCGCCGATCATCCTGGCCAGCATCAGCGAGGAGCACGGCCTGGCCGAATCCGACGACCTCGTGCTTCCCATGTCGGTGGACGACGAGTTGTTCGTCGTCACCAGGGGGACGATCATGGGCGCCACCATCGTCCCGTTCGCCGCCTTCGCCGACGCCCGGATCGTGCTCACAGCCAGCGGCGAGGACGGCTACCCGGAGATGATCCGACTAGCCCCCGCCCCGCACCTACTGGTAACTGCCCGCCCGGCCGGTGTCTCCAGCGACGTGCTGGCCGCCGTGCAGGCATTGGAGGGCGCGGTCGAGGTGGACAAGCTGCCCAGCCTGGCCGCCGCCGTCGACGCCGGACTGCTGACCCAGGACGAGGCGCGTGAGATCCTGGGCCGAGGCCCAGCCGATACGCGACCAGTCTCCCCCAGCTCGGATACGGCCGCATTATTGGCCCAGCTCAAGGAGTCGGCCAGCGAGCGGGAGAACGCGCTGACGACGCTGCGCGAGGCGGTGGCCAAGATCGAGGTCCGCCCGGCCGGGAAGATCACCTTCATCCGCGACGAACAGGGCCGCGTGATCGGCGCGGAGAGGGAGCAATAGATGAGCTTGAGCAATTATCTCGAGACGAAGGTGATGGACGCGATCTTCAACAACGCGTCCCCGGCCGCGATCCAGCTCGCCAACCGCTACGTCCAGTTGCACACCGCCGATCCGACCGAGACCGGCACGGTAGCGGTCGCCACCGAGACGACCCGGAAGGCGGTGACCGGCGCCGCCACCAGCAACGGCGTCTTCACGTCGGTGAACGACCTGACGTGGACGAGCGTGGCCGGTACCGAGACGTACACGCATATCTCGGTGTGGGACGCGTCGACGACTGGGAACTGCCTGTGGGTGGGCGCGTTGACGGCGGCCAAGGCCGTCACCGCCGGTGACACGTTCGTGATCTCGACCGGGCAGCTGACCGCGACGCTGGACTAGGCCCGTATGGGCCACCCGCTGAAACGGATCGGCCTCGACTACTACCAGCGCGGCCTACCGATCCGCGAGATCGCCCTCTTGCTCGGCGTGTCCTACAACACCGTCCAGCTCTGGGTCAGCTGCTCGGGGCTAGCGCGTAAGCCGGGTCCGCGGAGGCGAGGCTAGGTGGCGATGGGCACGCCCGTCAACCGGGGCACGGCCAGCACCGACACCAACCAGGCGACGCTGCCGGTGACCACCAGCGGCGCGATCGCGGCCGGGTCGAAGATCATCCTCAGCGCGGGCTGGCGAACAGCCAGCACCCTCTCCAGCGTGAGCGGTGGCGGGCTTACGTGGACGATCGACCGCCAGTTCCGAAACGCGGGCCTGTCGCAGAGCGCCGCGCTGGTCACGGCTGACGCGCCCAGCGGCCTCGCCTCCGGGACGACGATCACCCTGACCTTCTCGGCGAACACGACGGCCAAGTTCGTGTCGGTCGAGGAAGTCACCGGCCTGGCGGCGCAGGGCAGCGTGCTCGACCAGCAGCTGGGCGCGGAGAACGCGACCACCACCACCGCGTTCGACACCGGCAACCTAGGGACGACGACGGTGGCCGACGAACTCCTGGTCGCCGTCATCTTCTACCAGGGCATCGAAACCACCGTCACCTGGGCGTCCTCGTTCACGGCGCTACAGCGCTTGACGAGTCCCACCCGGTCGATGGCCAACGGCTACCGGATCGTCTCGGCGACCGGCGTCTACAAGGCATCGGGGACGCACAGCCCGACCAGCACCTGGACGGGCGTCCTCGCCAGCTACAAGGCGGCCGGCGGGCCTTCCACCGTCAACGGCAGCGCCGCGCTGACCGGCGCAGGGACGAGCACGACCGCAGGCACCCGGATCAGAAGCGGCGCAGCGGCATTGACCGGTACTGGGTCGCAGACCGCGGCTGGAGTCCGCACCCGCAGCGGCAGCGCCGTACTCACCGGCCTCGGCTCGAGCACCAGCGCAGGCACGAGGATCAGGAGCGGCGCGGCCGCTCTGACCGGTGCTGGGTCGAGCACCACTGCGGGCACACGCATCCGAAACGCTGCCAGCAACCTGACCGGCCAGGGCACGCTGGCGGCGGCCGGAGGACGCACCAGCAGCGGCACCGCCGGGCTGACCGGCTCCGGAGCAGTGACAGCCACCGGCACGCGCCGCTTGAACGGCACGGCCAGCCTGACCGGCGCGGGAACGCTCGGCGCGTCCGGCGGGGCGACCAAGGCCGCCAGCAGCAACCTCACCAGCACGAGCCTGCTCGCGGCGACTGGGCTGCGGACGACGTTTGCCTCGGCGGCGCTGACCAGCCTCGGGTCGAGCCTGTCCGACGGCGCCACCACGCGCTACGGCCAGACATCACTCGCCTCCACCAGCACGCTCCTCGCCAGCGGCCAGACGATGATTGGGGGCAGCGCCAACCTCGCCGGCCTGGGCTCGCTGGTGATCGCGGGCAGCGACTTCCAGGGCGGCGTCGGCCACCTGACCGGCGGCGGCACGCTGTCTGCGCTGGGTGGCGGCGTCGTCTACGGCGAGGCGCATCTGGTGACACCCGACCCGGTCGCGCCGGTGATCGTTCAGCGGACGGTGGGCGGTGGCATCCGCGTGATCCTGGAGACGGTGATCTACGGCTCAGCCGTACTCACGGCGACGGGGACATTGTCGGCCAGCGGGGCGACCACTGGGCAGGCTATGGTGGATGACGAGGAGGCACTACTCCGCCTCGCCCTGGAGCTTTTGTAGGAGGACCGATGCACGCCGACTGGTTCGTCAACCCGCACCTGGACGGTCCCACCCCGTTCACCGTCCTCGCCACGGGCCAGGTGTACGGCCACCTCTGCCTGTGGCAGACCTGCCACCTCTCCTACGCCCACGAATGCGTCCAACCACCACACCACTACCGGCCGGAGGGGAAGACGTGCCGGATCTGCGGACGCGCCGACGAGCAGCCCAACCACTCACAATCCCAGTACCGCTACTTCGCGCTGGGTGAGCTGGCGGCCGGTGGGATGCGGATCGACGTCGGCCAGGTCACCTTCCGGACAGGCCACGCGCCACTCAAGGTGGGCAGCAGCGCCGCGACAGCGCACTACGACGAGACCGGGTCTTGTGCCGCAGACGTCAGGGTGGGCGAGGACGAGTACGGCTGCTGGCTGGCCGGAGCCGCCCGCAGCCTGGACACGGATGCGCTGCGCGAGTTCCAGGGCGCCAAACTCTCTGGGGATTGGCGAGCGATCAACGGCCGCCTCGAGCTGGTCGGCATCCTCAGCGTGAACGTGCCCGGCTTCCCCGTCCCGCGCGCCCGCGTCGCCTCGAGCCCGCATCCCCACGCCCTGGCGTTGGTGGCGGGTGGGATGCCGGTGGACACCAGCCAGGTGACGATGGCGGGTCGGATGCGTGAGTTGCGGGTCAGCTCGGGCGTGCACCGGGAGCAGCTGCACCGATCCGTTCGCTAGAAATCCTTGTCCAGGCCCACCCGGCCCGCCGACGACGAGCACGACGCCTCGCACGAAGCCTGGGTGGCAGGGTGATCCTCGACCCAGAACCCAAGGAGCGCCCCTCCCCGTGGCGGTCCTACAAGGCGTGCGTCGCCGCCGCCACCCTGGAACACCACGCACTAATCATCCAAGACGACGCCCAGCCCCACCGCCAGGTGCTCGAGCTGGGCCTGCGGATGATCAACACGCACCCGAAACGGTTGATCTGCCTGTACCACGGTCACTATCCGCAGAACACGGCGATCCGGATGCACATGGCGGCCGATCGCGGCCTGGCCTACGCCGAGGTGCGAGCGGTCGGCTTCGTGCCCTGCGTCGCGCTGATCTGGCCGGCACCCTTGCTGCGCCGGTTGCAGCGCTGGCTGCCGGAGCGGACGGTGGAGGCGGACGACGAGATGATCCGCAACTTCCTCTCCTGGTACGACCACGACACCTACTTGGTCAGCGTGCCCTGCCTGGTCGAGCACGACGACACGGTCAGCTCGCTGATGGGCACCGACAGGGCCAGACCGGCCGAGTATCCACCGCCCAAGGACGCCAGCCGGGTCGACTGGGAGGGCGGCGTCCTGCCCTACCTCTAATCTGTCTAGAAACCTTTACAATCTGGGCTTGACAGGGACGGCTCAAACTGTCTATATTTCTAGACATGACGAACTCGACCACCACCAAGTACCGCCTCACCACCGCCAGCGGCTCCCACCTCGCGACCTGCCGCACCGAGGACGAAGCCCAGCGCGCCGCCGAGATCTTCGAGGCACAGGGTTACGGACAGATCACCATCACCGCCGCCGACATGAAGGACAACCAGTCATGACCTACACGCTCACGATCACCCCGAAGGCCGGGACGCCCACCACGACGACCTACGCCACCCTGGCCGACGCCGAAACGGCGCTGATGGGAACATTCTTCCGGACGGACATTCGCCGCGTAGACCTGAACGAGAACGGGCGCAGGATCAACGGTTGGTACGCATGACCATCGCAGACAAGTCGGGATGGGCACCACCCATCCCGCCCGACTGGCCCGATACCGGCTGGGGCGGACTCGGCGTATGACGCTCGGCGCTCTTAGCCAAGTGAGAAGGACGAAGAAGCGGTCGGATTGGACACGCGCCGTGTTTGAGGGCGCGATCATCGCAGCGCACGCAGAGGGCCACTCGACCCGCGCTATCGCGGAAGCCGCTGGGCTCAGCCACCAGCGGATTCACCAGATCATCCACGGCCGCTAAATACCTGTTACGGTGGAGGAGTCGGCGAAGCCGGAACAGTCCTCGGGGCGAAGCCTCTGGGCGGTGTCAACCATCCCGTACTGGAGAGCAAAGTGGACCCCGAGATCTTCCCCGCACTGCCCGAAGACCTGACCAGCCTGACCGACGACGAACTCCAGGCACTCCGCGATCAGCTGCTCGAGTTGGAGCGGCGGATCTATGACGGCGACGAGGAGGTCGTCGGAGAAGCCTCTAATGCTGAGGTGATGGAGGCGTATGAGCGGGTGGTCGAGCAGATCACCCAGGTCAATGCCGAGGCATCCCGGCGCGACGAGGAGCAGGCAGCGGTCACCGAGCGGATGAACGAGCTGCGCAGCCAGGTCCGCGACGACGACGAGGACGAGACCGAGGACGAGCCGGAGGCCGAGGCCGAGGCCGTCGATGGGCCGGACGAGGTCGAGGACGACGTGGAGGACGTGGACGAGGCCGACGTGACGGTGGAAGAGCCGGAGCCGGTGCTGGCGTCGATGCGACCGTTCCGGTCGCGACGGCGGATGGTGCGCGACGCCGAGCCGGAGCCGGAGAGCGACCTGGTGCTGACGGCGGCGGCGGACGTGCCCGGCTTCAACTCGGGCAGCGAGCTGACCCCGTACCAGGTGGCGGAGGCGCTGATCAACAAGCGGCGCGCGTTCGTGTCGACGCCGGAGGGCTTCCAGGAGCAGGTGACGGTGGCCAGCGTCCGCAAGCAGTATCCGGAGGAGCGGCAGTATGACGAGGGTGATGACGCGTCGCTGGACAAGATCCGTGACGTGATCGGGCCCTACCCGGGGTCGCATAAGATGGACGCGGCGCTGGTCGCGGCCGGCGGCATCTGCGCGCCGACCGACGTCCGCTACGCCTGGGACGTGCTGGGCACGACAGCCACCCCCGTCTGGGACTCGCTACCGAAGTTCCAGGCAAGCCGTGGTGGCCTGCGGTTTCCGACGATCCCCACCATCGCCGACATCACGACAGCGACCAGCACGGTGACGGCGGCCCAGGACGCGGCCGGCGGCAGCTCGGCGGTCAAGGGCTGCCAGGAGGTCACCTGCCCGACCTTCAGCGAAGTGCTCGTGGACGTGATGGCGACCTGCCTGCAGTTCCCCAACCTGACCGCCCGCACCTACCCGGAGATGGTGACAGGCTGGCTCGAACTCTTGGCGATCGCACAGGCGCAGGAGCTCGAGGCGAAGGTCTTGACGGCGATCCAGGCGCTCTCGATCGACGTCGGTGACGTGGCCGAGGGCACGACGGTGCCGACCGACTTCGGCGCGATCGGCGTCGTCTACCCGGTCTTGATCCAGGCGGCGGCGAACCTCCGTCAGACGCTGCGCTTGGAGGCGGACGCGGCACTCCGCGCCCTGATCCCAGCCTGGGTCTTGGACGTGCTCGTCGCGGATTATCACCGGCGGCATAGTGTTGATCCGACGGAGAAGACGCGGCAGATGTTCGCCGCCCACTTCCAGCAGATCGGGATCACGCCGACCTTCTACCTGGACGGCTCAGCCGCCGGTGGCCAGGTGATGGCCGCCCAGACGGCAGCAGTCCTGGTGGCCTACCCGTCCCTGGCTGAGATCTTCCTGTTCCCGGAGGGCACCTTCCTCGGGTTGGATGGCGGGCAGCTGGACTTGGGGATCGTCCGTGACTCGACGCTGAACAGCACGAACAAGTACCAGATCTTCGCCGAGCAGTTCCTGAACGTGGCGAAGACCGGAGGGCGCTCGGTCGCCCTGCGTCTGCCGGCCGGTCCCACCGGTGCTGCGGCGCTGGACAAGACGACCACCTTCGCCACCTCGATGTAGGCCAGAAGGGCTGACTGAGAGATGGCGGTATCAACACGGATCATCCTCGATGCCCCGGCGCCGATCGCGCCGAGGTACACCCTGCGAGGGGCGGCGGACTCATCGCCGCCCCTCGACGGGCACTTCATGTACGGCGGCGACCTGGCCGCCTACCCGGCCAGTCCCGCAAAGGGCTGGACGATCTGCGAATCACCACCCGACACCAAGACGACCACCGGCTTCCCCTCCCAGGAGCCATTCGACGGGTTCGTCGTCTACCTAGCCGTGACCTGCACCACCCGAGGCCTCGACTTCGCCGACACCCGGCGGCGAGCCTTGGCCAGCTTCCAGGCGTACGAGGACGCGGTGGTCGAGGACCAGTTCTGGAAGGGCACGATCTCACCCACCAGCCCCCACCTGACCGACGCCGGCGCGACGGTCCTGACCGGCGACCTGGACATCGTCTCGGGCTTCGCCGCGCTGGAGGCGCACCTGGCGACCAAGCAGCAGTCCGGCCTGATCCACTGCTCGCCACGCCTCGCCACCTATGCCGAAGCGGCCGGGCTCCTGCACACCGAGGGCCAGCTGTTGCGGACGGTGCTGGGCACGATCGTCGTGCCCGGCCAGGGCTACCTGGGTGCCAAGCCGGAGAGTGCCTCGGCACCGGCGGCGGGCAAGGAGTACGCCTTCGTGACCAACGGCGTGCGCGTCCTCCGCAGCTCCCAGCCGACCGTGCTGGGCGCGGATGACGCGGAGGCCGTGACCCGCAGCTCGAACGACTTCACGATCATCGTGGAGCGCGAATACGTGGTCGCCTGGGACGGAGCAGTCCAGGCGGCGATCCTGATCAACCCGACACCGACGTTGGCGTAGCGGAGGACATAGCATGGCCCAGCTTGAACAGAAGTGCCTGACCCCGCTGAAGATCTGCGCGCTGCGGGTGACCCGGCTGAACCAGGACGGAACGCCGGCGGCGGGCCCCAACAACAGCTACGTGACCAACCGCCTGTCCCAGATCGAGCTGGGCAGCGAGGTGCGGGAGGGCGACGAGCAGGAGATGCTGGACGGCTGCGGCTGCCCGATCCTGGAGTTCAAGGAGGACGACTCGTTCAAGCGGTGGACGTTCGGCCTGTCATTGGGCTCGATCGAGTTCGGGCTCAAGGAGATGCTGTTGGGGACGCCGCTGATCCTGGACGACTCGACCATCCCGGTACCGATCGGCCTGCAGTTCAACACGCCCGCAGGCTGCGGCGCAGTCCGCCCCAAAGTCGCATTAGAGGTGTGGTCGAAGGCGATCGCCTACGACGACCAGGACCCGGACAAGCCGTGGTTCCACTGGGTGTTCCCAGGTGCGAAGTTCAACCCGGCCCCCGACTCATTGACGCTGGGCGCCGACGCCAACCCGATCGTCCTGAACGGGCGCGGCGTCCAGAACACGCGCTTCGGTGATCCCTACAATGAGCTGCCGGAACCACCGGAGGGCTCGGGTCAGGTATTCCTGTCCGAGGACTTCCCGGTGCCGGAGTGCGGCTACCAGACCATCGGCTCGAGCTAGCCCGTGGCGCAGATCCTCGTCCGGGCGACCGTCACGGCGGAGGGGTACTGCGCGGGCTGGGTCGGATACGTCGATGACACCGACCCCGTCGTTGCCGACTTGCTGGCTGCTGGCTACCTGACCACCGACGCGGCCATCCCACCGGTCGCACCCGACCCCTGCTGCCTGCCCGACGGTGGCATCAGCGGCCAGGTACTGGTCAAGGAGTCGAACCTCGACCGTGACGCTGGATGGGCGACGGTACCCGGTCTGGGGCCCGCTGGTGGCGTCCTGGCGGGGTCGTATCCCGATCCCACCTTCGCGCAGGACATGGCGACGCAGGCGGAGCTCGACACGGCGGTTGCCCTGCGCGCGCCGCTGGCATCCCCGGTGTTCACCGGAAGCCCTGCCGCGCCGACGCCGACGCCGGGCGATAACGACACGAGCATCGCCACGACCGCGTTCGTCACCGCCGCTGTGACTGCTGCAGGGAGCGGGCATACGATGGGCACGGCCGCGCCGACGACGGGAGCCCACGTCCTGGGTGAGACGATCTACAACAGCGCCCCCGAAGCGGGCGGGAACATGGGCTGGGTCTGCACGACGGCGGGCACGCCCGGTACGTGGAAGCCGTGGGGGCTGATCGGAGTCTGATGGCGAAGACGCCGTTCAACACGCCGACCTTCGACGTCAAGCAGTACGGCGCCAAGGGCGACGGCACGACCAACGATACCGTCGCGATCAAGGCGGCGCTGGCAGCCGCGAAGGCAAGCACAGCGACCGGTGGCGGCGTCGTCTACTTCCCCGTGGGGACGTATATCCTCGACTCGCCGCTGGAGTATCTCGGCCGGTACGTGATCCAGGGCGGTGACGCTCGCGGCACGCAGATCCTCGCACGCAGCGTGGCAGCTGGTGGGTTCACCGGCGATCAGATGATCCGCAACTGGGTCGCGTCGGACTGGACGGGTGGCGAAACTGATCACCGCCAAGTCCCGGCGAGCGTCGCCACCTCGATGCTTTACCCGCGGATTGAAGGGATCAGCTTCCACCCCAACGACAATCCCAACCTCGACCTGATGCGGTTCCGCGGCTGCGACGAGACGTCGTACATCCGCGACGTGATCCTCTACGCGGGCGGGTACGGCGACGGCACCGTCAACCGGGGCACTCGCGGCCTCGGCCTCGGCTACGGGCCGCAGCACCCCGGCGACTTCGAGAACATCACCTTCTACGGCACCTGCTGGGACAGCGCGATCGACATCAACATCGCTGGCCTGGCCGGAGCTGCGTACACGTTCAAGGACTGCGACATCGGCCAGTCCCACTTCCGCGCCTTGATCTATGTCAAGAACACGTTCGACGTCAACTTCCTGGGCTGCCACATCGAGGGCGAAACGAAGCCCGGCGCACTGGCCACGATCTACGCCGAGAACGTCGAGGGCTTCAACTTCTATAACTGCAACTGGACGATCACTACCGCCTCTCCGCCGCGGACGGTGGACTGGGCGAACGTGAACGTCGCCGCCGGGAAGACCAAGGGCGGCATCAGCCTGAAGGACATCCACCTGTTCTGGAGCGGGTCATCCGCCTGGTTCGGGTCGGGCGCGGCTCTTATCCGCGACCCGTTCCATGTGATTGATCCGCAGGCGACGAGCATCGGCGGCGTGACGGCCACGAACGCGAACGGCATCGAGACGATTCGCCATCTCAGCGAGTCCGAGGTCGAGGTCCGCTACAACGCGGCCGGTCAGGTCGGCCACGAGCTGAGTCCAGCGCCGGCGATCCCCGGCGTCACCGACACGCAGCTGAACCTGACCTACCTCAACCCGAGCGGCGCGAACGCGAACCGGGGATTCCAAACAGCGGACGCCGCTGACGTCGGCCTGCTCACCGGATGTGATATTCGCTGTCTGATCGAACCGGCGACGTGGTCGCCCGCCGCGTTCCAGTTCGTCGTCTGCAAGTACGGATCAGGCGCAGCAGGGACGCGGTCATGGGGCCTCGGCCTAACGACCAGCGGCCGTTTACAGTGGACGTACTCCGTCAGCGGCACGGCTGGTATCGGGATGGTCAGCACCGCCGGTCCCACCGGCACCGGCCCGAAGTGGATCAGGGTGGTCAGCGACCCGACGACCGGTGGCGTTGTCACCGCCACGTTCTACACCAGCACGGACGGCGTGACCTGGACGCAGCTGGGGACGCCCGTCACGAACGCGACGGTCGGCCCATGGTTCGACTCGACCACTCCGGTCGAGGTCGGCCAGGCCTTCGCGACCAACTCGCCGTACACCGGGAAGCTGTACGAAGTCCAGCTCCGTAACCTGGCGGGCACGTTCGTCGCCGGGCTCGTCCCGCCCGCCGCCGGCAGCTACACCGACTCGACGGGTCACGTCTGGACACGCGGCGACTCGGCCGTCGTCGTCGCGACACAGACGATAACGCCGGACAAGATCGCGCCCGGCACCACCGGCCAGCGGCTCGCTCCGACCGTGTCCAGCGGCGGTGTGCCGGTCTGGACAGCACCACCGATGTTCAACGTCAAGGACTACGGCGCGGTGGGTGATGGTGTGACGAACGACTCGGCGGCGATCCAGGCAACCATCGCCGCCGTCGAGGCTCAGAGCTACGGCATCGTGTTCTTCCCGCCCGGCCGCTACAACCTGGTCACCGGCCTGACCGCTAGCACCGGCGCGGCGACGTACGTGGAGTTCCTGGGCGCTGGGCCGACCGGATACGGCCTGCCCCTGTCCAGCGCCACCAGCCAACTACTCGTCCCAGCGGGGTCGACCGGCCTGGTGTACGGCCCTGCCGCCACCAGTTACTACACCGGCGCGCCGTACGTCCGCAACATGGCCTTCCGCGGCCCCGGTGCGACCAGTGACGCGAGCACGATCGGCCTGGCGCTGCGCGGTGTCAGCGGCGGCATCATCGAGAACTGCTCGTTCACGAACTTCTGCGACATCACCAACAACGGAGCCAGCCCCACGCTGAGCGGCAGCGGCACCGGCCTGAAGCTGATCAACAGCGGCGGCGAAACGGCGTACGTGACCGTCCGCAACAGCAAGTTCATGCTCTGCTACCTGGGTGCGGACTGTGGCACTGGGTCGAGTTGGGGCAGCCTGTTCGACGGGTGCCTGTTCGACGGGAACCGCAACCTCGTCTCACCGAACGTGCCGCCGGCGGGGACGATCGGGATCAAAGACCCGTACGCCGTTGTGGATTGCCGGATGCAGTCCTACGACAAGCTGATCCAGGTCACGCGGACGACGAACGGGCACACGTTCACGAACAACCGGT
>Ga0207687_10002078_pt1 | contig 13689 bp, 13 predicted proteins | sample KBSM54metaG_FD_184399 | JGI IMG/M metagenome (GOLD analysis project Ga0207687, IMG submission 184399) | Miscanthus rhizosphere microbial communities from Kellogg Biological Station, Michigan, USA - KBS M5-4 metaG (SPAdes) (version 2) | ecosystem: Host-associated > Plants > Roots > Rhizosphere >...
GCGAGTCGTAGCCGAGGCGGTCCACGAGCTCTCCGGTCTCGCGCAGCGACTGCCAGTCGGTGTACTGCGGCCAGACGAGTGCGCCGAGCTTCACCGCCCCATCCTCACACACCGCGTGTCCACCGCGTCGATGCCGCTGTTCCCTCGAACGGGGTACCGCGAACGGATCACTCCTCCGGGGGATGAGTAAGGCCTCGAAGGCCGCCGATCTCCCGTCTAGCCAGGAAAAAATCGAGCCGGTCGGGCACTCGCACACGCGACCTCGACGGCGCAACGCCTCGTGACTCGCCCCGGCGCCCTGGCTCGGTGGCAACCACGTACCTGCTCGCCGACCGGCGGGCGACAGCCTTGACCAAGGAGGAACTTGCAGATGGCGAAATACCTGACGAAGAAGCGCGTGATCGTGGTCGCGGTCGCCGCTCTGGCGATCGGGCTCGGCACGAGCGCCTTCGCGTACTTCTCGAGCACCGGGAGCGGCACGGGCTCGGCGACCGTCGGTTCGTCGACGAACGTCACGCTCGCCAGCCCGTCCGTCGGCACCCTGTACCCGGGCGGCGCCCAGGTCCCGGTCGACGTGACGATCACCAACCCGGGGAGCGGCTCCGAGTACGTGGGCCATGTCTCGGGCAGCGTCGCCGACAACACGGGCTGCTCCGGCAGCTGGTTCCAGGTCGACGGCTTCGACTACAACAACACGCTGGCGGCCGGGTCGAACGCGACCGTGCAGACGCACGTCCGGATGCTCGACTCCGGTACGAACCAGGACGCCTGCCAGGGCAAGACCCTGACGATCAACTGGTCGAGCAACTAGCGACCCACCCGCGCCGGAGGGCTCGCTCGGGCCCTCCGTCGTGCCGGTGGCGGCCGACTGAGCAGGACCATGAGGCGGAGGATCGGAAGCAGGAAGACGCTGCTCGCGGTCGTGGCTGCGGCTGCGACGGCGCTGGCGCTGGCGGGCGGCGCGGTCGCCTACTACTCCTCCGCGGGCCACGGAAGCAGCAGCGCCTCGGTGGCCTCCCCCGACCCGCTGTCGATCGCAGCGCAGACGCCGGCCGCGAACCTGCTCTATCCGGGCGGATCGGGCGAGGTCGACGCGACCGTCTCGAACCCGAACCCCTTCCCGCTGCGGATCAACTCGCTCGTCCTCGGTAGCGGCGGCATCGGTGTCGACTCGGCGCACTCGGGCTGCGACACGTCCGCCCTCCACTTCACCAGCCAGTCGAACGGAGGCGCCGGCTGGGACGTTCCGGCGCACGTCGGGACGACCGACGGCAGCCTCGACCTCCAGCTCACCGGCTCGATCAGCATGGACACCTCCGCCGCGAACGCGTGCCAGGGCGCGATCTTCACGATCTCCCTGGCGACGGGGCCGTGAGCGCACTGCGTCCCGGCCGGAGGACGGCCGTGGCGGTGCTCGTCGCCGTGATCGCGCTCGCGACCGGCGGCGCCTACGCCGCGCTGAGCGGCTCGAAAGCGTCGGGACCGGCCACGCCCAAGATCACCGCCGCACCGCCGAAGCTGGCCGGCCATCCCTACGCGGCCTTCGGCTACGCCAGCAGGTCCCCGGTCGACTTCCTGTGCTCGGTCGACGCCGGCGCCTTCACCGCGTGCGGCAGCGGGATGACCGGGTCGATGTCCTACACCGGCCCGCTCAGCGAGGGCATGCACACCTTCCGGGTCGCGGCACAGTTCGGCGCGCTGATCGGGAAGCCCGCCGAGGCGACGTGGACGGTCGACACGCAGGCTCCGCCGCGGCCCGTCTTCACGAGAACGCCGGCGAACTCCACGACCGAGACGAAGGCCGCCTTCCGGTGGGGCGACGCCGAGCGCAAGACGAAGTTCCAGTGCGAGCTCGACGGCGGCGCCTACGGGAAATGCGGGCACAGCAAGCGCTACCGCAGTCTGACGACAGGGGTTCATGCCTTCTGCGTGCGGGCGCTGGACAAGGCCGCGAACGCGAGCGGCGGAGCGTGCGCGACCTGGGTCGTCACCCCTGCCTCCGTGACCTTCTCGATCTCGGGCAACCCGCCGGCCGGCGCGCTGCTCTATCCGGGCGCCGCGGGCGTGCCCCTGAATCTCGTCTTCACCAACCCCCATCCGGCTCCGATCACGGTCCAGAGCGTGACCGTGTCGGTGACGGGCAGCTCCGCCGCCGGCTGCGGCGCGGCGAACTTCAGCGTGTCGCAGCAGTTGCTGGCGACGCCGACCGTGCCGGCCAGGGCAACCGCGTCCCTGCAGCAGCTCGGGGTCGGCCAGTCGGACTGGCCGCAGCTGCGGATGCTGGACTCCGGGAACCAGGACGCCTGCCGTAACGCCTCCGTCGATCTCGCCTACACGGGGACGGCGACGGGATGACCGGCCCTCTCCGTCGATCGCTCGGGCGCCGGCGCCGGCTGCTCGTCGTCTCGGCCGTCGTGCTCGTCGCGGGTGGGCTGGCGAGCGGGCTGTTCGCGTACTTCAGCGGCGGCGCCACCGCCGGCAGCGCGGGCGGAGGAGCTGCCACGTCGGTCGCCCCGGGGACCCCGCCCACGAGCGTGAGCAGCCAGCCGGGCCGGGCGGTGACGATCTCGTGGACGGCGACGGCGCTCGCGAACGGGCATCCCGTGGACGGCTATCTGGTCACCCGCTACGACGCGAGCCCGCCGTACGCCCCTCAGATCACGCTCGCCGGCTGCGGCGGCGTCGTCGCAGCCCTCAGCTGCACGGAGACCGGGGTGCCGTTCGGAAGCTGGCAGTACACAATCACGCCGGTGATCGGCGCGAACTGGCGCGGCACGGAGAGCACGAAGAGCGGGACGGTGACGATCGGCGCCGGGAGCCTGACCCTTGCACAGACGACGCTGGGGCTGGCGGCGTTCGGAAGCGGATCCAGCCCCGCGACACTCACTGGCTCCCTGAGCGGCTTCGCCTCGAACGAGGGCATCGCGTATCGGCTCGACGACTCGAGCTCCGGCACGACGCTGGCCGGGTCGCCCACCACGGCCGACGGCGGCGGCAACGCGAGCGTCTCGATCACGCTTCCGCGGCCGGCCGACGGCTCGCACTCGATCTTCGCGGTCGGTAACGCCGCTCCCTACCCCTCGCAGGCGAGCGCGGCGATCCTCGTCGACACCATCCCGCCAATCAGCTCGGCCGGCGGCGCGGACGCCGCGTGGCATGCGAGCGACGTCGTGGTGGGCCTCTCCGCCGTGGACGGCGTCGGCGGCTCGGGCGTCGACCGGATCACGTACCAGGTGGACGGCGGCTCGACCCAGACGATCAACGGGACGAGCGGAAACGTCACCATCCCGGCGCCGGCGAACGGATCGAACGACGGATCGCACACGATCGCCTTCTACGCCACGGACGACGCCGGCAACGTCGAGGCGCCGGCCAATACGGCGACGGTGAAGATCGACGCGACGAAGCCGTCGACCTCGCTCGCGCCGACGCCGGCGAGCCCGGACGGGACGAACGGCTGGTTCCAGCAGGCGAGCGTGCAGTTCTTCCTCACCGGCTCCGACGCCCGCTCCGGCGTGGCGCAGAGCTTCTACACCGTCGACGGCGGCGCGGCACAGGCCTACTCGGGCGCGGTCACGGTCTCGGGGCAGGGCACGCACACGGTCACCTACTGGTCGGTCGACAACGCCGGGAACACAGAGGCGGTGAAGTCGGCCCAGATCAAGCTCGACAACGTCAAGCCGTCCACCTCGATCGCGGTCAGCCCCGCGGCCCCGAACGGCTCTGGAAGCTGGTACGTGACGACGCCGTCGTTCACACTGAGCGCGTCCGACGCCACCTCGGGCGTGGCCTCGACGCTCTACCGGATCGGCAGCGGAGCGACGCAGACCTATTCCGGGGCGGTCTCGATCCCCGACGGCCAGCACACGGTCACCTACTGGTCGGTCGATTCCGCCGGCAACACCGAGACCTCGACCACCACCTCGACGATCAAGGTCGACACGGTCAAGCCGTCGACCTCGATCACGATCAACCCGACCTCGCCTGACGGCGCCAACGGCTGGCGGGTCTCGGCGACCTCGTTCACGCTGGGCGGCTCGGATGCGACCTCCGGCGTCGCATCGACCTTCTACAGGATCGACGGCGGAGCGACGCAGACGTACTCGGGCAGCGCGGTGTCGATCCCGCAGGGCTCGCACACGGTCAGCTACTGGTCGGTCGACAACGCCGGAAACACCGAGAGCGCGACCACGAGCCCGGCGATCAAGGTCGACACGGTCAAGCCGGCGACGACGCTGACGACCTCGCCGGCGAGCCCGGACGGCACGAACAACTGGTTCCAGCGCTCCAGCGTCACCTTCACCCTGGCCGCGACCGACGCGACCTCCGGCGTCGCGAACAGCTACTACACGATCGACGGAGGCGCCCAGCAGACGTACAGCGGCACCGTCACCGTCAACAGCCAGGGCGACCACACCGTCGCGTACTGGTCGGTAGACACCGCCGGCAACACCGAGACCGCCAACACCACTCACATCAAGCTCGACAACGTCAAGCCGGCGACGACCCTGACGACCTCCCCGGCGAGCCCGGACGGGACGAACAGCTGGTTCAAGCAGTCGAGCGTCACCTTCACCTTGGCCGCGACCGATGCTTCCTCGGGCACGGCCACCACGCTGTACACGGTCGACGGCGGCGCCCAGCAGACCTACAGCGGCACCGTCACCGTCTCCGGCCAGGGCGACCACACCGTCACCTACTGGTCGACCGACAGCGCGGCCAACGTCGAGACCACCAACACCACCCACATCAAGCTCGACAACGTCAAGCCGGCGACGACGCTGACCACCTCGCCGGCGAGCCCGGACGGGACGAACGGCTGGTTCAAGCAGTCGAGTGTGACATTCACGCTCGCCGGCTCGGACGCGACCTCCGGCGTCGCCGGCCGCTACTACACCGTCGACGGCGGCGCCCAGCAGACCTACAGCGGCACCGTCACCGTCAACACCCAGGGCGACCACACCGTCACGTACTGGTCGGTCGACACCGCCGGCAACACCGAGACCGCCAACACCACTCACATCAAGCTCGACAACGTCGGGCCGACCAACTCGCTCACGCTGACCAACAAGACCGGCAGCGCCTCGTTTCTGAGCGGGAGCACGATCTACTACCGCGGCGCGGCCCTCGGCTCCTTCGCGATCCAGAACGCCGTCACAGACGCCGCCTCTGGTCCGGCCTCGAGCACGTTCGCCGCGCTCGGCGGGACGGGAGGAGCTGGGACATTGACACACACCACTCCGGACGTGAAGACGACGCCCGCCGACGGGCCGTACGTGTCGAACCCGTTCAGCTGGACTGCGGGCACCACGGCCTCACGTACCGAGGTCGTCACGGCCGCGGACGACGCCGGGAACACCGCCTCGGCCGCGACCCTGACGCTCACCAACGACTCGACGGCGCCGACGACGACCGACAACACGGCCTCGATCGGGACCACCTGCACGAACACGACCCAGACCGTGACGCTCGCGCCGACGGACGCAGCTTCAGGAGTCGCGACGACCTACTACACGACCAACGGCTCGACGCCGACCACCAGCTCGAGCCAGGGCACGTCGATCGTGCTCTCGGCGGAAGGCATCTACACGATCAAGTACTTCACCGTCGACAACGTCGGCAACTCGGAGACGGTCAAGACAGGAGCCTCGACGATCTGCATCGACCAGACCGCGCCTGCACCGACGAACATCGCGCTCGCCAACGGCGGCGGCGGTGCCGGAACGGTTGCGGCGGGCGACACGTTGACGATCACCTACTCGGAAGTGATCGACGCCGCCACGTTCTGCTCGACCTGGACGAATGGTGCGACTCGGACGATCTCGAGTTCCTCGGTCATCATCCAGATCGCCGACACCGGCTCGAATGACACGTTGACCGTCTCTGCCGTCGGCGCGGGGAACTGCGGCGGTACGGGCAACTTCCAACTCGGCTCGATCGCGCTGGGTGGAAATTACGTCACCGGCACCCGGGCGTTCGGCGGAGCCACCGCGTCCCAGATCAGCTGGACCCCCGGCACCAGGAGGCTCACGATCACTCTGGGCACGCCCGCCGGTGGGACTTCCAACGGTGGAGTGGCCGCCGCGACGCCCGTCTACACCCCGTCCTCGTCGCTCAAGGACATCGCCGGCAACACGATCAACACCAGCGCGTTCAGCGCACCGGCAACCTCGCGCTTCTGAACCGACAGCCGACGTAAGGACCGGGCCCGGCCGGTCACTAACGTCGATGATGGCAACAATGACCGGGTCACGAACGCGGGTTCTGCTCGACTCCGAGTCGCAGGCGTGGCTCGACGACCTGCGCGCCGACGGTCCGCGGTACCACGAGGCGGTCGCGCGCCTGCGCGAGCTGCTGGTCCGCGCCGCCCGCTTCGAGATCGCCCGCCGCCGGCCCGCTCTCCCTCATCTCCGCGGCGGCGAGCTGGCCGAGATCGCCGAGGAGGCCGCCGACGAGGCGGCCGTCTCGGTGCTGGCGCGGCTCGACGACTTCCGCGGCGCCAGCCGCTTCACCACCTGGGCGTACAAGTTCGCCCTGCTGGAGGCGGCCGTGAAGCTCCGCCGCCGTTCCTGGCAGGGCCGGGAGCTGCCGCTCGAGCCCGAGAGTTGGACGCTCGTCCCCAGCCGTCAGCCCGGCCCGGTGGAAACGGCCGAGCAGAGTGCACTGCTGGCGGCGATCCAGGAGGGAATCGAGATCGTCCTGACACCCCGGCAGCGAACCGTGCTCGTCGCCCTCGCGCTCAACGGCGTCCCGATCGACGTCCTGGCCGAGCGACTCGACACCACCCGCGGCGCGCTCTACAAGACGGTGCACGACGCGCGGCAAAAGCTTCGAACGCATCTGATGACGGCGGGTTTGGATCTGGCCGCCTTCGAGGAGGGAACGGAATGACCCCGGAACTGAGCTCCGAGCTCGTGCGCCTGCTCGGCCCCGGCGAGGCCGAGGTCGGGTGCGACACATGCTTCGCCGAGCTCGACCACTACGTCGAGCTCGAGCTGGCCGGCGAGGACGCCGACCGCATCGTCCCCGGCATGCGCGCCCACCTGCGCGGCTGCCCCGCCTGCCGCGAGGAGCACGACAGCCTGCGGGCGCTGCTCGCGTCAGAGCCTGCGAACCCCGAAGGGAGAAACCCGTGAGCGAGACCGAGACGCGCTACCTCGTCGTCGGCGGCGGCATGACCGGCGACGCCGCCTGCAAGGGCATCCGCGAGCACGACGCGGACGGCACCGTCACCCTGGTCGGCGCCGAATCGCACCCGCCCTACAAGCGGCCGCCGCTGACGAAGGATCTCTGGTCGGGCGGCGACGAGGAGAAGATCTGGCGCGGCACCGACCAGCTCGACGTCGACCTCCGCCTCGGGCGGACGATCGTCTCGCTCGACGCGGACGGGCGCCTAGCGACGGACGACGCCGGCGACACGTACCGGTACGACAAGGTGCTGCTCGCGACGGGTGGCCGGCCACGGCATCTGCCAGGCGGCGGCGCCGACGGGGTCGTGTACTACCGCACGCTCGACGACTACCGGCAGGTACGCGGCCTCGCGAAGGACGGCGCCCGCTTCGTCGTCGTCGGCGGCGGGTTCATCGGCTCCGAGATCGCCGCCGCGCTCGCCTCCAACGGTTGCAGCGTGACGATGGTCTTCCCGGACCCCGGGGTCTGCGCGCGCCTCTTCCCCGCCGAGCTCTCCGCGTTCGTCACCGACTACTACAGAGAGAAAGGCGTCGAGGTGCTCGCCGGAGAGACCGTCGAGGCCGTCGCGAACGGCACCGTGCGGACGGGCGGAGGCACCGAGCTCGAGGCCGACGGCGTGATCGCCGGGCTCGGCATCGAGCCTGCGACCGAGCTCGCGGCTGCGATCGGGCTGCCCGTGGACGACGGCGTGGTCGTCGACGAGCTCGGCCGGGCCGGCGGGAGGGAGGACGTGTTTTCCGCGGGCGACGTCGCCCGCTTCCCGCTCGCCGCGCTCGGCCATGCGGCGCGGGTCGAGCACGAGGACCACGCCAACACGCACGGCCGGATGGTCGGCGCCAACATGGCCGGAGCAGGGCAGCCGTACGACCACCTGCCGTTCTTCTACTCCGACCTGTTCGAGCTGGGCTACGAGGCGGTCGGCGACCTCGACTCGCGTCAGCGGGTCGTGGTGTCGTGGAAGGAGCCGAACCGCAAGGGCGTTATCGCCTACGTGGACGACGAGAATCGCCCGCGTGGATTCCTGCTCTGGGACGTCTGGGGCAAGGTGGACGCCGCGCGCGACCTGATCCGGGCCGGCGAGCCCGTCGACGAGGCAGCGCTTGGCGACCTTGCCTGATCAGACGAGTCCGTCAGTGCGGGCGGCCAGCTCGCGGTCGCGGTCGGTGATCCCGCCGGCGGAGTGGGTCGTCCAGCGAACGCGCACGCTCCTGTACCGGATGTCGATGTCCGGATGGTGGTTCTCGGCCTCCGCGACCTCGGCGAGTCGGTCGACGAACGCGATCGCCTCTGGGAACGAGGCGAACTCGAACTCCCGCTCGAGCCCGTCGTCGACTTCCGGCCAATCCATCCGCGGAAGCATTGCACGGAAGCCACGGCACGGGAGCGAGCTGCTCTGCGAGCACGTCTTCCGGCCGGCAGCGCACGTGGTCGTGCTCGTGCTCGCGCCGCTGCGCGTGCCGCCGCCCGCCGTCGTGCTCGCCGCCGGCGCGACCGGCCTCGTCGCCGCGTACCTGATCGGCAGCGGAGCGCTCGTCGCCGCCGCCGTGCTGCTCCAGCTGAAGACGGTGCTCGACAACGCCGACGGGCAGCTCGCCCGGGCAACCGGGCGGGTGACGGCGCTGGGCCGATACCTCGACTCCGAGTCGGATCTCGTCGTCGACGCGGCGATCTTCGCCGGGATCGGCTGGGCGACCGGACGCTGGGCGCTCGCAGGAGCAGGGTTCGCGTGCCTGACCCTCGTGCTCGGCGTCAACTACAACGCCGAGCGGCTCTACCGGCGCGAGCGCGGCGAGCCGGCCGAGTCGATGCCGGCCGCCAACGGCTTCGCCGGCGTGCTCGCCCGCGTCTATGCCCTCGTGTACGCGCCGCAGGATCGGCTCGTCGAGCGTTTTGCCGAGCGGCGTCTCCGCGGCCGCGGGCCGGACGCGCGGGTCGCGTACCACGACCGGGCCACCGTCGCGGTCCTGGCCAACTTCGGCCTGAGCACGCAGCTCGCCGTCCTCGGCGTCTGTCTCGCCGCGGGTGCACCGGCGGCGTACGCGTGGGTGGCGATCGGCTGCGCCGTGGCGCTCGTGCCGCTCGCATTCCGGCGGGAGCTCCTGCTCCGCCGTCACATCGAGACCGGGAGGTAAGACGTGGATCTGGAAGCAGTCGTCGACCTGAGGCAGGCGCCCGAAGCGGATCGCTACGCCTCGCCCCGCGACGTCTCGCCCGCGGAGTGGATGCGGTTCGAGCAGCACATCGGCGAGATCTTCACGGCGTTCGGGATGGATCTCGATACGCCCGGCACCCGCGAGACGCCGGCGCGCTTCCTGCGCGCGCTGCACGATGCGACCGCGGGGTACGAAGGCGACGAGAAGCTGCTCACCGCCTTCCCGAGCGAGGCGCCGGCGCTCGCCCCCGCGCTCGCCGGGCAGATCGTCGAGGGGCCGATCTCGTTCGTCTGCCTGTGCGAGCACCACGCCCTGCCGTTCCACGGCGTCGCCCACGTCGGCTACATCGCCGGCGACCGGATCATCGGCATCTCGAAGCTCACCCGCCTCGTGCGCCTGTTCGCCCGCCGTTTCACGGTGCAGGAGCGCCTCGGCGAGCAGATCGCCGACACGCTCGACGAGCTGATCGAGCCGCGCGGCGTCGCGGTCCATCTCGCCGCCTCGCATCTCTGCACGCAGATGCGCGGCGTCGAGGAGCACTCGCGGACGGTCACGACCTTCTGGCGCGGCGCGTTCGAGGATCCGGCGCTGCGGGCGGAGTTCCTGCAGGAGGTCAGGTCACGGGCCTAGAGGTTCTGTTCGAGACGGCGGACGGGCCCGCGTTCGACCTTCCGGATGCCCTGGCGGCGCACTATCCGGGGCGGTTCGGCTTCGACGGCCCGCGCGTCGTCGCCAACTTCGTCTCGTCGCTCGACGGCGTCGTCGCCGTTCCCGGCCTCGCCCGGGCCAACCGCCTGATCGCGGACGAGAACGACGACGACCGCTTCGTCATGGGCCTGCTGCGCGCGGCCGCGGAGATCGTCCTGATCGGATCGGGGACGCTACAAGCATCGCCGAACGGCCTGTGGACGCCCGAGAGCACCTACCCCGACGCCGCGGACGGTTGGGCCGAGCTACGCAGGCGGCTCGGACGGCCGCCCGAGCCCGCGCTCGCGGTGATCACCGGCAGCGGCGGCGTCGACCCGAACCACCCGGCGTTCGAGCGCGGGGCGCTCGTGCTCACCACCGACGCCGGCGCGCAGGCACTCTCGGGGCTGCTGCCGGCGGCGTCCGAGGTGGTCGCGCTGGGCGACGGGCCGCTCGTCGACGTGGGCCGCGCGGTCGAGGAGGTGCGAGGACGCGGCCACGAGCTGGTCGTCCTCGAGGCGGGCCCGCACGTGGTCGGCTCGATGCTCGGCGAGCAACTGGTCGACGAGCTGTTCCTGACGGTCTCGCCGCTCGTCGCCGGCCGCGAGGAGGGCCAGACCCGCTTCGGCTTCGTCGAGGGACAGGAGCTCTTACCGGATGTGACGGTCGCCGGCGACCTGACGGGCGTGCGGCGCAGCGGCGACCACCTGTTCCTGCACTACCGCCTGAAGACGTAACGGCTCGTAGTCCAGGCGTAGAGCAGTGACAGGCTCAAGCCTGTCACTGCCTTTCGACCTGCGCGGCCGTCCCGCAGAGCTCCTCGCGGCGACCGGCGCGTGATCAGAACAGTCGCCGCCGCCGCCGCTACTTGATCAGCGTGAGCAGCTTGAACATCGGCAGGTACATCGAGAGGATGATCGTGGCGACCATGCAGCCGACCAGGATGATCATGATCGGCTCGATGATCGACGTCAGCGCCGAGATGGTCGCGTCGACCTCTTCCTCGTAGAAGTCCGCGACCTTTCCGAGCATCGCGTCCAGCTCACCCGTCTCCTCGCCGATCTTCACCATCTGGCCGACCATCGGCGGGAAGACCGGGTGCTCGATCAGCGGCTGGGCGATCGGGACGCCGGCGTGCACCTGCTCGCGCATGTCGCGCAGCGCGTCCTCGACCACCCAGTTGCCCGACGTGGTGCCGGTGATCTCCAGCGCCTTGATGATGTCGACGCCCGCCGCAACGAGCGTCGAGAGCGTGCGTGCGAAGCGCGCCATCGTCACCTTGAGGACGACGTCGCCGATCTTCATCGGCACCTTCAGCTTGAAGCGGTCCCACCCCTTCCGGCCGCTCTCGCTGCTCTTCCAGCGGAGGAACAGGAAGATGGTCAGGGCGATCGCCGGGAAGATGACGTACCAACGGGTGCGCAGCAGCTCCGACGCGCTGATCATGAACTGCGTCAGCTTCGGAAGGCTGCCGTTGAACTGCTTGTAGAGCTTCTGGAAGATCGGGACGATGAAGAGGAGCATCGCCACCAGGACGAGGAAGGCGAAGGAGATGACCATCGTCGGGTAGACCATGGCGCCCTTGACCTTGCGCTTGAGGTTCGCCTCCTTCTCGATCTGGGTGGCGAGCCGGTCGAGGACGTTGTCGAGGATGCCGGCCGCCTCGCCCGCCTCGACCATCGAGACGTAGATCCGCGAGAAGATCTTCGGGTGCTTGGCGAGCGCTTCCGAGAGGAGCGCACCGCCCTCGACGTCCGAGCGGACCTCGCCGATCACGGTGGCGAGATGCGTGTCGTCGGTCTGGTCCTCGAGGATGCTCAATGCGGTGACGACGTTCAGGCCGGCGTCGATCATGGTCGCGAACTGCCGCGAGAAGACCTGGAGGACGCGTGCCTTTACCTTCCGCTCACGCGTCTTCGAGCCGCCACGGGCGGACGAAGCGGCGCTCTCTGCCCCCGAGGCACCGCCGGAACCGACCTCCTCGAGGCGCTCGGCGAGGAGACCCTGGACGCGGAGCTGCTCGCGGGCGGCGGAGGCGGTCGACGCCTGCACCTCGCCTCTCAGCTCGAGGCCGGCGGCGTTGATGGCCGTGTACGCGTACGAGGCCATCCCGCGCTACCCCGTCGGCGTCGTCGTGTCGAGCGTGTCGGTCACGATCGGCGTCGTCGCGGTGGTCGTGGTCGTGGCCGGGGCGGTGTCCGCGGGAGTGGTCGCCGTCGGCGCGGGCGCGACCGGGGTGGTCGTCGACTGGGTCGTGGTCGAGCCTCCGGCCGGCGCAGCCAGGTTGCAGCTCGTCTTGAGCACGATCTCGTAGCGCGTGCCGTCGGCCGTGTTGACCAGGGTGATCTTCTCGCCGACATTCAGCATCGCCGTCGGGTGCCCGTTGTCGAACGAGCCGCCGACGATGCCGACCTCGACCGCCTTGCCGTTCTTCGCGATCGAGACGAGTCGGAAGATGTTCTCGTCGGTCGGGAAGGTGCCCTTGACGGAGACGCGCTCACAGACGCCGTTGGTGGCGATCAGGGCCTCCGTCGCTGCGGGAACCGGGGCGGCGGGTGTGGCCGTCGCCGGCGTCGTGCCGGTCGAGCCGGAGCCGTCCGTCGCGGGCGTCGTCGGCGTCACGACCACGCCGGGCGCTACGACGGCCGGCGTCGGCGACGAGGTGCCGCCGGCGGGAGTGCTCCCGGGCGTCGCGACCGGCGTGCCGGTGCTTCCGCCCCCGGTCGCGGGCGCGGTGCCGGCCTCAGCGCCCGCGGGAGTGGTCGACAGCTGCTGGACGAACGGATCCTTGCTCCTGAAGAGGCCGAACGAGATCAGCTGGCTGGAGTCGCGCACGACCGCTACCTGGTCGGTATTCGGCAGCTTGCCGGCCGGCACGACGGGTGCCGGCGCGGCACCGGCCGCGAGGACGGGCGCAGTCGTCGTCGCGACCGCCTCGCTGCCTCCCTTGCCGCCCATCACCTTCGGAAGCTCGAAGCCGAGGATCGCGAGCAGGGCGACCGACCCGACGGCGATGAAGATCTTCTGGCGCCGGACACGCTTCGCGGCCAGCGACTGGACGGACTCGCGGCTCATGCTCCCACCGCCGTGGCGCCCGCAGGCGCGGCCGGGACCGGCTGGGTGTCACCGATCGCGGGCGAGGCCGGAGCGGTGCCGGTCGGGGTCAGCCCGTTCGGGACCGGCGGGGCCGTGCCGTCGCCGAAGACGTAGGCGGAGACGGTCAAGGTCGCCTTGACCTGCGGAAAGTTCTCGGTGCCCTGGTTGAAGGTGATCGAGTCGACGGTGAAGAGCCGGCCGGTCGCGTTCAGCACCCCGTGATGGACGCCGACGAGGTTGCGCAGCCGGTAGAGGAAGTCCGACAGGTCGTAGAAGCGGCCCTCGAAGGAGAGGTCGACGGCGACCTGCTGGTACGCACCGTACGAGACGGGATCGTGCGGGGTGATCGACTCGAACTGGACGCCGGTCTCGGCCGCGACGCTGCTCAGCTGGAGGATCACGCCCGGGATGTCGGCCGTGTTCGGCATCGCGCGCGACAGCTTGAACAAATCGGCGACGCGGATCGACGGCGGCGCCGTCGGCGTCTTGATCCCCTGTGCGACCGAGATCTGGTCACGCGTGTCGGCGATCTCCTGCTTCAGCTCGGCTACGTCGTGACGCT
>Ga0207687_10002079_pt1 | contig 13689 bp, 10 predicted proteins | sample KBSM54metaG_FD_184399 | JGI IMG/M metagenome (GOLD analysis project Ga0207687, IMG submission 184399) | Miscanthus rhizosphere microbial communities from Kellogg Biological Station, Michigan, USA - KBS M5-4 metaG (SPAdes) (version 2) | ecosystem: Host-associated > Plants > Roots > Rhizosphere >...
GGTTCGGTGACCGTTGAGCCCGGTACTTCGCTGAGCGCACCGCTGGGCGCGATCGCAAAACCCGAGACGTGATTGCTGCCGAGAAAGTGCGCTGCGTACAGGTACTTGCCCTGCGGATCGATGGCGAGATTGGCGGCATTGGGATCGGCCTGTACATCGAGCGAAAAGGGCGAGCCATCGACTAGCGTCAGCTTTCCACTGTCGGCATCGACCGCAAACCCGTTGAGCGCTCCGCCCACCGCGTACAAGAAACCGCCGTTGGGCGCGAACGCGAGCGCGCCGCCGAACACGTTGTGATCTCCGGGGATGCCAGAGGCGCCGAAGGGGGACCCCGCGATTTCGCTCAACGCGCCGCTGGCAGGATCCACCCGATAGCCGCGAATGCCGAACTGAAAGGCTTGTGAGACGTACACGAAATGCCCGGTCGGATCGGCCGCGATAAATTCCGCGCCGCCGTGAAGGGCCTCGTTGCCGACGAGCACCGGCGCGCCCGAAGCACTCAAAACGCCCGTGTCTGCCGCGATTTTGAAGATTTCGATCGTGCTGCCGGCGCTACTGCCGGCATAGGCGAAGCGTGCCTGCGGATCGAGCGCCAGCGTGGTCAACGCATTGGCGGTCGCCAGGCTGGAGTTGGCTTTGGTCGGCAAACCACCGTCGGCTCCGATGCGATACGTATCGACGTGTTGATCGTCGGCGACGAAAACGAAGCGCTGACTCGCGTCCACCGCGATGGCGACGGCAGACGCGTTTTTGTCCACCGGTGACCCCACGAGCATCGGCTTGCCGCTTTGCAGATCGACCGCGCACGCCGACACACCGCTCACGATCGTTTTCACGTACGCAAACTCTGCTGGCCCGGTGAGTGCGCCGGCTTCACCTCCGCTCGCATCGCCCCCCGCACCGGCATTCGCATCGCCGCCACTCGCATCGCCGCCACTCGCATTGCCGCCACTCGCATTGCCTCCCACCGCGGCGTTGCCTGCGCTGCCGCCCGTCGCGCGCTCGCCACTGGCGCCCGCAGAGCCGTCACCGGCTTCGCCCGCGTTGGCTCCGAGTTGGCCGCCGGCGCCCGCGTGTTGCGTGCCTGCCGTGCCGCCGTTCGACGTGCCGCTGCCCGCCGCACCGCCATCGGTTTGGCCGCCTGTGCCGATGTCGTGGGTATCGGTTCGATTCGGGCTACACGCGCCCACGATCGTCAGCACCGACAGACACCATCCCCAAACCTTGCCCTGACCACTCATGTCCCCACTCATACGGGCAAGCCCGCGAGGCGTTGTGAAATTCTCGGAACTGGCCCCAATTCCGCGATTTCTGGCGCCCTCTCGGAGCGGGCGCTCGGGGGGCCGCCGTACCCGCCGTGGCTCAAAAAAACTGCGCCGAAAGTAGCCGCTCCAGGCATCTATTGGTCAATGGGTCGCGCTCGTTTGCTCTTGGTTGTTCCTTGTTTGGCGCTCGTCAGCGCCTGTTCGAGCAGTTCGGCGCCGGGCGCGGCCGGAGCTGGCTCAGGAGGGCAAACTCAGCAGCAAGGCGGCGGTGCTGGTGCATCGGTAGGCGGCGCGACGGCAGGCAGCCCGGCTGATGGCGGCGCCGCGGGTGAGGGGGGCGGCACACCACAGGCTCTCGGTATCACGCGCTTGCGCGCGGAGTATCGTGAAAACCCGATCGGCATCGCCAGCGCGAAACCCCGCTTCGATTGGCTCCTCGCATCCGATATTCGCGGGCAACGGCAGACCGCGTATCGCATTCTGGTGAGCAGTAGCGAGGCCGCGTTGGCCGGCGATCACGGCGATCTATGGGATAGCGGCAAAATCAGCTCCGACCAGAGCACGCAAGTGGAATATGGCGGCGCCGCGGTGGCCTCGCGAACGCGCGCCTTTTGGAAAGTGCAAGTCTGGGACAAAGACGATCAGCCGTCTGCGTTCAGCAAAGTGGCCTTCTGGGAGCGCGGGCCGGACGCGAGTGATTGGCAAGCGAAGTGGATCGCCGCCACGCCTGCGCCATTCGATCGCGATGGAGTGGATTGGATTTGGTTTCCGGAAGGCGCGCCGGCCACTTCGGCGCCGCCCGGCGATCGCTACTTCCGCAAGACGTTCACGCTTCCGAGCGCGCCACTTCATGGCTCGCTGTATTTTCAAGTCGACGATACCGTCGAATTTTTCGTCAATGGTCAGAGTGTGGGCTCGAGCAGCAACTGGCAGATCGGGCAAACGGTGGACATCACGAGCGCGCTCAAGAGCGGCAGCAACGTCATCGCGGCTCACGCGCAAAATGGCAGCGGCGCCGCGGGCCTCGTGGCCGCGCTCGATCTGCGCCTGGCAACGAGCTCGCTGTTCCTGCAGACCGACGCCACTTGGAAGAGCGCAAATAGCGCCGATGGCTCGTTCTCCAGCCCGACTTTCGACGACTTAGCGTGGAGCGCCGCCATGGTCGCCGCCAAGTACGGGTCGACGCCGTGGGGCGACCAGGGTTGGGCTCCGCCGCGCTATTTTCGGCGCGAATTCACCGCGCCCAAGGCCGTCACTCGCGCTCGCGTGTATGCGACCGCGCTCGGCCTCTATGAGTTATGGCTGAACGGCTCGCGTGTGGGCGATGAACACCTGACCCCCGGCTGGACTGACTACGGCAAGCGCGTGCAAGTCCAAACCTATGATGTGACCTCGCTCGTCAAAACGGGTGCAAACGCGCTGGGCGCTATTTTGGCTGACGGCTGGTTCGGCGGCAAAGTCGGGTTCCGTGGTCAGCTGCACAGCTTTGGGGCTGGGCCCGACCAATTGCGCGTGCAGCTCGAGCTCGAGTACGACGACGGCAGCAAAGACACGCTCGCGACGGACTCGAATTGGAAGTTCGCGGACGGCCCGATCCAATCGGCGGATCTGCTGGACGGTGAAACGTACGATGCTCGGCTCGAGCTGGGGGATTGGTCGAAAGCCCCTTACGACGACAGCAAGTGGCAAGCGGTATCCGTCGTGGCTGACGACCCAGCGCGAAAGACCGTGGCTGACGCCACTTCGCCCGTGATCGTAGCGGGCGAGCGCAAGCCGATGACCGTGAAGACACTGAAGCCCGGCGTGTTCATCTACGATTTCGGCCAAAATCTAGTGGGTTGGGCGCGGCTCTCCGTGATGGGCCTCGCGGGCACCGCGCTTCAAATGCGGTTCGCGGAAGTGTTGAACCCTGACGGCTCGCTCTATACGGACAACCTGCGCAGCGCCAAAGCGACGGACCGCTACTACTTGCGCGGAGGCGCCACGGAGACGTTCGAACCGCGTTTTACGACTCACGGCTTCCGTTACTTGGAACTCTCGGGTGACATCGCCGGCCTCTCCGCAACGCCCGACTTGACGACCGTCACCGCGATCATCGCGCACTCCGATACGCCGCTCACGAACACGTTTCAGACGTCGTCGGACTTGGTGAACCAGCTGGAGAGCAATATCGTTTGGGGGCAGCTCGATAACTTCGTCTCCGTGCCGACCGATTGTCCGCAACGAGACGAGCGGCTGGGCTGGATGGGGGATGCACAGATCTTCGTGCGCACGGCGACCATCAATGCCGACGTGGCCAGCTTCTACAGCAAATTCGTGCGTGACATGGCGGATGGCCAAAACGCGGCTGGTGCCTTCGCCGATACTTCGCCCCGGCCGCTGTTCATCTCCGATGCAGCGCCTGCTTGGGGCGATGCGGGCGTCATCATCCCGTGGACGATGTACCTGGCCTACGGTGACACGCGCGTTTTGGCCGAGCAGTACGACTCGATGCAGAAATGGGTCGCGTACATCGGTGCTGCGAATCCTGATTTTCTCTGGAAAAATCAGCGCAACAGCGATTACGGCGATTGGCTGAACGTGGGCGCAGAGACCGACCACGAGGTGCTCGCGACCGCGTTCTACGCGCACAGCGTGGACATCTTGGCCAAGACCGCCAAGGTGCTGGGCAAGTCGGCAGACGCCGACAAGTACTCGGCCTGGTTCGGCTCGATCCGAAAGGCCTTCGCCACCGCGTATCTCGCGGCGGACGGCACGATCCTGAGCAACACTCAGACGGCATACGCGCTCGCGATGCGCTTCGGGCTCTTGGACGATGCTGCGCGCAAACAAGCGGCGAGCCGTTTGGCCGCGGATGTCGACAGCCGCAAGCACTTGAGCACGGGCTTTCTCGGGGTCGCGCACTTGTTGCCGGCACTGACGGCCGCCGGTCGCACCGACGCCGCGTATCAGTTACTGAACAACCAGGATTACCCGTCGTGGGGTTATCAGATCAAAATGGGCGCCACGACCATTTGGGAACGCTGGGACGGCATTCAAACCGACGGCCATTTCCAGACGCCAGCGATGAACTCGTTCAATCATTACTCGTTCGGCTCCGTGGGCGAATGGCTGAACACGACCGTGGCCGGCATCGATTGGGATGAAGCCGCGCCCGGCTACAAGCACTTCTTCGTGCGGCCGAGCCCGGGCGGCGGGCTCACTTCGGCGAATGCAGCCTTCGACTCGATTCACGGGCGGATCAGCAGCGCTTGGTCGCTCGAAAACGGCGTGTTCTCGCTGAACGTGGGCGTGCCGGTGGGCGCGAGCGCCAGCGTGGTGCTCCCGTTCACGAAAGACGCGAAGCTCGACGGCGTGGTCACCGCGCCCGGTGCCGATGGTAGCTACAGCCTCGACTCTGGCACCTACGTCTTCACCGCGGCGAGCCAATGACTCGAGCTCGCTGAACGCGCGCGCGACTCCTCAGAACACCGCGGTTCCACCCAAGCCCAAGCCGCCCTGTGGAAATCCAACCACGCCGACGCGCACCTCGGTTTGGGGCTTGAGGGACCCCTCGGCTCCCGCGTCATCGCGGAGGAGGCGGTCTCGATTGTGCGCAAAGAGCACCCAACCGATCGGAGTCGCTACGGCGCCGGCAGCGAGCACTCCCAAACCGATCGCAGCCTGGCGTTGTTCGGCCGGATCTTCCTTGCAAGGGTCGTCGGCGCAGCCCGAGGCAATCACCGCCGGCAAGATCAGCAGGAACCCGGTGATGATCGCGGCCGGGCCGGCGATGCCCATGGTCAAGCCCACGTTTCGAGCCGTCGGGTCCCCCTGGTGGAACACGTACTGGCTGGATCCCTCGACGTTCAGCTTCAACCGTCGAGTCGCGCCGGTCGCGTGGTCATAGGTATACACATTGTAGATCCCAGGTGACGCCCAGAACTCACAGTCACGCTCGCACTCGGCGATGGGTTTCTCGGCGCCGCGAGGCACGATCTGCAAGTGCAGCGAAGGTTGCCCGGTACGAACGCTGACGCGCGCGTTTTGACCCGGGAAATGCGGAGTATTTTCCGGTTCTTCGGCTCGAGCTCCAGCGGACACGAACAGACCGAAGCAAGCCATGAGCCCGACGCAAAGTGCTTTCATGGCGCGTCCTTCAGCAAGGAATGAGCCAACCCTTCATTCGGGCTTTTCGAGCGTGCCCGTGATCTGGAACCAGGGCGGCTCGGGTTCGGGATTGCGTTCGAGCTGCATCCCGAGACTGCGCATCACTGCGATCGAGCCGACGTTGTCGTATTCCGTGCAGGCCAGGACTCGTTCGACGCGCAACGCTTGAAAGGCAAAGTTTGCGAGGGCGCGCCCCGCTTCGGAAGCAATGCCACGCCCCTGATGTGCAGGGGATACCGCCCAGAACAACCCCACCTCGGCGGTGAACGGAGCCAGCGCTCGCCCGCCGCGAGAAGGCAATTGCCCGAACGGCGCGAGCAACGGCACGAGGCCAATCAGTCCCACGAACACGTGACCTTCTTTGAGCACGACCGCGCGCTCGCCGTAGGGGGGTTGGTCGAGCAGGCGCAGTTGCTCGTAGCCGCGAATCGTCCACTCGAGCCAGCGCTGTCGCCGCTCGAGCGCCTCTTTCTCGGCGAGTGACGGTTCGTTCCAACCGATATCGAGATTGAGCCGATGGCAATCGAGCAGATCGCTGGCTGACAGTTCACGGATGAGCAAGCGCTCGGTTTCGATCGGCTCCGGCATGGCGGCTCGATATGAGCTCGGCTGCCGATGCCAACGCAACCCGAGAGCTTACCTGGCCGACGGGCGAGCGGTATTTCTCGCCTTTTTTTGCTGATACATCAGCGCGTCGGCTTTCACCAGCAGCGCCTCGATGGTCTCCGGGCGCGAAGGGTCGTAGGCGCAGCCACCGATGCTCGCCGAGAGCGTGTACTGTCGCGCGCCGCTCCGGTTTCGCGCCATTAGCTCTTGCTGGATGCGGGAGCTGAAGAGCGCCAGTTGCTGTTCGTCTGCGTTCGGTAACCAGGCCACGAATTCGTCGCCGCCGAGACGCGCCACGATGTCCGAACCGCGCAACGTCGCACGCAACACATCGGCCATTTCGAGCAACGCGCGATCGCCCTGCTCGTGCCCGAGTTCGTCGTTGATGCGCTTCATGCCGTTCAGGTCGACGAAGAAGAGCAGCGCGGGGGCTTGATTGCGCTCCGCGAGCTTCAGGTGTTGCCGCGCGAGCTCCATGAAGCCGCGCCGATTGTACAGGCGCGTGAGTTCGTCGTGCACCGAGAGGCTACGGATCTCCTCTGCGCTCGCTTCGAGCTCTTTCTTCGCGCGTTCTCGCTCCACGACTCGACCGAGCTGCGTGCCGATGTTCGACATCAGCTGGAGCAATTGTGTGTCGGGTTCGTCGTTGCGCTCGGAGTAAAATTCGAGCGCTGCGACCACCTCGTTTCCGATCAAGACCGGGAAAGCAAAGCCACTCAAGAGCCCCGCCGTTTCAGCGACTTCAGCCCTCAAGAAGCTGCTGCTTTGCGTCAGGTCTGGCATCCAAGCGGATTGTCCGGAGGCCAACACCTTGCCGATCAGGCCCAACGATTGAGAAAACTCGAGTTCCGCGCTGCGCTCGCGGAAAGCCGAGAAACGTGCCGGATCAGCGTCGTGCCAAAAGCCCGAAGCCGCGAGTCGATCGCCCTTTTTGAGGTATGCGTGACCAATCGGCCAGTCCATGAAAGCGCACACGCTGTCCAAGCACGCCACGAACGCCTCGCGCGTATCGTGCGCGCTGTTCGCGGCAGCGGCAATGGCCTGGAGCAGCTCGACGCTCGCGGTCTGCTTGCGCAGTGCCGCTTCGATCTCCTTGTGCGAGGTCACGTCGTAGATCATGACCACGCCCGCCTCGACCACCCCGTCCGAGTTGCACAGCGGCGCGATGGTGAGCGCGTAAGTCAGGCTCCCGCGCACGAACTCGAATTCCTGCTTTTCGCCCGCGAGCGCTGCGCGGTAACGCGTTTCGAACAAATCGTAAAAGCGCGGCGTGGCCGCCTCGCGCAAGGTCTTGCCGACGAGCGCGTCTTTCGAAACAGCGATGCTGCTCAAGAGTCGCTCGCCGTCGGCCATCACGTAGCGGAGATCGTGATCGAAGACGAGCACGGCGCCGTTCGGCAAATTGCCGACCACGTTGCGGAATAGTTGCTCACTGCGCGCGAGCGCGTTCTGCGCTCGTTTTGCGGCGGTGACGTCGCGCCCCACGCTGACCGCCGCCACGATCTCACCGCTGGCGTCGCGGATGGGAGCGCTGTTCACGCTGGCAAATTGCTCGGGCGCCCCGGGCATGCGCACGACGAGCTCGAGGTCTTCGACGACTTCGCCGCGCAGCGCTCGCGCGGAAGGCATTGCCTCGGGCGGGAGCGGGGTCACGCCGTCGCTCGTGAAAACACCGTGGCGGGCGATGCTTTGGTTGGTTTCCATCACCTCCGGCGAACGAGAGCGCCGGGCTGCCGCGTTGGTCAGCGCGATTTTGCCATCTCGACTCGTCACGACGACGGAGTCGGTCATGCAGTCGAGCACCGAACGGAGTAGTTGGCGTTCGCCGTCGCGTTCGGCTTCGACACGCTTGAGCTCGCGCACCTTTCCGCGGAGTTCGATCTCGGTGACCGTGAGTGCCGCGAGTTCGCGCAGTGTCTCGAGGTCTGCTCCGGACCAAGCGCGCGGGGTCGAATCGATGACGCACAACGCGCCGAGGACCTGAGCCTCCGCGGTCACGAGCGGCATGCCCGCGTACGAGACGACGCTCAGGTCGGTGATGGCGAGATTTTCGCGCAGCCAGGGATGCTGCCGCGCATCCTCCACAATCAGGGGTTCGGCGGTGGTCACCGCGTACTGACAAAAGGAGTGGCTGAGCGGCGTTTCACGTCGAGTCGCCCAGGGTTCGGTCAAGCCGAGCGCGCTCTTGAAGAACTGCCGATGGTCGTCCACCAGAGAGACCAGCGCGACAGGCACTCGCAACAAGCGCGCGGCGAGCTGCGTGAAGCGATCGAAGATCGCGTCCGCCGGCTCATCGAGTAGGCCCGTCTCGAGCAAAGCGGAGAGCCGCGCGGGATCGAGCAGCTTGCGCAAGTGATCGATGGGTCCCGCTTCCGACCCGATCGTTGACGCTACCTCGCGCGTCTCGGACGCTGGTAGCGAGCTGCGATCGTTTGCGTCAAGGCGTGCCAAGCCAGGATCCACGGTGGTTAAGCCACCGATACGGCCGGCCCCGGGCAAATCTAAAGCTCGGGAAGTGGCCCTGATTCCGCCACTTTACGCGCTAGGCGCGCTCTCCAAAAGTGTCACAATCTGTTCCGCGAGGACCACCAAAGCGGCCTTCCGCGGACGCCGATCACCGGGCGCCACCTCGATTTCGGTATCGACGTCGGTCACCAGCGGCGCGCCCTCAAGCGGCTGGTCCACCCGGCCCACGTGAATGAGCCCGGTCTTCTCGTCCGTGTGTACGCGGACACTCCCAGAGCCGGCGAGCGTGATCAACGTGTCGTCACCCTGTGAGCTCACGGTCCACTTCGACAAGCCGGACGCCACGTTGACCAGCTTTGCGCGCAGATTGTCCGCCTCCGTGAGACGCTCAGCGAGCGTCTCGTCGGGGTGCCGCCGATCCCGCAGGGCCGCGAGCACCTTGGCTGCCTCTTCGGTATCCCTCGACAGACGATTGGACATCCCCCAAGCGTGCGGGGCGCTTTCTCCGCTGGCAACCAGATTTTGCTCTGGGGCGCCTTTGCGGCGGTACGCAAGAGCTAGGTAGGATGCGGGTGGATGGCGGAAATCAGGTCATGGCGCGCCGGGTTGTTGTCGTTTTGCGCCGTGCTCGGCAGCGGGATTCCGCATGCCCGAGGTCAGAGCTCAATCGCGCAAGCCTCGCAAGCGGCGCCCCAGTCGGTGGCGCCGCCTGCGCAGGAGGCGACCCGGGCCCTGCCGGCAGCGTTGGATACGCCGCTGGCCGAGACGTTGCCGGCGATGTTGACGCGCGTCGCGCCGTCCATCGTCAAAGTGCGGCGGGGTTCGCGGTGGGGGACTGGCTTCGTCTTCGGATCGCGACGCACCATCGTCACGTCTTACGAACTCGTGAACGGCCCGGGTGCACTGCAAATCGTCGCGGCCGACGGCGTGAATCGAGTAGCGCGTGTCGTTGCCTGGTCGGAGGCCGAGGACTTGGCGCTGCTCGAATTGCCCGTGAACAGCGAATCGAGCGAACTCCCGGCAGCGCGTGGCTCGTTAACGGTGGGTTCGGAGGCGATCATGATCTATCAACCGCGCAACCCCGAGCTAGCGGACGACGTCTCCGGTGGTTGGACCGCGCCGCTACCTCGCTTCACTCGGATCACTCGGGTTTCGAAGAACGAGCTCGATATCGATCTGAGTGTGTGGGGCTTGCTCGGAGATGATGGCGCCCCGGTGATTTCGCCGGGCGGCGAAGTCATCGGTATCGTTTCCGGCCACAGCTGGAAGCAACGGCGCGCGATCGTTACGCCGGTCGAGCGGATCGAGCACCTGCTGTTGCAGCGCGAACGACAGGGGGTGTTTTCAGCGACTGCGCCTCGGCGATGGTTCAACAGCTGGTTCGTGTCACCGATGCAAGAAACCGTGTTCGATGAAGGCCGTGAATCCATCAAATTCTTCGGCGCAGGCGTAGAGAGCGGTTACCGCTACGACTGGCTGTTTGCGGGCCTATCGGTGGGTCTTTTTCAGTCAGATGCGCATCACCTGAGCTCCACGGTCGTCGAAACCATCGGCCGCGGCCAACTCGAGCTGCAGCTGGGCCCTGAATTGCGGCTCTTCAAAAATTCGGACGTATTCTTCGGGCCCGGCGCTGCGCTCCGCTTCGACGACTCACAGTCGACCAGTCTGGATCCGAGGGGCGCGTTGCGAAGCGACGATGAAGGGCGAGTGCGAGTTCGCCCAGAGCTCGTCTTCGGCCTCACCCTCGGGAACTTCTTCGCGCGCGACGTCTTCACCATCGCGAGCGTGCCCGAGGTGCGGCTCGACTTTGGTTTTTCGCTCGGCCCGCGCTCTTTCGATTGAAGACGATTGCCAGCCGTTTTACCGGCTATTCGGAGACGAACCCCACGCGCGCATGCGTGCCGTCGCAATAGGGTTTGTTGGCCGATTGCCCGCAGCGACACAAAGCGGCTTTCGTCACGCGGTTGATGGTGCGCCCGGTTCCCGCGCACACCTCGACGCTGCCTTCCACGAGCAGCGGTCCATTTTTGGTGGGGGTTACTTTGAGCGGCCCGTTGCGTGTGGCGAGCGGCTCTGACTCTTTGGTTGCAGGCTCGCCGGTGGCGGTAAAATGCGCGGCGTTGTGCGAGCCGTCGCAGAACGGCTTGTTCGCCGATTGCCCGCAGCGACACAGCGTCGCGCGAAAGCGCGTCTCCTCGTGGCCGACCAAGTTCAGGTCGGCGTGCACGGCGAGCGGGCCGTTCTCGCGCACGCGCACCAGGTTCACGAGCGGTGGCTGCTCTTGCTCACCGCCGTCCAGTCGCTCGTAGTGAATCGCGCCCGATGGACAATTGTAGGCGAGCGCCGCGATCTCTTCTGGAGTCGCGGCGTCCGGGTGGATCCACTCCCCTTCGACGTTGGGCACGAACACGTCTGGCCGACCCAGCACACACTGCCGTGAGTGGATGCATTTTTTCGCCTCGAAGCGAATCAGGGCCAGTTTTCCGCGGATTTCTTCGACTGACATGATTCGCTCCGAGATCTCGTCGACGAGCGACGATTCACTTCATTTTAATGGTGTGGCAGCCGCCGCAACCGAAGCCCTGCTTGGTCGCCGGATCGTACGGCTTCATGCCCATGGCGGCAGCCATTTCCGGCACGACCTTCTCGGCCATGAATTTCGCCACTTCCGGCTTCTCTTTGAAGGCGGTCAGATTGCCGTCTTTGAACGTCAACTTGGGCAAGAACTCTTCCGGCTTCTTGAAGGCCGGGCCGTGGCACGTCTTGCAACCGAACTTGGCGTAGCGCTCGGCGTTGTTGGCTTTGAACACCGGGTCCATGTGCGGCACGACGTTCTTCTTCATGAAAGCGACCTGCTCGTCTTTCGACATGCCGTCGTGCCAGACGTCGCCGGCGGGTGCAGCCGGAGCTGCAGGCGCTTCGGCTGCGGGGGCCGGAGCCGGGGCTGCGGGCGCGGCTGGTTCTGCGGGCTTCGCGCTTTCGGCGGGCGGAGCGGCCGCGGGCGCAGTTTCAGCGGGTGCGGGAGCGGCCGGCGGAGCCGAAGATCCGCCACACGCGCTCAAAGCCAACAGGACCGACACGGAGAAAGAGGCTCGTAAAATTCCCATTGCTCCAGATAGCCCGAAGTCCTTCGCTCCAAAAGTGCCGATTTCTGGAAGACAGTGTTCCCCAAACGAAACAATCGGCGGTCGCCCGGCCGTGTTTCGCGGGTAAATTGCTCAGGACGGTACTTTTTTTACGAATCATGTCCGGCCGGGCCCAGGCCAGACGTCGTGAGCCTGGATGCGGCAGGGTGCTGCATCCGAACCATCTCGAAGGAGTCTCGAAATGTCGGAATTCGTATTTTTGTTCCGTGGCGATGACATGAGCGGCTCGCCCGACCAATTGCAGAAACAAATGCAGCGTTGGGGCGAGTGGATGAAAGATCTCACGACCAAAGGTCACTTCAAGGGCGGGCAGCCGCTCGATCGCACCGGCGTGGTGGTGGACCGTAAAAAGTCGATCATCGACGGCCCGTACGCCGAGGCCAAAGACGTCGTCGGCGGTTTCATGGTCATCGAGTGTAAGGACATCGCCGAGGCCAGCGAGCTCTCGAAAGGGTGCCCGATTTTCCAAAACGGAGGCTTCGTCGAGGTACGGCCCGTGATGAAGATGTCGATGTAGTGGACCTTCCGGAGCACCTCTTTCGGCGCGAGGCGGGGCGCATGGTCTCCGCCTTGACGCGCATCTTCGGCGTTCACAACCTCGCGCTCGCCGAAGACGTGGTGCAGGATTCCCTGTGCCGTGCGCTCGCCGTCTGGAAATTCAATGGGGTTCCGGAAAATCCCTCGGCGTGGCTGATGGCCACGGCGAAAAATCGCGCACTCGATTTGCTACGCAAGGAGCGTACGGCGCGGGTCTTCGCGCCCGATCTCGGTCGGCTACTTTCGACCGAGTGGACACTCGCGCCGTTACTCTCCGAGTTGTTCGTCGAGCACGAAATCAAAGACGACCTCTTGCGCATGATGTTCAGCTGCTGCCAGCCCGAGCTGGCGGAAGAAGCACAAATTGCGCTGATTTTACAGATCTTGTGCGGGTTCAGCGCGGCCGAGGCGGCCAATAGTTTCCTGTGTTCGACGGCCGCGATGGAAAAGCGGCTGCAACGAGCGAAGAGCGCGCTCTCCGCGTCCCGCGAGCTGTTCGACATGCAGGGCGGCGCGGAGGAGATACACGCGCGGCTCGAAGTGGTCGAGCGCGCCCTGTACCTGCTCTTCAACGAAGGCTACCACGGCGCGCATCCCGAACTCGCCGTGCGCCAAGAGCTGTGCGCGGAAGCGATTCGCTTGAGCGCGCTATTGCTGGAATCCCCGATCACCGCCACGCCGCGCGCGCATGCGTTGGCGGCGCTCTTCTGTTTGCACGCCGCGCGTTTGCCCGGGCGCTTCGACGCGAATTCCGAGCTCCGATCGCTCGAGGAACAAGATCGCGGGCTTTGGGATCGCGCGCTGATCGACCAAGGCCTCGCGCTCCTCGATCGTTCCGCGACGGGCTCGACATTGTCCGAGTACCACGTGGAGGCGGCCATCGCCGCGGAGCACGCCGGCGCGGCGAGCAGCGCCAGCACCGCTTGGCCGCGCATCGTCGAACTGTACGACGTGCTCTTGCACTTGCGTCCGAGCCCGGTCATCGAGCTCAATCGCGCGATCGCCCTCGGCCAGAGCGAAGGGCCGATCGTCGGCCTAGGCGCGCTCGAGGCCGTGACCGAGCGGGCACGCCTCGAGGGCTACCCGTTCTATCACGCCGCGCTCGCCGACTTCGAGCTACGGGCAGGCCGGCCCGAGCGCGCACGTGAGCACTACGCGCGCGCGCTCGAGCTCGCGCGTAACCCCGCGGAGTGTCGGTTCTTGGAACGTCGCTTGGCTGCCTGCACGCCGGAGTGAGCTCCGGCCCGTCTCGCTGTCAGATATCGAGCGCGAGGCTCTCGCTGGCCACGATCACTTCGGTGCTCTTCGTGTGCTCTTTGATCCAGCTCTGCGCGCGCTCACCGATCGCGTCGAGGGCGTCGTCCGTGCGATCCGGGTCGTGGTGAAACAGAATCAACCGCTTGGGCTCGGCCAAAACACCCAGGTTCAGCACGTCATCCACGACCGAGTGACCCCAGCCGTGTTTGTGAGGCATGTCTGCATTCAAGTACTGCGAGTCGTGGATCAGCACGTCGACATCG
>Ga0207687_10002082_pt1 | contig 13678 bp, 16 predicted proteins | sample KBSM54metaG_FD_184399 | JGI IMG/M metagenome (GOLD analysis project Ga0207687, IMG submission 184399) | Miscanthus rhizosphere microbial communities from Kellogg Biological Station, Michigan, USA - KBS M5-4 metaG (SPAdes) (version 2) | ecosystem: Host-associated > Plants > Roots > Rhizosphere >...
ATCGAAAAGGATCACGCCCCTGCCGAGTTCGGCACGCTTGAATACTCTGTTGACAACGCCCGTCTGGATGGCCCGCCCATCAGCGATGTTCTGGTTCAGCAGGCTCGGGCGTTTCTGGAGAGCTATCTCAGCCGAAGGGCACGCAGCGCGTCAGTTTGATCGTTGTAACCACGGGTGAGTCATGCACGAATACGACCTCATTGCCGACTGGTATGCAGCCGATCGCGACCTGCAGACGGGAGTCGCTGAGTTGTCAGTCCTAGCCGAATTCGCTCCCTCAGGTGCGCGAGTCCTCGACGTCGGCTGCGGAACAGGCATTCCGATCACGCATACCCTGCTGGCTGCGGGCTACAGAGTGTTCGGGTTGGATAGTTCCGTGCAGATGCTGGCGCGATTTCGCGTCAATTTTCCCCAGACGCCAGTCATCCGGGGGATGGTCCAGTCCTGCGGGCTCGCACCGAAGACATTTGATGCCGCCGTCGCGTGGGGTGTCATGTTCCATTTGACCCACGTCGATCAGGCAAGGGCGATGGCGAATTTGTCACACGTGCTGAAGGCAGGAGCGCCGTTTCTCTTTACGTCTGGAGACCGGGATGGCAGCATTGATGGAGTCATGAACGGTGTTACGTTTCACTACTTCTCATTCAGCGTCGAAGGCTACCGGAGCCTCCTGCGCGAGAACGGTTTCACGCTGCTCGAGGTCCATGCGGATCGAGGCGAAAACACTTACTATCTAGCCCGCAAGTCGGCGTGACATGGTAACGCCATGTGAGCCGGTCAGGGACGTTCGCGACTGAAAGAAGTTCGCTGCCATACTTTTTGAAAACTCTTGCGGTGTTCGGCGCACTCATGCTACTATCCATGTGCTCCTCAACGGAGCCTAAGGAAAGGAGGTACATCCGTTATGCGATTCAATCTGCTCAATAAAGCGATGATCGGCGCGTTTCAGGATTACCTGCTTTCCGTCCTTCCTCGCTAGGCCAACCCTCTAAACAAAGTTCGGCACGATAGCCGAAGTGTGTCTCCTCAAATGACCTCAGGTCTTTTGTGAGGACGCAGTGTGGAATCTATTTTCAAATTTATGAATCCGAATATCTCTCAACCACTTGCAGTTCCTAGCAACGACGAAATCCGTGAGATTCTCGTCAAACGTATTGATCAACAGAAGCAAGCCGTCGGCATTGTCGTGGGTGTTGTCGAACCCACCGGCCGCCGCGTCGTCGCCTATGGCAACCTCGCCAGTGGCGATGCACGCACGCTCGATGGAGATACGATCTTCGAAATCGGGTCCGTCACCAAGGTTTTTACTTCGCTGCTATTGGCGGACATGGTGAACCGCAAAGAGGTCGCCCTCGACGATCCTGCCGCCAAGTATCTTCCCGAAAATGTCCGGATGCCCGAGCGGAGCGGCAAATCCATTACGCTGCTCGATCTTTCCACGCACAGGTCTGGGCTCCCGCCCCTTCCCGGCAATTTTAAGCTGAAGGACCCGTACAATCCTTACGGCGACTACAACGTGGACGATTTGTACCAGTTCCTTTCCGGCTACACGCTGCCGCGCGAGCCTGGTTCTGAATTCGAATATTCAAACTTGGGCGCGGGACTCCTCGGCCACCTCCTCGCGTACCTCGCCGGAACCGATTATGAGAGCTTGATCCGAACCCGGATCACGGAACCGCTCGGTATGCTGGACACGGGTCTTACGCTTTCTTCCTCCATGAAGCAGCGCATGGCCACTGGTCACACCGGGATACTTGCGCCCATCGTTAAACATGGAAGCCCGCTTCCCACGCTTGCTGGTGCAGGCGCACTCCGCTCCTCCGCCAATGACATGCTGACGTTCCTGGAAGCATTCCTCGGCTACAAGGAATCGTCACTCGCACCCGCCATGAAAGCCATGCTCGAAGTTCGCCGTCCCGTGGGCAAAATAGAGATCGGTTTAGGGTGGTTTATTCACTCAGTTGACGGCCGGAAGATCGCCCTGCACGACGGAGGCACCACAGGCTTCTGCTCATTCGCCGGATACGATCCTGAGGAGCGTATCGGAGTCGTTGTGTTGTCCAATACTCTCTCCAATGTCGATGACATCGGTTTTCATCTTCTGAATCCGAAGGCGCCGCTCCGCAATCCCGAGCCTCCCAAGCAGCGGACCGAGATTCCTATTGATCCTAAGCTCCTCGATAACTACACGGGGCGCTATCAATTGGAGCAGAGCCGCATTCTCGAAATCACCCGCGACGGCGACCGCCTCTTCGCACAGGCCTTCGCAGAGGTCAACGGCCAGCCCATCGTCGGGCCCAAGTTTGAAGTGTTTGCTGAAGGCGAGAAGAACTTCTTCGTGAAGGTGACTGGCTCACAGATCACTTTTGAAACTGGCCCCGAGGGCCGGGCCACGAGCCTAATTATGCACCGAGCCGGCCGCGAGCCCGTACCCGCTCCCCGATTACCCTGATTCTCAATTGCCTGAAGGTTTTTCGGCGCGTTCGATTTCAAACATCTCAACCGGACCTTTTTGAGCTTGAAACGCGAGCCCGAGTTGCTCCCGAAAAACAGTGAAGATCGAGGGACCGGCAGAATCTGGCGGCCGCCCATCCGGTGGCGGCCGCATCGCGATAGCTTGGTCGGGAGTCCACTCTATGTGGATGTCAAAATTCTTGGTGAGGCCCGTTTTGTCCAGTACGGTGCGCCCTAGAACGCGCGACAGCAACGGCGTTAGAGCAGCGATTGGGGCACTGACAAGGGTCACTCCCTCCGGGCCTAACTCGAAATTACCGCACAAACGCATGGGATCCACGGCAAACGGATTGACCGGATCTGGTTCCGTGCAGCCGCCTTTTTTAGATTCAATCAGCCGCGGTCCGGGCTTTCCGTCCTTCCGCGACATGACCAAGGCATACACCGGAAGTTGCTTGACCTCGCGGCGCACCACAACTCTAAACCTATCCGCCAGGAGAGCCTGCAACCTCAGAAGGATCTCCTCCCGTTTGACGGCGATTCCGGCTCTCGCGGAGATGTCGTAGTGATCGGAGTCCAGCCAACCCGGTCCGCCTGAGATCTGAAACGGCTGAATGCCATAGGCGTTCTCAAGCATGGCTTTGAGAGTCATGTTGACTATTTCCAGTCTGCCCCCGGGAGGCATCGCGATGACCGTAGCGTGCTCATCCGGCGCGGCCGGTTTAATCGATGCGATTTCGAACTCGGGGCGGGTTTGCGCGATTGCCCCAATGCTCATGCTCAGGAACAGGCCAACAAGGACCAGGAGCACTCGTCTCATCTGTCAGACTCCGACGGCAGCGGCTGCCTAGATCTTGTACATGTACTTGATGTTGGATTTATAGATCAGCAGATTCGGCTCGCCATCGCGATTCACCTTCAGGCAGCCTTTGTCATACCACTCGATGACGCCCTTCAGAATCTCCCCGTCCTTGAGGACGATGGTCATCTGGGTTTTGGACTGCATCTGCTTCAGGTAATAGAAGTTTTCCGCATTGGTCTGGTCCGGCGGAGTGGCTTTCTTGGGTTGTACATCTTTACGAGGGGCTCTGGTATCTTTCATCTCGTTTAACGACGGCCGGATCAAACGCCGGTTTCCGGGTTCCACTTGCGGGCTCCTTCGATCAGAGGCGAACTAGCGGGGTTTGGGGCCTACTGAGTCTTTCCTTCATGGATAACACAGCGCTAGTGGGTTCGCAAACTTGCTGCAAACGCATCGAAAGCAATCGACTTCTGGATGTTGCGCCGCCCGAGTTCCACTAATTCGTCCACACGCCCGATCGCCCGTCGGAGCCAGTCGAAATCTACGCGGCTCGCCAGGGCTTCGAGTTCGCCCCGTATGTCATTGTTTCGTAACCCCTTGCGCGAGGCATGCACCAGAAGGACCGTATCCTCCAGCAGCGAGTACAGTACTTCCAGATAGGATTCGAGCTTTTCCGTGCGGCGCGCGGCGACGGAATCGGCGTGCTTCAGCCAGGTATCGAAGCCCGCCAGACCGCCCGCCACCTTCAGCAGCGCCAGCATGGCCGTTCTGCGGCGATCATACGCTTCGAGATCGATCGACACGGCCATGCCAGGGGCGCCCTCCGCCAACGCCAGGCGGCGCTCCGGCTCGTCTAGACCTCGAGCCTTGATGAACGCTCGCATGTCGTCTTCCTGAAGGCGGCCGAGCTGGAACGGAACCGAGCGTGACCGGATGGTCGGCAGCAGATCGTAGGGATTCCGCGCGGTCAGAATCAGGATCAGATGCGGTGGCGGCTCTTCCAGCGTCTTCAGCAGAGAATTGGCGGCTTGCGGATTCGCGCGGTCGATTCCGTCGATCAGAAACACGCGCCAGGAGCCTTTCAGAGGCTTGAGCGACGCTCGCTCCTTCAGCGACCGCATCTGCTGGATGGTGATCTGCCTTAGCGGGCCATCCGGCGGAAACGTCAGGAAATCCGGGTGCGAGCCGAACATCAGCGGGTCGTCGTTACGCTTGTCGGCAGTCCACTTTTCGCGGTCGGCGATGAGCGTCGCATTGGATTCGAGGCTCAGGTCGTCCTGATCGATTTTGCCGGCGTCGTATTGCAGCAGTTCGGTCGCAAAGCGCCGCGCTAAGGTGGCCTTGCCTACGCCCTCCGGGCCCGATAAAAGCAGGGTCTGCGGGATTCGCTCCCGCCGGATCATATCGCTAAGGGCGGCGGCGGCTCCCAGGTTGCCAAAAAACTTTTCCAAGAATTAACACTACCATTGCCTCCACATTTGTGTGGTGGAAAGCGTCAGAATGATTAGCGTGAGGGCGCGAATCCTGATTCTCGGCTTGCTGGGTGCGCTCGCACCCGCGCAAACAGTTGTTGTCGAGCTGTTCACCTCCGAGGGATGCTCGAGTTGTCCGCCCGCCGACCAGGTATTGTCACGGCTGGAATCGCCGCGGAACCCAACCATCATTAGAGGCAAGCAGCAGCCAATCTCAGTGCCGCCAGGTGTTGAGATCATCGCGCTGGGCGAACATGTGGACTATTGGGACCAGCTTGGTTGGAAAGACAAATTCTCGTCACCGCTGTTTTCCGCACGCCAGCAGGATTACGGAAGGGCGTTTCATCTCGAAAGTGTCTATACGCCCGAGATTGTCGTGAATGGTCAAAAAGAAGTGCTGGGTTCGGATTCCCGCGCGGTGCAAGACGCCATCGGCAAAGCCGCCAAAGAGCCGCAAGCCCAGGTAGCGATCACGATGACCTCGCCGCAGACCATTTCTTTTAGCGTGTCCAAGCTGCCGCCCGGAAGCCACGAAGCCGAGATCCTATTAGGCGTCACCGAGGGCGGACTCGTCACCTCCGTCTTTGGCGGGGAAAACAGCGGACGCCAGTTGCGCCACGCCGCGGTGGTCCGGAGTCTCACCAGCCTCGGCCGGTTGGATCCGAAGCGTCCCGGAGAATATTCGGCCGTGGCCCAGCTCAATCTGCGGCAGGATTGGAATCGCTCCAATGTGACGCTGGTGCTGTTCGTCCAGGATCGGACAACGCGGCACATTCTGGGAGCAGCGTCGGTTCGGCCGTAATGCCCGCCAAGGAGCCGTTCCAGGCAATCTTCGATGCGCTGAAGCCGGTGTTCGAGGAGTACGCCGGGCGTCTCGCGATCCAGGTCGATCAGCCGGGGCAATACTATCTGGAAACCAAGGCGGCGATCCGTAAAGGCCGGCGCTTGCAATTTGGCGGCGTCAAGATCGGCAAGGCGTACGTCAGCTTTCACTTGATGCCGATCTATATGAACCCGAAGCTCCAGGCGACAATTTCTCCGGAGCTGAAGAAGCGCATGCAGGGGAAATCCTGCTTCAACTTCACGAGCCTGGATCCGGGCCACCTCGCGGAGTTGAAGAAGCTGACCAAAGCGAGCTTCGAAGAGTTCCGGACCTGGGGCCAAAAGTTCGGCGCGGCTTGATATAGTGATACCGAAGCCTGTGACTAAGTTCGCCGTCCGATAGTTTCATCGCGGCCCTTCCCTTCCACCCAAGGTCACAGGAGAATCTCGCTTGAAATCTCATTTGGAACACCAATGGTTTGAAACCTTTTTTCAGGGCCCCGCGGTCGATTTCTGGACTCGCGCCATGACCCCGGCCCTCACTTTGGCAGACGTCGATTTTCTGGAGAAGGCACTTGAAGTTAAACCTGGAGCCAGGTTGCTTGATGTGCCCTGCGGCAACGGGCGGCACTCGATTGAGCTAGCTCGCCGCGGTTATCGTGTAACCGGCATCGATCTGTCGGACGAGTTTCTGGCTGCCGCGCGTGCGGAGCTCGACGCGGACTGGCGCAAAGGCGACATGCGTGACTTGTTATCTGACGGGTCGCTGGAACCGTCCACATTCGATGGCGCGTTCTGTTTCGGCAACAGCTTCGGCTATCTGGATCACACCGGAGTGGCCGCCTTCCTGTCCGCGCTCGCCGGAGCGTTGAAACCCGGGGCGAAGCTGGCGATCGAAACCGGCATGGCCGCGGAATCGATTTTGCCGACGCTGGTTCAAAAGCGCTGGCACAGGCTGGGCGATCTGATGATTCTCAGTGAGAATCGCTATGACGCACGGCACAGTCGCCTCGATATCGACTACACCTTCGTCCGAGATGGCACGGTTGAAACGCGGCCAACGTCGAGCTACGTGTTCACGGTCGCCGAGATCGGCAGGATGCTGGAAGCGGCCGGATTCGGGGAGACCGTATTTCACGGGGGGATTGCGGGCGAGCCATACGCATTAGGCACGCCCCGGCTGCTGATCATCGCCCAGCGCAAGTAGTGTTATCATAGGAACGATACGTGATAACATGATCCGGACGCAGATCAGCCTCGACGCCAAGGAATACGCGCTGGCCCGGCGCGAAGCCAAGGCCTTGGGGATCTCAATCGCCGAATTCGTACGTCGCGCGATTCGGGAGCAGCTTCCTTCGAGCGGTGGCAATGAGTCCGGAGCACCATCGGGAGCCTGGATGCGCTACGCCGGATTCGTCGAGACGGGGAACCCACGGTCCAGCGCTTCGGTCGACGAAATCGTGTATGGCGCGAAAGACTGAGCCGCGGGCCGAGGCGTACGTCGACACCTCGGCCTTCATCGCATTTCTGGACCGGTCCGATAGCTATCACGCGGTGTACCGGCGGCTCTTTTCCCAGCCTCCGCGGCTCACAACTTCAGGATTAGTGATTGCCGAAGGGCATGGGTGGTTTCTTCGCCGCTACGATTTTAACCGCGCCTTGCAGTTCCTCAACTTCCTGGGCGAGCTTCCGGCGCTAGCGATCGAACCGTTTGGGCCGGAAGCCATCGATCCGGCGCGCCGGCTACTGCACAAGTTCTCGGATCAGCCGCTGACGCTCGCGGATGCGCATGGCCTGACAATCATGAATCAGCGCCGGATCCGAAATTGCTGGTCGACGGACCGGCACCTGGGGCTTACAGGAGTTACGCTCGCGGGTTAGTCTTATATGCGACGCCCGTAACTGCGAACTCATCAGAACTGATTAGCGTCCCACTGAGGATGCTTCCAGCCGTGTTGGATCTGTTCCGCAAGCTGTATGAGCCCTTCGGGCGTGATGCCGCCCCGCTGCTCCAGTGAAAGCGGATGGTCGGTCGGCTGCAATTCGATATATGGCCTGGAACCGACCTCGCGCGTATGAACGTTGGTCTTCAGAGCGGCTGTGTCAGGATAAACTTCGATTCGCGACGAAAGCCAGCCGAAATATGACGGCTCGTGGATGCGCTCTGGGTTGTTTACCAAGCTCTGTTCACGCTCAAAGTTCGATTTGCTGAGTGAAACCCAGACTCCCCAGATAAATGGCTCGTCCCTCCCAATGATGGGAATCTCAAGGCAGCCACGCACAAAGAAATCAGCATTGTCGATGACGCAATAGTCCGCGTTCAGGAAACACCGCCGCGCACGCTCTTCTTCAGCGACCGTGTACCAAGTCCAAGGAGCGTCGTAGCCATAGCCGGTTGGCAGCCCTTCGTGGGATTGGCCGCACGTAGAACAGATCCACGAATCCATCTGGCTCAATTGACACGAAAACGAAGGCCGTCATCTAAAACGGAACGTCATCGTCGCCAATGCCTTCAGACGACGGCGGAGCGGAGCGAGCGGCCGGAGCCGCGGCCTGGCGCGAGCGGGGGGCGCTACGAGGCTCGCTGCGCGGTTCCTGAGACATTTCATCGGGTCCGCCGCCTTCGCCGCGGCCGCCGAGCAGGATCACGTCTTCGGCCACCACCTCGGTGGTCCAAACCTTCTTGCCGTCCTTATCGTCGTAGCTGCGTGTCTGCAAGCGCCCTTCGACGTAGATCTGCTTGCCCTTGGTGAGATACGGCGCGACGTTTTCTCCGCGCCACAAAACCACGTTGGTCCAGTTGGTTTCTTCCTTCCATTCGCCGCTCGCCTGATCTTTCCAGCGGCGATTGGTGGCGACGGAAAACTTGGTCACCGCCGTCTGCGAGGCGGTGTAAGCGGTCTCGGCGTCCCGTCCGAGATGCCCGATGAGAGTGACTTTGTTGACGCTTCTGCTAGCCATAATTTAAGGATACCCTTTGCGGAATAGCATACCTGAGTGAGATTCATGTTTGCGTGCTAAGATCAGGAACAAATGCGAATGTTTTCCGCATTCATCGCCATGTTGGCGATGGGCGCTGCGTTCGTTGCATACGCGGCGGGGGACGACAACCGTTCCCTGGGCATGCGGACCCGTCAGTATCTCACCGACCTCATTCGCCTGGATACCTCCAATCCGCCGGGCAACGAATCCAAAGTCGCCAGCTATCTGAAACAGGTCGCCGATTCGAGCGGCATCCCGGCTGAGCTATTGGGCGACGATCCCAAGCGCCTGAACCTGGTCGCGCGGATCAAGGGAAACGGCAAGAACAAGCCTTTGCTGCTGATGGCCCACAGCGACGTGGTCCCGGCTGAGCGCAAGCAGTGGACTGTGGATCCCTTTAAAGCTGAGATCCGCGATGACTTTTTGTACGGGCGTGGCGCTCTGGACACGAAATCGCTCCTCGCCGCCGAACTGGCCGTGATGGTCGAAATCAAGCGCCGCAACATCAAGCTGAGCCGCGACCTGATTTTGCTCTCGGAAGCCGACGAGGAGGCTGGGTCGACTGGAATCCAGTGGCTGCTCCAGCATGCCGCGCCAAAGATCGACGCCGAGTTCGCGTTCAACGAAGGCGGCTCGGTGTGGGAATCGAAAAACGGCACCCGCGTGTTTCTGGTTCAGACGGCGGAGAAAATTCCGACGCGTGTGGTGTTGACCGCCAAGGGTCCGGCCGGTCATGGATCGCTGCCGCGGTCCGATAATGCCGTGCTGCGGCTATCGCGCGCGCTGGTGAAACTCGCCGACGCCGATCAGCCGGTTCGTCTAACCCCCACGACGCGCCGCTATTTACGTGAGCTCTCGGCGTTTCCGGAGTATGACTGGCTGGCGCAGTTACTGCCGCGTTTGGAAAATACAGCGACCATCCAAGCGGCGGCGGGTCAGATTCGCGCGCGTGATCCGGAGCTGGATGCGGCGTTGCGCACCACCGTCACGCCGACCATGCTGAACGCCGGGATCAAAATCAACATCATCCCCAGCACTGCGGAAGCCCAAGTGGATGTCCGGCGCTTGCCCAACGAAACCGTTGAGGAGACGCTGGCGCGGTTCCGCCAGATCGTGGCGGATCCGGCTGTTGAAATCGCACTGGCGCCGGGTGCGCAACTTCCCACTACGGAAGCCAGCCCTCGGAGCAGCATGGCATTCCATTCGCTGGAGCGAGCCATCGGACTGGTCTATCCGCGCCAAACCGCGGTAGTGCCGTTCATGTCGCGCGGCGCCACGGATGGCAGCTTTCTGCGATCGCACGGCGTGGCGGTTTACGGCGTTCCGGTATTTCTGCGCGAGAGCGGAGAGAGCCGCGAGCACGGCAACGACGAGAGAATTTCCCTCCAGAACATCGAGAGCGGCGCGGAGCTGTTGTGGCAGATGGTCCTGGAAACCGCCGGCGACAACTAAAAGTTAAGTCGCGGTTGACGTCAGGTGCATGAACATCTCGAAGAATGCCCACCCGGTGATCGCCAGCGATAAACCCGCTGCTAGGCGCCAGAAATTTTCAACAGCCCCAGAGAAGCCCGGAGTTCCCGCCAGGTAGGCGACCACGAAGCCTCCAGCGAGCCCGCCCAGGTGAGCTGCGTTATCGACGTTCGGGATCACCAGCCCAAAGATCAACAGATAGACCATCCACTGGATGTACTGGCGGCGCATGGCTGCTCCCACCGCGGAACGATCGCGGGTGCCAAGCGCGATCATCGCGCCGATCAATCCACACAGCGCTGCCGACGCCCCGATGGAATTCGATTGAGGAGACCAGAACAGGCTGGCGAGAAATCCCGTAATCGTGGAGATGAAATAAATGGACAGAAAGCGTGGAGTCCCAAAGGCCTGGTTCACCTGTGGCCCAAGATCGAAAAGCACCCAGGAATTCATCAGGATGTGAAGCAAACCACCATGCAGGAAGCCCGCCGTGATCAGACGCCACCACTGCCCGCCATAGAGAATAGCGGGCGCATACTTGGAGCCGAACTCGAACAGGACCCTGCCATCGGGGTCGCCGAAGCCGCCAGCGCCCACCTGCTGCGTCCTCAGCATCGTCGCTACATACAACCCAGTGTTGATCAGCAGGATCAGCATGGTCACGAAGCGCTGGTGCGGAATCAGGCCGCCCAGCACGTCCGAGGGCTCCCGGCGGTCGATCATGCGCTCGCCCACCTGCGCCTGGCAATACGGGCAGGTTTTGTCGTCAGAAGTGATGAATGCCCGGCAGTTCGGGCACATGCGGCGCTTATCCAAGCTGGTTACTCCGTCCCTCAATTGTACGGGACCGGGGGCCGCAAGCTGACAGACTCCGCAAGCTGGTAGAATCAATGGCGCGAGTTTATTCGATGCCGAGAACCGAACAAGAGCACCGCGAGGAGATGGTCCACGTCGGCCGACTCATGTTCGAAAAAGGCTGGATCGCGGCCAACGACGGAAATATCACGATCCGCCTGGATAGCGGACATTTGCTGGCCACACCACGCGGAGTCAGCAAGGGCATGCTTACGCCCGAGGATCTGGTGGTGGTGGATTTGGAGGGCGGCAAGGTTTCCGGCCGTCTGGAAGTCACCACTGAGATCGGCATGCACCTGACCATCTACCGGGAGCGTCCTGACGTCAGTGCGGTGGTGCACGCGCACCCTCCCACGGCCACGGGTTTTGCGGTGGCCGGACGAGCTCTGAATCTCGGGACCCTGCCCGAGGTCATCATCTGCCTGGGGTCGGTGCCTCTGGCGGAATACGGTCTGCCGGGAACGCCGGCGTTCTCCGAAGGGATGCTGCCTTACATTCCCAAGTACGATGCCATGCTGCTGGCGAATCACGGCGCGGTGGCGTACGGGCCGGACGTGATGCGAGCGTTTTTCCGGATGGACACCGTGGAGCACTTCGCCCGGATCGCGCTGGTTGCCGAGCTGCTGGGTGGGGCCAAGGTGCTGCCCCGTGTCGAAATCCAGAAACTGTTCGACGCACGCCCGCGCTACGGCGTCCAGTCACATAATCGTTTCGAGCCGGGATGGCCGCTGGCGGCCGAGGACATGCCCGAACCGAGCGAGAAGCACGAGCTTACCCGCGAGCAACTTCTTGCAATCATCGATGAGGCACTGAAGATCCGCGGCGTCTATTAAGCTGGTTGTAGCGTTGTGCCCGATTCACCTGAACAGCCGAAGCTCCCCCAGCTGCCTGATTCGATGTTTCCCAAGCTGGACGACGCGCAAATCGCGCGCTTAGCCCCATTCGGCCAGCAAGGGGATGTGGAGGCGGGTGCAGTGATCGTGAATCAGGGCGATTCGCAGCACGGCATCTTCATCGTCCTGAAGGGCAGCATTGAAGTCCGGAATGTTTCCGCAGGCGATGCGCCGGCCCTTCGCGTGCTCCGCCCCGGCGAGTTCACCGGAGAAGTAAACGTACTGTCGGGCCGCCGAACCCTGGTTCGCATCCAGGCCTGCGAGCCCGGCACGCTGCTGGAAATCAACCGCGCGGACTTGCGCCGTATCATGCAGACGGATGTCGCGCTGGGTGAGATATTCCTGAACGCCTTCATATCGCGCCGCGTGTACTTGATCGCCAACTCCGTGGGCGATGCCGTGCTGATCGGGTCCAGCCATTCGAGCGACACCATGCGGCTGCGCGAGTTCCTCACCCGCAACGGACATCCTCACCACTACCTCGATATCGACACCGACTCCAGCGTTCATGCGATTCTCGAACAGTTCGGAATTCCCCTCACCGACATTCCGGTTCTGATTTGTCGCGGTGATCAAGCGCTTCGCAATCCGAGCAATGCCGAAGCGGCTGCCTGCTTCGGACTGAACGATGAAATCGATCAGGGCGAAGTGTGCGACCTGATTGTCGTCGGAGGCGGACCTAGCGGGCTGGCCGCCGCTGTTTATGGAGCGTCGGAGGGCCTGACAGTCCAGGTTCTTGAGCGGAATGCGCCCGGCGGCCAAGCTGGAGCGAGCTCCAGAATTGAGAACTATCTCGGTTTCCCGCTGGGAATTTCGGGACAGGAACTCGCCAGTCGCGCCTTCATTCAGGCCGAGAAGTTCGGGGCGCGTATCGCCATCGCTCGATCGGCTACCGCGCTGAAAAGCACCCGCTCGCCTTACACGGTGGAGTTGGACGACGGAAAATTAGTGCGCGGCCGCAGCATTATCATGGCTGCCGGAGGACGCTATCGCCGGCTGGAGCTGCCTAACTTGGCCCAGTTCGAAGGTGTGGGGATTTATTACGGGGCCACCCGCGTCGAGGCCGAATTCTGCCGCGAGGAAGACATCGCGGTGGTAGGGGGCGGCAACTCGGCGGGCCAAGCCGCGATGTTCCTGTCGGGAATCGCCAGGCACGTCCATCTTCTGGTGCGCGGACCATGCCTGGCGAAAACCATGTCGCAGTACTTGATTTCCCGCATCGAGGCGAGTCCGCGGATCACGCTCATGACGTGGACTAGAATCGAAGAGCTCGAAGGGGCCAAAGACCTGGAACGCGTTCGTTGGCGCAACACCAAGACCAACACCGACGGCGTCCTGGAGATCCGCCACGTGTTCGTGATGACGGGCGCGGATCCCAACACGGAGTGGCTGAAAGGGTGCCTCGAACTCGACGCCAACGGATTCATCAAGACCGGGGCCGAGGTCAGCAATGGCTGGCCGTTACGCCGAACTCCTTACCTGCTCGAAACCAGTCTGCCGGGAGTTTTCGCGGTGGGCGATATTCGCGCGGGAAGCGTGAAGCGTGTTGCGTCGGCCGTGGGCGAAGGCTCCATGGCGGTGCAGTTCGTTCACAAGGTCCTGGCGGAGTAGTCAGCCGCGGTCATCCACGCCGGGCAGTTTGTGATCCTTGAACTGTTCACGTAGAGCACGCTTGTTGAATTTGCCCACGCTGGTCTTGGGCACCGCTTCGATGAACACGACATCATCCGGCAGCCACCACTTGGCCACGCGTGCCGCCAGGAAATCCAGAATCTCCTGTTTCGTGATCTGATTCCGGAACTCGGGTAGCGGCGCGACACAGGCCAACGGCCGCTCCTGCCACTTGGGATGAAACACGCCCACGACGGCGGCTTCGGCCACCTTCGGATGCGCCATGATGGCGTTCTCGAGATCGACGCTTGAGATCC
>Ga0207687_10002085_pt1 | contig 13662 bp, 10 predicted proteins | sample KBSM54metaG_FD_184399 | JGI IMG/M metagenome (GOLD analysis project Ga0207687, IMG submission 184399) | Miscanthus rhizosphere microbial communities from Kellogg Biological Station, Michigan, USA - KBS M5-4 metaG (SPAdes) (version 2) | ecosystem: Host-associated > Plants > Roots > Rhizosphere >...
GAATCGCATTAAACCAGATTTGCGCGGAGAGAAGCCTTGCTCTGGCGGAAATTTCCCAGTCCTGGAGTCTTCTGATTGCGGAAGAAATGGCCGAACCTCTACGTCATTCGATCCGGCCATTCGCTGAAGAGCCGCCAGCAGGTTACGCGTATAAACCTGGATTCCGTGATGGTCATATTGCGGTTTGAGCGCAGACGCATCGAATGCGACCTTTAGAGAGTCGTGCTGGGCAGCGGCTTTCATGCGTAGGCCGCTCTGGGCAGTGGCAACTGCAAAGCCGCGTGATAGACGGCCAAGGTTTGCCGCGCGGTCTCTGACCAACTAAAGCGGAGCAGGTTGCGGCGTCCATCTGCAATCAAAGATGACCGCACAGCATCGTCAGAAAAGGCGCGGCCAAGCTGGACCGCCATCTCTTCCGGCTTCTGAGGATCAAAGTACAGCGCTGCTTTGCCAGCAACTTCCGGTAGTGACGTTGCGGAAGAACATACGACCGGCGTTCCGCAGGCCATTGCCTCAAGCACGGTGAATCCGAATCCTTCATAGAACGATGGACACACGCAAACGCGAGCGCCAGAATACAGGGCGCGCAGGTCAACGTCATTCACAAAGCCGGTGAAGCTGACATGGTCGGCAACGCCAAGTTCATCGGCCACACGTTGAAGAACAGGTTTTCCCTCTCCCATGGGGCCGGCAATCACAAGCTGTGATTGCACACCACTTTTGAGCAGAAGCTGAAATGCTTTCAATAATCTGGCGTGGTTCTTGCGCGGCTTATAAATACCGACACATAACAGATAGTCGCGATCAATGCCGAATCTGGAGCGCATGGATGCGACTTGCGCAGGGTCGGCTGCTGACTCAAAGAACGGATCGACGGCAGGATAAACAACTTCGATTTTCGCCGGATCGGCATGCAGATAGCGAATGATTTCATCTTTGGAGTGCTCAGAATCCGTGACGATGCGCGTGGCCGTGCGTGAGCAGGCATTCATCATGGCGCGATAGTAAAGGCGTCCAGTGAATGATGGCAGATCTTCGGGGCAAGCCAGATAGATCACGTCATGAATGGTGGCAACTGCTGGGCATGGACGCATCAGAGGCAAAAGAAAATGCGGTGAGTGCAGCAGATCAACTTTGTGACGGCTGAGAATTCGCGGCAGCTTAACTTGTTCCCGAAAAGAATAGTACCTCAGGCCGGTGCAAAGCTTTTGTGCGTTTGGCGCTAGAACCAAATGCCCGCCCTGCGGAGGCAAAATGAGCAGATACTCGTGTTCCGGAGCTTGCGCTGTGATGGATTCGGCCAGGCACTTCATGTACCGGCCGATTCCCGGATTGCCGATTCTCCGCAGGTCAAAAGCAATCTTCATGCAGGGCCTTAAAACGATGCTGCCCGTGCCATCAGGCTTTTTGTGGTGCCGTGAAGCAGATTTTCACGCACGGCGACAAAGATCGAATGAATCATGGCGTGGTGAAGGTCTTCTACCAGTTGAACGTTATCTGAAGGGACAATGGCGCAAACGTCGCAGAGAGATTTCATCTGGCCGCCCTGGCATCCGCCGAGACCAACAGTCATGGCCCCGTATTGTCTGGCTGTTTCCAACGCCAGCAAAACATTAGGAGAATCACCGCTGGTGCTGATGGCGAAAGCCACGTCGCGCGGCTTGATGAAGGTCTTTAGCTGCTCGGAAAAAATGCGTTCATAGCCAAAGTCATTGGCCCACGCAGTGATGAGTGAAGCATTGTCGGTAAGAGCCATCACCCTGGGGCGCTTGCCCTCGCCCGCCGAACTGGCGCCTTTATTGATGTCGCACATCAGATGCGAGGCGCTGGCGGCACTTCCGCCGTTGCCGAAGACATAGACGGTCCGCTGCTCTGCGAATGCGTCGAGAAAAACAGAGACAATTTGAGTAATGGAGCTATATGGGAGTTGAGAGACAAGCCCGGTCAGATCGCGAAAATACGTTCTTATGGATCGGTCTGCCTGTTGGAGAGATTCCCATTCTCGGTCTTTGTGTCCGGGAGCCATGAATACTCCTACTCAGAATTTTGTTCAACAGCTGCTCTTTAGCTGGTCCTGCGCCGCAATTTTGAAAAGACAGAGCGGAGTTCTCCCGCAACATCAGCGGCCAGCAACCGGTAAGAATCATCCGCCGGAATCTGCTGCCAGCGATACTTGCCTACCACCCAGAGGCATGCCAATAGAAATGCGCCAAAGACGCTGCCGGCAACAATCAGGCTGCGAATGGGGCTTGAGCGTTTCTCAGGGGCGACTCCCGCGTCCATTACGCGGACAATGGGCAGCTCTTTTGCCTCCTGAATCTTTGCCATCTCGAATTGCTGCGTGACGAAAGCGTAAACCGCTTCCTGGATCTTGGCTTCGCGGTAAAGATCGGCATAGCGCGAGCCCAGTCCCGGCAGACTATGCATGGAAGGATAAGGAGCTGACCATCCTCCAACTGAATCTTGTGCGGCTGGGTCATTATTTTGCCCAACAAGCTTTTTGATTTGCGACTGCAGCTCCGCGATGCGCGCCTTGAGCGTGCGCACGCGAATGTTGTCGTCAGAATAAATCTGTTGCAGTCCCTTGAGCTCAGTTTCACTGGCGATGAGTTCTCCCTGCATGCGGGCGGCGGCATCCATTACGGCGCGGCCTTCATTCTGGGGATCGACCATGGAATTTTTGGTAGTGAACTGGCTCAAAGCAGCCGAGGCGCGAGCGAGATCCTGTTTTGCTGTAGCAAGACGTTCCTCAAGAAACTGGCGTTCGCGATGGGCTGACGAGGTATTGAGATCAACGGCCAGACGGTTCAATTCGTCAACATAAGCGTTGGCTATCTGTGCGGCCATCTTTGGCTCATAGTCAGTGAGGGTGAGAGTGATCACGCCGCTTTTTTTGTCTTCCTCAATGTCAGTGAAGCTGGACAGCTTTTTGCGCGCTTCAAAGTATGTTCTTTTTCCATAACGAGTAAGGAGATCAAAACGTTTAATCAGGCGATCCTGCACGGTACGGCTCTTCAATACTTCAACGTAAAACGCTCCGGGAGTTTTGGCGCCGAGCAAGCTGGCTGCGTCAAGGCCGAAACCCATGCTTGAATTGTCGCCGCCAAGAGCCTTGCTTAAAAGGCCCATCATGGAGCCGCTGCCGGTACTCGTAGAATTTTCTCCGGGGACAAACCTGACGGCAGACTTGTAATGCGATGGAACAAGAAAAGCGAGAACGATGGAAGCAATGAGAGTTTTCCAGGTTACACCCCAGAGGAAGCGGCGAGACCGCCAAAGTACCCAGAGCTTTTCTCCTTTTTTATCGTCAGGCTCGGGCGTTGGAGGCGAGTATCGCTTCTCCAGTTCCGGATGGATGGAGGGCGCGTAAATGGGTACGGTGGCCTGGCCCCTAGCTTCCACGTTTAAATCTCCAATGGGGCCAATATGTTAATTGAAATGAAGCTGTGAAATCATTCTGTTTTTTTCCGGCGCTTAATAACGGGAAATTCCAGTATTCATACTGCAAGAAAGTTGACAGCGAGAGTTTGGGATTCAGCGCCCACTCCGACTTGGCATATATGTCCCTGAGATTTCCTCCCTGAAGAAACATGCTGTCAGCGATTTCACTGCGGTAGCCAAACTGGACGGTTTTATCGGATGCAGCCCAGTAGGTGGTGCTGGCGCGGAAAGAAATTCCTTGCCGTCCCACCGTGGCATCGCCCATGATATTGCCTTTGTTCGTGTAGCCATCCAGGTAACGGTCATTCCAGTAAAAGAAGCCTCCCTCGGACGTTTGAATCAGGCCAGGAAGATTGGTATACGAAGCTTCAACGCGCATGTCGAGGTGAGGCACCCCGGGTACCTGAGACAGATAGAGTCCAGGAGTATGTGCGGAGCGCCGAGGATAGCCGATCGGAGAAATTTCATCTTCCACAAACGAGTCGTCGTAGAGAGTCAGCCATTTTCTGAAGCCGGGAATGCGATAAGTGAAATCGAAGGTGGAACGCCGGTCACCGGGATCAGAACCGCGGCCAGTGCTATTGCCAGCCGAAAATAAGGAATGCTTAACTGAAGATGCTGTGATCGGGAAATCAGGGCCGCCAAACATCCCGGTTCGACCAACGCCGAATTCAAAATTGGATGTGGGCTTGAAATTTACTTTGAAGCCGTTAACCAAGGGTTGCTGCGGAAGGGTCCGGCCCAAACGGAAGACTTCTCCAATTGCTGGGTCCTGAGTATTGTTCCAGTGCGAGCCGGTCATTTTGCCAACCCAATACTCAGTGCGAAATGGCCCCAGCAACTTCCCTAGAATCCACGGGAATTTCGACGGATGCGTCTGGTCAACGCGCAGCATGTAAAGTGGCTCAGCGTTGTTGCTCCACAAGAAAGGATCCTGCGTGGGACCGAGCCACAGAGTCTGTTTGCCAAATGAGGTCTGCCAACCTTTGATGTTCAAAGAAATGGAAGCATCGATCAGGCGGAACTGGTTGAAAGCGGGAATAGCAGAAGCCGGCTGCGGACCCTTGAAGTCGGTTACCTGGATTGCATCCTGCACAGCCTGGGAATAACCCGCGGCTGCAGGAGCGTGTTCATATTCGCCGCGTACGGAGAACGCAAGCGCGCCCGCAACACCGCTGGAAGAAAATCCGCCTAATCCATTGGTGCCGCGCTGGTAGGGCCGTCCGTAATCATTCACAATGGTCTGGCCAAAGTGGTAACTATCGGTAAGCGGAGGGCCAGAGATGGATGTAGTGCGGGCGTACACGGAATCCAGTCGGATGTAATCAGTCGGTTCGTCTCTCTCTTCGCGGTCAAATTCGCGGACCAATGAAGAATAGATGAGGTAGGCTTCATCGGGATTGGATTCATCAACCTCACCCGATATTTCTTCGAGGAGGCGGCTGCACTCTGTGCGTGTCCATGGTCTGAGCCCCACGAGGCCGCTGTGCAACACGCCGAGAGCAGCAAGGCGATCAAAAGCGGGATAAATCCAGCTATCGATAGGGACGTAAGGTGAGCCGCGCTCTGCGTGCGGAAATCCTTCAGGGCCCGGGTCGGGCGTAAATTTTCCGTAGCCCGCGCCCGGCAGTTCATGATTGTGGTGCGCTTTGTAAGCCTGCCATCCGATCAGCCAGCCCATGGCGCTGCCAACCACTACGTCGCTGGGAAAATGGTTGCGCCCAGAAACACGGGCAACGCTGACCACAGTGGCCAGACCATAAGAACCAATCTGTGTGAGCGGCCCGGGATACTCATGCGCAAGAACGCTGGCGGCCGACCAGGCGAGCATAGCGTGGAGCGAAGGAAACGATGAATTGGAGATTGAAGAACTGTTAAAGAACTCGCCTTTGAAATTACCGTCAGAGGGACGGGCTCTTTGTGTGACTGCCTTCAACACTTCAGCTACGATGACACTATTGGTGGCCGCTTCAGCAGCCAGAATTCCGGTTTCTTTTTTACGTTCATTGCCTGTGTATTTTCCCAGTAGGTAAAGAGAGCCGCTCCCGCCCAGCAACAGAGCAACACCTCCGTTGGAAATTGTGCTGGAGTGTTTGCTGAATGAACCAGTTCCGGTGATCCGCGATGAAAGCTCAGCATCAGCATTGATCAAACCGATGCTGACGCCCGTGAGCGGGACGATCCAATTCAAATCCTGAATGCGGGCCTTGAAGGGGCTGGTCCAGATAGCTTTCTGGTCCCGGCCCACGTTGCGCAGGAACTTTACCGGATTGTCACTGGCATAGTGGAAATCGTCGCTCTGGGCAACGGGAGCCGGGGTTGGTGTTGGCGTGGAGGAGGCAGTCGAGGTATTAGTCGACTGCGCCCATGTTGCTGTGGCTGCAAAAAGAACGATTATTAAAAGAGCAAGCCTGCAATTTCCCATTCGGGTCAACTCATTCTCTCTGGGGTTAAAAAGTCCGTATAACACTCACGGCAACGGCAGCGCCGGAAAGCAATGAAATTGTCTGGCTCAGGTCTTTGAAAATTCCCGCCTTGGGACCCTTCTCAGGAACGAAAATGGTGTCTCCTGCTTGCAGGGTTGTACCCAGAACATTGCCAGACCACCAGTCACCGGAACCGCGACCCACAACGGTTCCGTTGGCACGAACGACGATAATTTCTTTTTTATTGGCAAGGCTTGTTGGACCGCCTGCCTGCTTTAGATACCACCCAGCATGCTTGCCGGAGCTGAACGTGATGGCAATTGGGTTATAAACCTGCCCGGCGACCATGACAAAAGCGGGCCTTTTGGGGATATAGAGAGTATCGCCCGCACGGACCTCTACGTCTGCCGGTGTGCCCTCCCACTTTTCAATTTGTGAACTTACGTGGATCAACAGTCGGCCGTTGGGCTGAAGCTGTTTTAATTTAGCAAGCAGCTGCTGGCGCTCGCGTTCCTGCGCGACAGCGTTGCTATTCCGCGAAGATGATGAGGAGGACGAAGAGCCGGTGGAGCCCGCGCCTCCCAGGTTTTGCGCCTGAATCTGCGTCACCATCTCCTCGCGGCTTTTGGCTGCAGCTTCGCGGACCTGGGCGCGATCCAGAATGGCGGCATAAGGATAGGCTTCACTGGAGAATCCGCCTGCGCGCTTCATGATGGAGCTGAGATGTTCGCCGCGCTGGATTCCATAACGACCCGGGTGCATCACCTCACCGCTTACTGAGACGGCGCCGCCGATATCGTTCCAGCCGCCAATTTGCCGAATCGTAAGAACGTCGCCCGGCTTGAGCAGAACATCGGTATCGGCTTCCCCAGCCAGCGCGCGTCCAATGGGGACTTCACGGTGGTCCAAATCAACGTGGTCGCCATCGATGACGGAGTAGCTGGTGAGATCCGCAGCTTGTTGATAGGCAGAGAGCTTGAATCCGCCAGCCATACGCAAAAGATCGGCTGCGGTCATTCTTTCAGAAAGCGGATATTCGCCGGGACGCAGGACCTCACCGAAAATGGAAACTTTGGGGCCAGCGGTCTCATAACGGCCAAAGACGCGAACGGTATCGAAGGGCTCCAGGCTGGGAGCCTCTACCTTTTTGGCGAGAACGTCACGCACATTAAAAGGAATCACAAACGGAGTGAAATCCGGTGGCCGCAAGCGGATGATTTCTGCGCGATCCGCGGGCTCAGGTAAAAGATCGTCATAAGAAGAGATCAGGTCAGTGACCTTGTATCCATCCTTAAAGGAAAACTTTCCCGGACGGAAGACATGTCCTTCAAGATAAACGGCGCGATTGCTGTAAGGAAGAATGGGCAGGACTGTAACGATGTCGCCATCCTGAATGCGAAAGCGTTTGAAGGCATCATCTGCGGCCTGGACTCCAGCCCCGCCGGACACGTTGACGCTCATCATTTCTTTGCGCTCGTGGGCCTGGATGCGCTCAACTCGAATCCGGCTCAGCTCGCCAGTGACGGGAACACCGCCAGCCAAATCAAGGATCTGGTCAAGCGTTTGCTCCTTGTGCAGCTCGTAAATTGCCGGGCGGCGGACCTTTCCCGCAACGGTGACTTGCGGACCAATGGGCGGCACCAGGATGCTGTCGCCCGATTCAAGATGGACTTCACCGGAACTCACGCCCTTCAACATCAGATCGTAGAGATCGACTTCTTCAACCAGGGCCTTGCCGCGATAATGCTTTACGGTGCGGTACGATCCGGTATCGGTCGGGCCGCCAGCGGCGATCAAGGCGCTTAGGGCCGTGGAGAGCGAGCTGATGTCATAAGCGGCTGGATTCTTGACATCGCCCACAACGTAAACCCGCACCGTACGCAGCTTGCCCAGAGTTACGTCCACCGAGATGCCACGCAGTTGGTGACTCAACATTTTTTGGATGGTCTGCTCCACTTCACCGAGCGTACGTCCGGCGACAACCGTGGAACCGGCTTCAGGAATCGAGATACGGCCTTCACGATCCACGGAGCGCTGGATGTGCTGCGATGATGCACCCCAGTAGTCGATGACGAGCTCATCGCCGGGACCGAGAACATAGTCCGGGCCAACCGGAACGCTCAAAGTAGATTTATCGGCAACGGCGGCGCTGTTGCGAAAAAGAGCCGCGCCAAAGCGCTCAAGTTTTGTTTCGTCCACGGTGGCTTGCGTATAAAGATCACGCAGAGCGGGGAGGTTGCGCAGCGGATACTGTTCCTGAGTGGGGCCTTTTTCATTTTCGGCACGTCGCGGACGCGTCTGACCGTTCATTCCCCGCTGGCCTTGCTGTCCGGCAGTTCCGGGGCGCTGCGTATTCGGCGGAAATGGTTGCTGACCGTTTGGCTGGTTCGTTTGCTGTCCCGCCGGTGGACCTGAGGGAACAATTTGTTCGTCGGGGATCTGGTCGCCTTGCTGTGCTGCACCGAAGCCGCGTTTGGTGAGTTCGTTTGCGGCAATCTGTCGCACACGATCGTCTGAGCGGATCTGGCTGAAGAGACGATCATCCGTAATGTCGCGCTCAGAGACGTTATAGCCGCGATCGCGCAGCTGATTTACGATCTCTGCTTTGGCTTCAGCCAGAACATCAGGATTTTGCTGGAGAATCTGGATGATCTCCTCAGCCGAGAGGTCGTTATCCTGGGAAAAAGATTTTCCGGTAAGAACAATGCAGAACACCACGAGAGCCAACAAACAACCGAGCCGCATGCGGCCACGAAAGAACGATAAGTTCAAGTCTCTTCCCCTTCAAAGGACAATAAGAACGGACATACAAGTGCTTGAGCAGCTTACAAGTGAGTCTCACATTTTATTGTAAGTACAGGCGGAAGAATAGAAGCAAAACCCTCTCTTTGTCCATTGTGTGAGTGCGAGCAGAAAAGGCGCGGTGTTTGAGGCAGGAAAAGCGCCCAAATAATGAGCCGGCAACTCCGGCCCCGACATCCGCCGTTCCCGGCAGCGCATCCCATATTTAACCGAAGTTTGAGTGAATCACATTTTGTGACCGGAAACCCCGGACACGCAAGTTCATAAGGAGCAGCTTTCTATGCGCAAGATTTTACTCGCGACATCAGTGTTTGCACTGTCAGTTGGCATTGCCACAGCACAGAATACAGGTTCAGTTACTCCGAGCCCGGCAACCCCAAGCACCACAGGGAGTTCCCAGAGCACAACCGGAACAAACTCAACCCAAACAGGAACAACATCAACGACAGGAAGCTCTTCAACCACCGGCTCAGGTTCCATGGGAACGCTGCAAACGTCGCAGCCGGGAAGCACCACCAGCGGCAGCCCCGCGGTGACTCAAGGAACACCCGGTGTTGCAGGCAGCGCGGGATCGGTAACCGGCGGAACACAAGGAACCACGCAGACACAGACGGGAACCTCGACGACCGTGGCGCCGTGCACGCCTTCCAATAGCGGCAGCACTGGAACGTCAACGACTGCGAGCAGCACGCCTTCCACCGGCAATACCTCGGCAACCGCAAATAGCGGGGCCGGAAGCTCTACCAGCTCGACTACGGGAAGCACGACTTCAGCTTCGCGTCCAAGCGGGACGTCAACGACTGTTGCTAGCGCCAATCCCTGCGAGCCGGGAAGCACCAGCACCCCGAGCAGCACGACGACTCCGAGCGGCTCGACTGTTCCCAGCAATCCGCCTCCACCGAGCGATATGGGAACGGGATCATCAACTCAGCCATCGAAACCGCCGCTTAACTAAAGGCGACATCTCTTAAGTTGAAACGAAAGCGGCTGCCTTTACGGGCAGCCGTTTTGCTTCTTCATACAGCAGAATTCTAGCGACCATCGGATGTCCGCACTCTGTTTCCTTCCTTATTTTTCTCTACAACCGTTACACGTTTCATGGGCAGGCCAAGCAGAGCGCGGGCAAACATGATCGATTCCAACGCGCGCACGTCTGGATCCTTGATTTCCTGTAACAGTTTGGCCGTTGCGGGATGAGAGATCTTAGTTTCAATCTCTACCAGCCGGCGATACGCGTCCGTGGAGGGCCACCAGGCCTTGAGCGCTTTGTTTGGGTCATCGGGATTGATGTCATGACCCAGCAACCTTGCGGCGATACCAAGGCCGTCACTCACTACGTCTTCAGCTTTGTCTTTGTCATCCATCTGAAGATAGATATCAGCTGCGGAAGAGATGTACTTAAATTGGTCACGCAGAGGAAGATCAGTGATAGCCTTGCGCAAGTCCGCCAAAGCCAGGCGGGCTGAAGCGGGCTGTTTCTTCATGGTCATGCGAGCAATAGATTCCAGGGTATTGGCGCGGGGCGATTGCATCCATGAAGCAATAGTGAGCGGAAGCGCTGAGGCCTGGGCGATAGCCTGCGTAGGATCGCTTTCCGCCTGCTTAAGGATTAAGTCTGAGCGAACCTGCACCTGCTGCCGCATCGTTTCTTCCGAGCTGGCCTTATTGCCGTTGTCGCTAACGTTGTAGCTAGTACCTCGGCGGGGTGGCGTAGCGTCCTGGCCGGGCGTAGAGGCAGGTTTGGGGCTTACCGAATTCATCCCATCTGGGTACTGCTGCATGGCGGGCTTGAGTGCGGCATTTTCCTCGATCAGACGGTTGGCGCCGCTTTCATCGAGCTTGCGTAATAGAGGCAGCAAAGAAAAGAGCTGATACTCATAGTTGGAATTGAAGGTCGCCGAGCCTCCCTCGCCGCCGACGGTGACGGAAAACTTGTCCTCGTTCTTGCGGGCCTGACTCAGGATTTCATCGATGGCTTCCAGCGCAAGTTTGGGCGGCATGCTGTCACCAAAACGCACTACCAGACCCGTGAGACTGCTCTCACCCACTGTCCCGAAAGCGCCTTTATGCTCGTGAGCGCGGTAACTGGCAACGGCAGAGCCGAACAAAGTTTGCTTTTCCGCATTCATCTCAGCTGGCAGTGCATCAAGAAGGCGGCCAGCGGCTAGATAAGGGAATTCGTCCAAGGAAGTGACCAATTGGACCAAGTCAAAAGCCTTGTCAAACTGCTTCTTCTCGATATATCGAGCAATGATACTGTCCGATGATTGCTTCCGTGGGCGCGCTTCGGCTTGTGTCAGCCGCTCCTCCACGTCAGACAGGGAGACTGGAAGAAGCAGGCGAAAAATCTCCAATTGCAAGTTCTCCTTGGCGAAAGGATCGTCCTGGATAGCGAGTGAGGCGGAGAAGGCGTCTTGAAGAAGTCCGCGGGCTTTGGGGGGATCGGAAGCGGCAAAAGCTTCAGCGATCTGGAGTAGGCCGTAGCTGCGCATTGGGGCTTCCAGACCGCGGGACTGGCTTTCCGCCGATTCCAGAGTCTGGTTGGCTAAGATTTGGTCTGGAGTGAGTTTGGGAGCTTTAACAGCCTTTGCATCGCTTTTATTTGTGGATTTGGCGACAGTGACCACAGGCGCATTCACTTTTTCCCTTGTTTCCTCTGACTGCTGCTGTGCCAATATGCTTTGCGATACCATTACGACCAAGCCGACCAACACGATTTTCAGGCTTCCACGCATGGCGTTTTGCTCCTCCGCTTGAACGCGAGACTATCCTAATCGGACCCAAAGCGCTCGGATTTTGTTATGGAGATCGGGAAGATTGTAACCAAAAGCTGGAGTAGTTTTGCAGTTACCATAAACCCCGCAGGGAACCCTCAGGGGCTAAAGCCCGGTAATTGTACCGCAGAATACCGCAGGCATTTATGTGTTCAGTTTCATGACATCCTTTACACAATGTTCCGAGACATCCTTTACACTCCCGCCCGAACGGAGCGAGGGCGGGAGTAAATCAGCTCTCTCCAAAGAGGGCAAGGATGGCTTGGGGAATGAAAGATATTGGTGAGCAGCGGGTGCGGTTTGTGGTGGCAGTCAGCCTGAGAGAAAAGCCCTTGGCCCAGCTATGTCGGGAATTTGAGATCTCGCGACCAACGGGGTATGTGTGGATCAAGCGTTATCGCGAACAAGGGATTGCGGGGTTGGAAGAACACAGTCGTCGACCGCGGCACAGTCCGCGACAAACGGCAGAGGCTTTAGAACAGCGGGTGATCCAGATGAGGAGCCGATGGCCGGACTGGGGAGCTCGTAAGATCGGCAAGAAACTGGAGGAGGCGGGGGTGAAGCTGCCGACCAGTACCGTACATCGCATCTTTCTGCGTCACAACCTGGTGCGGGAGCACGACCGAATCCCGGCGGCAGTCAAGCGGTTCGAGCGGGAGGCGCCCAATCAGCTGTGGCAGATGGATTTTAAGGGGCCCAAAGGCTGGCATGAGCCGGTGGGGCCGCTTTCGGTGTTGGATGATCATTCTCGCTACGTGACGGCGCTGGAGCGGACCGGTTCGACCCAGGCAAAAGGCGTGCAAGAGGCGTTGGAAAAGGCTTTCTGCGAGTGTGGAGTTCCGGAAGAAATGCTGATGGATCATGGAACACCGTGGTGCAACGGGCAAGGGTATCGGGGCTGGACCAAACTGACGGTGTGGTTGATGAATCAAGATATTGAGCTGCACTGGAGTGGCTTGCGCCATCCGCAGACGCAAGGCAAGGTGGAACGGTTTCATGGCTCGATGGTAGCCGCTCTTCTCCGTCGTGGAGCCCCGCGCGGGGAACATCGGCAGGCTTGGTTAGATCAGTTTCGTTATGAGCATAATTATCTCCGTCCCCACGAAGCTTTAAAGATGAAAACTCCGGCTCAGCTATGGCAGAAGAGTGGCAGGGAGTACCAACTTCGTCCGGCACAATGGATCTATCCCTCGGGAACGGAGGTGGCAGAAGTGGATCGCAGCGGCTCAAGCCGCATTGATGGCCGGCGTTGGTATCTCACGCAGACACTGGTCGATCAGCTAGTGGGTGTAACCGCAGTGGGACCACGATTTCTAGTTCACTATCGGCGTACACTGATCGCCGAAATCGATCCGCTCAAGTCCCGATCCACGGCCGTGGATCGGGACTGAGCGGCTTTACTGGAAACCAAAGTGTAAAGGATGTGTCGGAACGTTCTGTAAATGATGTCGTGGAACTTTACACATAAATGCCTGCTCCACCCCGTGATGATCTACACTCACGCCAAACATGCTTAGAACAAAAATATCCGGAGAACTTGCAGACGATTACGTGGTTAGAAATAAAAAAGAGCGGCGTAATGCGCGACGCCGCCCTTTTTTAAGGGGAGAAAACTTATTTCTTCTTGAGCAGGAAGCCGGCCGCGAACATGGCGACGGCGCCAAGAAGCCATTCAATACGCCATAACTGCACGGCTTGCCAGTCGAGCAGCGTAGTAGCGGTGAAGACAAAGCCGGTCACAATCGCCGCGATTACGCACGCGAATCCCAGCACCAAGGCGACCAAAGAAGCATTGCTCTGCCCCAGCGCTTCACGCAATGAGGCAAAATCGACCCATGCACGCACACCCGAAACGGCGTTTGCCGCCAGATTGGCGTGGCGGTCCGCTCCGCAGACATAACAGAAGCGCGATCCCAGAACAAAGTCCGTGCCGCACTCCTGGCACACCTGATCGGTAGCCTCAGCCGCTGCTTCATGCCGCGGAGCTACGGCTGGTTTCCAGAACTCCTGCCGTTCCTCATAATTTGGCGCCAGATGTGCCATTTAGCAAAACCCCTAGTCTTACTGATGTAAGGGCAAATCTAGGGCCAAAGGGAGCAAAAGCCTAAGCCTAATCTGACCATGGACTTACGGGGTACCCCATGGCCAGTAGGACAATGTACCTGGAAATTCTTACGTTGTAAAAGGTTCAGGCTTCCCGACGGCGGGGCATCCGAAGG
>Ga0207687_10002089_pt1 | contig 13642 bp, 11 predicted proteins | sample KBSM54metaG_FD_184399 | JGI IMG/M metagenome (GOLD analysis project Ga0207687, IMG submission 184399) | Miscanthus rhizosphere microbial communities from Kellogg Biological Station, Michigan, USA - KBS M5-4 metaG (SPAdes) (version 2) | ecosystem: Host-associated > Plants > Roots > Rhizosphere >...
CGGCACCGACAGCACCCTGACAGGCGCGGTCGGCGCGGTGATGGCCGCGAGAGCCTCGGCGAGCGAGCCGCACCGGATCAGTTCGGCATGATCCCCGGTACCCTTTTCGAGCACCATGATCTTCACGGTCTGGCTAGTGCCATGCTTCGCGTAGGCGTTTCCGGGCAGCTCGAGGTGCAATGTCAAAGCACACCCCTCGATCGCCTTGGACCAGGCGCGGCTCGATGTGTCGACGCGATCAGGGAGGATGGCGGCGCAGCGGCCTCCCGGCGCGAGCCGCATGAGAGCGGCACGAAGGTGGCGGAACGCGGCGAGCGGGTCGGCATGGCGGCCAATGCTGCGCGAGAAGGGCGGGTTGACGAGAACGGCGGTTGGGCTGATCGATCGCGGCAGCAGATCGTGGATCAGCTCACCATCGTGCCGGCTCACCGGGAACCCAGGGAAGGCGGCTTCGAGCATCCCGGCTCGTGCTGGATCGAGCTCGTTGAGGATGAGGCGAGCGCCGATGCGCCGCGCAAAGACAGCAAGAAGGCCGGTGCCGGCAGAGGGCTCCAACACCACATCGGTAGAGGCGATGCGGGCGGCGAGCGTCGCGAGGTAGGCGATCGGCGCGGGTGTGGAGAATTGCTGGAGTGCGATCTGCTCCTCGCTGCGCACCGTGTGCGTCGGGAGACCGGCAACCAGATCCGTCAGTGCCGCTAAGCAGGTGAGGGGGGCCGTAGGCAGGTCGGCTCCCTCAAGGTACAATACTTGAGCGAGTTCGAGCATGTCGTAAGCGTCGCGGAGCGACCAGCGTCCGTCGGCGGACGAGCAGCCATAGGCCGTTTCCATGACCCACAGCAGCGTCTCGCGTGTGAGTAAGCCATTCCTGACAATGGTGTCCGCTACCGCCCTGGCGGCGGTGATCGACGGTTCGGTAAAATCGAGTTCAAGGGCTGAGGCTGAGGTGCGCATCGAGGTGCTCCGTTCTGTCGCCCGGTGCTCATCACCGGATCAACAGGCCGAAGGCTCCCTCTCCTCTACGTCATGGCCGACCGGCGGCGGTGTCGGTGCGCTGAAGGCGGGCTCTCCAGGCGTCGTTCCAGTCATCGTGATGCTGTGGCAGACGGGGGATGAGCTCGCGACCATTGGCGGTGAGGTGGTCCCGCGCTTTTTCCAGCAGGCGTTCGGCAGCTCGGCCGCGATCGGCATAGACGATCACACGCCGGACCCTCTCCGGGATCGCGACGAATGCCAGGCGCTCGACACCGCCCAACGCCCATGTCGGCGTACCGAACCATTCCATCGCCGAGAGAGCGTCCTCAATCCCTTCGGCGAGACCTAGTTCGTCGGTGGCGGGGGCAAGCCGGATCGCCGCGGAGCCGATCAGTCCAAGCGACACCTTGGGTTTGGGGATGGGCTTGCGCAGCACGTCTTCGGGATCGAGGAAGGTCCGCTGGACGGCCGTCACGCCTATGTCGTTTTCGGCTGCGGCGATCATAGCAGGCATTATCCGTTTAGTCGGACCGGAGCCGAGAATGGTCGCAGGGTTGAAGCGCAGCGCCTTGGAGTACGGAGGAGACAGTCCGCGCGCGAGGAGATATTCCTCCGCGAGCGTGCCGGCGATAGGCACGCTGGCCTTCCACAGCCGCACGGCTAGGGCGCCCATGTCGCGCTTGGACTTTACCTCGGGCATTTCCACCGCGGTGCGGTCATGAAGCTTATTGCGCTCGAGCGCCTTCATCACCTCGACGGGAGTACAACCGGCGAAGCAGTGAAAGAGAATGGCGGTGTCGCCCAGGCGGACCGACAAGCTCGGCGAGCTGTCATTATGAGCGGGACAGAGACATTCACCACGGGCGCCGCGCCAGATTCCGCCGAGCTTTTCGACGATGTTCTTTGCCCGGATTTCAGCGTCCAGCGGTAGTCTCGCCATCGAGATCGTCCTGTCGGTCTGATTGCATTCGATCATTGTCGTCTCCGGTCACATTGAACCGAAGATCAATCGGCACCCTCTCCTCTGCGTCAGGGACCGCCGTCTGAAAGCCTAATTTATCTTGGGGGCAAGGACGCCGAACTCCTCGACAATTCGATCAGTCGTGTAGTGAGTGGTTCCGTCACGCTCGTAGGAGCTGTCGCGAAGGCGCCCCGCGATCCGTACCAGATCGCCAACATGCGCTTTCTCCTCGACATATTTGCGCTGGCCATCGCTGAAGATGACAACGCGGTTCCAGTAGCTGTCCTCGATCCACTGGTCGCCTTCACCTCGACGTCGGTAGTTCGCGCATACCGAAATGTTGGTGACCTTCGGCTTGGCGTCGATCTCCCCGATTCGACCGATGATCTCGAACTTCGCGTAATTGATCATATTACCTCCCACAGCGGACCACGCTGCGTGGCGACGGACGGGGCAGCCAGATGCAGTCGGTTCGCTGAGCATTTGGGTCTCGAGGGTATCCAACCCACTGCCTTTCAGCATAACTTTGGAAACCTCGTCGGAGGTATCCCCCTAGATAGGGGGACGCGGACGAAGGGCCGACACTGGCAGCACGCGAATCGATAATGTCCTTCAAGAATCAATCTTAAAAAACGACGCTGCTCGCAGCGGAAGGATTCATGATTCAAAAGATTCTAATTCGTGACCAAAAAGCGATGGTTTCTCAATGTGATAACCCGATTTGCCTGACCGTGTGGGGGAGTTTCGCTGACCGATTGGGGGCTACTACCTGCCCAGATGGGGGGATTACCCTGACCGCTTGGGGCTTTCCTGACCGATTGGGGGCGCCAGCGAGTTTCAGGCTTTCGGGTACCTCCGCAGCTCAGGGGCGAGAAGAGAACGCTGAAAAAAGGCGCTTTGACAGGTGTAGTTGTGGGTAGGTCGCGACTCGCGAGTTTTGCAGGGATTTTCCATGCTCAACGATACACTCGATCCTGACCCCTTGGGGGGGCTGACCCCAGAATGATCCTGACCTGACTTGACGGTTGAGGTCAGGTCAGGCAGCAATGACGCTCCCGACCTCTGATTCTGATCGTGTATGGCATGGAAGCCGCCGATAGCGAAAGTACTGTTGTAGTGGAAGAAGCGAACAACGAGGCGTTGCCTGGTCGTTCGATGCGTGTCGCTGCCGCACTGCGCGCCAAAGGCGGCGATGAGTTCGCCAAACCCGGAAACATAATCGAGGTCAAGTTTGTCAAAGGCGAATCGCTAAGCCTTACGGCATCGCGATTACTGGCCCTCATGATTCTTACAGCTGGCGGCGATGCTTGGGAGGACAAGCCGCACCGAATGCGCAAGGCCGACATTCGCCGTGGGCATAAAGGCAATGAGCGGATCACGGACATGCTTCAGGAGCTGCACCGAACGCTGTTCGCGGTCGATGACCGCTCATGGCGTGGAAAGAAGGCGACTACCCTGTTCTCGCTGATCTCACGGTCTCGGGAAGAAACTGAGGATGAAGGTGAAGCTGGGTGGATTGAGTGGGAGTTCACGCCAGACGCGCGAAAGCTGATCCAGGCTTCCGAGACCTATGCTGTCCTCAACCGCCAAGCCGTGCTGGGGTTTCGCTCGAACTACGCGCTCAAACTGTATGAGCTGGGCGCGCTTCGCCTCCACCGGCGGCAAGCCACCTGGAAGGGGGACATGAAGGCGTTGCGGGCTGCCCTTGGCATTCCGCCTGAGGTCTACACCGACTTCGCGCAGCTTCGGCGCAAGGTTCTCGAGAAAGCCAAAGCCGAGATCGACCAGCTCGCACATTTCCGGGTCGAGTGGCGGGAGATTAGGCAGGGAAGGACCGTCACAGAGATCGAGTTCCGGTTCGAGCCGAAGGATGCGCCAGCGCTCATCGCAACAGTCGATGAGCTGGAGCGCCATTCCGGAGGACGAAAGCCACGTCGCGATGGAACGGTAGAGACGATGACCATCATACCGGCCATTGCTGCCCAGGCCACGATGCAAGGCGCAGCGAAGGCCAAGGAACTTTCGTTTCCGTCGGGCTCAATCCGGTTCGGAGCCGATGAGCTTGCGGCGATCGCCCGGCGAGAGGGCGGAGGCTGGGATATCGATCTTATAGCGACAGGCTTCAGGCAGCAGATGGGCGATCGGATCGAGAAGGTTCGAGGGCCGAAGCTGTTGAAAGCCTGGACCGGCTTTTGCGAGGGATGGGTTACTCGACGGGGCAGGGCAACGTAAGAAATTGCACGCGTGCAATTTGTCGCTCCCCCACCGAGTCAGGATAGCGACCGCCTACCACCCAAAACCGCCATCTTCGACCCATCAGCTTTCGAAATTTCCGATTTAATTGACAAAAAAGCGCAAGTCAGTGCACCATGCCCCAAATTTCAAAAGGTGGGCATGTGGCATCAGCGTTGGATATCGAAGGTGCACAGGATCTTGTGTCGGTGGCAACGCTCGCCGCCCGCACCTCATCGGTGCTCGAAAAGCTGAGAGACTCGGCACGTAGCGCGCGCGCCGACGATCGCCGCGAACCCACATTCACGATCAGCAAGGCTGCCGAACTGGTCGGCCGCACGGCCGCCGCGATTCGGGATGCTGAGAAGGACGGCCGACTTCCGGAGCCGGCCCGCGGCGAAAACAATCGGCGAGAGCGATACACGCTCGCGCAGATCAACGACATGCGCGGGGTGTTTGGCACTCGCCCCTATCGGAGCGCCGACGATCCCTGCTGCGTCGTGGCAGTTCAAAATTTCAAGGGCGGGGTCGGAAAGTCGACCATCGCAGTCCACTTAGCGCAGTATCTGGCAATCCAGGGCTATCGAGTCGCATTGATTGATTGCGACAGCCAGGCATCGGCAACGACGCTCTTCGGCTACGTCCCCGATCTTGATCTTACGGAGGATGATACGCTCTACCCCTTCCTGCGGGAGGAGGAGCGGACTTCGCTGGATTACGCGCTCCGCAAAACGCATTTCGACGGCCTTGAGCTCATCCCGGCCAACCTGCGGCTGTTCAACTCTGAGTACGAGCTGGCCGCACGAATGGCACGCGGCAGCGGTGAGCTTCTCGATCGGCTGAGGGTTGGCATCGACAGTATCTCCGACCGGTTCGATGTGATCGTGATGGACCCGCCACCTGCGCTCGGCGCTATCTCGTTATCGGTGCTTCGCGCAGCTAACGCGCTGATCGTGCCAGTGCCGCCGACAGTGATGGATTTCTCGTCGACAGCGGCGTTTCTGTCGATGCTCGATGAGACGATCGAGCAGTTGACGGAACGCGGTCTTGCCCCCGACCTGCAGTTCCTTCGGTTCGTCGCGTCCAAGGTCGACGAAAACAAGTCGATGCAGAAGGAGCTGCTGAACCTTATGCGTACCCTCTTCGGGCACGCGATGATCCGGACGCCCCTGAAAGACTCGGCCGAGATCGACAATGCGACGGCGAGATTGATGACGGTCTACGAGTTGGATGGACCAGCCACGAGCTCGCAAGTGCGCAACCGCTGCCTCGCTTATCTCGACGGTGTAAATCAGGAAATCGAAGTCGACGTGCGCTCGATGTGGCCTAGCCATCGTGCCCGTCTGCGCCAGGAGGCACTGGCGTGAATATGCGAAATTGCACGCGTGCAATTTCCAAAAACAGGAGGGCCACATGAGTGGAAAGAACAGCGGATTTGCAGCCGATTTAGCGGCTGGAATCGACCTCACCAGCGAGGTCGCACCCCGTCGTAGCGGGATTGCGACAAACGTCCTCACGGGGCGGACCAATCGCATCGCGGAGCTTGCATCCGGTGCCGTCGTTACGCGCATCCAGGAACTTGTCGATCCCGCACGGTGTCGGATGTGGTCGGGGCATAACCGCGAATATGGCTTGTTGAACGAGCAGCGCTGTGGGGACTTGATCGAGAGCATCAAGGCGCAAGGCCGGCAGGAGATGCCAGCCATCGTCCGTCGCGTTTCAGGCGATCCCGATTTCGACTTCGAGGTGATCTGCGGAGCACGCCGTCATTGGACGATCAGTTGGCTACGATCGCACAATTACCCGGACTTTAAGTTTCTCGTCGACATCCGGGAAATCGGTGACGAAGAGGCGTTTCGGCTCGCAGACATTGAGAATCGAGCGCGCGACGACCTGACCGATCTCGAGCGCGCCCGCGATTACCTCAGGGCACTCGATGCCTATTATGATGGCCGTCAGAAAACGATGGCTGAGCGGATTAACGTCAGCGAAAGCTGGCTGACGCGGTATCTTGATCTGGCTCGGCTGCCCGAACCTTTGATGGCAGCATTTCCCGAACCGCAATCGCTCACAATCCGAAATGTCATTGCGTTGAAGCCACTCCTCAAACCGGAGGACAAGCGAGCGCGTGTGTTCAAGGAGGCCGCGGCGCTTGGCAAGCAGCAAGCCGATGAAGGCAGGCCGATGCCTGTGCTGGATGTCATCCGCGCACTGACCACGGCCGCAGCTTCCCCCAAGAAGTCAGGTTCCCCCAAAAGGTCAGGATCGCCCCAGACCATCTCGTCGTCTGCCGGGAAGGCGGTGCTCCGGATCGAGGGTGCTGATCGCAAAGGCGTCCGCCTGACGCTGCTGCACAAAAGCGGTGCCTCACGTGAGGATGCCGAGAAAGCGATGCGGGAGGTGCTCGATCATCATTGGGCGTAGAGCCTCGCTTGCAGGCTGGTACGATTCCACTAGGCCAAGCGGAGACTTCGTCTCACGCCTGATCGTCAATCGATAAAGCCGCGTCGTCCGCGAGCTTGAGCACGCCTAATTTCACGAGCACCTCATCCAGCGCCGCCATCTCGTGGTCGAATGCTGTCAGCGCGGGCTCAAGGTCTTTTAATTGTCGAGCCGCAGAGCGGGGTCGTCCCACCGGCCGCGCAACGAACCCGAAGGAAACCGCGAGATCCGGCGCCATGTATGTTCGCCAGGCCCTACGACCACTAACCTCGGTCAGCAGTTCGAGGTCCGCGGCTCGCATGAGCAGCTTGCCGGCTCCAGACAGGGTCACACCCAATTTCTGCGCGATCAGGCGCGGGCTGACAACGGGGGCGAACTGGACCAGCGCTAGGAGCTCGAGAAGCTTCCCTGGGCGATGGGCATCGCAGACGGCCACTGCCGCTCGCAACCGATGATCTTCGAGCGCCTGGAGCCGCTGGAGCCCCTCTTCGGCTCGATCGGCGAGTGCACGGAGGTTTCGTACGATGATGGCATGACTTTCGCTGGGCGCGAGGCGGAACGCCTTGTCCGCGATGGTCAGGCATGGGAGCATTGCATGGGTGATGTTCATGGATCGCAGCAGGGAGGGGATCGTGAGCCAGGGCGTGATGGTAGCGTCCGCCCTTGCATGACGGGCGGCGACCTCGAGTGCGCGAAGCAAAGCCGGGCGCCGGTTCCAGTCTTCGGCTACATCAGTCGGTATCGCAGCTACATCCCGCCAATAATGTGCTTCCCGTTGCCTCAGCCGCCCTTGCCATGCCTGAAGAGTGCCCGGATCATCTACGTGGGTCGGCATTGTGGGCCGACCGGGCAATTTGACCCCACTTTCCCGGCTAAAAATATCGATTTCGTCGATTTCTGCGGATTGACCCCTGAGCGCGGTGGTATAGCCGGTCCACGAAGCTCGTAGAGACCACGGTGCGGCGGCAGGACTGACGGAAACACGGGCATCGAGGCGGCTGATCGATGCCGCCGCCCGCTCAAGAGCGGAGACTAGTTTGGACGTCCAAACCGGCTCCGAAAGATCAGGTATCGAGCGTGTCATCCGCTAAACATATCCCGAAGATGTTACTTCAGTCTACCACGACGATGCTTCTAATAACCGAACATGCGATAATTGCAGTTATCACATAAGCATATTTGACCATTCGTTATAAGGTGCGCTATCGGGGAGGCGAGTCGGCGAGGGCGAGCACGGGTGGAAAAGACGGTATTCTGGTCATGGCAGAGCGATCTCGACAGCCGCGTCACCCGCGAGGTGATCCGCTTCGCGCTCGACGCGGCGATCACCATGCTCTCGGCCGACGTCGAAGAGGCTGATCGGCCGAGCCTGACATCGGACACCCAGGGCGTCGCCGGCACGCCCGATATCGTCGCCACCATCCTGCGTAAGATCGACGAGGCGGCGGTGTTCGTCGGCGACGTGACGCCGATCGCCGTGTCGGAGAGCGGCAAAGCGTGCGCCAACCCGAACGTGCTGCTCGAGATGGGCTATGCCAACCGCGCGCTGACCGAGCATCGTGTGATCCAAGTGTGGAATACGGCGTTCGATGGCGCCACGCTCGAGAAGCTCCCGTTCGATATGCGCGGGCGACGGGGGCCGATCAGCTTCCATCTGCCAGTTGGTGCGGAGACCGGCGAGCTTCGCCGCGTCCGCGGCGAGCTCGCCAAGCAGCTCGCTGCCGCCCTGCAGCTAACCCTAGAGCAGGTCCCTCCGCCACCGCCCGAGCCGGTCCGTTGGCAGCCGCATTTCCCGGGTGACGTTGATCTCTGGTTTGACCGTGCCGAGCCCCAGATCGTCACTCATGCCAGCCATGGCTCGAGCAAATATCGCTGGAAGGACCATTTTCCGGGCTTCGCACGACTGATTCCGTCGAAATGGAACGGGAAGCCGGGCGCCAGGCGATCGCTCGCCAGCTCCGAAGGCCATCCCGACCTGATGGCGGATGCGCGCTCCCTTGGCTTCGGAACCAGTCAAGGCGGTGCCGCGATTTACTGGCCGGGGACCGAGGAGGACGGCGTCGCTCCGACCATGGCTGTCACCCAGTGGTTTGAGAAGACCGGCGAATTCTGGGGCGTTGCAGGCGGATTCCTGTTCGATCGGGATGGTCGGATCACGCTCGCGACCGGCTATTTCTTCCGGCATTGGCTGGATTTTCTCAAGCGCAACACCAAGCTCGCGCTCGATCATGGCGGATCGCTACCGATCCATGTCCGCTTGGGGGTCAACGGTCTGGTCGGCTCCTGGTGGCCGCGCGGGTCGTTCGACTTCGGCGAGGACGGTTTCGGCGCGGTCGAGCCGTCCTACCAATATGATGCGACGTTGACGTCGGTCGAGACCGAGGCGCTCCAGCAGGTCGTTGTCGACGCGTTCAACGGGCTGGCGGCGGTGTATGGCCTCGAGCCGTTCACGCTGGCCGAGATCGTCGAGATGGCAAAGCGCTAGCGATGGAGCAAGCGCTGCCAGGCGACCATTTAGCGCCGCACCCTCCTGGGGAAACGACGGCTCTGGTCGCTTCGCCGGAGGATCTTGCCTGGACGCTTGTCCAGATGCGCGCCGGCGAGCGGATCATCATCGACCAGGCGCTGGTCGCGGCTTATCAGGCTGCGTCGTCTCCGCACAGCATCCGCGCGCTCAAAACCGATATCGAGGCGTTCGATGCCTGGTGCCGGCGCGCGCAGCGGATCGCGCTGCCGGCGACGCCTGAGGTGGTGGCCGATTATCTCGATGCCCGGGCGGGCAAGGGAAGCAAGCCAGCCTCGCTCGCCCGCTACAAGGCCTCGATCGCGAAGATCCACCAGCTGCTCGATCTGAAGGATCCGACGGTGGCGCCGCTGGTGAAGCTGAGGTTGGCAGCCGTGCGGCGCGAAAAAGGGACGGCGCAAAAGCAAGCGCGGCCACTGCGCTTCAAAGGACCGGTCCGCGATGTCGAGCGCGACTTGGCGCGCGGACTGAACATCCGCGCGCTGCTGGACGCTTGTCCGGACGATCTGCCGGGCCTGCGCGACCGAGCGTTGCTGTCGACCGCTTACGACACCGGGTTGCGCGCGTCCGAGCTGGTGGCGGTCGCGATCGAGCAGATCGAGGAAGCGATCGATCCCGAAGCCCGGCTTCTACAGATCCTGCGCAGCAAGGGCGACCAGGACGGGCAGGGGGCGACTGCCTTCCTGAGCCCGCGCACCGTCTCGGCAATTGTGGCATGGACGCGGGCGGCGGACATTTCAGCGGGTCCGCTGTTCAGGCGGGTGCAGGTCCGGCGCTACAAAGCACGTGCGGCGGTGAAGGGCCGGCGGATCGACAGCATTTCCAGCCGCGAGGCGTGGGACCTGCGCAAGACATTGTCCAAACCCGCGGTGCCGGCTCGCATCGAGTATGACGTTGGTTCGGCGCCCTTGCATGCTGGGTCGATCGGACCGATCTTTCGGACGATCATTCAACGCGCGTTTGATCATGGATCGCTCCCCGATCTCACCGCCGAGGATCTAGCGCGACTGCTTAAGGGGATCAGCGCTCACTCGACGCGGATAGGTCTCAATCAGGATCTCTTCGCAGCGGGGGAGGATCTTGCTGGCATCATGGACGCGTTGCGCTGGAAAAGCCCACGTATGCCGTTGGCCTATAATCGAAACCTGGCCGCCGAGGCCGGCGCTGTCGGCCGCTTGATGAGGAGACTTGGATGACAGCCCCAGGTATTGATGCCTGCTCCTCGGTGCCCCTGTTCGTAGAGGCCTATTTCGGCGACCAGCTTCTGGGTGGAGCAACCGCCTTTCTCTGGTTCCGCACCGACCTGAAATTGTCGCTGTTGACCAACTGGCACGTGGCTTCCGGCCGCAACAATGAGACTGGGCAACCGACCCATAGGCTCGGGGGGATCCCGGACCATCTGCGCGTCCATGTTCCTCTAACGGACCGAGCAAAGCCACCGCTCGTGGTGCGCGTGCCGACAGTTGACGCGGATGGAGAACCGCTATGGATCGAGCATCCGCTTCACCGCTCCCAGGTCGATGTCGTATCGTTTGAGATCGATCTTCCGCCGCATCGCGAGGCGGACATTATGCCTATGAACGCGATCAAAACCCTGCCGATCAAACAGAGGATCGGCATGCCGGTTTTCATTCTGGGGTATCCGTTTGGACGGCTGGGGATCGGAATGCCTGTGTGGAAGCAGGGATCGTTTGCCAGCGAGCCGTTCCTGAGCAACGGAATGGACCACCTTTTCATGATCGTGGACACAGCCTCTCGGCCTGGCATGTCGGGCTCGCCGGTCATTCAGCGCGTTCATGGACAGGTCGAGTTGGAGGATGGCCACGGACGGATCAGCAGCGGCGATGGGGCATGCAATTTTATCGGGATCTACTCCGGCCGTTTTCACACCAACGATGCGACGGACGCGCAGCTTGGGCGCGTGTGGCCGGCGATCCTCGTCGAAGAGGTCGTCGCCGCTGCGATGAAGGCGCGGGCCGAGCGCCGGCAATGACCCACTATCTCCTCTATCGCGTTGCGAGGCCTTCGGTTACCGTCGTCTCTAGGGACCCGTCTGTTAGCGATCGCGCGCGCTGCCGGAGATCTGGCGGGGGGACGGTCCGGTAGTATGTCGATGCAGCCTATTCAGCGATGGCAATACAGGCTCGCCTTCGATCTCAAGGTTCGAAGTGCGTACGGCGTTGCGTTTCAGGACTTCTTCTCGACCGTGATGGAGTTGCGGCACGGCACCGATTTCATCCGCGTGAGGCCGTTCGGCTCGTTGGGTGACAAGGGTTGCGACGGCTATCGCAGCACGGGAGGGCAAGTCTTTCAGTGCTATGGGAAACTCGAGGACGCCGCCCCGAGTGCGGCCGGTATCGTGAAAAAGATTGCTGACGATTACGTTCTGGCGGGCGGGCATCTCGCATCCGTCATGAAGGAATGGCACTTCGCGCATAATCTGGTGAGCGGTCTGCCCGTCGAAGCCGTACTCAAGATTGAAGAGCTCAAGGTCGCCGGTGCGCACGTCATCGGAACAGTCGGGCCCACCAGCCTTGCTGCGATTGTGATGGAACTCCCCGATGTCGAGCTGTTTAACCTACTAGGTCCGGCCGCCACCGCCGAAGACAGCCGTGATCTGAAGCTGGAGGAGGTGCGCGCCCTTACAGACAGTCTGATGGCATCGATCGCGTCTGCCGAACCGGCCAGCGGCGAAGTAAAACCTGTGCCCGCCGACAAGTTGAGCTTCAACAAGCTTCCGGGTCATTGGGTGCAGTTGCTGTCAGCCGCATCGAGCAATGGTCCGCATGTGCGGCAATATTTTGAGCAGCACCCAAACGTCGAAATGGGCATGCTCGTCGCGCGGGAGTTCGCGGAGCGGTATAAAGCCCTCAAACAAGAAACGCTCACGCCGGGCGAAATTCTCGATGCTTTATATGAGCAGGTTACCGGGATGGGCGCAGTGACCGCAGTTCGCCAGGTCGCCGCCCAGGCGATCCTCGCCTATCTGTTCGATGCCTGTGAGATTTTCGAGGATCATCCCGACAAGGTGGGCATATGATCCTGCCTTCGAAACATATCCCTGAGAGCCGTTCGCTGGCCGCAATTGGCGGCGAAATTCTCGCGCAGCTGGAGGAGCCGCGCGCTGTCTCTGAGATATGGGAGAGGGTATTGGCGGCACGCCGAGCCGTGGGTGCAAATGCGCCGCTGCCCTATGATTGGTTCATCCTCGCGCTGACGTTCCTCCACGCGATCCTTGCCATCGAGCTGTCGCAAGGCCTCGTGCAGCGGATCGGAAGATCAGCATGATCGTCGCAATCGAGAGCGATCTGCCCGGTTTTAAGACCGTCAGGTTCGGCCCCGGGCTTAACGTGCTCCTGGCAGACAAATCGCCGCTTTCTGGTGAAAAGCAGACACGTAATAGTGCCGGTAAATCCAGTCTGGTGGAGCTGATCCACTTCATGCTCGGGGGGAAAGCCGCCGGGGCGCTCCCCTGTAACGAAGCGCTCAAATCTTACACCTTCTTTGGAACCTTTGATTTCGATGGGCAGCAACTTCGCGTTGGTCGATCAGGCAACGATCCTTCGAAGATATTAGTCGAGGAGGCTGATTCTCTGGCGGTCGGTTTGGTGCCGCGATTTGACAAGAAGTCGGGCGTCCATTGCGTCTCCAATGAGGTCTGGAAGGAGTATCTGGGCAACCGGTTCTTCCGGCTGCCCTTTCCGCTGAAGGGCACGGCATTCGAGCAATCCTACACGCCGAGCTTTCGCTCAATGATCGCGTACTTCGTTCGACGGCGGGGCGGGTTCAACCGGCCTGAGAAGCATGCCGAAAAGCAGGCCGGGTGGGATAGCCAGGTCAACCTGTCCTACTTGCTAGGTCTCGATTGGACGATCCCGTTTGAGCTCGAAAAGGTGCGACAGCGAGAGCGCCAGCTTGAGGAGCTGAAGAAGGCTGCGAAGGGTGGGGCTGTTGGCGACATCATAGGCACGGTCGCCGAGCTTCGGCCTCGGATGGTGATCGCGGAGGCGAACGTCGAGAAACTCCGCGGTGATCTCGCGGACTTCCGGGTCGTCGAGAGCTACCGTGAAAAGTCCGATCGCGCCTCGGCCGCCCGGAGCGAGATGCTGGCGATCGAACGACGGTCAGTGATCCTCAAACAGACCCTCGACCACCTCCAGGCGACCTTCAAGGACGAGCAGCCACCGGCGTCGACGGACGTCGATCGCCTTTACCGATCAGTCGGGATCGAGTTGCCATCGGTCGCCGTCCGGCGCTTCGAAGAGGTTAAGGCCTTCCATGAATCAGTGGTGGCCAACCGCCGGGCGCGGCTCGAGGAACAGATTGTCGAGGTCCGACGGGAACTGACCGAAGCTGAAGCCCGGTCCGAGGCACTCGACGCCGAGCGTAGCGAGATCCTACGATTTCTGGAAGGCAGCGGCGCGCTGGAGGATTTCACCTCGCTGCAACTGCGTCTGGCAACTCTCGCTGTCGAGGCTGCGGCACTTCGGGAGCGGTTCAAAGCTGCG
>Ga0207687_10002090_pt1 | contig 13640 bp, 15 predicted proteins | sample KBSM54metaG_FD_184399 | JGI IMG/M metagenome (GOLD analysis project Ga0207687, IMG submission 184399) | Miscanthus rhizosphere microbial communities from Kellogg Biological Station, Michigan, USA - KBS M5-4 metaG (SPAdes) (version 2) | ecosystem: Host-associated > Plants > Roots > Rhizosphere >...
AAGCCCAGTCGGCGATCGTCAGCGCGTCCTTGACCACGACCCAGCCGGTGTCGGTCACCCAGGTCGTCTCGATCACCAGCGTCCCCGGCGAGTAACGGCGGCTGATCGGGACGATCACCCCCTTCGGGCGCAGCCACATGTGGCCGGCGCCGCGGTCGAGCAGGGCGGCGAAGGTGCTGGGTCCGTCGAAGCGCGGAGTGCAGAGCCACTCGACGCTGCCGCTGAAGGAGACGAGCGCGGCGGTGTGGCAGTCGGAGAGGAAGCCGTAGCTCCCGATCGGGGGAAACTGGTCGTCGAGGGGGCTCACGGACGCTGCCAAGCTAGCAGCGCGGCTACGCTGATTCCCGATGATCGTGCCGTTCGCCCACGTGGCCGGCGTCTTCGCCCCGCTGGAGCTCGTGCCTCTGCTCGTGGCCGCCGTGCTGTACTCGAAGCGCGCCTCGACGCTCGCCGGCAAAGGCCGCCCGGTGCCGCTCTGGCGGCAGGTCTGCTTCGCCGCCGGGCTGCTGACGATCGTCGTCGCCCTGGTCTCGCCGATCGCCCACATCGGCGAGGAGCTGGTGATCGCCCACATGGTCGAGCACCTCCTGCTCGGCGACGTCGCGACCCTGCTCCTGGTGCTGGGGCTGACGGGACCGCTGCTGCAGCCGATCCTCGCGATCCGCTTCTTCGACCGGCTGCGGATCCTCGCCCACCCCCTCGTCGCCCTGCCGCTCTGGGCGCTCAACTTCTACTTCTGGCACGTCCCCGCGCTCTACGACGCCGCCTACGGCGGGGCGCCGGTCCACGCCCTGGAGCACGTCAGCTTCGTCTTCTTCGGCTGCCTGATGTGGATGCCGGTCTTCGGGCCGTTGCCGAAGCCGCAGTGGTTCACGGCGCCCTGGAAAGTGGGCTACGTGATCGTCGTGCGCTTCGCCGGGGCGATCCTCGGCAACGTCCTGATGTGGTCGGGTTCGGTGCTCTACCCCGTCTACGTGTCGGGAGAGCGCTACTGGCACGTCTCGCCGCTCGCCGACCAGAGCACCGCCGGGGTGGTGATGATGGTCGAGGGGACTTTCCTCGGCCTCGGCCTCCTCGCCTGGTTCTTCTTCGAAGCCTCGCGCGAGGGGATCGAGAAGCAGCGACTGCTCGACCTGGCATTCGAGCGGGGGGTCGAGCTCGACGAGGCGCGGGCGCAGCGGGCGGTCGCGGCCGGTCAGGGGAAACGGCTGGAGAAGCAGATCCTCGAAAGCGGGCAGGAGCCCCATGCCATCGCTCGATAGAGCCCGTGCCTGGTTCGTGACGGGACCGGTCGGGCGCGGCCTTTCCTTCGCGATCGACTTCTCCGTCGCCCTGCGGACGATGCTGGCGCGGCGGCGATGATCGATCCTCTAGGGTCACGCGTTCGATGAAGACCACCGTCAAAGAGCTGCCCAACTCCCGCGCCGAAGTCCAGGTCGAGGTTCCCGCCGCCGACGTGGAGAAGGCGACCTCCCGCGCCGCCCGCGCCCTGGCAAAAGAGATGCGTTTGCCCGGCTTCCGCGCCGGCAAAGCGCCGACCTCGCTGGTGATCCAGCGGGTCGGCTTCACCACCGTCCTGCAGGAGGCGATCCGCGAGGCGCTGCCGGAGTGGTACGAACTGGCGCTGTTCGACTCGAACGTGAGCCCGATCGGCGACCCGGACATCGAGATGGTCTCGACCCCCGACGACGAGGGGGAGCCGCTCGAGTTCAAGTTCGCCGTCGGCGTGCGGCCGGCGGCCGAGCTCGGCACTTACAAAGGCTTGGAGGTCGGCAAAGAGGAGAAAGAGGTCCCCGACGAAATCGTCGACACCGAGGTCGAGCGGATTCGCGAGGGCTTCGCGCGCCTGGAGCAGGTCGAGCGCGCCGGCGCCGAGGGCGATTCGCTGCTGATCGACTTCGAGGGCTTCGCCGACGGCACCCCTTTCCAGGGAGGCGCCGCCGAGGACTACCTGCTGGCGCTTGGATCGGGCCAGCTGATCGAGGGCTTCGAGGAGCAGCTGGTGGGGGCGAGCGCGGGGGAGGATCGCGAGGTCGAGGTCACCTTCCCGGCCGATTACCAAGCCGAGCATTTGGCCGGCAAAGACGCCGTCTTCAAAGTCAAGGTGAAAGAGGTGCGGGAGAAAGTCCTGCCCGAGCTGGACGACGACTTCGCTTCCGACGCTTCCGAGTTCGACACGCTGGAGGAACTGCGGGCCGACATCCGCGAGAAAGTCGGCACTGCGCTGGGCAGCCGGGCCGAAGAAGACTTCCGGATCGAGGCGATCGACGCCGCGGTCGAAAAGGCGACGGTTGACGTCCCCGCCGAGTTGGCGACGGCGCGGGCGACCGAACGCTGGGAGCGGATGGAACGGCAGCTCGCCGGTCGCGGCATGGACCCGAACGCCTTCCTGCAGATGCAGGGCAAAACCCGCGAGGAGCTGATCGAGGAGACGAAGCCCGACGCGGAAAAAGAGCTGAAGCGCGAGGCCGTGGTCACGGCGATCGCCGAGGCGGAGGCGATCGAGGTCTCCGAGGAGGAGATGGTCGAGGCGCTCGAGCACAGCGCCGAACACGAACGGACGACCCCGGAGAAATTGCTGGAGAGGCTGCGCCAGAGCGGCCGGGACTCGATGGTCCGCGAAGACATCCGCGCCCGCAAAGCGATCGAGCTGGTCGCCGATGCGGCCAAACCGATTCCCAAAGAGGAAGCCGACGCTCGTAAAGAGCAGGCCGAGGCGCGGGAGAAAATTTTGGCGCCCGAGCAGGGACAGGGCAAAGCCAGCGAGCTCTGGACGCCGGGTAGCGACTGACGTAGTCCGGTGGTGGGGGAGGGGTGGGTGTCCCTCTCGCTTCCTGGGTTCCTCGCCTTTAAGTGGCCGTCTCTCGCCAAGTGATCTGTGCGAGGAACAGGACGCCGGGCGCGAGAGGGACACCCACCCCTCCAGCAATCGAACTCAGCTAGACGACCAAGGGCAGCAGCTTTCTCTCAGCTCAACAGTTCCGCGGTTCCTTAGTCCGGATATAGAGGACAAAGGAACCACGGAACTACTGGAGCGGTTCGTGGAGGGGTCCGGTCACCCTTCCCGCGGCTTGTACTTTTTCGGCGCCCCCGCCCGCGGCAGACAGCTGCGGCCCACCGAAAGAAGTTGAGCGGGAAAGGTGACCGGACCCCTCTCCCGCCTTCTATAAAGTCCCGAACGTGAGTCCTCTGGTCCCAATGGTGGTCGAGCAGACGTCGCGCGGAGAGCGGGCGTTTGACATTTACTCGCGCCTGCTGGGCGAGCGGATCATCTTTCTTGGCACGCCGGTCACCGACGACATTGCCAACCTGATCGTGGCTCAGTTGCTGCACCTTGAGTCGGAGGATCCGGACAAGGACGTCAGCCTCTACGTCAACTCGCCGGGCGGGTCGGTTTACGCGGGGCTGGCGATCTACGACACGATGCAGTTCATAAAACCCGACGTGCAGACGATCTGCGTCGGGGTGGCGATGAGCATGGGAGCGCTGCTGCTCAGCGGCGGCGCCGCCGGCAAGCGGATGGCGCTGCCGAACTCGAAGATCCTGATCCACCAGGTTTCGGCCGGCTTCCAGGGCCAGGCGACCGACATCGAGATCCACGCCAAAGAGATCATCGAAGTCCGCCGCCGCCTCGACGAGATCATCGCCCAGCACACCGGACAGTCTTTCGAGAAGGTCACGAAAGACACCGAACGCGACTACTTCATGAGCGCGGAGGAGGCGAAGGAGTACAACATCGTCGACCGCGTAATCGAGCACCACTGAGGCGCGCCGCCGCTTTAGCCGTCGCTCTGGCGGCCCTCGCCGCCGCTCCCGCCTCAGCGCAGATCGCCAGCCGCGACGGCGGCGTTCCCTACTTCGGCCACGTCTTCCCGGTGCAGGGACCGCACGGGGTGCGGGGGGCGGTCGGGATGTACCACGCGCCGCGCAGCGGTGGGCGCATCCACGAAGGCTTCGACATCACCGCCGCCTGCGGGACGCCGCTGGTGGCGGTGCGAAACGGCCGGGTTCTGCATAGCGGCTACGACCCGGTCCTCTACGGCAACTACCTGCTGCTCCATGGCGAAGGCGAGGAGCGCAGCTACTTCTACGCCCACATGCCGCGCCCGGCCCTGGTCCATAGGGGCGAGCGGGTGTGGGAGGGCGAGCGGGTCGGCTCGGTGGGCGAAACCGGCAACGCCCGCGGCCTCGGCTGTCACCTGCACTTCGAGATCCACGTCCACGGCGTCGCGGTCAACCCGGAACCGGCGCTGCGTCGCTGGGATCGCTACAGCTAATCGTCCTGCCGCAGCGCCCGTTCGAACCAGAGGTCGGCTTTTGGGTTCTCGTTGTAGGCGGGGACTTCGCGGTAGCCGGCGGAGCGGTAGAGGCCGACGGCGGGGGTGAGGTAGTCGGAGGTGTCGAGGCGGACCGCCCGGCAGCCGTGTTCGAGGGCGATCTCGTCCAGCCGGGCGAGGATCTGGCGGCCGAGGCCGGTGCCGCGGAAGGCCGGGGCGACGTACATGCTCTTCACCTCGGCGATCTCGGTGTCGAGGTAGCGGACGCCGCCGAGCCCGGCGGCCTCGCCATCGATGCGGGCCAGCAGCAGGACGCCGCTGGGCGGCGTCAGGTCCGTCGGCGGCCCCTTTGCGACCTCCTCGTCGAGGTCGATGCCGGCCTCCTCGCGGTCGTAGACCAGCGGCCCATCGGCCTCGCGGACGAAGTCCGCGTAGAGCCTCCACACCTCTGGGTCGTCCCGGCCGATCGGCTCCAAGGTCAAAGTCACGCAATTGACGCTAACGGGTTGCAGAATTTCTCCATTCTGCGCGCCACAGGTGCGTTTTCGCCTGGCACAATCCCTCTTGTGAACCGGAAGGAATTGTCTGAAGCCGTCGCCGAAGCGGCCGTGCGTACCGAGCGGGCAGCGGCGCTGCAGCAGGAAGCTCGCGCCCGGCAGGAAGCCGCCACCGCGAAGCTGGAGGAGATCGAGGCGCGGCGTGAGGCCGAAGGCGACTGGATGCGCAAGGCGAGCGAACGCCAGGAGAAGGCGCTCCAGGATCAAATCCGCCGGACCGACGAGATGGTCGCTGAAGCAAGGGCGCGGACTCAGCAGATCATGGCCGAGCTGAAGGATCAGCGGGACGAGCGACGGGCGCTCTTGGAGGCTCTGCTCCAAATGATGGACCGCCTGCCGCCGCCTCCTCCGCACCTCCGCTCGGCTTGAGCGCGAGGTGGACTAGACCCGCAGTTCGTAGCTGACCCACTCCGAACGCTCGGCGCCGGTGGAGTCGTAAAGGCGCTGGGCGGTCGCGTTGTCGGGGGCCGTCGCCCACTCGACGAAGGGGACACCGCGCTCGCGGGCTACTTCGGCGGCCGCCTCGATCAGGGCGCGGCCGATTCCCCCGCCGCGCGCGTCCTCCGCCACGTAGAGATCGTTCATCAGCACCGACTCGACCGCCTCCAGCGAGCTGAAGTGCCAGTAGAGGCAGGCGTAGCCGACGAAGCGGCCGTCGCGGCGGGCGCCGAGCAGGAGCCCGTCTTCGCTTGGGGCGAGGAAGCGGCGGAAGAAGGCGCGGTTCCGCTCCTCGTCGATCTCCTCCACTTCGTAGAAGCGCTGGTAGGCGGCGATCAGCGGCAGCAGCGCCTCGAACTCCTCGTCGGCGATCGGCGCGATCTCGACCCCAGCAGCCACTCGCCCACGGTAGCGCCACGCAAGGCCGCGCTCATGTGAAGGGGACGCACGGCCGATGCCGTAAACGTCCCTCACGAACCGGTGCAGGTCCCCGTCTAAGCTGTTGGGACGCCGCCGGAGGCAAGAGATTTCGTCCCGAATTAGGAGGGGATTCCGCTGGCACGTCCTTCAGACTCGAATGAGCAGCTCCTCTGCAGCTTCTGCGGCAAGTCGCAGCGCCAGGTCAAAAAGCTGATCGCCGGCCCCGGCGTCTACATATGCGACGAGTGCATCGACCTCTGCAACGAGATCATCGACGAGGAGCTGACGGCGCCGCCGGCCTTCGAGCTGGAGAACCTGCCGAAACCGCGGGAAATCCACGACGTGCTGCAGGAGTACGTGGTCGGTCAGGACGCGGCCAAGCGCGCTCTCTCGGTTGCGGTCTACAACCACTACAAGCGGGTTCAGATCGCCCAGTCCGACGAGACCGACGTCGAGCTGCAGAAGTCGAACATCATGATGCTGGGCCCGACGGGCTGCGGCAAGACGCTGCTCGCCCAGACCCTGGCGCGGATCCTCAACGTCCCGTTCGCGATCGCCGACGCGACCGCGCTGACCGAGGCCGGCTACGTCGGCGAGGACGTCGAGAACATCCTCCTGAAGCTGATCCAGGCCGCCGACTTCGACGTCAAGAAGGCGGAAACGGGGATCATCTACATCGACGAGATCGACAAGATCGCGCGCAAAGCCGACAACCCGTCGATCACCCGCGACGTCTCCGGCGAAGGCGTCCAGCAGGCGCTGCTGAAGATCCTCGAGGGGACCACCGCCTCGGTGCCGCCGCAGGGCGGGCGCAAGCACCCCCACCAGGAGTTCCTGACGATCGACACCACCAACATCCTCTTCGTCTGCGGCGGTTCCTTCGCCGAACTCGACAAGGTGATCGAGCGGCGGGTCGGCGATCGTGGGATCGGCTTTGGCGCCGAAATCTCCTCGCGCGAGAAGAAGGACGCCGGCGAGTGGTTCGAGCAGGTGCTGCCCGAGGACTTGGTCGAGTACGGCCTGATCCCCGAGTTCATCGGCCGTCTGCCGGTGATCACCGCGATCCACCAGCTCAGCCGCGACGACCTCTGCACGATCCTGACCGAGCCGCGCCACGCCCTCACCCGCCAGTTCCAGCGCTTCTTCGAGTTCGACGACATCGAGCTGGTCTTCTCCGAGGACAGCCTCGAGGCGATCGCCAACAAAGCCCTGGAGCGGGAGACCGGCGCCCGCGGTCTGCGCTCGATCCTCGAGGAGACCCTGCTCGACGTCCAGTTCGAACTGCCCTCGCGCCGCGACGTCACCAAGTGCGTCGTCACCAAGGAGACGATCACCGAGGGCCGGCGCCCGACCCTGGTCACCGAGGCGGTCCAGCAGGACATCGGGCCCGCCGACCAAGGGCTCAGCGAGGAATCTGCTTAGGCCTTCCGAGTTTGTACCCGCCATAGTGGGGACAAACTGGGAAGCGTCTATCTAGACTCGCCGCGTGGATGCGGCGCAGCGGCAGAAGCTCGAAGAAACGACTCGATACGATCCCTCCGAGGTCGAGGGGCGGATCTTCGCCGAGTGGATCGAGGGCGGGTATTTCCACCCGTCCGCCGAGGGGACGCCGGAGGAGAATTTCTCGGTCGCGATCCCGCCGCCGAACGTGACCGGGGCGCTGCACATGGGCCACGCGCTGAACGGGTCGATGCAGGACGCGCTGGTGCGGATGAACCGGATGCGCGGGCGCAACACGCTCTGGATCCTCGGCACCGACCACGCAGGCATCGCCACCCAGGCGGTGGTCGAGAAAGAGCTCAAAAAAGAAGGGAAGACGCGGCACGACCTCGGGCGCGAGGCCTTCGTCGAGCGGGTCTGGGAGTGGAAAGCCGAGTACGGCTCGCGGATCGTCGAGCAGTACAAGCGGCTCGGCGCCTCCTGCGACTACGAGCGCGAGCGCTTCACCCTCGACGAGGGCTACGTCCGGGCGGTGTACCGCGTCTTCAAGCAGCTCTTCGACAAGGGCTACATCTACCGCGACAACTACATGGTCAACTGGGACCCGGGCTCGCACTCGGCGATCTCCGACCTCGAGGTCGAGAACCGCGAGGTCGAGGACGTCCTCTACTCGATCGATTACCCGGTCGAGGACTCCGACCGGGTGCTGACCGTCGCCACCGTGCGCCCGGAGACGATGCTCGCCGACACCGCCGTCGCCGTGAACCCCGAGGACGAGCGCTACCGCGATCTCGTCGGGCAGCACGTGATCCTGCCGCTGGTTGGGCGCCGGCTGCCGATCATCGCCGACGAGCACGTCGACGTCGAGTTCGGCACCGGGGCGCTGAAGATCACTCCCGGCCACGACCCCAACGACTTCGAGATCGGCCGCAAGCACGGGCTCGAGGAGATCGGCGTGATCGGCCCCGACGGCCGCATGACCGAGGAGGCGGGGAAGTTCGCCGGCCTGACCGCAGCCGAGGCCCAGCAGGCGGTGGTCGCGGCGCTGCGCGAGGAGGGTCGACTCAGCGGCGAAGAGCCCTACGCCCACTCGGTCCCCTTCTCGCACCGCTCCGGCGAGCGGATCGAGCCGCTGATCTCGCTGCAGTGGTTCTGCCGCATGAACGAGCTGGCGCGGCCGGCGATCGAAGTCGTCGAACGCGACGAGGTGAGGATCGCGCCGCCGCAGTGGAAGCGCGTCTACCTCGACTGGATGGAGGAGATCCGTCCCTGGTGCGTCTCCCGCCAGCTCTGGTGGGGCCACCGGATCCCCGTCTGGTACTGCGACGGGTGCGGCGAGACGATCGTCGCCGAGTCCGAGCCGGAGCGCTGCGGCGCCTGCGGCGGCGCGCTGCGTCAGGAGGAAGACGTCCTCGACACCTGGTTCAGCTCGGCGCTATGGCCCTTCGCCACCCTCGGCTGGCCCGACGACACCCCCGAGCTGCGCGCCTTCTACCCGACCAGCTTCCTGACCACGGCGCGGGAGATCCTCTTCCTCTGGGTGGCGCGGATGGTGATGATGGGCCTCGAGTTCCCCGGCGCGATCCCCTTCGACGACGTCTACGTCCACTCGGTGATCCAGGCCCGCGACGGGCGGCGGATGTCGAAGAGCCTCGGGACCGGGATCGACCCGCTGGACGAGATCGACGTCCACGGCGCCGACGCGCTGCGCTTCGGCCTGCTGGCGATGTCCTCGACCCAGGACGTGCGCTTCTCCGACGCCAAGGTGGAGCAGGGCCGCGACCTCGCCAACAAGCTCTGGAACGCGAGCCGGCTGATCCTCCTGGGCGCCGCCGACGTGCCTCCATCGCCGCGGCCGACCTGCGTCGAGGACCGCTGGATCCTCTCCCGCCTGGAGCGGACGATCGCCTCGGTGACCGAGAAGCTCGAGACCTACAACTTCGCCCACGCGGTCCAGGAGGCCTACTCGTTCTTCTGGCGCGACCTCTGCGACTGGTACCTGGAGATCGTCAAGCCACGCCTCTACGACGGCGAGACGGAGGTCTCGGCGACGCTGCTCTACGCGCTGGAGCGGGTGCTGGGGCTGCTGCACCCGACGATGCCGTTCGTCAGCGAGGAGATCTGGAGCTACCACCCGGCGCAGCAGGGTCATCTCGCCGTCCACCGGTTTCCGGTCGCCGACGAGGCGCTGTTCGACGACGCGGCCGAGGAGGACGTCGAAGGCGGCATCCGCTTGACCCAGCGGCTGCGGGCCTGGCGCGACCTCGCCGGCGTCCCGGTGGGGGCGACCCTGCCGGCGGTGATCGACGGGGTCGAGCCGCCGGACTTCGTCGCCCGTCTCTCGCGCTTCGAGTTCGACGGGGTTGGGGCGGAGCCGGTCGCCTCGATCGGGCCGGTGCGGGTGCTCGATTCCGACCAGCTCGACGCCAAGGCCGTCGCCGAGCGGCTGGAGAAGCGCCGCGAGGAACTGCGCGCCGAGGTCGAGCGCGGCGAGCGCAAACTCGGCAACGAGGGCTTCGTCGTCAAGGCACCGGCCGAGGTGGTCGAGGAGGAGCGGGGGAAGCTGGAGCGCTACCGCAACGAACTCGCCGAGCTGAACTGATCGACCCGGACGCCTACCTGGATTCGCTGGAGCCGGTCGGCTGGCGGCTGGGCCTCGAGCGGATGCGCAAGCTGACCGCCGCGCTCGGCTTCCCCCAGCACCGCTTCGCCTCGATCCACGTCGTCGGCACCAACGGCAAGTCCTCGGTGACGCGGATGACGGCGGCGCTGCTGGAAGCGCACGGCCTCAGCGCCGGCGCCTCCGTCTCGCCGCACACCGACCACTGGTCCGAGCGCACGCTCGTCCACGGCAAGGAGATGGCGCCGGAGGCCTGGGCGCGGGCGGTCGAGCAGGTGGCGCGGGCGGCGGAGGGCGTGAACCGGACGCTCGAGGAGGGGGAGGCGGTGACCCAGTTCGAGGCGGCGACCGCGGCCAGCTTCGTCGCCCTGGCGAACGCGCGGGTGCAGGCGGCGGCGATCGAGGCGGGCCTCGGCGGCCGCCTCGACGCGACCAACACGATCCCCTCCAAGGTGACGGTGCTGACCTCGATCGGCCTCGACCACACCGAGTGGCTGGGGGAGACGGAAGCCGAGATCGCGGCGGAGAAGCTGGCGGTCCTGCGCGACCAGACGACGCTGGTGCTGGGCGAGGTGTCCGACGAGGTGCGGGCGCTGGCCGAGGAGACGGCGCGCGAACGCGGTGCGCGCCTGGTGCAGGCCCCGGCCGATCCGGGGCCGGAGATGCGCCTGATCGCGCCTGGGGAGTTCCAGCGCCGCAACTTCGCGATCGCCTGCGCCGCCGCCGAGGCTTTCCTCGGGCGCCTCGACCGCAAAATTGCCGCCCAGGTCGCTGCCAGCGTCACAGTGCCGGGACGCCTGGAGCTGATCGCGGAGCGGCCGCCGGCCTTCGTCGACGCCGCCCACAACCCGGCCGGGGCGGCGGCTCTGGCGGAGTCGCTGCCCGCCGTCGCAGGAGGCAAGCGCGTCGTCGCCTGCCTGGCGATCCTCGCCGACAAGGACGCGCAGGAGATGATCGCGGCCCTGGCGCCGGTGCTCGATCGCGCCGTCTGCACCGAGCTCCCAGCGGCCGCCCTGGAAGGGCACGGCCGCCCCGGCGCCCACTCCCGCCCCGCGGCCGAGCTTCTGGCTATCTGCGAGGCGGCGGGGCTTGCCGCCGAGGCGGAGCCGAGCTTCGAGGCGGCGCTGCGGCGTGCCGTCTCGCTCGCTTCCGAAGAGCCCGAAGGGGCCGTTTTGGTCGCCGGTTCCCACTATGCAATCGCCCCTGCCCGGGCGGGGCTCGGCGGCTGACTGTGCGAGGATTCCGCCATGGATCGCCAGCGCAGCGCCGGTTCCGAACTGCTCTCGATGATGGGCCTCGTCGCCGCCGTGGTGGCGATCGTGATCCTCTTCTTCTTCGGCGTCGGCTACCTGTTCGGAAGGCTGTTCCTCTGAGAACAGGGTTACGCTCAGCGACGGCGAAGTAGACTGCCGCTCCCCCAGCGGCGCCCCCAGACCTATGTCTCTAGCGATCTTCGGCATCACCAACGACGGCCTCAATCTGGTCGCGACCCTCTTTCTGCTGATGCTGGTCGTCCTCTGGCTGGCGCTGATCGTCTACACCTACCTCGACGCCCGCCGCCGCATCTCCGACCCGTTCCTGGTCGCCTGCGCCACGGTCGCCTCCTTCTTCCCCTACATCGGCACCGCCGTCTACGCGATCGTGCGGCCGCCGGAGTTCCTGGAGGACGCGCACGAGCGCGAGCTGGAGATCGAAGCCGCCGAGCTGCGGGTGCGCCAACTGCGCGACCAGAGCTGCCCGAATTGCGAGTACCCGATCGAGAAGAACTTCCTGCGCTGCCCCAACTGCCAGCGCCGCCTCAAGGACCCCTGCCCGACCTGCAGCAAGCCGGTCGACCCGCGCTGGGGCCTCTGCCCCTACTGCGAATCGAACTTGAGCGGAGGCGGAGGCGGCGGCGAGCAGCGGCCGCGCCGTAAACGTCGTGACCCCGAAGAGCGCCAGGCGCCGCCGAAAAAACGTCAGGCCGCGCCACGCCGCAAAAAAGCTGCGCCGGAGGCGAGTGAAGGGGCCCAACCAACCCAAGAGCAAAGGAGCCCCAGCCGTGAGCCGGACCCTGATCCTCGTCAAGCCTGACGCCTTCGAACGCGCCCTCACCGGTGAGGTGATCGCCCGCTTCGAGCGCAAGGGGCTGCGGATCGCCGCCCTGAAGTCGATGCAGGCCAGCGAGGAGATCGCCAACGAGCACTACGCCGAGCACACCGACAAGCCCTTCTTCGGCGAGCTCGTCTCCTTCATCACCGGTGGCACCCTGGTGGCGATGGTGCTGGAGGGGGCCGAAGCGGTGAAGGCGGCCCGGCAGCTGATCGGCGCCACCAACCCGGTCGAGGCCGCACCCGGCTCGATCCGCGGCGACTTCGCCCTCGAGGTGACCTTCAACATGGTCCACGGCTCCGACTCCGACGAGTCGGCCGAGCGCGAGATCGGGATCTGGTTCCCCGAGCTCTCCTGACGGGCCGTCCCTGAAGGTCGTCCTCGCATCCGGATCTCCCCAGCGGCGGGAGATCCTGCAGAAGCTGGGCGTCGAGTTCGAGGTCGTCGTGCCCGGGGTCGAGGAGCTGGCCCAGGGCGACCCCGAGCACCTCGTCGTCGAGAACGCGCGGCGCAAGGCCGAGGCCGTCGACGTCGACGGCCTGGTGATCGCCTGCGACACCGACGTCGTCCTCGACGGAGAGGTGCTGGGCAAGCCGGCCGACGCCGCGGAGGCCCGCGCCTACCTCGACCGCATGAGCGGCCGCGCCCACGAAGTGATGAGCGGGCTCGTGGTGATCGAGGACGGCGAAGAGCGGAGCGGCCTCGAGAAGACGACCGTCGTCTTCAGGGACCTCAGCGACGAGGAAAAGGATCGCTACGTCCGCTTCGGAGAGTGGCAGGGACGCTCCGGCGGTTACGCGATCCAGACCCTCGGCTCGACCCTGGTCGAGCGCCTCGAGGGGAGCGTCTCGAACGTCGTCGGCCTCCCGGTGGGGCTGCTGGCGGAGTTGGCGCCCGCCCTTTTCTGAAGAAACCCACACATTTCCGGGGAAATCTTTAGGCGCGATTTGGTGCCTTTGCGATCATGCGTGCTCTGGAAATCAAGGAGACCGACAGGTGAGCTTGTTCAGCCGGATCCGACTCGGCGGCCGCGACATGGCTGTCGACCTGGGCACCGCCAACACGCTCGTCTACGTCAGGGGGCGCGGGATCGTCCTTTCCGAGCCCTCGGTGGTGGCGATCGACTCGGTCAGCGGTCAGGTCCACGCCGTCGGCGTCGAAGCGAAGCGGATGCTGGGCCGCACGCCGGGCACGATCACCGCGATCCGCCCGCTCAAGGACGGCGTCATCGCCGACTTCGACGTCACCGAGCAGATGCTGCGCCACTTCATCGCCTCGGTCCACTCCAGCCGCTTCGCCCACCCGCGGGTGGTCGTCTGCGTTCCCTCCGGCGTCACCGGGGTCGAGAAGCGCGCGGTCGAGGAGGCCTGCCTCTCGGCCGGCGCGCGGCAGGCCTACCTGATCGAGGAGCCGATGGCCGCCGCGATCGGCGCCGGGCTGCCGGTGGCCGAGCCGACCGGCTCGATGATCGTCGACGTCGGCGGCGGCACCACCGAGGTGGCGGTGATCAGCCTCGGCGGCATCGTCGTCTCGCAGTCGATCAGGGTCGGCGGCGACGAGCTCGACGAAGCGATCGTCGCCCACTGCAAACAGAAATACAAACTCGCGATCGGCACCCAGACCGCCGAGGAGGTGAAGCTCGAGGCCGGCTCGGCCTCGCCGCTGACGGAAGAGGTGCGCACCGAGATCCGCGGCCGCGACCTCGTCTCGGGGCTGCCGAAAACGGTCGAACTCAGCTCCGAGGAGGTGCGCGGGGCGTTGGAGGAGCCGGTCAGCCACATCGTCGCCGCGGTCAAG
>Ga0207687_10002092_pt1 | contig 13638 bp, 11 predicted proteins | sample KBSM54metaG_FD_184399 | JGI IMG/M metagenome (GOLD analysis project Ga0207687, IMG submission 184399) | Miscanthus rhizosphere microbial communities from Kellogg Biological Station, Michigan, USA - KBS M5-4 metaG (SPAdes) (version 2) | ecosystem: Host-associated > Plants > Roots > Rhizosphere >...
CGGGTGCAAGGCGGAGAGACACCCCCCGACCGTGTGGAAGCTTCCGTCCCGCACGGCGGCTCGCGCCTCTTGCATCCAGTTGATCTCGTCCCAGGTGCCAGACACGGTGACGCACACCATACCCAGCGCGACGAGTGCGGCATTCACGCGAGACCGCTCCCGCCAACGTTGTCGCCGGGCCAGCAGGGCAAGCAGCACCATGGCGACACACAGCGCCCAGAATATCCCGAGAAACCATGGTGGCGTGATCCCCTCCGGTCGCGCGATCAGGTCGAAGACCGTGACGGCTTGCGAAGCGGTTGATGGCGTTGGCACGGATCGCATCTAGCAGAATGCTGCGCCTTGTCATCGCGCGGTGCCATGCAGGAAGTCGCCTGTGCGGAGAGTATGGGGAGGTTGGGGACAGTTGCACCAGTCACCGTGACGCGGTCATGAGGACGCGGCAAAGGGCGCGGCGCGGAACATCAGAGAGATGAGGGGTTATTGCACGTGTTACCGTGACACGTGAGTGTCACGGTAACACTCGTCAGTTATAACGCAACACTTGCACCGGGTCAGTGTTTGCCGCCTTGAAGGACGGGTAAAGTGTTGCGAGGAAGGTCATGAGCAGCGTGATCAAAATAATTGCGGCTATTTCAATTGGATCGGGCTTGGACGGCAATTCCATTAAGGATCGGATTGAAGGACTCAATCGATTCTGCCCAAACATGAAGGATAGGAAATCTACGATAGGCTGGCGATAGAATAGGAAGAGCGCCCCGAGCAGCGTTCCGGCAAAAATACCCAAGATACCGATCGTCGTGCCAACAGTCATAAAGATCCTGAGTATCGCGCCAGGTGTGGCCCCCATGGTTCTCAAGACCGCGATATCGCGAGATTTAGCTCGCACAAGCATGATCAACGATGATGCTATGTTGAAGGTTGCGACTAAGATTATGATGCACAGGACGGTGAACATCGCGACTCGCTCGACTGCAAGCGCCTGAAAGAGTTGTGTGTTCATTTGGCGCCAATCCAGAATCACCGCCCGTTGGCCCACCTTTGCTTTGAGCGGTGCAAGAATCTGCCCGACTCGCTCCGCATCCGAAGTCTGAATTTCGATAAAACTTACTTTGTCGCCCGCCCGCAAGAGTGTTTGTGCATCCTGCATTGGCATAACAACGTACGTCTTGTCGTAATCATACACCCCGGTTTCAAATATAGCGGCGACCGTATAGCTGATATAGCGAGGCATAGTATCGGATGTTACTACAACTCCCGCCAGGTCAACTACTGTGATTTCCGAACCCACCTGGGCTCCGAGCGATTCCGCGAGTCCGGTTCCAATCGCAATTCGGCTGGCGCCCGGTACGATGCCTTCAAGCGAGCCGGCAACGACCTTGCCCGCGATTGTCTTGTTGGCCCGGAGATCTGCTACCTGCATGCCATGCACAAGGACGCCTTCCACTCGACCGTTGTAGCTCGACATCAGCGGCTTCTCGACCATTGGGATTGCAGAAGTCACACCCGGGATTGCGCGGGCCTGTCGAACCCAATCGCGCCAATCATCCAAGCCGCCTCGCGTCCCTTTTACGACCGCATGGCCGTTAAGATCGACGATTTTTTCGAACAGCTCAGCGCGGAACCCGTTCATCACGCTCATAACGATGATCAGCGCGGCGACCCCTAACATCACCGCTCCCAAGCTGAAACCAGCCACAACGACGATAAATCTCTCGCCCTTACCCGGCAGCAGGTAGCGCAGCGCGATCATGCGTTCGTACGAAGACAGCAGCATAGTGGCCTTGAGGTTGGAGTGTACCGCACTCGCAGCTTATCGCAGGAGAGGCCAGCATTTTGGGGTTCCGGTGGGGGCCCGGTGACACCGAGATTTCCCTGTCACCGAGATTTCCGGCAGCTTCCCATTGCGGACGTTAGCGGGAATCGACGACCCTCTAGCGCCCCGCCGTCGTCAAATGCTCGGCCACGGCCCAGTAGGCCGGAAGCGAGGTCGGATCCAGGTTCACATTGCCGGCCAGCGGATGCGAAGCGAAGCGGGCGATCACCATTTCGGCCGCGGGATCGATATAGATCGCTTGCCCGTAGGTGCCGCGGGCCATGTAGGCGCTATGGGCGTCGTGGGCGTGCCACCACTGGTTGCCATAGCTCCAGCCGGGCAGGGTGGCGTAGCCGCTGAACCTGGCGGGGTCGCCGCCCCTTCGGATCCGCTCGACCACCGCTCGACCACCGGGTAACGGTGACAGGTGCAATATCTCCTAAACTACCAGCAGCGCGGGATAATAAGGGGTTATTGCACGTGTCACTATAATTCCCACCAAATTCCCACCATAATTCCACGAACGCGCCCTACCGGTTGAGTGCGCTGTCAGCGTAGTCCCGCAATCCTGATGTCACCCGATACCCGCATCATGATCCCCGCGCTGGAACGCCTCGCGCAGCATGAATTTCTGGATCTTGCCCGAGCCGGTCAGCGGCCAGCTCTCGACCCAGATCCAGTGAGCGGGGGTCTTTTGCGGCGACAGGCGGGCGCGGATAAAGGCCTTGAGCGCTTCCGGCGCAGGCTGTTCCGGCCCGCGCGCGCGCATGAAGCAGGCGACCAGTTCGCCCCATTTCTCGTCCGGGATGCCGACCACGGCTGCCTCGAGGATCGCCTCATGTTCGAGCATCGCGTTCTCGATTTCGGCCGGAAACAGATTCTCGCCGCCGCGGATGATCATATCCTTCACCCTGCCGGTGATCTTCAGATAGCCGCGCGCATCCATCGTGCCGAGATCGCCGGTGTGCAGCCAGCCGTCAGCGTCGATCGTGGCGGCGGTCGCCTCCGGATTGTCGTTATAGCCGGTCATCACATGATAGCCGCGACAGCAGATCTCGCCCTGCACGCCGATCGGGCAGATCGACCCGTCCTGCGCGTCGAGGATCGCGACGTCCATATGGGGCAGGGGCTGGCCGATCGTACCCGACAGATCGGCGCTGGAATCGTCGCTCCAGGACAGGGTGATGCCCGGCGACGTCTCGGTCTGCCCATAGATGATCTGGATCGGGGCGCCGAACACCCGCCGTGCCGTGGCGGCCAGTTCCGGCGCGACCATGGAGCCGCCCGACATCAGGCTGCGCGGCGAGGTGACATCGCATCCGCTCCGTTCCGCCGCGTCGATCAGGCCGACGATCATGGTCGGCACGCCGAGCAGCAGCGCCGGCCGCTCGCGCTCGATGAAGCGCACGAGCATGTCATAGTCCTGCGCCTGGGCGAGCAATATCGTCGCACCGTGCGACAGGCCGCCGAGGATCGACAGGGCGCAGCCGGCGGTGTGGAACAACGGCATGATGACCAGCACGGAATCGCCGGGCCCGGTGCCCCAGCGATGGTTGACGTCGAAGCCGTTCTGGACCAGCCCCTTGTGATGGAGCAGGGCGCCCTTGGGGAATCCGGTCGTGCCGGAGGTATATTGAATCTGTACGATGTCCTCAGGGATCGTCTCGCGCAAAGTGCCGTCCGCCTCGCCATCGAACAGCGCGGCGTGATCGGTCAGGGCGATGCGATAGCGGACTGAGGGCAGGTCGGTACAGGCCTGGTCGACGATCGGCGCGAGGGGATTGCCGCGGACCCAGGGCGCGAAATAGACGGCTTCGGCGCGCGACTGTTCGAGGATGTAGCGCAGCTCGCGCGCGTTGAACGCCGGGTTGACCGTGACGAGGGTCAGCGCGGCAAAGCCGGCGGCCAGCTCAAGCAGAATCCACTCGGGCATGTTGTTGGCGAAGATGGCGATGCGCGCGCCGCGCGCGTGCCGTGCGGCGAGAGCCCGGCCCAGCGTCTCGCAATCGCGGCACAGATCGGCATAGGTCCACTCGCGCCCGATCGCGCCATCGGCCAGCACCTCGCCCAGCGCGATCGTGTCGCCCCGCTCGCGCGCCTGCTCGCGGAGCATCGCGGCGATCGTGGTCGGGCGGTAGGGGGTGTCCCGTTGCGCCGGAAACAGGGATTGCGTCAGCTCGATCTGGTACATGCTTTCCCCCGTCCTTTGCGCGCGGATATTGCGGGAAGGGCTGGGTGGCGGCAAGCCTCGCGAAGACACCGGGCGCGAGCGGTGATCAGGTTTGGGAACAGTTGCACCCGCCACGGTAATCTACCGCAATCTCAACACGCAGACACGGGACTCCCAGCGTCCAATGCTCTATCAATCTGACTGATTTGGGGGTTGTTGCACGTGGCACCGCAATTCGTACCGTTACTCGACGTTCCCTTGGCAGCGGACGTCATGGCTGGCCGTCGGATAGAAGCGGAGTTGTGCTTCTTTTCTTGTACCGCCCGCGCGGATCGCTCTATGCTAAAACGAATTTTTGGCCCGTCATGGGATTGAAGGGCCGGGCATTTCTGGGAAGATTCCCAGGATTGGGGGGGGCTATGACTAAGCAGGCGAGGCAGTTTGCCTTTGTAACGACATTGGCCGGGCTAGGCATCACGCTGGTCGCCTGCAGCGGAGGAGGTGGCGTCAATTCCACGCCCTCGCCGACACCCACTCCGACCCCGACACCCACTCCGACACCAACTCCCACTCCGACACCAACTCCGACACCAACTCCGACACCAACTCCCACTCCAACGCCCACACCCACTCCCACCCCAACTCCTGCCGCTGCGTTCGATCCGGGATGGCCCGTCCTTACGCCTCAGATCACGCTGTCCCCCGCGTACGTACGTGGCAATCCGCCCGCCACTTATACGTATTCAAACTCCGAGACATTGAGTCATGCCCTGGCAAATGGGGCCATAAACAATGCAACCACGAGCTATCAAACCATATTCAGACAAGCTTGGCCTCAGGACGCAGCGGACAAGATATCATACTCTCCATCCACTGATACTTATACCTATTACGCAACTAATCAACAATACGGCGGATCCTTCGCAACAGGATATTCGTTTCCTGCGTCCAGTGCCGTACTCCCTCCGGCAGGGTCACTCTTCGAAAATGGCAATTTTTCGACATTCGCGACCAAGGATGCAAGCTCGAACGATGTAACCACCCTTATCATATTCAAGCCCGGATCGGCTAATACTCAAATTCAATTGAGCTATACGACTTTTGGACTAATATCGTTTCTGCCAGTGAATGGAGTAAACGAAAGAGAAACGAGATATTTTATATTTGGGAATGCTTATGGATTCTTTGGATCTGCGCCTGTCTCTGGAACGGCGACATATTCTGGAATATCGAGCGGGGTTTATCATGACTCAAGCGGAAATTATTTCACTTCTGGAACGTCTTCGCTGAGTGCTGATTTCAACAATGGAAATCAGTCCGCTAATGTTACGTTCCAAATGACCTTTACTGGAGTTAATCAGGTTCCAGGAGGCCCTTCTCTGCCGGCGACGAGTTTCTCGAGCAGCCGTGGTATTCACGGTATCGCAGGGGTATCCTTTAGCGGCGATCTGAGCGGCCCAACCTCTGGGAATTATTACGGTAACTTTTATGGGCCTGGCGCTACAGAATTTGGACTGGTCTATGTGTTGGGTGGAGGCAATCCTTCCACTTCACCCATAAATGGCATCGGCGTTGCCGTCGGCAAGAAGAACTGATCCGGTTTGATGTCCCTGTACGCGCCTGCCGCCGTGGAAATGAGCATGGCTGCACAAGTCTTCACGACCCCGGTATGCGCGTCCCCTCAGCAGGGTTGTCCGGCCGGAATCCAGCTTTCCGCGGCACAGGTGTTTGCCATCGCCGAGCAGCTTGCCAAGGATGGCAAAGCTGATGAGGCGATCCGCGTCCTCAAGGTGATCACGCAGGACAAGAACCCCGATTACCGTGCCGAAGCGCGTGTGCGTATCGCCCGCTTGCTCGTACAGAAGGGCGATCTCTACGACGCGGCGCAATGGTATCGTCGGCTGCTCGACGAAAAGCCCGATTCCGCCTCTGTGCGGATCGAGCTGGCGCAGGTCCTGGCACGTATCGGCGATGAACAGGCGGCGGCGGGTCAGTTGCGACGGGCGCAAGCCACACATGGGATGCCGGAGGCCGTCGCGCGCGCCTTGCGACGGTCGCTCGATTATTTTCATTCCCAAACCCCGTTGAGCCTCGATGTCTCCTTCGGTTTCGCGCCGGACACCAATATCAATGCCGCCACCAGCGCCGACACGGTCAGCATCTGGGGCCTGCCCTTTACATTGAACAAGGCCGGACGGTCGACCAGTGGCATCGGCGCCACCTATTCGGCCCAGGTCACCGTGCGGCAAAAGATGGCTTACGGCGCACGATGGATTACCCAATTGGGATCAAGCGGGACTCTGTATCGCCAAAATCAATATGATGATGTTTCCCTGTATGCGAGCACAGGGCCTGAAATCATCGATTCTATCGGGTCCATCCACCCCGCTGTGACGGTGGGTCATCGCTTCTATGGCGCGAGTTCGCTCTACAATTTTTACGGCGGCAGTGTCACCACGCTGTTGCGCCAGGGTCTGAAGGGTCAAATCACGCTCAGCGGTTCGATGCTCCAGTTTAACTACGCGCGCTCGCGCGACTACCAGTCGGGCATCACGAAAACTGTAGCTCTTGGCTATGATCGGGCGCTCAGTCCGGAAATAGTGGCGCACGCCGGCGTCAGTGCGAGCCGCGCCGATGCAGCAGATCCCGCTTACGCGTTGAAGGGTGCATCTGGCGAGGTGGTGGTATCAAGGGACTTCAAACCGTTTACGGTCTTCGGCCGCGCGAGCTTTAGCCGCGCGTGGGGAGACGCAGCCTACCCTCTCTTCGGGTTAGCGCGCGACGATACGACCTATGAAGGGGACGTGGGTATAATCTTCCGTCGGGTCAGTTTTCACGGCCTCTCGCCGCAAATCAAGGCGATCTATTTGCGTTCGGATAGTCCGATCGCATTGTTTCAATATCGCCGATTGCGCGGCGAGTTCTCCCTGACGGGCAGCTTTTGAACAGATGCATAACCGCCACCGTCTGCCGTTCGGCACCCCGCGGCGACGCAGTCCCGCCCAAGCGGAACGGCCGCTATCGGGCGGAAAAGTAGCCCGGCCAAACCAGATGATCGCTTTCGGACCCTCCACAGTTGATATCCCGCTTTCGATTGCTCGCCCGCACGTATCCGTTAAGCGGGTTGGCTTGCAATGCATCGAACATTTGAGCGCGTGCTCAGGCCAAGGATCCGCTGATTAAGAGTCAGCTGCTCTTCATCCCAAGCTCACAAAGCTATCCATCACCCGCTTGCGCCCGGCACTCTCGAAATCGATCTCGAGCTTGTTCCCCTCGATCTCGGCAATCTCGCCGTAACCGAACTTCTGGTGAAACACCCGCATCCCCACCGACAGATCGTCGCGTCCCTTGTTCCCGATACTCACCGCGCTCGCCCGCGCCTCAACCACCCGCGACGGTTCCCGCGTAAAGGTCCGGCTGGTGAAGCCGCCCCCCGGATTCACCCCCGCCGCGCGTTGCCAGCCCGGGCCCCGCCCGGTGCCGCGCGCCACATCCGCAAAGGGATCGGCGCGTTCGGACCAGTTGGCGCGCCAAAGGCTCTCGCCGCCGGACATGCTGCTCTCGCTCTCGATATGCGCATCCGGCAGCTCGTTCACGAAGCGGCTGGGGATCGAGCTGGTCCATTGGCCGTAGATGCGGCGATTGGCGGCGTGGAGGATGACTGCGCGGCGTCTCGCGCGGGTGATCGCGACATAAGCGAGGCGGCGTTCCTCCTCGAGGCTGGCATTGCCGCCCTCGTCGAGCGCGCGCTGCGAGGGGAACAGACCTTCCTCCCAGCCGACCAGGAAGACGGTGTCATATTCGAGCCCCTTGGCGGCGTGGATCGTCATGATCGTCACCTTGGCCTCGTCGGCCTGGGCCTCATTGTCCATCACCAGGCTGACATGCTCGAGAAAGGCGCCGAGATTCTCATATTCCTCCATCGCGCGGACGAGCTCGGTGAGGTTCTCGAGCCGGCCGGCTGCCTCGGCTGATTTCTCGGCCTGCCACATGCCCGTATAGCCGCTCTCGTCGAGGATCTGGCGGGCGAGCTCGGGATGGGGCAGCTCGGACGCCATGCTGCGCCAGCGCGCCATGTCGCCGACCAGATTGCCGAGGGCGCGGCGTGCCTGCCCGGTCAGCTCGTCGGTATCGAGGATGCGCGCGGCGGCGACGGTGAGCGGCACGCCCTCGGCGCGGGCGAGCTGGTGGACCTTCTGCACCGCCTTGTCGCCAAGGCCGCGCTTGGGGACGTTGACGATGCGCTCAAAGGCGAGATCGTCGGCGGGCTGGGCGACGACGCGTAAGTAGGCGAGCGCGTCGCGGATCTCGGCGCGCTCGTAGAAGCGAAAACCCCCGACGATGCGATAGGGCATGCCGATGCTGATGAAGCGGTCCTCGAACTCGCGGGTCTGGTGCTGGGCGCGGACGAGGATGGCGATGTCGTCGATGTTCGTGCCGGCACGCTGGCAGGCCTCGATCTCCTCGCCGACGCGGCGCGCTTCCTCGGGGCCGTCCCAGATGCCGAGGACCTTGACCTTCTCGCCGTCCTGCTCGTCAGTCCACAGCGTCTTGCCGAGGCGGCCGCTATTGTTGGCGATCACGCCCGAGGCCGCGGCGAGGATGTGCGGGGTGGAGCGGTAATTCTGTTCGAGGCGGATGACCTTGGCGCCGGGGAAGTCTTTCTCGAACTTCAGGATGTTTTCCACCTGGGCGCCGCGCCACGAATAGATCGACTGGTCGTCGTCGCCGACGCAGCACAGGTTCTTGCGCTCCTGGGCGAGCAGGCGGAGCCAGAGATACTGGACGCTGTTGGTGTCCTGATATTCGTCGACCATGATATATTTGAAGCGACGCTGATAGTCGGCGAGCACCTCGCGGTCGCGCTTCAAGATGGTCAGCATGTGGAGCAGCAGGTCGCCGAAATCGCAGGCGTTGAGGGCGATGAGGCGGGCCTGATAGGCGCGGTACATCTCCTGGCCGCGGCCATTGGCGTAGAGCTCGCTTTCGCCGGCATCGATATCCGCCGGGGTGAGGCCCTTGTTCTTCCACTGGTCGATCAGGCCGGCGAGCTGGCGGGCGGGCCAGCGTTTCTCGTCGAGATCGGCGGCGAGGATGAGCTGTTTCAGCAGGCGGAGCTGGTCGTCGGTGTCGAGGATGGTGAAGTTCGACTGCAGCCCGACCAGCTCGGCATGGCGGCGCAGCATCTTGGCGCCGATCGCGTGGAAGGTGCCGAGCCAGGGCATGCCCTCGACGACATCGCCGACGAGGCGGCCGACGCGGTGGCGCATTTCGCGGGCGGCCTTGTTGGTGAAGGTGACGCTGAGGATCTCGGAGGGCCAGGCTTTCTTTGTGTAGAGAAGGTGCGCGAGACGTGCGGTGAGCGCGGCCGTCTTGCCGGTACCGGCGCCGGCGAGGACCAGGACCGGGCCCTCGGTGGTGAGCACGGCTTCGCGCTGCGGGGCGTTGAGGCCTGCGAGATAGGGCGGGTCGGCAGGGGTTGGGGTGGGGAGACTCATCGGTGAACAGGTAGGGAACGGGGCGCGAGGGGGCAAGCGCCTACTCAGTTCCTCCCCGGAACGGGGAGGGGGACCGCCCCGCTTCTTCAGCGGGGTGGAGGAGGGGCTTGGAGCGTGGAACATCTGCCCCGCGCTCCAAGCCCCTCCACCATCCTTCGGATGGTCCCCCTCCCCGTTCCGGGGAGGAACTAGGGGCGTTGCTCGGGGGCTCAGTCTGCGGCACCATGACGTTATCGAAACAGACAAGGGGCCTCCCATGACACGTCGCGCTGCGTTGCTGCTCTCCTGTGTCTTGCTCGTCGCCGCGGCTCCCAAAACCGACATGGCTGCGAAAATCCTCCCACCTCCCGCAGCGCCGGGCGAGGCGGTGAAGCCGTTCGTGAAGGTCCCGGCCGGCAGGATCGCGCTTGCACATGTCCGCGTGATTGACGGCACCGGGGCGCCTGCTCTCAATGACCGGACCGTGCTGATCGACGGCGGCAGGATCGTCGCGGTGCAGGCGGGGAGCGATGCGGTGCCGGCGGGCTATGCCGTCAGCGACCTGACCGGCGACAGCGTGATGCCGGGGATCGTCGGCATGCACGACCATCAATATTATATCGCCCGGCCGAACCTCACTGCCAACGGGCATTCGGACGATCCGGTGATGGTGCCGCAAATGGCCTTCTCGTCGCCGCGGCTCTATCTCGCCTCGGGCGTGACGACCTTGCGCACCACCGGCAGCGTCGAGCCCTATACCGATCTCAACATGAAGGCGGCGATCGATGGGGGCGCTTTGCCCGGACCGCATATGGATGTGACCGGGCCTTATCTCGAGGGATCGGGTAGCCCGTTCCTGCAGATGCATCCGCTGAAGGACGCTGGCGACGCCGCCCGGACAGTGAATTTCTGGGCCGACCAGGGCGCCACCTCGTTCAAGGCCTATATGAATATCAGCCGGGCCGAGCTGAAGGCCGCGATCGACGCGGCGCATGCGCGCGGGCTGAAGATCACCGGGCATCTCTGCTCGGTGAGCTATCCTGAGGCGGCCGAGCTGGGGATCGACGATCTCGAACATGGCTTCTGGGTCAATACCCAGCTCGACCCGGGCAAGATGCCGGACGTCTGTCCGAAGAGCGACGGGGAGCCGACGCTTCAGGCGATGACGCCGGACAGCGCCGCGGCGAAGGCGCTGATCGCGTTGCTGGTCGCGCGTCATGTCGCGGTGACCTCGACGCTGCCGGTGTTCGAGGCATCGTCGCCGCATTACGGCACCTTGCCGCCGCGCCAGGTCGAGCTGATGAGCCCCGAGGCGCGGACCGATTATTTCTATGTTCGCGGGCTGGGGCTGGCTCGCCCGGCCGCGCGGGTGGCGCAGAGTGCGGCGATGTGGGGGAATGAGCTGGGCCTGGAGCGCGCCTTTGCCACGGCCGGCGGGCTGCTGCTCGCCGGGCCGGACCCGACCGGCGGCGGGCAGGTGCTGCCCGGCTTTGGCGACCAGCGCGCGATCGAGCTGCTGGTCGAGGCCGGGTTCTCGCCGGTCGAGGCGATCCGGATCGGCACGCTGAACGGCGCGACCTATCTCGGCCTGGCCGACCGGATCGGCTCGATCGCGGCGGGGAAGCATGCCGATCTGGTGGTGGTCAAGGGCGATCCTTCGCAGCGGATCGCGGATATCGAGAATGTCGAAATCGTCTTCAAGGACGGCGTCGGCTATGATCCGGCGCCGCTGCTCGCGTCAGTGAAGGGGCGGTACGGGCAATATTGAGCCGGCAGCGTTGTCAGTTTCGCGCCCTTCGATTATATCAAGAAGTGATACCTATCGATACCAGGAAGCGCCGATGGCTACCTCACTTAAGATCGATGACGAGCTGAAGGGACGCGTGCAACAGCTTGCGACCCTGCGTGATCGCTCGCCGCATTGGATCATGCGTGAGGCGATCAAGCAATATGTCGAGCATGAGGAAGCGCGGGAGAGTTTCAGGGCGGAAGCGATGGCATCGTGGACCGCCTACCGGGAAACCGGGCGACACCTCACTGGGGAGGAGATCACCGCGTGGTTGAGTGACTGGGGCTCCGAAGCCGAAACGGAACGCCCCGAGTGCCACGACTGATCATTACCGAAGGCGCGGCGGAGGGCATGGCCCGGTGCCGCCGGTTCCTCGCGGGCAAGAATCCAGAGGCAGCGAAGCGTGCGGGCCAGGCGATCGTCAACCGGTTGGCGGGGCTTAAGGCAAACCCCGCTATCGGTCGGCCGTTCGACATTGATGTCGGGCTGCGCGAGCTGGTGATCAGCTTTGGGGATTCAGGCTATGTTGCGCTGTACGCCCATGAACCCGGCGACGATGCCGTCTATGTACTGGCCTTCCGGCATCAGCGCGAGGCCGGCTATCAGGGCGCGGACTGATCGCGCCCGCCCACGCCGACCAGCCCGGGATAGTCGAGCGGGCGCGGGCCTGGAGCGTCCCACAGGAAGCGGCGGTCGGATTCGGCGATGGGCACGTCGTTCACCGAGGCTTCCCGCAGCCGCATCAGGCCGTTCTCGGCGAACTCCCATTGTTCGTTGCCATAGCAGCGATACCATAAGCCCGCCTTGCGGCATTCGAACTGGAAGCGGACGGCGATGCGGTTGCCCTCGAACGCCCAGAGATCCTTCACCAGGCGATATTCCTCCTCATCGGCCCATTTGGCGGTGAGCAGATCGATGATCGCGGCACGGCCCTTCACGAAGACGTCGCGGTGCCGCCAGTCGCTGTCTTCGGTATAGGCGAGCGCGACGCGGAATGGATCGCGGCTGTTCCACGCGTCTTCGGCGGCGCGGACCTTCACCAGCGCGGTTTCGCGGGTGAAGGGCGGGAAGGGCGGGCGGGGCGTTTCGGTGTCGGTCATGCTGGGTCTTTCCTGGCTGCGAGTTTTTCGCGGAGCGCGCGGTTCTGGGCTTCGAGTTCGTTGAGGCGCGCCTGGAGCGGCGCGACGGCGGCGGCAATCTCGCTTTCGGTGAAGCGCGGCGTGATGTGCTGCGGGCAATTCCAGTCGAACGCCTCGAGATGGAGCAGGAAGGCGCGCTCGGGTACCGCGCGATAGCCGGGCAGAATCAGCTTTTCGGCGAGATCGGGATCGTCGGCCAGTTCACGCACCTCGACATGCGCATAGAGCTTCAGCCGGCGGCGGTGCGGATAATCCATCATGATCAGCGCGACACGGTCATTCGCATTGGTGTTGCCGAGGCTGATATATTGGCGGTTGCCGCGGAAATCCGGGAAGGCGAGTGTCTTGTCGTCGATCAGCTTGACGAAACCCGCCGGGCCGCCGCGATGCTGGACATAGGGCCAGCCGGTCTCCGAGACGCTCGCCATGTAGAAGCTGTCGCGGGCGGCGATAAAGGCTTCCTCCGAGGGGCCGAAACGATCGAAGCTGCGATGGGCGCCCGCCTTGTCGTAGAGACCACCACTGCCGTTCGCCACCTGCGCGGCGTGGACGCTCGGGGTGGTCGCGATGTCGAGGAAGCCATAGGCCATGGTGGAGCTCCGCGAATAGGGGCCGGCGGAGCAGGGGTAACCCGCCAGCTGTTCGCAAATATGGCAGCGCTCGCCTATTGTGATAATCTACTCCGTTGACAGTTCACTCATGCGGAAATCGGGATAATCATGGATCGGCTCGACATGCTCAGGACCTTTGTCGCCGTGGCCGACCGGGCGAGCTTTGCCGAGGCGGCGCGGCGGCTGCGGGTTTCGCCCACCGCCGCGAGCCGGGCGGTGGCGGCGCTCGAGGCTTCGCTCGGCACCGCCTTGTTGCGGCGCACGACGCGGTCGGTGCGGCTGACCGAGGATGGCGCAGCCTATCTGGAGCGATGCCGCGCGGCTCTGGCCGAACTCGACGATGCGGCACTTGCGTTGCGCGGGGCGGGCGCTGCGCCGGGCGGGACGATGGTGATCACCGCGCCGATCGTTTTCGGGCGGTTGCACATCCTGCCGGTGGTGACGCGGCTGTTGCACGATCATCCGGCGCTCGCCATCCGGCTGACGCTCAGCGACCGGGTCGTGCGTCTGGTCGATGAGGGGATCGATGTGGCGGTGCGCATCGGTGATCTGTCGGACAGCGCGCTCCACGCCCTGAAGCTGGCCGAGGTGCGCCGCATCCTGGTGGCCAGCCCGGCCTATCTGGCGACGCGGGGC
>Ga0207687_10002097_pt1 | contig 13623 bp, 8 predicted proteins | sample KBSM54metaG_FD_184399 | JGI IMG/M metagenome (GOLD analysis project Ga0207687, IMG submission 184399) | Miscanthus rhizosphere microbial communities from Kellogg Biological Station, Michigan, USA - KBS M5-4 metaG (SPAdes) (version 2) | ecosystem: Host-associated > Plants > Roots > Rhizosphere >...
CTCCTGCAAGTCCATGGCGAAGATGCGCCCGCCCGGGCCCACCTTTTGGCTCGCATACAAGGACCAAGAGCCCGGCGCCGCGCCCAAATCGAGGATCTTTTGTCCGCCGCGGAGCAGCCTCACCCGGCGATCGATTTCTTCGAGCTTGAACACGCTGCGCGCGGGATAACCCTGGGCCTTGGCGGCCTTGGTGCGCGCATCCGGCTTCTCGTAGGGGTTTCCTTTGCGGCCGCTCATCGCACCGTGATTAGCATGCTCTTGGCAGGAAGCGGACCACTCGGCCCCGGTGGGCAGTCGAGCGGCGAGGGCAAATCTTTCAACTGAATGATTTCGCGGCCCGCCGCGCGCGCTGCGTCGTGCGCGATTTTGCGGAATGCGGAATGCGATGTTTTCCGGTGGTTGGTCACCGCCAAGAGCCGCCCTCCGGGGCCGAGCACGCCGAGCGCGAGCCCGAGTGCCTGCTCGTAGCCGTCAGCGACGCGAAACGTTTTCTTCTTGCCGGAGGTCGAGAAGCTCGGCGGATCCAAGACCACGACACCGAATTTCTCGCCGCGCTTCTGAGCTCGCGCGAGCCACTCGAGCGCGTCGGTCTGCACGAACGCGTGCAGTGCCGGATCGAGCCCGTTCAAGCTGAAGTTTTCCTTACCTCGAGCGAGCGCATGCCCCGAAAGATCGACGCTCGTCACTTTTTCCGCACCGGCGAGCGCGGCGTACACGCTGAACGAACACGTGTACGAAAACAAATTGAGCACACGCTGCCCGCCGCAAAACGCCGCGATGCGCGCGCGGTTGTCACGCTGATCCAAAAATAGGCCGGACGAGAGCCCGTCGTCGAGCGTCACGCCGAAACGCGCTTGACCCTCGTGCACGATGAGCTGCTCGGGCACGGCCTCACCGGCATCCGGCTCGTGCGGCGCGAGCTCGAGCGCAACCTCGCGCCGCAAATCGGCGCGCGCACGGATCTTCACGTACACCCCACGCGCACCGCCATCGACCAAGAGCTGCGCCAATTCCGCGCGGCGCTGGATGCCGAGCTCACTCGAAAGCGACAACACGGCGTACTCACCGTAGCGATCGACGGACACGCCCGGCAGCCCGTCGGCGATGTCGTTCACGACGCGAAAGGTGTCATTTTCCTCGCACAATGGCGCGCGCAGGCAGGCCGCGTCGGCGAGCGCTTCGCCAAGGCGCTCCCCAGAGCCGAGCTCCACGTCACGCCCAGCGAGCGCCTCCGCAAATCGCTCCGGCACTTTGGCGGAGCAACGCACGGCTGGAGTTTTGAATGCGATATCGCGCGCGTGCAAAAACAGCCGTTCTGCCGGCGCGCCGCCGTACCAAGCGTCACCCACGATCGGCGCCCCCGCGTGCGAGAGCTGCACGCGCAGCTGGTGAGTCCGCCCCGTCTCGGGCCGTAGCTCGAGCAATGCGCGCTCGCCGCTGCGCGATAAAACGCGGTAGCGCGTGAACGCGCGTTGCCCGCCTCGCTCGACCACGCGGGTGCGGCCTTTGGCCGTCTCCAGGCGATTTTCGAGCGCGCCGGCATCCTGCAAACGAGATTTGCCGCGCGCCAGCGTGACCACCGCCACGTACACCCGATCGACCGCGTGAGCTTCCATCTGCTCGGCGATGGCGGCGTTCACACCGCGATCGCGCGTGAACACGAGCACGCCCGAAGTGCCGCTATCGAGGCGTTGATGAACGCCGAGATAGTCGTCCTCACCTCGTTCGCGGAGCCAGCGCTGCAAACGCGAGACCAAATCACCGGCGAGCGTTTCGTCACCGCCGTGCACGGGCACGCCGCTCGGTTTGTCGACGATGAGCAGGCCCTCCGCCGCGAGCAAGATGCGCGCGTCACGAAAAGGCGGGAAAAGCCGAGCAAAAGCCACCGCTCAACCGCCACTCTCGGGTGGGGCGCCACAACGCAGAACGGCTGCGACGACTTTCATCATCGCAGCCGCTACCTCGGGAGCCACGTGCGCGCGCTCGATGACGAGCGGCGCTCGGGCCTCACTTCGCTGCGGGCTTGCCGGCGTTCTTGCGCTTGATGGCGCCACGCACGAACACGAGACCATTGCGAGAACCGGGGATACCGCCGCCGATCAGGATCAGGTTCTGATCCGCGATCACTTTGACGATCTTCTGGTTCAGCACGCTGACATTCTTATTACCGTGCTGGCCCGGCATGCCCATACCGAGGCGCGTACGACCCGGCGTCATGTTGGTACCGATCGAGCCGCCGTGACGACGGTACTCATGGGTACCGTGCGTGCGGGTCATGCCCTTGAAGTTGTGGCGGCGCATGACGCCGGTGAAGCCGCGACCACGCGAGCAACCCTGCACGTCGACGAACTGGCCTTCTTCGAAGAGTTGATCGACCTTCAGTTCTTGGCCAATCTCGACGGAAGCCGCGAACTCGGCACTGCAGCGCAGCTCACGCAGCGTGCGGCGCGGCGCGATGTTCGCCTTCTTGAACGCGCCGGCGAGCGGCTTGTTCGTGTGCTTTTCCTTGCGCTCACCGGCGCCGACGACGATCGCCACGTAGCCGTCTACGTCAACGCTGCGCTTACCGACGACAACGGCGTTCGACTCGACGACAGTGCACGGAATGACGGTGCCGTCTTCCGTGAAGAGCTGGGTCATGCCGAGCTTCCGACCGATCACGCCCGGGTTCTGGTTCATTGCGAAGGACCTTCGTTCTGGTTCAGGCGAGCGCCAAGCGCCCGCGATGCAAGTTGTGGCCGGGTGAATTAGCCCTCAAAGGGCGTCTCGTCAAGCGGAGAGCGCAGCACAATACCCGATTCGCTTGACGGGAGGTTCGGCGAGTGCATAATCCCGCGCCCCTACCCCTACTTTCCGGAACGGTACAGGACTAAGCCCATGGCGACGCTCTCCACTATCCAAGCCTTCGAATCTGCCGGTCTTCGCAAAGATCTCCCGGAGTTTCGCGTCGGTGACACGGTTGCCGTCAACTACAAGATCGTCGAGGGCGATAAGCTCCGCGTGCAGATGTTCCGCGGGGTCGTGATCAAGCGCCACCGTGCCGGCCTGCAGTCGACGTTCACGGTGCGCAAGGTCAGCTTCAATATCGGCGTCGAGCGCATTTTCTTGCTCAATTCGCCGCGTATCGAGAGCATCGACGTCGTGTCCAAAGGCGTCGTTCGCCGCGGTCGCCTCTACTACTTGCGTGACCTCACGGGCAAAGCCGCCCGCATCCAAGACGAAAAAGACCGCTGATCTCCGGGCGCTGGCGGGCCTCGCCGGCGCCTCCGCAGTCCCGACCCGCGGGCTCGTTTCGGCATGTTTTGCCGTCCCGCGGGTGTATCGGGCTGCGCGTCTCGTGGCACTATGGCCGGGCCCTGCTCGGTCGCTCCCGAAATCGCCTTTCGCTGCGTAAACGCTCGATAAACCGAGTATGCTCGGTTTTGGTTGGCCGCGCGTGAGCGGGGCGCAGCCCGAGCTCGGGAGTTTTTTCACATGAACGTGTGCACGCGGTGCGGCGCCTCGAACCAGCCCACCAGCAAATTTTGTCTTTCGTGCGGCAACCCGTTGGCTCCGGTCGCGCCCGCGGCATATGGCGCGCCTCCCCAAGCCGCGCCTCAAGCTCCGCCTCCTCAGGCTGCACCACCGCAGCCCGCGCCGGCCTGGGGCGCTCCGCCAGCGGCACCGCCTGCCTACGGCGCGCCGCAGCCCTCGCCCGCCAATCCCTACGGTGCACCACAGCAGTGGCAACCGCCCGGTGGCGCGCCGGCACCCTACGCAGCTCCGCCAGCTGGCGCACCTCCGCAATGGAATCCGCCGCCTGAAGCCGGCGGCTTCGCGCCCGCGCCTGCTGCGGCGTTTGCCCCCGCCGATGATCGCGCGCGCTTCGGCGCTCCCGAAGGCATGAATCCCTTCGGCGCCACGGTCGCTCCCGATTTCTCGGGAGCCGGCGCTGGCGCCTATGGCCCGCCTCCACAGGGGTACGGCGCGCCGCCTCCGCAATACGGGCAACCGCCAGCGCAAGCACCGCAGCCGTATGGGCAACCTCCACAACCGTATGGGCAGCCCGCGCCGCAGGCACCGCAAGCTTACGCGCAACCGGCGCCGGGTTTCGGCCCACCGCCGGCAGGCTACGGCCAAGCGCCGCCGGCCGCACCGCCCGCTGCTGCTTGGGGCGCACCGCCAGCGCCCACACCGGCGCCCGCGGGCACCGCGCAGCCAGCGCACCATTCCCACGATCCTTCGGTGTTTGCAGCCACCTCACCGCCCCCCACGACCGACGAATTCGAAGAGCAGCTGCGCCGCGCGAGCCAAGCGCCGCCCGTGGTGCAAGCCCCGAGCGCACCGCCTGCTGCAGCGAAGGCCGTGAGTCCCGGCACGGGCCGCGACCCCGAGCAGGTGGAACCCTCCGCGCTGCGCTCGCTCGCCGGCTTTCTCGTCAGCTATGATCAAAGTGAGCTTGGCATGTTTTGGCCGCTGTATCAGGGGCAGAACACGCTCGGCCGCAAGGGCGCGGGCGCGGGTTTGGATATCGAGATCGATCACCCGACCACCTCCTCGCGGCACTCGGTCATCTACGCTTCGTCGCGCCCGGGCCGCCTCAAAGTCGAAGACGCCGGCAGCACCAATGGCACCTTCGTGAACGACGCCGCGCTCGAGCGCGGCAAGAAGTACGAACTCAAAGACAACGACACCCTGCGCTTCGGTGGCTTCAACGTCACCGTGAAGATCATTTAATCAGTCCCCGTTCTTCCGCACCCATTCGCAACACACAGGGCAGTGATGCAGTCTTCACTCAAATACCGGTCCGTGAATCGCCCCTTCGGGCATCTCGCTGCGAGTCGCGCGCTAGCCGCGCTGGCCGTCGTCGTCAGCACTTGGCTGTTCAGCGCGAGCGCATTCGCCTCGCCAGAAGCCAAGATCTTGCGCGTCGATCCGCGTGCGGCCCAGGAGAACGGCAATCCGATCCTGACCACCGTCGTGGAGGTGTCGCAGAGCAACCGCGTGAGTGACGCCACCGCGGCCTGCTCTTCGCTCACCGGCAACGGGCAGTTCGACTGCATGAGCCAGGCTTTGGAAAAGCCGTTCGCGCTGTACACGCCGTTTCCGTTTCCGTCGGCCAACGCGATTTTCACCGTCACCGTCGACGGCACGGACATCCCCGCGAAGTTCGTGAGCGACGCTGCCTGGGGCGATAGCTTGCAGCAGCCCGGCGTGGGCACGGCGTGGCTGATCTTGGTCGATGCCGATCGCCGCATGGGTCGCAGCTACGACGACGCGCGCCAGCTCGCGCAACAGATCGTCACCAGCATGGGCCCGAGCGACATCGTCAACGTGATGTTCTTCAACGACCGCCAAGTCGTGAAGGACTCGAAGTGGGTGTCCACGGCGCAAAAGGCTCGCGCGCAAAGCTTGATCAACAGCGCCACGGAGACGTTCCCCTCTTCGGGTCGTAACCGCTCGCTACTCACCATCATCAAAACGGCAGCGACCGATGGCTTCAGCGCCCTCGGCAACGTAGGCGATGACACTCCGGTTCCGCTTCACCAAGCGATGGTCGTGCTCTCGAGCGGCTTCGGCGGCACCGATCCGTCGACCACTGGTCCCGGCGCGCTGCAACTCCAGCAATACCTCACGCAGGGTCGCTTCCCGGAAGACAACACCGCGCTGCCCAAAGCGCCGGTACCGGTGATCAGCGTTTGGTACCCGCCGGGCGTGGTCGACGAGTTCCGCCAGAATTCACTCGAATTCATGCAGAACATGGCCAACACCGACATCGGTGGTTTTTTCACGATCATGCGTGAAGGCCAGGCGAACCGCTCCAACGCGATCGTCAGCACGATTCGTCAGCGCTTCTCCAAGATGCACATCGTCAAGTGGCGTACGTCGTGCGTGGCGCCATCGGTCAATCAAAGCTTCAAGCTGGTCTTCAACAACGTGAAGCCGCCCATCTTGGGTGACAACACCTTCAAGGACGTGCCCGTCGGTATCGATCCTTCGACCTGGCCGCTCGACGTGAACATTCAGTACACGCAGGACACGGCCAAGGCGGCCGGCGGCGTGTACCCGGGTGGCAGCTTCAAAGTGTACGGCGATTTTTGCTGGGGCGGCGAAACCAGCCGTGCCGAAGTGTACTTTTTGCCCTCGGGTCAACCGCTCCCGAGCGCGCTCGCGGGTACCGATATCGACCAAGCCAAGCGCGCCCAGCAACAGCTGATCGCGATGGGCATGAAGGGCACCTCGCTCGAAGCCAGCGACACCTTCGCGCGCTTCCAGGCGCCCGATGTCGACAAGATTCTGGCCGGCTCCGGTGATCAGGCGGTCGTCCGTTTGGTGATTTACGACAACAAGGCGCACCGCACGAGCGGCGTGACTTCGGCCAGCATCATTCAGCTGAAGGGCACCACGCAGCCCCTGCCCCTGCTGCTCATCTTGAGCGGCTTGTTCGGGCTCGTCGTGGTCGCGCTGCTGATCATCGTGATCGTGCGCAGCGGCGGCAAGAAGCGCGGCGGCGGTGGCGGCGGCGGTGGTTCACCGGCACCGGTCGTCGGCTATGGCGCGCCTCCCGGCCAAGGCTACGGCGCGCCCCCCGGCTACGGCCCGCCCGGTCAACACTCACCGGGGCTCAGCCCGGAATTGATGTACGGCTCGAATGGCCCGGGTCAGGGCTATGGCGGCCAAGTCCCCGCGCCGCAAGCGCCGCCACCGAACCCCTACGGCGGGCAAGGCGCGAGCGCCCTGCTGCAGTGTTCGGCTGGTGTGTTCACGGTCTTGCAGGGCCAGGAAATGCGCGCCGGGCGGGACGCCGCACAGTGCGGAATCGCGCTCGCCGAACCGCGCATCTCGGCGGTGCACGCCACGTTCAAGCTCGAGAGCGGCCAGCTCATCGTGCGCGACGAACACAGCAACAACGGCACGCTCGTGAACAACAACCGCCTCTCGCCGGGCGTCTGGGCCCCGGTGCCCAACGGCTCCATCGTGCGCCTCGGGCCGGTGGAGTTCACGGCCCGAGTTCAATAACCCTCTAGGGTGAGAGGGGGCTCGCCGAGTCCCCCTCTCCGGACGTCTTCAGTCTTCGCGGAGACCTGCCAGGTCACCCCTATCTAGCTCCTGCTCCCGCTCGCAAACTGACCTCACGGAACACCCAATGATTCCCGGCTTCGGCAAATCCTCAATCTTACTCGGCTCGGCCCCACACTGCGACATCCGGCTCGTGGCGCCCGGTGTGGCTCCGGAGCACGCTCGCATCGAGCACCGCGGCGGGGGCACGTTGTTGTTCGTCGACGCCGGCGCCGGACCGTCCTTCGCGAACGGCAATCCGCTGGGGCCGGGTTCCAGCGCGCCGTTCGATTTTCGAACCGAGTTCGTGATTGGCCAAGCGCCGGTGCCGAAGGCGCACCCCGCGCTCACGTTGATGCTACTCGAGCGCGGCAAAGCGCCGTTCACGCCCGGCTCGCTCAGCTTCGGGCGCGATGTCACGAAGGTGAACGTCGCGATTCATCACCCGAACGTCTCCAGCCTTCACGCGACCTTTCAGCTCAATCCGCTCACCGTCACCGATCACAACTCGACGAGCGGCACCTGGGTCAACAACGAACGGCTGCCCCCGAACCAAACGCGCCCGCTCGATCCGCGTGGCTACGTCGCGCTCGGGCCAATCGCCGTGCCGGTCGATCTGGTGCTGCACCTGGCCGGCATCTTCGCGTCGAACCAGCCGAACCCCGGTACCGGCTCCGTGCAACCGCCCACCGCCGTCGCCGCGCAATTTCCCGCAGAACACGCGCCCGAACCCGGTGGCGATCGCTCATCGAACCCCACACCGCGCCCCAAGCACAAGACGGTCGTCGGTCAGATCGCGATGGCGCAGTCGGGCCAAGGCACGAAGAGTATCGGCCGCACTCCAGACAACGACATTCACATTCCGCACCCGCAGGTGTCGAGCCGGCACGCCGTGCTCCACGTGGTGGGCGGGCAGCTCTTCATCGAAGACAAGGGCAGCGCGAACGGCACGTACGTGCGCGGGCAACGCATCCCCGCGAACCAACGCGTTCCGATCCAAAACGGCGAAAAGGTACTGATCGGCCCGATGCCGTTGCTCTTGCAAGCGCAAGGGCAGGACATCGCCGTCATCGTCGAGGACGCCGCGCATTGGGAAGGCCGCCCGCTTTACGAGATCGAAGCTTGGGATCTCGTGATGCAAGTCCCGGATCGCGACAACCCAGGTGAGCTGAAAACGCTCCTCGATCACGTCAGCTTCAAGGCCCTCCCCGGCGATTTGATCGCGCTCATGGGTCCGAGCGGCGCCGGCAAGACGACCCTGCTCCTGACGCTGAACGGCTACTTGCCGCCATCCGCAGGCCAGGTCCGCATCAACGGCGAAGATCTGTACGCGATCTACGATGCCCTCCGCGGCTCGATTGGCTACGTCCCTCAGGACGACATCGTGCACCCCGAGCTCACCGTTTGGGAAGCCGTGCGCTACAGCGCAAAATTCCGTTTGCCTCCGGACTATTCGGAGGAAGAAATCGAGCGCCGCGTGCAGACCACGCTCGCGCAGCTCGGGCTGGAAAACGTCGCTCATTTGCAGATCGGCAAGCCCGAGAAGAAGATCCTCTCCGGCGGGCAGCGCAAGCGCGTCAACATCGCCATGGAGCTCGTCACCGATCCGGTGATCATGTTCCTCGACGAGCCGACCAGCGGTCTCGCTGCGGACGACACTGCCGCGCTGGTGCAGCTCTTGGCTGAGCTCGCCAAGCAAACCGGCAAAACGATCATCACGACCATTCATCAGCCCGCGAAGGACGAATTCGAGAAATTCAATCTGGCGCTGGTATTGGGCCCCGGCGGTCTGCTGACCTTTTACGGCTCACCGAAGGATGGTTACCGCTTCTTCGGTTCTTGGCTCGAGCGGCAGAAGAAACCGAACACGGTCGACAACCCGCGCGACATGTTCGACATGTTGAATCAGCGCGAGCGCCCGATTTTCGAGGCCATGCGCGCGCAAAACCCGGGAGCGTCTCGCTATGCAGCGCGCGCCCAAGGGGCTCGCGAATGGAACGCGGAGTACCTGAATCCGCAAAACCCCATCTTTCAAAAGATGTTCTCGGGGCGGCGCGCCGTCGGTACACCGACCGATCAGCGCGGCGTGCCGGGCGGGCGTGGCGACACTTCCGGGCAATTTGGCTTGCTGTTCCGCCGCTATTTGAAGGTCAAAATGCGTGATGTCGGCGGCACCGCCATCATGTTGCTACAAGCGCCGATCATCGGGCTCTTGCTGGCGCTGGTCTTCGGCGGCCAGAAAGATGCCATCCCTTACTGGTGCCTAGGTGCCTTGCAAGAGCTGTCGAAGAAATCCGGCGGCGTGGGGGATGGCCTCACGCAAATGCTGAACAGCATGCAAACCACTCCGGATCACGCGGGCTCGATCTTTTTCGTGGTGGTCTCCGCGGTGTGGTTCGGGACCAGCAACGCCGCGCGTGAGATCGTGAGCGAACGAGCCATCTACATGCGCGAGCGCATGGTGAACTTGGGCCTGTTCAATTACGTGTTCTCGAAGTTCGTGCTTTTGAGCCTGTTTTGCGTGATCCAGTGCACGATCCTGCTCGCGATCGTGTTCTTCTCGCTCGGTTACAGCGGCGGCATCGTCGCCTTCGGCATCTCACTCGCGACCTTGGTCATCACTTCGATGAACTCGGTGGCCATCGGCTTGCTCTTGAGCACGCTCGTCGGCAGTAGCGAAGCGGCCATGGCGCTCACGCCCATCGCGCTCATCCCGCAAGTGGTGCTGGGCGGCTTGATGGTACCGATGACCACGAATCCGCTCCTCGAGTGGCCGATGTACGCGATGCCCGCGCGCTGGGGTTTCGAGGGCTTGGTCGCCCAAGAGCGGCTCGCGATCCTGAACAGCCCCGCCTGGGTCATCGACATCAACAAGCCGGACCTCACGAGCGTCGAAAACTTCGTCACTGCCGGCAAGTTTCGCTGCGCAGAAGCCCAAATCGCCAGCACCGACTTCAACGGCGCCTGGGGCTTCCACAACTACTACCTGGCTTGGCTGCCGCCTGCGGTCCTCGGCGGCATGATGCTGGTCACTTTGTTCGTGATTTTGATCGTGCTCAAACGGCGCGATTCGATCTGAGCACCAGCGCGCTCCCTGGTCTGCTAAAATCAGGGAGTGGCGCACCGAGCCGGTCTCCAGCCAAAAACTCGCCCGATAGCGGCGGTTTTCGGCGTGGCCGGCACGCTCTCTCTGGTTTTCGCGGGTCGAGTGAAAGCCGAGCCCACGCCGGGAACCGCCCCGGCAACTCCGGTCATCACCGCCGATGCGGGCAGCCCGGACGTTGCCGACGCGAGTCCACCCGAGGCGCCGCGCTTTCAATTTCCACAGCCCAACTACACCTTCGTGGACGCCGGTTGGGATCGGCCAATTCGAGTATTGCCAGCCGCCGTGCCCAATCGGCATGCCATCGTCTACCTGCATGGCTATTGCGGAGACGTGAACGCCGTTGGTGCGTTTCAAAACGCCGCCCAGAATCACGGCACGGTGATCGCGCTCTTGGGCGACCAACCCTGCAAGGACAAGCCCGGCCGCTTCAAGTGGAGCCGTGACATCCGCGGGCTCGAGCAGCGCATCGAACGCGCGCTCAAGCTCGTCAACCGGGATTTGCATCTCGATTTGGAGACCACGAACATCACCCTTTTGGGTTATTCACAAGGGGCGCTCCGGGCCGAGTCGTTGGCGCGCTTCTACGGCAAACACTACCCGCGCGTGATCTTGGGTGGCCCTCCGCAGCGTGCCAAGCCGAGCCATTTTCCGAATGCGCGGCGCATCGCAGTATTCGGCGGCGAAAAGGAGGACACCCACGACATGTCCGGCGCTGCGGAAGACCTCCTCGCGGCCGGCCGCGAGGCGCGCTTCTTCCTGTTGCCCGGTGTCGATCACGGTGATTTCGGCGCCGATGGCGAACGCATGTTGGGGGAAGTATTGGACTTCGTCACGGCCGAGCCTGCGCCGCTCCCAGCAGCGCTCACGGCCACCACGCAGTAAACGCCGGGTTCCCCGATCTCGGCCTGCGCCGGCCGTTTTACCGGCCAAGCGCGCGCCCGTTTTCACTTTCCAAGCCGCGGGAGCCGTGTTGGTCTGCGCTGTGTCGGGGCGATCTTGCCCCGTTTCGGAGGATTTTCGCATGCGGTTCATCGATCTCGCTCGCCCGTCGGCCGTTCTCTTCGTCGCTTTCGTGCTCACGGGTTGTCCCAAGAAAGATCCGGAGACCACTCCCGAACCCGCGTCTGCCGCGCCGGCCGCTGCTAGCGCCGCCGCGCCCGTCGGCGCGACGGACAAAGCCGGCGCCGAAGCCCCCAAGAAGAAGGACGACGACAAGGGCGGTTGGTGAGCGAAGGTTCCGCCATACCGAAGTACTCTCTACCGCTATGGCCGGCCGAGTGCCTTCCCCCGGGCGCTCGGCCACGATTCGCGGACGAGTTCGTTCGCCCTGACGCCCTGACATGTCCCGCAAGCGTTACCTGATCATCGGTGACGGCGCCGCTGGCCTCACCGCTGCGGCAGTGCTTCGTCAAGCCGACGCCGAAGCCGTGATCGGCATCTTCAGCGACGAGCCCGTCCCTGGTTATTACCGCGCCGCGCTGACCAACTATTTGCTCGGGGAGCTGCGCGAAGATCAGTTGTTCGCGGTGCCGCCGGATTTCTACGAACGCCGCGGGATCCACCGCATTTATACGCGCGTGGTGGGCGTCGACAGCGCACGTTCCTTGGTTTGGTGCAGTACGAGCCCCGAGCCCACCGGCTACGATCACTTGCTCATCGCATCCGGCGCACGCGCACGCGCACCGACGTTCGAGGGCGCCTATTTGCCGGGTGTGCTCACGCTGCGCAGCATCGCCGACGCGCGTCAGGTCTACGACGCCGTGCGCTTGCACGGCGTGAAAACGGCCGTCGTGCTCGGCGGCGGCGCGCTGGGGCTGGAGTGGGCGCATGCCCTGCTCGAGCACGGCGTGAAAGTGACCCTGATCGAGCGTGCACCGCGTTTCATGCCGGGCGCCCTCGATGAAGTGGCCTCCGATCTGCTGGCGACGCGCTTGCGCAAAGCCGGCATCGACGTGATTCTGGGCGACGAAGTGCGGGCCGTGCACCCTGGGCCGCGCGGTGGTGTGGCCGGGATCAGCTTGGCTTCGGGGCGCAGCTTGCCGTGTGAAATCGTGGCCGCCGCGCTGGGCGTCGTGCCCAATACCGAATACCTGCGTAGCACCGATCTCAAGTTCGTCGAAAACGGTGCGGTCGCGGTAGACCGCAGGCTAGCCGCATCGACGCGCGGCATTTGGGCTGCCGGTGACGTCGCTTCGGTCGAGGGTGAGTGGCTTGCCCTCTGGGAGCCAGCGCGCCGCCAAGCGCACGTCGCGGCGGTCAACATGAGCGGCGGCTCCGCCACTCACGAACCCGGCAGCCACTACTTCGCCACGCGGCTCTTCGACCTCGATTTCGCGCGCGTAGGCCGCATCGAAGCCAGCCCGGAAAGCCAAGAAATCGTCGATTTTCCGCGCGGAACTGGGCAAATTGCGTACCGCAAATTGGTGCTCGAGGGCGGCAAACTGCGCGGCGCATTGATGATCGGCGAACGCGCGCTGAAGGTGCGAGCGATTGGCCGCAACATGAAGCGCCTAGTCGACGCCGCGGTAGACGTGAGTGACGTTCAGCACCGGCTGCTCGATCCCAGCTTCGATTGCGACGCTTGGCTCGAGACCAAGCGCATCGTCGAGCGCCCCAAAGAAGCCCCGAAAACCTCGCTCGTGCCCGAGGCAAAGCTCAAGCGCACGCACCTCATCAACCTGGGCAGCGGAACCCAAGCCGTGCAGAGCGGGCGCACGCAAGCCGTCGCGAGCAGCGGCTCCGGCACGGCCCAGCTCGCTGCTCGTCCGCTCGGCTCGCTCGCCTTCGCCCCGCAAAATGGCGGCACCGCGGCCATCCCGAGCGGTCCGCGCAAAACCAAGTTGCTATCGATTGGCCTGCGCGCGGAAGCGCCGCTCGAACACTACGAAAGCCTCGCGCCACTCGAGGCCCATCTCGAAGGCGGCGGCCGCAACTACCCCATCGTGGCCTCGGTAACGAACCTCGGGCAATCACCGGAGTGCCAAATTCCGCTCCGCGATCCGGCACTGAGCGCCTTTCATGCGCAGCTCCTGCGCCATGAAAACGCGATGTATGTGCGCGATTTGGGCAGCAGCACGGGCACGTGGGTCAATGGCCAATGCCTGTTCGGCCCTCACTCCCTGGCGGATGGTGATCGCATCCGCATCGGTCAGCTCGAGTTCGTGTTTCGCTCCAACGCACTCGTGCGCAGCGCACGCGTCGTCGAGCAAGCGGGCGTCATGATGCCGCGGCTCGAGGTTCGCTCCGGGAATTCACTCGGCTTGGGCTTTGCGCTGAGCACCGGCCAGGTGATCGTGGGCAGCGCGCCGGACTCGGGAGTGCGCCTGGGTGACTCGAGCGTCAGCCCGCGGCATGCACAGTTGCAGAGCATGGGAGCGTCCTTGCAGGTCTCGGATCTCGGTAGCTACGGCGGCACCTATGCTCGAGGCGCGCGGCTCCCGCCCAATCAGCCGCTGCTTCTCAACGAAGGCGAGTGGATC
>Ga0207687_10002101_pt1 | contig 13619 bp, 18 predicted proteins | sample KBSM54metaG_FD_184399 | JGI IMG/M metagenome (GOLD analysis project Ga0207687, IMG submission 184399) | Miscanthus rhizosphere microbial communities from Kellogg Biological Station, Michigan, USA - KBS M5-4 metaG (SPAdes) (version 2) | ecosystem: Host-associated > Plants > Roots > Rhizosphere >...
CTTGGTTTGCGGCAGCGGGCCCTCGGCGGCGTCGACCAGCACCAGTGCGCCGTCGACCATGCCGAGGATGCGCTCGACCTCGCCGCCGAAATCGGCATGGCCCGGCGTGTCCACGATGTTGATGCGCGTGTCCTTCCACAGGATCGACGTCGCCTTGGCAAGGATGGTGATGCCGCGCTCGCGTTCGAGGTCGTTGGAGTCCATCGCGCGCTCAGCGACGCGCTGGTTCTCGCGGAACGACCCCGACTGCTGCAGCAGGCGGTCGACCAGCGTGGTTTTGCCGTGGTCGACGTGGGCGATGATGGCGACGTTGCGCAGGTTCATTAAAAATCCAATGATGAAACGCCACCGCGGGCCGGTGGCCCGCGGTACGTGTGACCAAACTAAGCTTGAGTCGCGCGGAATATAGCGACGAAATCGCGGGAAGCAACTGGGCAGTCACGTTGCCGTTAGCCGGGAATATTCAGCCCGTTCAACGAGTCTAACCCCGTGATGGCTGGCCTCGATCAACTCGACCGGACCCCGGCATGGTAAACGGCCCGACCCGGCGCACGCGCGCGGATTTCGAGCTTCTGGTGCTCGAGCACCTGAACGCCGCCTACAATCTGGCGCGCTGGCTGATGCGCAATCCGCATGACGCCGAGGACGCCGTGCAAGACGCCTGCTTGCGTGCGTATCAGTCCTTCGACGGATACGCCGGCGGCTCGGCCAAAGCCTGGTTGCTGACCATCGTGCGCAATGTCTGCATGACGCGATTGCGCCGCGCCTCCTCGCCGAAGGTCGTGCGGCTCGACGACGTGATGACGCAGATCGATCAGCTATCGATGGGCCCCAATCCCGCTGCGGCCGAAACGCGCCCCGACGTGCAGTTGATTGCAGCGCTCGATAGCGCGCGCGTCACCCAGGCCATCGCCCGCCTGCCGGAAGCGTTCCGCGAGGTGATCGTGCTGCGTGAGATCGAGGAGCTGTCGTACCAGGACATTTCGACGATTGCCGGGGTGCCGATCGGGACGGTGATGTCCCGGCTCGCACGGGGCCGCGAGCGCCTGAAGATCCTGCTCTCGAGCGACAAGGAAGGACGCCAGGATGAATTGTGAAGAGACGCAGGAACTTCTGGAAGCGTTTCATGACGGCGAGCTGACGCCTGAGACGCGCGCGATGGTTGCCGCGCATGTGAAGGCGTGCGCGAATTGCACGCGCGATCTGGCGCAACTCGGCGCACTGCGCGATGCGATCAAATCGGTCGGGCGCTTCCCGGTGCCGGAAAGCTTGCGCGACAATATCGCCAAGGCCACCGCAGCCGAACGCCGGGCGCCGTGGCGGCGTTTTGGCTTCGGCGCGCTCGCCGCGAGCCACATCGGGGTGGCGCTTGCCGGCGGTCTCATCACGTACGCGGTGATGGGCGAGACGTTCTCGCGTGCGTTTGAGGCGCAGGATCTGGTTGCCGCGCACGTGCGCGCACTGATGAGCGGGGCGCTGACCCAGGTGGCGTCGAGCGACACGCACACCGTGCGCCCCTGGTTCGCCGGCAAGCTCGATTTCGCGCCGGACGCCCGCAGCTTCGAGGGGTTTCCGCTGGTCGGCGCACGCGTCGACTACGTCGGCGGACGCAATGTCGCGGCGCTGGTCTATACGCACCAGAAGCACGTCATCGATGTATTCGTCTCGCCGTCGACGTCGTTCAATGACACCGGGCTGACGCGCTCGACGCGGAATGGCTACACGATCCTGTCCTGGCGCGTCGGCGATCTGCGCTACCGCGCGATCTCGGATCTCAATGCGCAGGAGCTGGAGGCGTTGGCGCATCAGCTCGACGCAAAGCCCGCACAATGACGTGAGCGCGGGAATAGCGCGAGCCATCGGCGCGTCTCCTGATCGCGGGCGTTCGGTGTCCGCATAGACCCAACAAGTTGGAGAAGTCCCATGTCTCGACTCCGGTTGATCACCACGGTTGTCGCCCTCGCAATCGGCGCGATGGCGGCGTCGCCCGCCTGGGCGGTGGACACGCCCGCTGCCGGCAAGGATGCGCCCGACCTGTCGGCGGTGCGCGGCAAGATCAAGGCCAAGGATTGGGCGGGCGCGGTCGTCGATCTGCGCAAGCTTGCGGAGACCAACCAGCACGCCGACGTCTACAACCTGATGGGGTTTTCGCTGCGCAACCTCGGCCAGTACGCCGAGGCGCGCACCTACTACGGCAAGGCGCTGGATTTCGATCCGCAGCACAAGGGTGCGCACGAATATCTCGGCGAGTTGTACATCAAGACCGGCGAGATGGATAAGGCACGGGCCATGGTCGTGAAGCTGCAGACGTTGTGTCCGGCCGGCTGCGAGGAGCTCGACGATCTCAGGAACGATGTCGCCGAGGCCGAAGCGAAGGGCGCGGCGAAAAGCAACTAAGCCGATCACACGGCTGCCGCGGCGGGTGCGCCCGTCGCGGCGGTCGCGATCTCAGCGCCGGTTGTCGAGCGACCATGCGCCGGCGCCGCGCGCGAACACCACCAGGAATCCGCCGGCCATCGACACGTCCTTCCAGAAATGCAGCTGCTCGTTGGCGCTTGCGAAGTTCGTATGGAAGATCGCCGCCGTCACCAGGCAGAAGCCCGAGAGCGCGAACGCCGCGAGGCGCGTGTTCCAGCCAATCGCGACGAGGAGAGCGCCGCCGATCTCGACGATCAGTGCCGGCGCCAGCGTCCAGCCCGGCAGGCTGAATTTCGCCATGTAGGCGAGCGTGCCGCTGACGTTGCCGAGCTTGATCCAGCTTTCGAGCGCGAAGATCGCAACGAGCAAGATCCGCCCGGCGAGTTCGGCTGTTGAAAAGACAATTTGCACCATGGTGGCACCCCGAAAAGGACAGGAGGGCGGGAGCGCGCGAGCTCCCGCCCTCGGATGGTCAGGCTTTCACCGGGGTATACGCATAGGCGTTGCCATCCTTGGCGATGGTTGCGACGCCCGGGAACGGAAAGTGATAGCCGGCGATCATCATCTTGTCGGCGATAACCCGGTCGAGCAGCTTGCGCCGCGTTGCTTCGGCAAGGGCGCCGTCCTGGTCGTAAGCGCCATGCCACTCCGGATGCGGCATCAGCAGCGCCGGCACGTATGCGGTGTCGTTCGAGATCATCAGTTGCCGGTTGCCCGAGCTGAGGTGAAAGGCCGTGTGGCCGGGCGTATGTCCGGGCGCACTGACGAAACGAATTCCCGGTGCCACCTCCTTCTCGCCGTCGACCTGGCGGATGTTCTTCCAGGTCGGAAAGACCGCCTGGATGCGCCGCCCGAGCGATTTGCGTGCCTCCGGCAGGCGATCGATCACGCTCGGATCGGTCCACCATTTGTATTCGGCGGCGGACACGATGATCTCTGCGTTGGGATAGACCGGCGCGTTGGTGTCCTTGGCCATCAGTCCGAAGATGTGGTCCGGGTGGAAATGCGAGATCAGAATTGTCCCGATCTTCGCGGGATCGATGCCGGCGGCTGTCATATTGGCGGCCATCTTGCCCGCCGTCGGCAACAACTGGCCGCCAGTGCCGGAGTCGCAGAGCACCAGCTTGCCGCCGGTGTTCACCACCAGAACGGTGAACGGGATCGACACGAAATCCGGCGTGAAACCGCCGGCCCGCATCGCCTGCTTGGTGTCGTCGATGCTGGCGTTGCTGATGAAGGCGGGGTCGTGCGCCTTTTCCCAGATGCCGTCGTAAAGCGCGGTGCATTCGACCGTGCCGACTTTGTATTTGAAAAACGCGGGGCTCGGGTCCGGTGTCTTTTGCGCGTAAGCCGGAGTGATGAATTCGAGCGGTTTATCGAGGCCGAAAGCGAGGCCGGCGACCGCGGCCGTGATGACGAGATCGCGCCGTGACGGTGTGACCATGGGGAACTCCATCGGAATTGTCGAAACCGGCGAAGGGCCGGCGCTTCGAGGACTCGATGGAGCTGCGATTTATTCCCGGGATCGTGCCGCGCCCTGTTCCGGCGCAAGCGCCTTGCTACTCAGCGGCTGCGACGCTGCCGCGGCTCGTGCGATGATGCTCCGGCACGTTCTCCGGACGCAACACCAGCACCGTGCGCTGCTCCGTCAACGCGAGGCGCGCCTGCTGGATCGCGAGGGTAAACGCCGCAAGGCTGCCTTCCTCGAGCTGACCGTGCTCGGTTTCCTGCAGGATGGTGGCGAGGATGGTGTCGGCCTCGTCCTGCAGGTTGTCGAGTTCCTCGACCGAGGTGACCGTGCGCGCCTTGCGCACGAGCTGGATCAGCCGGTGCATCTCGCGGATGCGGCGCGTGTTGCGATCGGCGCGGAAATAGCCGAGCACGCCGGCGAGGCCCGAGCCGATCACCGGAAAGATCAGCAAGCCGTAGAAGATCTGGTCGCCGTAGCGGTCGAAGAACGATTTCTGGTTGTCGCCGAGATAGGCGGCGGTGCCGGGATGCACCAGCACGGCAGCGTCCTTGTCGGTCGAGGGCGACTCGATCGCGATCACGCCCGGCGTGTCGTAGGCGAGCGCCTGCCGCGACGTGTAGAGCGCCTTGGAGAAGGCCGCCATCTTGTCTTCGTTCAGGTTCTTGCGCGCCACGAGATAGAGCGGATAGGCGAGCGTCGTCAGGTCTTCGTCGGGAACCGGCGGAACGCCGCCGAATGCGCCCGCGGGAACCTCGATCTTGTCGTAGGGCGGTGTGCGCTTGCCGATGCCTTCGGCCTGATCGATCTCGACGAACGTCGGCGCGTCCTTGCCGTGCGATGCGGCGAGTACGGCCTGTTCGATCACCTTGCCCGTTTGCGGGCCGGACACCAGGATCACGTCAATCTTGTTGTCGTGCACGGCGTTCTTGAGATCGGCGAGCGGAACCTCGACCGACTGAACTTTCTCGCGCGGCACGCCATAGTGCTTGAGGATGATGTCGAGCAGCTCGGGCCCGCCGTCGGTGGACGCGACGATGCCCACGCGTTTGCCGGCAAGATCGCCGACCTTTTCGATCTTCCCGGACTTCGATGGCTTGGCCGCTTCCTTCTTGTCCTTGCCCTTCTTGTCCTTGTCCTTTTCGTCCTTTGCCTTTTCGTCCTTGGCCTTCTCTTCGGCCTTCGGCTTGCCGCGTGCGCCCGACGCCGGGACGATGAGCGCGACGACGTTCTGACGCAGGATCGCGACCACCGGCCAGTCGCTCGACAGCGCCATGTTGCCGCGCACGACCGCAACGTCGAACTCGGACTTGCCGTGAATGTCGCTGACCGTGACCGGACCATCCTTGATGACGGGTTTGATGCGGATCGTCTGATGCTCGTTCTTCAGACGCTCGGCGAATTTCTCGACGAACAGCGCGTCGTCTGTGCCTGACGGTCCGACGGCGACGCGGAACTCGGTCGGCTTGACCGTGAAGAAGATGCTGACGCCGATCAGTCCGCCGAGCAGCACCGTGCCGATGACGATGACGAACCAGGTGTGACGCACCCAGATCGCGCGCAGGCGTCGGTTCATCATTTCTTCGATCGAGTCGAGATCGATGCCGCGCGCGGAGACAATTCGATTGCGCTCTTTCTGTTGCGACGATTCCTGCACGTGCCTGCTCCGACCAAACAGCTGCCGCAGCCAGGCAAATCTGGCCAATTTCAGGATCTTGAGGCTGCGAGCGAGCATTTCGTTAACAATATCACGGCCGCCTATGGCCGTCTTCCAGATAGGGGCGATGGTTAATGCCGACTATGACGAAAATCACCGTCTGTCGGTTTGCAGGTACGGACATAACCGGTTGAGGGTTCGGAGATTTTCAAAAAACGGGTCGAGCGGGGAGCGCCTGGTCGGCCGCCGTGGTCTAATCCGGTGAAACGAGGAGGACGCCAGGATGCGCACAAAACTCAGCTCCGCCGCACGCACCGCCGCGCTCGGCAAGCTCAACGGCTGGTCCGATGTGCCGGGTCGCGACGCCATCGCCAGGAAATTCGTGTTCAAGGATTTCAATGAAGCCTTCGGGTTCATGAGCCGTGTCGCGCTGGTCGCCGAAAAGATGGACCACCATCCCGAATGGTCGAACGTCTACAAGACCGTCGACGTTACGCTCGCCACCCATGATGCCGGCGGCGTCACCGAACTCGACGTCAAGCTCGCCGAGGCCATGGACCGGATTGCCGGCAGCTAGCTTGCGGTCGGTCCCACAATGCCCATCTAGAGCATGATCCCGAAAAGTGGGGACCGGTTTTCGGACCAGATCATGCTCCAAACAATAGTGCGTTGATGAGCACCGAACATACCGCCGGCTGGCGCGCCGGGACCGACGACGCCGCGCTCCGCCGCCGGTTCTGGATCAAGCTGCGTCAGGTCGCGCGCCGGATCCCGTTCACCGAGGATCTGCTGGCGGCCTACTACTGCGCCTTCGATCGCGAGACGCCGCATCACGTGCGCGCGTCGCTCATCGGCGCGCTCGCCTATTTCGTCCTTCCCTTCGACGCCATCCCCGACATGATGTTCGCGCTCGGCTACGCCGACGACATGGCGGTGCTCGCAGGCGTGCTGCGGCTCGTCGCCACCCACATCAAGCCCGAGCATCGCGAGGCGGCGCGCGCCGCGCTCGACCGCGGGTTGCCCGGCGAGTAACGGAGCGCGGGCCTTTGGACCATCCGGTCATTCGCTGGCTGATGAGTGACGCCCGGCGGCTGACCGGCTCCGGCGAATTTCTCGATGCTTTCGCCGGACGGCTGCGCGCCGAAGGCGTCGACGTGGCGCGTATCACCACGGGCGTGCCAATCCTGCATCCGCAGATCGTCTCCTACAGCGGCCTGTGGCGCGTCGATCAGGGCGTGACGGAGCGGCGCTACAGCCATGACGACGATATCAAGACCGCGCTCAGCATCAGCCCCATCCTCACCGCCTATCGCGGCGGCTCGGAGCGATGCCGGCTCACCGACCCGCCACGAGCAGGCGAGTTTCCGATCCTGGCGGAGCTGCGCGCGGAGGGGCTCACCGACTACATCGTGCTGCCGGTGCCGTTCGCCGACGGGAGCCACAAGGCGCTCTCGCTCGCGACGCGCCGGCCCGGCGGCTTCACCGATGCCGACCTCGCGTTGTTCTCGGAGCTGCTGCCGGCGCTTGCGTTTCATCTCGAGATCCAGGCTCTGCGCCGCACCGCGCGCACCTTGCTCGACACCTATGTCGGGAAGCTCTCGGGGGGCCGTGTGCTCGATGGCCACATCCGGCGCGGCATGGGTGAGACCATCCGCGCGGTGATCTGGCTGTGCGATTTGCGCGGCTTCACCATGTTGTCGGAGACGCTGACGCGCGACGCCTTGATCGAGGCGCTCAACGGTTACTTCGGCCCGATGGGCGAGGCGGTCAGCGCCAACGGTGGCGAGATCCTGAAATTCATCGGTGATGCCATGTTGGCGATCTTCCCGGCCGGCGCGGACGCGGGTCCGGCCTGCCGGCAGGCTTTGGCGGCGGCGCGGGCAGCACAGGCTGCGCTCGCGCAAACCAACGCGGTGCGCGAGGCCGCGGGCAAGCCGCGCATCGACTACGGCATCGCCCTGCATGTCGGCGATGTCATGTACGGCAACATCGGCAGTGACACCCGGCTCGACTTCACTGTCATCGGGCCGGCGGTGAATCTCACGGCGCGGATCGAGGGACTGTGCAGCAAGCTCGGCCACTCGCTGCTTGTGTCGGAAGATTTTGCGCGGGCCTGCGGCGTCGCCACCGGCAAGGTCGGCGAATTCGAGCTCAAAGGCGTTGCGGAAAAGCAGGCGATCCACGCGCTGCGCGCCTGAAACGCCTCAGGGCTTCAGCACTACCTTGCCCATGACCTGCCGGTTGGCGAGCGCCTTCAGCGCCTCGGCTGTCTGCTCCAGCGGATAGACCGCGTGCACATGCGCCTTGAGTTTGCCCTCCGCGCACCAGCGCAGCAGTTGCTCGACATTGGCGCGGTGCGCGGCGGGGTCGCGCTCGGTCCACGCGCCCCAGAACACGCCGCGCACGTCGCAGCCCTTCAGGAGCACCAGATTGAGCGGCAGCTTCGGGATATCGCCGGCCGCAAAGCCGACCACCAGGAAGCGGCCCTGCCAGGCAATTGCGCGCAAGGCCGGTTCGGCAAAGGGCCCGCCGACAGGGTCATAGACCACGTCCGGCCCCTTGCCGTCGGTGACGCGGCGCAGAGCGTCGCGCAGGTCTTCCGTCGCGTAGTTGATGGTCGCGTCAGCGCCATGCTCGCGCGTGAAGGCCAGCTTCTCGTCCGAAGACGCGCAGGCGATGACGCGCGCGCCCATCAGCTTGCCGAGCTCGACCGCGGCAATGCCGACGCCGCCAGCAGCCCCCAGCACGGCGAGTGTTTCACCGCGTTTGAGGGCGGCACGATCCTGCAACGCATGCAGCGTCGTCCCGTAGGTGATGATCACACCGGCGGCGCGTTCGAAGTCGAGCCCGTCCGGCAGCTTGGCCAACCGGTCCGCGTTGATCGTGACGAATTCGCGTGCCGCGCCATAGCCCATCGACGCCACCACGCGATCGCCGGCCTTGATGCGCGTCACGCCGTCGCCGACGCGCTCAACGACGCCAGCGAATTCGGCCGCCGGCGAGAACGGGAAGGGTGGTTTGAGCTGGTACTTGCCCGCGATGATCAGCGTGTCGAAGAAATTGAGGCCGGCCGCCTTCACGCGGACAAGCGCCTCGCCTGCGGCAGGCGCAGGCGTTGGTAAATCCTGCAATTGCAGCTCATCGGGGCCGCCGAAATGCGTACAGAGAATCGCCTTCATGAAGTCGTCATCTCACATCTAAATTCATCGTCCCTATTAAGATTAATTCTCAGCGGTGTCACGGTAGGGACTAATTTGTTGCCGCTGCAGATGTGGTTTCGGTACTATCCGCCGCAACAGAAACGCCCCCTCATTGCGAGCGAGGAATGATGCGTAAAGTGATGTGGCTCCTGGCGCCAGGGGTGGCCGTCGCGCTTGCGGCCGCGGCACCCGCGCAAGCACAGAGTTCGAAGTCGCGCGACCGGGACAGCACGTCGTCGCGTTCGCAGAAATCGGATTCCAAGTCGTCGGACTCGAAGTCGACGGAAACGAAATCAGATTCCAAGTCGGACCGCACGTCGTCCGCACAGGCAAACCCCGCCGCGACTGCTGCCGGTGGCGCGCAGCCGTCACTGCTCGGTCAGTTCGGTGACTGGGGCGCCTACACGGCGAGCCCGGGCGGCCGCAAGATCTGCTTCGCGCTGGCAAAGCCCGCAAAAGCCTCGACCGAGCCGGCCAATCGTCCGCGCGATCCGGCCTACATGTTCATCTCGACCCGTCCGGGCGAGAAGGTCAACAACGAAGTGTCGGTCGTTGTCGGCTACGGCCTGAAGTCGAACAACGATGCCGTCGTCGATGTCGGCGGCGCGAAGTTCGCGATGTACGCTCAGAACGACGGCGCCTGGATCAAGAACGCGGCGGAAGAGCCGCGCCTCGTCGAGGCGCTGCGCAAGAGCGCCGACGTCGTGGTGCGCGGCGAGTCCGCCAAGGGCACCAAGACCACCGACGTCTACTCGCTCAAGGGCCTTAGCCAGGCCCTCGATCGCGTCGCCCAGGAGTGCAAGTAGCACTCTGCCGGCCTCACTGAAGCTTCGCATCGCCGGGTCAAACGCCCGGCGATCGTCGTTTTAGGGCTCAAACCCGTTTGTGCCGGGAGCCGTCCCGGCCTATCTAGGAGCATGATCCCGAAAAGTGGGTACCGGTTTTCGGAAAAAGATCATGCTCGTTAGAAAAGTATCATGAGCCTGCAAACCGCCGAACCGATCGAGAAAGTCGCGCTCGAGCGCTATGTCGCGCCGCGCGTACCCTCGCTCGTGGGCCTGACCCGTGCCGGGCTCGCCAGTGCGCTCGGCGAGGCCGGCGTGCCGGAAGGCCAGCGCAAGATGCGCGTGCAGCAACTCTGGCACTGGATCTATTTCCGCGGCGCCCGTTCGTTCGACGACATGACCAACGTCTCGAAAGAGCTGCGCGCGCTGCTGGCGGAGCATTTCACCCTGGCGCGTCCCGAGGTCGTGGCCGAGCAGGTGTCGGCTGACGGCACGCGCAAGTGGCTGCTGCGGCTGCCAGGCGAGACACCCGGCGAACGGCCGCACGAGGTCGAGTGTGTCTATATCCCCGAGACCGACCGCGGCACGCTCTGCGTCTCGAGCCAGGTCGGCTGCACGCTCAACTGCACGTTCTGTCACACCGGCACACAGCGGCTGGTGCGCAACCTCACGTCCGGCGAGATCGTCGGGCAGATCCTCGCGGCGAAGGACGCCATCGGCGATTGGCATCGCAAGTCGGGTTCACCCGACTTGCGCACTTCTTCAAATCCGAACTCGGGCAAGCCCGAGTTCGGCGGCACGCCGCCCAAGGACGGCATCGTGCCGACGGACGGCGGGCGCTACATCACCAACATCGTGATGATGGGCATGGGCGAGCCGCTCTACAATTTCGACGCGGTGCGCGATGCGCTGCTGATCGTTGCCGACGGCGACGGCATCGGCATCTCCAAACGCAAGATCACGCTCTCGACCTCGGGCGTGGTGCCGATGATCGAGAAGGCCGGCGCCGAGATCGGGATCATGCTGGCGGTGTCGCTGCACGCGACGACTGACGAATTGCGCAACGAGCTCGTGCCGCTCAATCGCAAGTACCCGATCAAGCAACTGCTCGACGCCTGCCGCAATTATCCGGGCGTCTCCAACGCCAAGCGCATCACCTTCGAATACGTGATGCTCAAGGGCGTCAACGACTCGCTCGCGGAAGCGCGCGCGCTGGTGAAGCTGCTCAAGGGCATCCCGGCCAAGATCAACCTGATCCCGTTCAATCCCTGGCCCGGCACCAAGTACGAATGCTCCGACTGGGACCAGATCGAGAAGTTCTCCGAGATCATCTTCAACGCCGGCTATGCCTCGCCGGTGCGCACGCCGCGCGGCCGCGACATCCTCGCCGCCTGCGGTCAGCTCAAGAGTACGACCGAGAAGCTCTCCGCCCGCGAGCGCCTTGCCTTGCGCGCCATGGCGATGACGGAGTGATCAGGCAGGTTTGTTCGGCTAGATTGAACGCATGATCCTCGGCCGCTTCATTCTGCGCTTCCTGCTCGTGCCGACCGGCATCGTGGTCGCCGTCGTGATTGGATTGCTGGTCATGCTGATCGGCGAGTGGAATGAATTCTCCGCCTACGTCCAGTCGCATCCGGATTCCGGGAATTACGCGCTGACCGTTCTGTTTTTCTCGCCATGGATCCTGCTCTGGTTGACCGGCGGCGCGCTGATGATGCTGTCGCCGGCGCTGATCGGCATCGCGGTCTCGGAATTCTTCGCCGTACGCTCGTGGATCTTTCACATCGGCAACGGGGCGGTGTCGGCGTGGGTCGGCTGGACGCTGATCGACGGCCCGCAGCGCACCCAGAAGCTGTTCGAGAACCCGAAGCTGATCGTGCTGATGGGCGTCGTCGCGGGCATTTGCTACTGGCTCATCGCCGGCTGGAGCGCAGGCTTCTGGAAGCCGGTGTTCCGGCAGGAATTGCCGCCGGCGCGAGCGACGTAAGCATGACCGCGAAAAGTGGGAACCGGATTTCGGAAAAGGTCATGCTCAAACGAAAAACAGACGCGCGCTGCAGCCGCTGCAATGCGCCGATGGCGTGCGAGCCGCAGGGCGATTGCTGGTGCAAGGCGCTGCCGCCGCTGCCCGCGCCGGATTACGCCGCGGGCTGTTATTGCGAAAGCTGCTTGAGGTCGGCGCTCGAGGCGAGCGGGCGCGCCCAGCGCAGCGCGGAGCGCGGCAAGTCTCCATAGATGTGCGGGAACAGCGCGCCGCCGCGCGACGGCTCCCACTTCAGCGTCGCGCCGACGGCTGCCGGATCGATCGCCGCCAGCATCAGGTCAGGTTTGCCGGCGAAGTATTTCTCGTAGGTCCCGAGCGCCTGCTCGGCGGTGGAGCAATGGATGAAGCCGTCGCGGTTGTCATCGGCGGATCCTTTGAACACGCCGTCGCGCTCGAACGCGCGCCATTCCTCGATCGTTAAAATTTTAAAGATCGGCGGCATGGAAAATGTGGTGCAATTTTCATGACCATCGCTCCTCTGTCATTGAGGAGACGTTCAACAAGGCAGTAATTGCATAGGGCTGGTTCGACTTGTAACTGGAAAATTCATCACTTCGAAAGCGGCAACCATCAGGTTACCCCCGCGTCGTAGACCGGCGCAAAGACGAAACATCAATGTACACGGGGGTTGTTATGAAGCGCTTGCTTGAAAGCTTTCTCCGCGATGAGACCGGCGCGACCGCGATCGAATATGGTCTGATCGCTGCCGGGATTTCGGTTGCGATCATCGCCGCTGTCCAGGCGTTGGGCACCAACATCGGCGGGACGTTCAACAACGTCGCCAGCACGATGGCCAACGCCGGCAAGTAATGGCCGCATGACACGCTCTAGGAGGCCCGCACCGAGGCGGGCTTCCTAGCGGCGCGTCTGCGTCGGAATTGAGAAAGCGTTCACTTAATTGCGCTACCGCTAGCGCAATGCGGGCGCTTCTCGGACGTTTCCTGAAAGATCAGTCTGCTGCCACGATGATCGAATACGGTCTCGTGGCTGCCGGCATTTCGGTCGCGATCATCGCCGGGCTCGGCGCTATCAGCGGCAACATGCGCACGACCTTCAACACGCTCGCCGGGTTCATGCAGAACGCCGGCAAGTAGCGCGTTCCAACGACAATCAGATCGGCGCGCTGGCGAGACGCTGGCGCTTGGCCCGCGCGGCGCGCGGGCGCTCGTGGCTCGTGCCGTCAAGCCGAATGCACCGCCCGTTCGGCATAATGAGCTCGCGCGAGACGATCTGGAGCTTGCCTGATTTGCCGCGCCGGCCCTCGATCACGTAGTGCGTACCGGCCGGAAAGTGGCTTGGAAGCGTGCTGGCAGCCATTGTCTACTCCGTTGAAATAACAAGACTTTATCTGGACTGCGGGCCTCGCCGGTGACTGCTGGCGGACCCTGTGTTCTGCACCCCGCAACCAATCGCGCCGGGAGCGGCTGGTTCCCGCCTGGCCCTGCGGATAGCGGGGATATCCACATCTCCCGCGCAACCACCGGCATGCTAGAAAGCGCCCATGACACGGGCGTGTCGGACATGACGACATCATTGAAAGCTGTGGACAATCCGGCGGATCTGGCCGCCGCCATGCGTGACCTCGGCGCGCGCGCCAAAGCGGCGGCGCGGGTCCTGGCGCTCGCCTCCGACACCCAGAAAAACGCTGCGCTCGCCGCCATGGCGGAAGCCGTGCGCCGCAGCGCGCCGGCGATCCTTGCCGCCAACGCCGACGATATTGCCGACGCCAAGGCGAAAGAAACGGCGGCCTTCCTCGATCGCCTGCGGCTCGACGACAAGCGCATCGCGGCGATCGCCGAGGGCATCGACGCCGTGCGCAAGCTCAAGGATCCCGTCGGCGCCGTCACCGAAAGCTGGACGCGTCCGAACGGCATGACGATCGAGCGCGTGCGCGTGCCACTCGGTGTGGTCGGCGTGATCTACGAGAGCCGCCCGAACGTCACCGCCGACGCCGGCGCGCTCGCGCTCAAGTCGGGCAACGCCATCATCCTGCGCGGCGGCTCCGACAGCTTCCGTTCCTCGCGCGCGATCCACGCGGCGTTGGTCG
>Ga0207687_10002104_pt1 | contig 13606 bp, 12 predicted proteins | sample KBSM54metaG_FD_184399 | JGI IMG/M metagenome (GOLD analysis project Ga0207687, IMG submission 184399) | Miscanthus rhizosphere microbial communities from Kellogg Biological Station, Michigan, USA - KBS M5-4 metaG (SPAdes) (version 2) | ecosystem: Host-associated > Plants > Roots > Rhizosphere >...
GGTTTAGAACGTCGCGATACAGTTCGGTCCCTATCTGTTGTGGGCGGAGGAGATTTGAGTGGAGGTTTCCTTAGTACGAGAGGACCGGGAAGCACCGACCTCTAGTGTACCAGTTGTCCTGCCAAGGGCATCGCTGGGTAGCTAAGTCGGGAAAGGATAATCGCTGAAAGCATATAAGCGAGAAGCCAACCACAAGATGAGATCTCCCTGAAGACCCGTGGTAGATGACCACGTTGATAGGCTGGAGGTGTAAGCGCAGCGATGCGTTCAGCTGACCAGTACTAATCGGTCGTTTGACTTGACCATAAATGCCTTGATTTGATGTTGTCTGCAGTGTGTGCACTCTCCACTGCAACCCGTATTCAATTACTGAATCACGATCACAAGTTTCCGGTGATCATAGAGTGGAGGAAACACCCGTTCCCATTCCGAACACGGCAGTTAAGCTCCACATCGCCAATGATACTGCGCGGGCAACTGTGTGGGAAAGTAGGACGTCGCCGGGATAAAATCTTGAAGGCCCACGGGGAAACTCGTGGGCCTTTTTCTTTGTGCGCGATTTTCTATCCCTTGTACCAGGCCACGGTCTCGCGCAACCCTTCCTCCAAAGCCACCGTCGGCGTCCATCCCAAATCCTCGCGCGCCTCTTTGGAGCTTCCGCGCTGGTGCACGATGTCGTGCGCCCGGTAAACCGAGTTCCAAATCGCTGGCGGCGGATCGATGCCCGCCTCCTCGCGCACGATGCGCACAATAGCCTCATAGACCTCGCGCGCGGTCGTCGATCGATCCCAGCCGAAGTGATAAAGCCCGCCGGGCGTTCCCTTTTCCGCAGCCAGCATGTATCCGCGTACGACGTCGCTGACATACGTGTAGTCGCGCGTCGAGTCGGGATTCGCCAGGTGGAGCTCGCGGCCTTCCAACAGGTGCGTCGTCACTTTGGCAATGAAGAAGTCAGGATCCTGGCCGGGACCGTATTTACTGAAACCGCGCGTCAGGACGACCGGGAATCCCTGACCGGCGAAACTCGCCGCCAAGAGATCGCCCGCGTATTTGCTGATCGAGAATTCACCCTCCGGAACCGGGATCGTCTCTGTGGACATCGGCAATTGGGACGGCGGCAGATTGCCGTAAATGTGCGGCGTACTGATATGAACGAGCCGGGAAACGCCGCTCGTCATCGCCGCCCGCGCCACGTGAAGAGCGCCGACCGTGTTCACTGCCGCGGTCCGCGGCGGAGCGCCATTGTCCGTTTCCCGGTAAACGATGGCTGCTGAATTGAAGGCGACGTCTATGCCCGTCATCGCTTCGACGACCGACTCGTAATCGAGCACGTCGCCATACGCGACGGCGGCTTTGGGCGCAATCCGCTTCAGGCGTTCTACCGGCGTCGATCGCTTGATGAACGCGATCGCTTCCGCGCCGGCCGCATGGAGCTCGCGACAGAGCCAGCTCCCCGTGAAGCCGGCGCCGCCGACGATGAGGACGCGCTTTCCTCTCCAGAAGTTCGGTTCCATCTATTTTCCGCCTATGACGATCGGCTCCAGATCGCGAACGATCATGGCGAGTCCTTCCCGGAGCGGAGTGAAGGAACGATCGGGCAGCAGCGCGTCGAGTTTGTCATTATCGAGCAGCTTCGAGCGAGCGCCGACGTGCCGCGAGACATCGTATTGGATTGCGGAAGGGTCGACGCCGGCGATCTCGCAAATCGCGCTTGCGAACTCGGCGATGGTGTGGCCGCCGCCCGCACCGATGTTCACGATCTCATTTTCCACGCGCTCGTCGATAGCGAGCATCGCGGCGACAAAGTCGTCGACGTACACCGCCTCGCGCACTTGCGTGCCGTCTCCCCATAAGACGATCGGCGTACCGGCGTGCTTGTGCTTCAGCACCTTCCAGGCAATGTCCAGAACGAAATTCATGCGCTTCGTCAGAACCGCATATCCCGGGCCGTAGAGCGCCGATGGGACCGCCGTCAGATGCTTCATGCCGAACTGTTGCTGCAATGCGAGCTGGCCCATGAACAAGAACCGCTTGGCCATCGCATAGAAATAGAGGTCGTCGACGGGTGCGCCCTTCAGATAGTTCTCTTCGCGCGGTTCTTCATCGGGGGCATACGCGGCGCTCGTTCCGATCGAGACGAGCTTCGCCTGCGGCTGGCGGCGCATCCACCATGTGAGCACCGTCAAGTCGATCTGCTGATTGGCGAGGAACTGCTCCCCTTTGTGCAGCTTCGCGAAGTCGCCGGGCTGCGTCCATGCCGCCAGGTGATAAATCCGTTCGACCGGCGTGTCATCGAATGATCGGAGAGCGTCCTGCCGCGTCAGATCGGCGTCATGAGATCCGAGCGCAATCACTTCGTGATCGCGGCGGAGAATCCGGCAGACGCTTCGGCCCAGAAAGCCCGTCGCTCCAGTGACTAACACTCGCATCGGCGGGCGAGATGGTAGCGCACGTCTGGTAGGCTGAGACCGTGAGCACGTGTCGTTGTTGCTCGTCCGCGGACGTCGTTCCGGTCCTCGATCTCGGCCTGCAGCCCTGGGGAAATGACTTCATCAAGATCGAGGAGGGGCGCGAGAGCCGGCGCTATCCGCTCGTCTTCTCCGTCTGTCGCGTTTGCACGATGGCGCAGATCGGGTACACGGTGCCGAAGGAAGTGATGTTCCTCCAGCACAACTACGTCTCCGGCACGACGCGCCAGCTGCGCGCTCATTTCGAATCAGTCGGCCAGGACATTCTGGGACGTGTTGCGATGGACCGCGGCGACTACATCGTCGACATCGGCGGCAACGACGGGACATTTCTCGTTCCGCTCCGCGATCGCGGCGTCAACGTCCTGAACATCGAATCCGCCGGGCTGCAAGCGGAAATCTCGCATCGCAAAGGACTGCGCACGGTCAATGCCTTTTTCAACGAGCAGACGGCGCTGGAAGTGCGCGAGAAGTACGGACCGGCGCGCGTGATTCACGGCGCGGGGGTGCTGTTTCACCTCGAGGAACTGCACTCCGCGTTCGCCGGCATCAAGGCCCTGCTGCATCCGCAGGGCACTCTGGTTGCGGAGTTCATCTACTTGCCGACGATGATCGAATCGAACGCGTTCGACCAGATCTATCACGAGCATCTCGTCTATTACACGCTCCGCTCGTTCGGCGAGCTGCTCCGCCGTCACGGCCTGCGGATCGCCGACGCAAGCCTGCGCCCCATTCATGGCGGAAGCTGCGTCGCGTGGATCGAGCACGAGGATCGCGCATCCGAGACGGCCGCGGTTGCGGAGTTGCGCCGGCGCGAAGACGAGAACGGGTTCGGCGATCTCGACGTCTATCGCCGCTTCTCTCAACGCGTGGCCGATCTGCGGACCTCGCTCGTCGACGCGGTGCGCGCGCTGCGGCGTGACGGGAAGCGCATTCAGGCTCTGGGCGCACCGGTGAAAGGCTCGACGATCATCAACTACTGCGGCCTGACTGAAGACGACATCGAGTGCGCGGTCGAGATCAACGAATTCAAGATCGGCACGCACTATCCCGGCACGCGCATTCCGGTGCGCTATCAAGACGCCGTGCCGCCGCCGGACGTCTATCTCCTCCTCGCCTGGAACTTCAAAGACGAGATCCTCGGCAAACTCGCCGCGTTCCGCGAGCGCGGCGGACGCGTGCTCGTTCCGATCCCGACGCCGGAGCTCATTTGAGCTCGCGCTTCAGGTCCCATAGCCCGCGATAGGCGCGATACGACTCGCGCAGAAATCCCCACGCCGGAAGGCTTCGACTGGCGCCGAAGAGCCGCGGGCGATGGCGCACGTCGATCTGCTTGACCGAATAGCCGGCCATCTTGGTGCGCAATAGAAGCTCGGCATTGATGAGCGTCGGCATGCAGTGCGTTGACTGCAGGAGACGAACGACGACGTCGCGCTTCACGATGCGGAACGCGGAGTTGATGTCGGCGTAACGGATGCCGAACATCACGCGGGCGATCACGTTGAAGATGCCCGATGCCACTCTGCGCGCAAGCGTGTCCTGCCGCCCGATCTTCGCACCGTGCACGAGATCGAATTCGGCCGCATGCGGCGCGAGCTTCCAGAATTCCGCGGCCACGTACTGTCCGTCGGAGTCCGTGAAGAAGACGAGCGGACAGCGCGCCGACTCGTAGAGCCGCCGCGCCGCGTTGGCGAATCCGTCGCGGTCGGCGCGATTGTGAACGCGCAGGAACGAGTATTTCTCCGACAGACGAGCGAGGATCTCGACGGTCCCGTCGGTGCTTGCCGCCTCGTCGATGATGAATTCGGAGCCGTCGGGCAAGTGCGCGAACACGTCTCTGGCCCACTCGTCGATCGTGCTCTCGATCACCTCCGCTTCATTGCACACGGGCATGACGACGGAGACCGGCCGCGGAAGCGTGATGGATTGCGTCGTCATGCGTATTGCCTGACCGAAAGACCCAGGAGCACAAGCGCGGCGAGGCCCGCAATGAGCGCCTCCGCCGTTCGCAGTGGACCGGCGATGGGCTGATGGAATCGCAGCGCGACGCCGTGGCTGCCGCTCGGAAGCATGATGGCGAGAAACGCGTCGTCTACGAGCGGCGTGCGCCGTCCATCGATCGTTGCCGTCCAGCCCGGATGCATGGCCTCCGAGATCGACAGCGGAATGGACGCGAGCGTCGGATTCTGCACACTCATGTGAATCCAGTCATAACCTCGCGCGGATGTGAGCACGGTCGCTGACGATTGAACGCGCGGATGTCCGCACGCAAGCTCCGCGGCCATCGCGGGATCGGCGACGACACGATTCTCCGTCCGATCCTCAGGCTCGAAGCGCACGCCGTGGCGCGTGAACCACGTCGCGACGCCCGCCGTCAGAAAATCCGTCCGCGCACGCGGCACGCATGGATCTTCGCCCGTCCAAAAGTACGTATGCACATACATCGTGGAGAAGGGAAAGTGCAGCGGAGGCGTGTGGTCCACGAATCGGAAGAACCGGCCGCGCACTCCTGCAGTCGCGGATGTGAATCGCGGGCCGGGATCGGCGAGTCTCTTAGGCGTCGCGAGTTGCTCGAGCGTGCGGGATTGCGTGGCGTCGAGTCGCGGCCATTCGAGCCAGCCGTCGGCCCAGAACGAGGCGAGGTCGAGGATCACAGCGCTCATGAGGACTGCTCGCCAATGACGACGGAAACCGACGCGATACGCGACCCACAATACGAGCAGGTAACCGATCAGCCGGGCGTACACCGGTGCGAACCACGTCGTGAAGTGAACGAGCACGAGCTCCAGGGGATGTCCGAAGAGTTGCGCGCGTCCCAGCTCGATGATCGCGAGCGCGAGAATCGGAATCGCGAACCACCAGCGCACCGGATGTCTCTCGCTGATCCCTCGGTCGAGAACGAAGCCTGCCGCAAAAAGCGTCAGCAGCCGGAAAAGGCCGAAGACGATCGAGATGTGTCGATAGAAGAACATCCCGGGAAAGTAGTAGCTCGCCGACGCCACCAATCCGCCCGTTGAAAAGAGGAGCAGGAACACGGCGAGCGTCTGAATGGCGCGCAATGCGGGCGTCGTTCGCAATAGGAAACTGAGCGGCGCGAGCGCGAGCGTCGCCAGTCCCACGTAAAAGGTGTTGTCGCCATTCGTGCAGGTGCCTTCGACGAGCTCCTTCAGCAGTTCGACCGGCCTGGTGACGCCCGCGTAAGCAAGAAAGACACTTCTCGGGACGCGATTCGTGATCGGATCGCGGCCCGGAGAGAAGATCGCCAATCCCTCCATCCCTTTCACGATCGCGCCGAAATGGACGATCGCGAGCACCGCCGCGAACGCGATCCACAGCCATGTGGTTCGATTGATCAACAGCGTCCTCACGCGATCGCGATAAGCCCACGCCAAGGGAACGCTAAAAACGAAAAGCTGCAGCATCAGAAAAGGCGGAAAGTAAGGAACGTTTCCGACGCAGACGAAGATCGACAGCAGCGCGGCGAAGCCGAGGTGCCTCGCGCGTCCCGTCTCGAAAGCAAGGACGAGCTCCGCGAGAATCCATGGGTGCATATAGAACGCGTGGAAATTGCCGTCGAGGCTCATGATCCACGGCGAAGCGAGAACCGCGGCGACGGCAACGAATGCGCTCACCCACTGCGATTCGAAGAGAAGCCTGCCGAAACGCATGACTCCGGCGGCGAAGATCAGGTATTCGAGTGCAATGCTGAGTTTGAAAAGGAGCAGCGTGTCGGAAATGTGCAAGGCCGCCGCGATCGCGCCGGTCACATACGACACCGGCGAAACGTACATCAAGATCGGCGTCGAGGGCGTGCCGTAGCGGCTGAATGGAATCCATTCCGGCAGCCGCCCTTCCGTGACCAAGCCCGAAATGTACGTCCAGTAGGCCGTGTAGATCTGAAGCGCGTCATGCGACGGAGCAACCGACGCCGGAAGCGCCGGAAGAAACGAGACGATTACGGCCAACAGAACGACGATGCCGGCCCACGATCGACTATTCATGGATTTGCCGCGCCGGCGCGCTTCCATTCGAGTCCGAGGAGAGCGATCACGAGCGCGAACCAAAGTGCGCCGTTCCAGTTCAGCGCGTCAATGACGAGCGCCGTCTTCGCCGAGTAAAAGCGAAATTCGACGACGTTGTCGCCTGCCGCCAATGGCACTGCTTTGTAGGCCAGATTCGCTTTGTACAATCGTGACGGCCGGCCGTTGACGCGTGCGCTCCAGAAGGGATGCCAGCAGTCGGCGTAATAGAGCCACTCGCCGGGCTGAGCGCCGTGAACGCGAATGGCGATGTTGTTGGCGTCGTAGCGCAGGACTTCGTAGAAATGCTGACGGCGGTCATTCGCGGCGAAAGGGACGGTCGTCACAGACCTTATGTCGGACACGAACAGCAGATCGCCACGATAATCCGGCGAAGCCATCCACGCGCTGATCCCGCGATCGTCGCTGTTCGGAAACGCGCGCGCGAAGAAGCTGATCTTGTCTTCGATGACGCCGGCTAGCTTCAGCGCATTCAGCACGTGCGGAAAACGAACATGAGACCACACGGCGAACGCGCTTGGCTTATGGGAGAGATCGCGGATCTTCTCGCCCGAGTACGTGCGCAAGAAGTCATCTAAAGACCACAGCCAATGGTCGGCGCGGCCGAAATTCTCAGGCGGATCGGTGAACATGAACGCGTCGGCCGACCAATAACTCGCGCCGCCAAAGGCGCGAAAGCCGTTCTGCGGAACGAGACGCGCGCGCGGCTGAATGCGGTAATCGACGGGTAGACGCCGCGGAGAGTAGGGAACGCGTTGAAACTCACTGACGCGGTATTGCTCCGGCGTGAGCGGAATCGTGTGCAGGCCGGCGAGCCCGGCCTTGAACGAATAGATGTCGAGCGTTTGAAAGAGCACGACGCCGAGGGCGAGCCACTTGCGTTCGATGGTTCCGCGCGCGAGCAGCAGGAACACGAGTGCTGCGCCGAAACACGCCAGCGATGACTTCACGAACTCGACTCGAAGGTACTGAGGGTCGGCCGTTCGCCAATCGACAGGCAGCCAGCCCATCACCGACTCCATTTGCCAGAGGGAAAGAGACGGGTGATCGGACAAGAAGAAGAGCGCAAGCGCGACAGCGACGAACGCGCCAGCGGTCAGCATGAATCGTTTTCGGCCCGCGGCTCCGTAGTCGCCGAGGATCAATGCTTCGAACCCGAAGCCGGCCATGAGGCAGGCCAGCAGCCGCACGATGGTCGACGCCGTGCTGAGGTGGCGATAGAACTTCATCATCGGCCACGTGTAATAGAGAAGCATCGCGAGTGGCGTGCCGTTCGCGATGAGCAAGATCACAAGCGCCGTGCACGCGACGACGAGCAATCGACGGCTGGGCCGGATCGTCAACGACAGGCAGGCGAGGGCCAGAGCGATCAAGCCGAAGTAAACGGTGTAGTCGAGCGCCGAAGACACGCGCGTCAACAGTTCGCTCCACCGCAGATTGGAGTTCGTACCGTAGGCCATGAAGACCTGCAGAGACGTGGCCTTCCCTTCCAGCGTGCGTCCCGCAGCGTAATTGGCGATCTCCTTCGTGCCGTTGTTCAGCATCGTATGGACGCAGTACAGGGACGCCAGCACGAGGATCAGCGGCACGACGGCGTATTTGGCATTCCGCAGAAGGGTGGCCAACTGCTGTCTCGCCTCACGCCAGAAAAAGACGACCGTGAAGAGCGTGTAGCAGAACACGACGAGTGCGGACAGCGGCAAGAGATACGGAAGGCTGCCGTTCGTCTGCACCACGAACAGGTTCCCGGCGAGGAGAAAGTATCGCCAACGCCCCGTCTCCAGCAGCGAATGGATGAAGTGAAAAATGAGTGGCAGCGCGTAATAGCAATGAATGCCGTACCACGGCTGCGTGAACCAGATCGTCGATCCCAGGACCGTCATCACGACGAATAGGATGGTCAGGTTCGACGTGAAATAGCGCCGGCTGAGAAGCCACACGCCGAGGAGGAGAACGACATGATCGAAGAAAATCCCCGTCAGAAAGAGGGGCAGGAAATTGCGGCCGAGAAGAATAGGCGCCGCTTTACGAAACGCGAGTAACGTGCATTGGAAGATGCCGGCTTGAATGCCGTACCACCAATTTGCGACGGTCCCGTGCGTGAGAAAGGGGATCCATTGTGCGATCTCGCCCGAATTCGCGGCGTTGTTCAGGAAGTAGTATTGAACGCCGAAGTATTGGAACGCGTCGTGGCCGATGACGTTGCGGTGCGTGATTCCCAGCCACAGTACGAATACGAGCTCGACGCCTAACCCGATCAGCAGAGGGTAGATCCGAGCTGCCCTGTTCACCGTCCGACCAGGCGCCTCAGAAATTCTTGTCCCATCTCCAGGAGATAAACGGCACCCCAGCTGTAGTGCTGGCATTTTCCTTCGCCGCCGATGCGCGCCGGCTCATCGCCCGGAATCTCGCCCAATTTGAGGTTTCGCTTCGCGGCTCGCATCGATAACAGCGGCTCCCAGCTGATCATGTGGCTGAATCGCCGTTCGACCGAGAATGGCTCGTCCGTCATCAGGTTGAGCTCTTCGATCAGCGCAGTGCGATGGGCGCGGTAAATCACCATGGCGTCGGTGTAATGACCGCCGAAGAGAATGTTGATCAGTTTTGTAAAGACCCAATTGCCCATGCGGGTCATGAACGTGTCGTCGTCACTCTTGGCGTTGCCGAGGTAGCGGGAGACGATGACCATGTCGTAGCCTTCGCGCATCTTGTCGACGAGCTGCGGGATGTGGTCGACGACCGAATTGCCGTCGGGGCTGAACGTGATCAGCACGTCGCCCTGGATGTGAGGCCGCACCTGTCGATAGGCGTTGATGAGGCCGGGCTTCTCCTGGATCACGACGTCGTAACCGTGCTCGCGCGCGTACTCGATCGTTCCGTCGGTCGATCCGCCGTCGAGAACGAGGATCTGGTCGACGCTGCCGGGAGGAACGAGCGGCATGATGGCGCGCATGCCGTCGATTTCATTCAGCGTCGGTACGAGAAGCGTCACCTTCATCTGGATTCGTCACTCATCGTCATAAACTACGCGGATGCGCATTCTCGTCACCGGCGGTGCCGGGTACATTGGATCCATTCTCGCGGGCCATTTGTTGAGGGCCGGCCACACGGTCACGGTCGTCGATTCTCTTCTTCAGGGCGTTCAAGGTCTCTATCAATACTGCGGCACTCAGGGTTTCGATTTTGTTCTTGGCGACGTCCGCGACGAACGCGTGATGAAGCCACTCATTGAGCGACACGACGTGCTGATTCCGCTGGCGGCGATTGTGGGCATGCCGGCGTGCGATCGCGATCCCGTCAACGCGCAGGGCACGAATTACGAGGCCATTGCGCTGATCGATCGACTGCGGTCGGCGCAGCAACTGATCATTTATCCCTGCACCAACAGCGGCTATGGGACGAAGTCCGGCGACGTTTACTGTACCGAGGAGACGCCGTTGGAGCCGGTGTCGTTGTATGGCCGGACGAAAGTGGGAGCCGAGCGGCTCTTGCTCGACGCGGGAAACGCGGTGACGCTGCGGTTGGCGACGGTATTCGGCGTCTCGCCGCGCATGCGCCTCGACTTGCTGGTCAACGACTTCACGTTTCGCGCGGCGCGCGACCGTGTTCTCGTCTTGTATGAGCCGCACTTCAAGCGGAATTACGTGCATATCGAAGACGTCGCGCGCGCGTTTCTGCACGTCGTCGAGCATCCCGACATCCTGCGAGGGCAGGCCTACAATGTCGGACTCGACGACGCAAACCTTTCCAAGCGAGAGCTCGCCGACCGGATACGTCTCCAGGTGCCCGCGCTGTACGTTCACGAAGCAGAAGTGGGCACCGATCCCGACCGACGTAACTACATCGTATCAAATGAGAAGATCCGCAAAACCGGCTTCGCCGCGGAGCGAACTCTCGACGAAGGCATTCGCGAATTGCTTCTCGCTTTCCGCATGACGCCGCGCGGTCCGCTGGTGAACGCGTGACGCTTTCTCCCGGCGAAGCGATCGTTCTCGCCGGAGGAGCGGGAACGCGATTGCGGTCGGTGTTGCCGGATACGCCGAAGGTTCTCGCGCCGATTCACGGTCGTCCGTTTCTCGATCATCTGTTGGAGTGGATGAGCGGACGCGGAATCGAGTCGATGGTCCTTGCGACGGGATACGCGGCCGATGCGGTCGAAGCCGTGGCTTCGAAGCATCCTGGCGTGACGTTTTCGCGAGAGTCGGAGCCGCTCGGCACGGGCGGCGCGATCGCGTCGGCGTTCGCGAGCATTCGCGGTGACCGTGCCTGGGTATTCAACGGCGACTCGTTTTGCGATGCCGATCTCGCGAGCGTCGCGGAAGCGACCGCGCACTCGCCGGAAGATGCGTGGCTGGTTGCCGTCGAAGTCGCCGATGCAGGCCGCTTCGGCACGCTCGAACTGGATGGCTCGCGCGTCGTGCGCTTTCTCGAAAAAACGGGACGCAGGGAAGCGGGCTGGATCAACGCCGGCATCTACATCCTTCCTCGAGCGCTGGCATCGCAGGCGCGGCAATCGATCGAGCGCGATTTTTTTCCGGCGTGGGCCGCGCAAGGAAGACTTCGCGCAGCGAGAGTCCGCGCGCGCTTCATCGACATCGGCACGCCCGAGAGCCTCGCGGCCGCGGAGTCGTTCTTCGGATGAAGCCGTTCGTGTTCCTCGATCGCGATGGAACGCTGATCGTCGAGAAGAACTACCTCCACGATCCGGGCGGCGTCGAGGTCATCGAAGGCGCGGCGGAAGCAATCCGGCGCCTGCACGATGGCGGATTCGGTGTGGCGCTCATCACGAATCAATCTGCCATCGGTCGTGGATACTTCGGCCTCGAGCGTCTCCAAATGATCCATCAGCGTCTTGAAGATCTCCTCGCCGCCGACGGCGCAACTCTCGATGCGATCTACGTTTGTCCGCACACGCCTGACGACGGCTGCGCGTGCAGAAAGCCCGGCATCGACATGATCACAACGGCCGCGGGCGATCACGAAGTCGATCTGAAACGCTCGTTTATAATCGGCGACAAAGAATGTGACATCGACTGCGGCATCAACGCCGGTCTCACCACGATTCTCGTGCGGACCGGTTACGGCAGCCGTCTCGAAACCGAAATCGGAGAGCGCGCGGACTACGTCGCGGACAACCTTCTCGAGGCCGCCGATTGGATTCTCAACAAACCATGACCGACGAGATCGGCACCTATCTCGAGCAGTCTGCTCGCATCCTCGGCAGCGTCGCGAGCGCATGCAGCCCTGCGATCGAGCGCGCGGTCAGCGTGTTGATCGACGCCTTTCGACGCGGCAACAAACTCCTCCTCTGCGGCAACGGCGGCAGCGCGGCCGACTGCCAGCACATGGCGACCGAGTTCGTGAGCCGCTTCTCGCCGAAGCTCGATCGTCCGGCGATTCCGGCGCTTGCGCTCACGACCGACACCTCCTTTCTCACTGCGTTCGCGAACGACATCGGTTACGAAGGCGTCTTCGAGCGCCAGCTGCGCGCTCACGGCCGCGCCGGCGACGTTCTCCTCGGCATCACCACGAGCGGCAATTCGGCGAACGTTCTCGCCGCCGCACGTGCGGCGAAGGAGCTCGGAATCACCGTCATCGCACTCACGGGAGCGGCAGGAAAGTTCGCCGCACTCGCCGACGTCGCGATCTGCGTCCCGTCGTCCGACACGCAACACATCCAGGAAGCGCATCTCGCGATCGAGCATTTGATCTGCGGTCTCGTCGAGCGCGCGCTCTACAATAGTGACGGACCGTCCATATGATCGTTAGCCGAACTCCATTCCGCCTCTCGTTCTTCGGCGGCGGAACCGATTATCCAGCGTGGTTCCGCCAGCACGGCGGCGTCGTGCTCGCGGCCACCATCAACAAATACTGCTATCTCTCGGTGCGCTACCTGCCGCCGTTTTTCGAGCATCGCATCCGCATCGTCTACTCGAAGATCGAGACCTGCCACACGATCGAAGAGATCGTGCACCCGTCCGCGCGCGAGACGCTCCGCTATCTCGAGATGCAGCGCGGCGTCGAGATCCACCACGACGGCGATCTTCCCGCGGGCAGCGGAATGGGATCGAGTTCCGCATTCACCGTCGGGCTGCTGCACGCGCTTCACGCGCTGCAGGGACGAATGCCGAGCAAGCGACAGCTCGCGATCCAGAGCATCCACGTCGAACAGGAGCTCATTCGCGAAGCAGTCGGCTCGCAGGATCAGATCTCCGCGGCGTACGGCGGCTTCAATCAGATCTCGTTTCTTCCCGACGGTGGATTCAACGTCACGCCGATCACCGTCGGCCGCAATCGACTTTCCGAGCTCAACTCTTCGCTGATGCTTTTCTACACGGGCATCCGCCGCATGGCGTCGGACGTCGCGTCGAGCTATCTGAACAGTCTCGAAGAGAAGAAGCGCCAACTGCGCATCGCGCGCGATCTCGTCGACGAAGGTGTTTCGATCCTCGCCAGCGATCGCGATCTCTCCGAGTTCGGCGAGCTTCTCCACGAAGCATGGGAAGCGAAGCGCAGCCTCGGGCCGCTCGTGTCGAATCCGATGGTCGACGACATGTACACGGCGGCGCGAAAAGCGGGAGCGGTCGGCGGAAAACTGACGGGCGCGGGCGGCGGCGGCTTCCTGCTGCTGTACGTTCCGATCGATCGTCAGGCTGCGGTTCGCGAAGCGCTCACGCATTACATCCACGTTCCCTTCCGCTTCGATTTCTCGGGCAGCCAGATCATCTTCTTCGAAACGGAAGAGGACTTCGCCGACGCTGAACGCGCGCGCGCGGACCAAACGATCGAGCCATTCCGCGACCTCCAGGTCAAGCTGTGAAATCCGACGACGTCATCTTCGTCGCCGGCGGAGCCGACACGATTCTCGGCCGCGCCATCACGCGCTCACTGCGTGCAGCGGGATATACGTCCGTTCTCGACGGCGAAGGCCTTCAGCTCGATGACGCGAACGCGGTGACTTCGTTCTTCTCACGCACGCGTCCGCGCCGCATCTTTCACGCCGCCGGCTGCTCCGGCGGAATCGAAGCGAACCGGCGCTATCCGGCGTCGTTGATGCTCGACAATCTCGCGGCGATCACGAACGTGTTTGCCGCTGCG
>Ga0207687_10002108_pt1 | contig 13594 bp, 10 predicted proteins | sample KBSM54metaG_FD_184399 | JGI IMG/M metagenome (GOLD analysis project Ga0207687, IMG submission 184399) | Miscanthus rhizosphere microbial communities from Kellogg Biological Station, Michigan, USA - KBS M5-4 metaG (SPAdes) (version 2) | ecosystem: Host-associated > Plants > Roots > Rhizosphere >...
TGCGCCTCCTACTCGACCGGGCTGCACCTGATGCGGACCGGCGCGGTCGGCGTCCTCGTCGGGGTCGGCCCCGGCGCCGCCTGCACCACCCGCGGCGTGCTCGGGATCGGCGTCCCGCAGGCGACGGCGATCGCCGACGTCGCGGCCGCTCGCGCCCAGCACATGCTGGAGACCGGCGAGTACGTGAACGTGATCGCCGACGGCGGCATGCGGACCGGCGGCGACGTCTCCAAGGCGATCGCCTGCGGCGCCGACTCGGTGATGATCGGCTCGCCGCTGGCACGGGCCAAAGAGGCCCCGGGTCGCGGCTTCCACTGGGGGATGGCGACCTTCCATCCCTCGCTGCCGCGCGGCACCCGCGTCTCGACCAAGCAGGACGGGACGCTGGAGGAGATCCTCCTCGGCCCGGCCAAGGAGAACGACGGCACCTTCAACCTGATGGGGGCGCTGAAAACCTCGATGGCCACCTGCGGTTACGAGGACATTCGTTCTTTCCAGCGGGCCGAGGTGATGGTGGCTCCCGCCCTGATGAGCGAGGGCAAGAAGCTGCAGAACGAGCAGTCGGTGGGCATGGGCTCCAACGGCCGTGCCGCTGTCTCGACGGGAGTAGCCGTCTCGGATGACTGAGCAGTCCGTCGCAGCCGTCCGCGAGCAGCCGCCCGCGGACGGCGGCGCGCGGGCGGTTGAGGAGGTTCTCGTCCTCGACTTCGGGGGGCAGTACTCGCAGCTGATCGCTCGTCGAATCCGGGAATGTGGAGTATTCGCCGAGCTGTTGCCGGCGAATACTTCGGTGGAGAAGATTCGGGAGCGGAAGCCGAAGGGGCTGGTGCTCTCGGGTGGCCCGGCTTCTGTGTACGAGCCGGGGGCGCCTAAGTTCCCGACGCAGCTGCTGGATCTGGAGATTCCGATGCTGGGGATCTGTTACGGGATGCAGGCGATGGTGCTCGCGCTCGGCGGCCGGGTCGAGTCGGCCGAGACGGGGGAGTTCGGGCGCACCGACCTGGTCCTGCGCGACGGCGGCGGCAACCTGCTCGGCGGCCTGCCGGAGGAGCAGAGCTGCTGGATGAGCCATCGCGACGCCGTCTTCGAGGCGCCGGAGGGCTTCACCGCTTTGGCTTCGAGCCCGAGCTCGCCGGTGGCGGCGCTGGAGCTGCCCGATCGCGGCCTCTACGGGATCCAGTTCCACCCCGAGGTCGTCCACACCCCTTACGGCACCGAGATCCTCACCCGCTTCCTGCGCGACGTCGCCGGATGCACCGAGCAGTGGTCGCCGCAGTCGGTGATCGCCGAACAGGTGGAGAAGGTCAAGGCCCAGGTCGGCGACGGCCGGGTGATCTGCGGCCTCTCCGGCGGCGTCGACTCCTCGGTCGCCGCCCTGCTCGTCCACAAGGCGGTCGGCGACAAGCTCACCTGCGTCTTCGTCGACCACGGCCTGATGCGGCTGAACGAGGCCGAGCAGGTCATCGAGGCCTTCAGCCAGTTCGGCATCCCGCTCGTCCACGTCGACGCCGAAGAGCGCTTCCTCGAGAAGCTGGCCGGCAAGGACGATCCGGAGGAGAAGCGGAAGATCATCGGCGCCGAGTTCATCCGCGTCTTCGAGGAGGAGGCGGCGAAGCTCGACGACGTCAGCTACTTGGTCCAGGGCACGCTCTACTCGGACGTGATCGAGTCCGGCGGCTCCGACCACGCGGCGACGATCAAGTCCCACCACAACGTCGGCGGCCTCCCCGAGGACCTCGAATTCGAGCTGGTCGAGCCGCTGCGGATGCTGTTCAAGGACGAGGTGCGCGCGGTCGGAGCCGAGCTCGGCCTGCCCGAGCGGATGGTCTGGCGCCAGCCCTTCCCGGGGCCGGGCCTGGGCATCCGCATCGTCGGCGGCGAGGTGACGAAAGAGCGGCTCGACGTCCTCCGCGCGGCCGACGCGATCCTGCAGGAGGAGATCCGCGCCGCCGAGCTCTACCGCCAGCTCTGGCAGTCGTTCTGCGTGCTGCCGGTGGTGCGCTCGGTGGGAGTGCAGGGTGACGGGCGCACCTACGCCTACCCGATCGTGATCCGCGCCGTCACCTCCGACGACGCGATGACCGCCGACTGGGCGCGGCTCCCTTACGACCTCTTGGAGCGGGTTTCCAACCGGATCATCAACGAGATCCGCGACGTGAACCGCGTGGCCCTCGACATCTCCTCGAAGCCCCCAGCGACGATCGAGTGGGAGTAGAGGGCCGGTCGGGCCGCCGCTAGGCGGCCCCGAGCGACCCCGCGGTCTCGAAGGCGGCCTGGCCGACCACGGTCGAGACGGCGGCCCGGCCTCCGCTCTCGTTGAGGCGGTCCTGGCTGCGCAGATGCGCGGCCAGCATCAGTTTCGTCGCCTCTTCCATGATCGCGACGACCTCCTTCCAGCCCTCCTCGTCGAGGGACAGCGGCATCCAGCGGAAGACGGTGTCGTCGCGGCCGTCGAGCGTGCCCGCTTCGAGCGCGGCGATCGCCTTGTCGAGGAAGGTCTGGAGCGTGGCCGCGGAGACGCCGCCGAGCAGCGACGGCGGCACCTTGCGCCAGGACGGATCGCCGACGAACGCTCGCGGGGTCGCCTTGTAGAAGTGCTCGATAGCTCCGCGTCGTCTGGCCGTGTCGACCAGTTCCAGGGCGCCGAATTTGTCGAGCGCTCGGGTGTGGTAGGCGACACTGGTCAGGTTCGCGTCAAGTTTCTCGGCGACTGCGTTCGGGCTGGCAACGTGATCGGTGAGGGCCTCCAGGATCTTGATCCGCAGCGGATGGGCCACGGACATGACCAGGCGCTGATCGATGGACTCTGGCTCGCCAGTCGGTTCTGATTCCTTCATTTCGGGGCTCCTTAGAGTGGGGGCGGATACGGCAGTGTTCGCCGCTCACTGATTACGTATAGACGATTCTTCTGTTTCAATCCAGAACACTTAATTTCCTCAAAAGAATCGCTGGAAGTTGACCGCAAGTTGCGGGGTCGAATTTCCCTCGATTACGCCTGGGAAACGTTTCTGGAGGCGAGCTCAGGTCAGGAGTAGGCGTCCCACTTCTGCAGGTAAGGAAGCGGGTCGAAGGGGGAGCCGCCCTCATACCAGCCGGGAGCGCCCCACATCTCGAAGTGGAGGTGGCAGCCCTGGGCGTCGCCGGTTTCGCCGACGACGCCGATCGGCTGGCCGGTGCGGACGGTTTCGCCGGTGTGGAGGGGGGAGGGTTCGGCGAGGTGGGCGTACATGAAGTCGTTGGGGGTGCCGCGGCCGTCGATGACGATGTAGTTGCCGGCGTTGCCCTCGTAGCCGGAGTACTGGACGTCGCCGCCGCGGGCGGCGACGAGCGGGGTGCCGCAGGCGGCCATCACGTCCTGGCCCTGATGGGTGTGGCCGGAGCGGGCGGCGCCGAAGCGGCCGGCGCCCATCCCGTATTCATGGGGCCCGAGGATCGGGAAGGCGTAGCCGTAGAAGTCGAAGCCGAGGCTGAGGGCGGTCGATGCGGTTGCCTTGCGCGCCGCCGGGGCGGCGGCGGTCGCCGATTGCGGGCTGATCCGGAAGCTGTAGCTCCCGTTGCGTGCTGGTCGGCCTTCGTCGGTGGTGCCGTCCCAGCGCACTTTGCCGGCCAAGTTGGGGGCGATGTTTTCGCGGTAGAAGGTCTTGACGACTTCGCCGGCCGAGTCGAGGATTTCGATCTGCAGGTCGTTTTCCGGCTGAGTGCTGCCGATCGTGTAGGTGAGCCTGGGGTAGCGGTAGCCGAAGTAGAAGGACTTGCGCGGGCTCGTTTCGGCGGCGACCAGGGTGAGGGTCCCGGCGCTCGGGTCGCTGGCGGGGCTGCCGCTGGGACTGCCCTTGGCGGTGGGAGCCGCGCCCGGGGTCCCGGCGCCGCCGGTCGTCGCCGCGGCGCTGCCGCCGCAGCACGCCAGCATGGCCAAAACGACCGTTACGCCTAATTTCCCGGCCAGTCCAGGCCGGACGAACCCAATGCCGCTCAACCGCTAGCCCTCTCTTTCCGTTGCCTGCGGAGTTAGCTGACGGGCTCGCGCTGAAAGAGTCGCGCTACGGACGGTTTTCGTCCGATTCGCCCCTGGGACCTGCAAGGGTCCCTTCGGTTCCTCCGCTCCCGCTCGGTGGCCCGAACGGGATTCGGCTATTGCTCGGGCGGCAGCATACAACGCGAGATGGCTATCATCCCCCGGCCGCGTCGGTGAATCCGCGCGGTTTTTGCGCGATGAAGACCTTTGTAGCCACTCCAGCCAACCGCCAGCGCAACTGGTACGTCGTCGATGCCGAGGGGAAGACCCTCGGTCGTCTTGCGACGCAGATCGCCGACACGCTGCGCGGCAAGCGCAAGCCGGAGTACACGCCGCACATCGACACCGGCGACTTCGTCGTCGTCGTCAACGCGGAGAAGATCCACGTCACCGGCGACAAGCTGGCGCAGAAGACCTACTACCGCCACAGCGGCTACCCCGGCGGGATCAAGTCCCGCACCCTCGGCGAGATGCTCGAGCGCAAGCCCGAGGAAGTGATCCGCAAGGCCGTGAAGGGGATGCTGCCGCGCAACCGCCTCGCCCGCCAGCAGCTGACCAAGCTGAAGGTGTACGCCGGGCCCGACCACCCGCACGCGGCGCAGCAGCCGAAACCGATGGAGACTGACTGAACTTGATGGACGACGAGCAGAAAACGCCGGAGCAGGACGACAACACTCAGGACGAGGCCACCGGGGCCGCGGAGGACCAGTCGTCCGAGGAGGTTGCAGATGAGCAGCCGTCCGAGGAGGTTGCTGAGGAGCCTGTGGCTGAGGAGGTGACTTCTCCGGAGGCTGATCAGGAGGTCGTCGAGGAGACGCCGTCTGCTCCGGAGCCCGCCGCCGAGGAGAAGAAGGCCGAGGAGAAGAAGAAAGACGTTATTCCCGGCGCCGACCTGGAGCCGATCTTGGTCGAGCCGGAGAAACCGGAGCTGAGCGCGGAGGAGCGCGCTCGCCTGGAAGCCGAGGAAGAAGAGAAAGCCCGGCGCGAAGCCGAGCTCACCGCCACCGAGGACACCGATGCCGCGGCCGCCAGCCGCGCGCCGGCGAAGATCGACAAAGGCGCCCGCTTCCTCGCCACCGGCAAGCGCAAGAGCTCGATCGCCCGCGTCACCCTCGTCCCCGGCAACGGCAAGATCGAGATCAACAAGCGCAGCCTCGAGGAGTTCTTCCCGCGGCCCCTGCACCAGACGATGGTCAAGCAGCCGCTGGCAGTCTCCGGCTACGAAGGCAACGTCGACGTCCGCGTCCGCGTCCACGGCGGCGGCATCGGCGGCCAGGCCGGGGCGATTCGCCACGGCGTCGCCCGCGCCCTGACCGAGATCGACTCCGAGCTGCGCCCCGACCTCAAGCGGCGCGGCTTCCTCACCCGCGACGCCCGGGTCAAGGAGCGGCGCAAGGCCGGTCTGAAGAAGGCGCGTAAGCGGCCGCAGTTCAGCAAGCGCTGATTTGGACGGGGTGAAGACCGCGCGCAAGCTCTTCGGAACCGACGGGGTCCGAGGGGAGGCTGGCGCCTTCCTCACCGCCGAGCTGGCCACGGCCCTGGGCCGGGCCACCACCTCCTCGCTCGAGGCCGAGCGGCCGCAGGTCCTGATCGTCCGCGACACCCGCGAGTCGGGGCCGATGCTGGAGGCCGCCCTCGCCGCCGGGATAGCCGCGGCCGGCGGCGACGCGCTGCTCGCCGGCGTCCTCCCGACCCCCGCCGCCGCGATCCTCGTCAAACGGCTCGGACTCGACCTCGCCGCCGTCGTTTCCGCCTCCCACAACCCCTTCGGCGACAACGGGATCAAGTTCTTCGACGGCCGCGGCGTCAAGCTCGCCGACGAGGTCGAGGCGGAAATCGAGGCGAAGATCGACGCGGCGCCGACGGCCGAGAGGCCAGGCCACGTGCGCGAGCTGAACGGCGGGCTCGAGGACTACCTGCGCGAGCTGCAGGCCGCCTTCCCGCTCGACCTCGGCGGCCGCCGCGTCGTCCTCGACTGCGCCAACGGCGCCACCTTCCGCGCCGCTCCGGCGATCTTCGAGCGCCTCGGGGCCGAGGTGGAGACGGTCGGGGCCGACCCCGACGGCCGCAACATCAACGCCGGCTGCGGTTCCACCCACGTCGAGGCGCTGGCCGAGCGGGTCGCCGCCTCCGAGGCCGAGATCGGCTTCGCCTTCGACGGCGACGGCGACCGCGTCCTCGCCGTCGACGGCTCCGGCCGCGTCCACGACGGCGACGAGCTGATCGCGCTGACGGCGCGGGGGATGAAGGCGCGCGGCGAGCTGAACGGCGGCGGGGTAGTCGTCACCGTGATGAGCAACTACGGCTTCCACCAGGCGATGGAGGAGGCCGGGATCGAGGTCGCCGTCACCCAGGTCGGCGACCGCTACGTGATCGACGAGATGCTGCGGCGCGAGTGGAAGCTCGGCGGCGAGCAGTCGGGCCACATCATCGCCAGCGAGTTCGTCTCCACCGGCGACGGCATCGCCGCGGCGCTGATGACGATGCGCGAGCTCGGCGACGCCGCTCTCGAGCAGGCGGTGCCGATGAGCAAACTGCCGCAGGTCCTAGTCAACGTCGGGGTCGCCGACCGCGAGGCGATCAAGGATGCCGCCGCGGTCTGGGAGGCGGTCGAGCGCGAGAACGCCAGCCTGGAGGGCCGCGGCCGCGTCCTCCTGCGCCCCTCGGGCACCGAGCCGCTGGTGCGGGTGATGGTCGAGGCCCCCACCGACGAGGAGGCCAACAGCATCTGCGAGCGCCTGGCCGACCTCGTGCGCCAAGAGCTCGCCTAGCTAGCAGTCCGATGCCGATCCGGTAGGAGGGGCGCTGTTGAGGGCATCGCCCCACCCCGGCCCCTGATTGGTCGCTTGAGCACACCGTCCTGTGCTCAAGTGACCGACGATGCGGCGTGGAGCTGCTCATCTAGGTTTCTCCCTCATGATTGTCTGGGTTGCCAGCCGCCCCGAGCAGCAGGCGCTTGAAGTGCCGGATGGCGTGACCGTTGAATTCATTCCACGTGAGCCACTGAGCCACCCCCGCATTTCCGAGGTGGAGGTCTTGGTTCCGCCCTATGGGAGCCGGGCTGTGCTCGATGCGCTTTCCGAGATGCCGGCCTTGCGCCTGATCCAAACCCTCGAGTCCGGTGTGGATTGGCTGCTGCCCTCCGTCCCGCCCGGAGTCGTCGTCTGTAATTCGCGGGGCGCCCACGATGCTGCCGTAGCCGAGTGGGCGGTGGGGGCAATTCTGATCATGCAGCGACGCTTCCTCGAGCACAGGGATGCCCAGCAGAGGTCCGAATGGCGCGACGTCGTCAGCACTCGTGGCTGGATGGCGCCGTTTGCCGGCGACCTGGAGGGGGCCTCGGTCCTCATCGTCGGTTACGGCTCGATCGGCAAAGCGGTCGAGGAGCGCCTGCGTCCTTTCGAGGTGGACGTCCAACGGGTGGCTCGGCACGCGCGCGCCGGCGTGTCCGACCCGACCGAGCTGACGCGTCTTGTCAGCAGGGCGGACATCGTCATCTTGTTGTTGCCATTGACCTCTGACACGGCCGGCCTTTTCGATTCGGAGCTGATCGGCGCGATGAAGCCGGGTGCCCTCCTGGTCAACGCCGGCCGGGGGCGGGTCGTCGACCAACAGGCGCTGTTCGCCGGGTTGAGGGAAGGCCGGCTGCGGGCTGCGCTCGACGTCGCCGATCCCGAGCCTCTTCCCGCCGACGATCCTCTGTGGTCGGCGCCGAACCTCCTGCTAACGCCGCATATTGCCGGCGACACTCCTCGGCGATTTCGCCGGTCGTGGCTCTTCGTCGGCGAGCAGATAAGAAGGATGGTCGATGGCTCTCCTCTGGAGAACGTGGTGTTTGACGGCGGCCAGAATGCCGAGCGCCGCCGCCGTCGCGAGGCCGAAGGCGGTCGGGGTGGTTAGCCCGGGCAGGGCGACGGCGAGCACGAAGCAGAAGGCGGCGAAGCCGTTGAAGCCGAGGAGGAAGTTGCGAAGCAGGGCCCTGACCTGGGCGACCCCCTGGTGGCTGTGGGTGAAGAAGGCGAGGACGCTGGTGATAATCGGGAACGGCGCCAGGAGGCCGCTGAGATGAGGGCCGAGCGCACCGGAGGCGGCGGTGAGAACGAGCACCAGCCCGAGTGCGGTCGAGGCGCGGGCGGGAAGGTCCCACCATGGCGGTGGCGGTGCGATCGGCGGCGACCGGGGGGCGTCCGGCAAGAGGCGCAGTCCGAGCGCGAAGCAGCCGACAACCACGATCAGTGACGCTGCGGCCGGCGGTTGGACGAGGCTGAGGCCAGCCACCCCGAGCAGAAACGCCGCCCAGCCGCAGAGCAGGCTCCGGAGCGGTCCGGCTGCCTCCGCGACCCGGCCGTACACGACCACGAAGGCGGTCAGGGCGGCGAGCGCCAGCAGCGTGCCGGCGGCGGCGTCCGCTCCGAACTCACGGCCGTGGAGCAGGGTCTCGACCAGCAGCACGGGGCCGGCCACCACGGGCAGGCCGCCAAGCAGGCCGGCAACGGCGATACCCCAGCGGCGGCCGGCCAACGAGACGACGCAGACGCAAATCGGGGCGAGAAGGAACTTGACCGCCAGCAGCGTCACTGCGGAAGGGTCCCAGACGGGCGACGAACGCGACTTTTCGAACGCGGCTGAACATCGGGGCTCCGACGGCCTCCAGCTACCCTTACTCGCCTTCGTGTGCGGCATCGTCGGATATGTGGGCGCGCGGCCCTGCGAGGAGCTTTTGCTCTCGGGGCTCGAAAAGCTCGAATACCGGGGCTATGACTCGGCCGGCCTCTCCGTGCTCGCGGACGGGCAGGTGGAGAGCGTCCACGCGGTCGGCAACCTCGCCAACCTGCGCGCCGCGGTCGAGGCGCGGGCCGAAAACGGCGCCGGGCCGCTGCCGCCGTCGGCCACCGGGATCGCCCACACCCGCTGGGCGACCCACGGCCGCGTCACCGAGGCCAACGCCCATCCCCACGACGACAGCTCCGGCCAGGTCCACATCGTCCTCAACGGGATCGTCGAGAACCACACCGAGCTGCGCCGGAACCTGCAGGAGGCCGGCGAGGTGTTCACCTCCGAGACCGACGCCGAGGTGGTCGCCCACCTGATCGCCAGCCACTACGACGGCGACCTGGCGGCGGCGGTGCGGGGGGCCTACGCCGATCTGCGCGGCCACTACGCCTTCGTCGCCATGCACGCCGACGAGCCGCAGCGGCTGGTCGGGGCCCGCAAGGAGTGCCCGCTGGTCGCCGGGGTCGGCGAGGGCGAGACCTTCCTCGCCTCGGCGATCCCCGCCTTCCTCGCCGACACCCGCACGGCGATGCCGATCGAAAACGGCGAGATCGTCGAGGTCGAAGCCGGCTCGATCCGCGTCACCGACACCGACGGCAACCCGATCGAGCGCGCGACCGAAGAGGTGACCTGGGACGCCGACGCGGCCGAGAAGGCGGGCTACGAGACCTTCATGCTGAAGGAGATCCACGAACAGGCCGACGCCGTCGCCGAGACGATCACCGACCGGCTCCCCGGCGCCGATGGGGTCGACCTCTCCGACGTCGGCCTCGACGACGAGTTCCTGCGCGGCATCCGGCGGATCGTGATCGTCGCCTGCGGCACCAGCTACCACGCCGGCCTGGTCGGCCGCTACGCGATCGAGGAGTGGGCGCGGGTGCCGGTTGAGATGGACGTCGCCTCCGAGTACCGCTACCGCAACCCGGTGGTCGGGCCCGACGACCTGGTGATCGGGATGACGCAGTCGGGAGAGACCGCCGACACCCTCGCCGCGATGCGGCTGGCGCGGGAGGCCGGCGCCACCGTCCTCGCGATCACCAACATCATGGGCAGCCAGGCGACCCGCGACGCCGACGCCGTCCTCTACATCCGGGCGGGGATGGAGATCAGCGTCGCCGCGACCAAGACCTTCGTCGCCCAGGTGGCGGCGATGTACCTGCTGGGGCTGCGCCTGGCCGAGCTGCGGGGGACGCTGAGCGCCGAGCGCCTGACCGAGCTGGTGGCGGAGATGAAGGCGCTGCCCTCGAAGATGGAGGAAACGCTGGCGGGGAGCGAAGAGGCGGCGCGGGCGATCGCCGCCAAGCACAGCAAGGAGAACTTCTTCCTCTACCTCGGCCGGCACATCGGCCTGCCGATCTGCCTCGAGGGGGCGCTGAAGCTGAAGGAGATCAGCTACATCCCGACCGATGCCTACGCGGCGGGGGAGATGAAGCACGGTCCGATCGCGCTGCTCGACGAGTCGACGCCGGTCGTCTGCGTCACCACCGAGAGCCCGATCCTGGAGAAGGTCCTCTCCAACGTCGAGGAGGTGCGGGCGCGCGGCGCCGCCACGATCGCGGTCGCGACGGCGGGGGACGGACGGGTCGCCGAGGTCGCCGACGAAGTCGTGGAGGTGGCGGCGACGGACTGGATCCTGCAGCCGATCGTCGCGATCCTGCCGCTGCAGCTGCTCGCCTACAACATCGCCCGCGACCGCGGTCTCAACGTCGATCAGCCCCGCAATCTGGCGAAGACGGTCACCGTCGAGTGACAATTCGGCCAGGCGGCGGTCGGTCGGCTGAACCTGTCCAAAAGGCCCGCTAGGATGCCCGCCCTCGTGAAGCTTCGTCTCGTCCTCCCAGTCCTGCTCGCGGCCGCGGCCGCCCTGCTCGTCGCCGGTTGCGGCGGCGGCGGGAGCGACAGCAGCGGCGCGGATCCGGCCTCGGTCGCTCCGGCGAAGGCCCCCGTCTACGTCGGCTTCACGGTTCGCCCCGAAGGGGAAGCGAAGCAGAACATCGAAGCGCTGGCCAAGAGCATCGCCGGGGTCGACGACCTCGGCGGCCTGATCCTCGAAGAACTCGAAAACTCGGCTTCGGCAAGCGGCGAAGAGTTCGACTACGAAAAGGAAGTCGAACCGTGGCTGGGCGAAGAAGGCGGCCTCTTCCTGCAGGGATACCACGACGAAAACTTCGAAGCGGCCGGTGCAGCTGTCCAGACCAGCAGCGAAGACGAAGCCCGCGAATTCGTCAACGAGCGGATGGAAGGTGGAGACGAAGAAGTGACCGACGGCTCCTTCGAAGGGGTCGACTTCAAGGTCCAGGAAGACGGCACCACGATCGGCGTCTTCGACGGGCTGGTCGTTTTCGCCGGCCAAGAATCGATCTTCAAGTCGATGGTGGAAGCGTCGAACGGCGAAAACCTCGCCGGCGAGAAGGAATTCACCGACGTAATTGACCAGGCGCCCGACGAAAGCGCCGCCGACGTCTTCGTCGACATCGGCGGCCTGATCGAAGAAGCGGGCAGCGAAATCGATTCCGAAACCCAGCTCTTCCTCGACGCCGTCGGGATCGAACCGAAAGAAGCGACGGCGTTGGCGAGCCTCATTCCTGGCTCCGACAACGTCGAGATCGACGTCAGCACCAACCTCAGCGGCGACAACCCGCCCTCCGGCGACGCTTCGGAGCTGCTGGGCTCGCTGCCCGGCACCTCGGTCGGCGCCTTCGCCTCCGCCGAATTCGGCAAGCGCTTCAACGAAAGCATCGACAAGATCGACGAGAACGGTCTCCCCGGACAGGTGCCGCCGCACCAGCTGAAGGCGGGGTTGAAGGAAGTCGGCATCGACATCGAATCGATCGCGGGCTCGATCGGCGATGCCGGCGCCTACGTCACGGGCAACAGCGAAAGCAGCCTCGGCGGTGCCGTGGTCATGGAAGCCGAAGACGAAACGCAGGCCAAGAACACGGTCTCCAACCTCGGCCTCTTCCTGCGCAAAGCACAAGTTCCGGGTGTCACCGCGATCAACGGCAAGGCGACGGGGTTCTCGATTCGCAGCTCCGACCTGGGGCGCCAGCCGGTCGTCGTCGCCGCCAAGGGGAGCCGGATCGTGATCGGTTACGGCATCGCTTCGACGCTCTCCAGCTTCCAGGAATCGAACAGCACCCTCGCCGGCTCGCCCGCCTACAAGGAAGCCGTCAGCGCCCTCGGCGACACCCCGATCAGCGCCTTCGTCGACGGGCCGTCCGCCCTGAAGCTCGCTTCCGCGCTGGTCCCGTCCGACAACGAAGGCTTCAAGGAAGCCAAGCCGTACCTGACCAAGGTCGACTATCTGGCGCTCGGGTCCGAAGCATCTGGCGATCTCGCGGTTGCCAAGTTGATCGTCGGCGTCGGCAAGTAGGGCCTAGGGACGAAGCACGGCTGTAGGGAGGGGCCGGGTATCCCCTTCTCTCCCTAGGATTTTCGCCTTTAACTCGCCGTCTCTCGCTAAGTGGTCGGTGCGAAAATCAGGGACGCCGGTCGTTCAGGGGACACCCGGCCCCTCCCCCCAGCGAGCCCTGGCTGACGCTGGCAGTTCCGTGGTTCCTTTTGCACGCTATGGGTGCATAAGGAACCGCAGGTTTGAGCCGATTAGGCTGGCCCGCATGGAGTCGTGGCTGAAACCTCTCTATGACGCTGAGGGGATGCGGGGAGTTGATCGGTGGGCGATTGAGGAGAAAGGGACGCCTTCGCTGGAGTTGATGGAGGCTGCTGGTAGGGCGGTGGCTGAGGCGGTGGCGGGGTTGGCGCCGGAGGGGGCGGTGCGGGTTGTTTGTGGGAAGGGGAACAACGGGGGGGACGGATTCGTGGCGGCGCGGTTGCTGCGGGAGATGGGGTTCGAGGTTGAGGTGTTGCTGCTTTGGCCTGGGGAGGAGCTGCGGGGGGATGCGAAGGTCAACTTCGAGCGCTGCGGGGGCGAGTTGGTGGGGGGCGATTTGGCTGGGCGGCTGGGCGGCTCGGGCGCGGTGGTGGATGCGATCTTTGGCACCGGTTTCGAAGGGGCGCCGCGGGAGCCGGCGGTGGAGGCGATCGCTGCGGTCAATCGGTGCGGTGCGCCAGTGGTCGCCTGCGACATCGCTTCCGGCGTCGACGCTTCCACTGGCGAGGTGGCGGGGGAGGCGGTCGAAGCCGCCATCACGGTGAGCTTTCATGCGGCCAAGCTCGGGCAGCGGATCGCCCCGGGCAAGTGGCACAGCGGCGAGCTGCGGGTGGCGCCGATTGGGATTCCGGCCGGGGCACCCGGCGAGGCCGCCGGCGGCGAGATTGACCCGGCGATCCTTGAGTTGGCCCCGCACCGCGGTCCTCAGAGCACCAAGTTCAGCTCCGGTCAGGTGGCGGTTGCCGGCGGATCGCGCGGTCTCACCGGTGCGGTGCGGATGGCCTCGCTGGCGGCGATCCGGGCCGGCGCCGGCTACGCGACGGTGGCGGTGCCCGCCGACCTCAACCTGGTCTTCGAGATCGCCCAGCCGGAGGTGATGTCGGTCGCCTGCCCCGGCGGCGACGGCTGCCTGGTTCCGGCTTCGGAAAAGTCGGTGCTGCGGGTTTTCGAGAAGGTCGCCGCCGGCGTGTTCGGACCCGGCCTCGGCCGCGACCCCGGCTCCTTCGAACTGGCGCGGGAAGCGGTCGGGAAGATCGAGGCGCCGCTGGTCATCGACGCCGACGGGCTGAACGCCTTTGCCGGACGGCTGGAGATCCTGGCCGCGCGCCAAGCCCCGACCGTGCTGACCCCTCACCCCGGCGAGCTCGGCCGCCTGCTCGAACGGGAGTCGTCCGAGATCGACGCCCACCGGCTCG
>Ga0207687_10002109_pt1 | contig 13590 bp, 15 predicted proteins | sample KBSM54metaG_FD_184399 | JGI IMG/M metagenome (GOLD analysis project Ga0207687, IMG submission 184399) | Miscanthus rhizosphere microbial communities from Kellogg Biological Station, Michigan, USA - KBS M5-4 metaG (SPAdes) (version 2) | ecosystem: Host-associated > Plants > Roots > Rhizosphere >...
TCCAGGCTCAGGTTGGCCACCAGCTTTTTCAGCCGCGTGTTTTCCTCGCGCAATGCCTTTACCTCCTGCGCCTCGCTCACATCCGTGCCGCCGTACTTCGACTTCCAGGCATACACTGTGTGCTTGTACACCCCGTAGGCGCGCCCAACCTCTCCACGCTCTGGCCCGCCTCCACCTGCTTCAGCGCCTCGATCATCTGCGCCTCACTGTGCTTGCTCTTGCTCATTCCCGCTTTCATTTCGTCTCAAATCGTACTTCGATTCGGACGGAAAACGGGGCTCACGTCACAGATCAGGATCTTCTACGTCGCAATCCAAACCGTTGACATTTACGCGAAGCACCGCTCGTTCCTTGACTTCGTCCAATCTCGGATGTATATTGTCCGGCACTAGCAGTCAGCCTAAGGCCAAAGGGGAAAATATGAAGCTACTGGGATGCGTACTCACGCTTTGCGGACTGGTGTTCGCTCAAGGCAACAGCGGAAGCATTACGGGAACCGTCAATGACCCAGCGAGCGCCGTGGTCGCCGGCGTTGCTGTGCAAGGCAAGAACCTCAACACCGGCGCGCTTTTTGAGACCGTGAGCACCAGCACCGGCAACTACACGCTTGCCGAGCTCCCGCCCGGCAACTACGAAGTCACATTTAAGGTGCCCGGTTTCAAGACCCTGAATCGCGGGCCGCTGGAGGTCGGCGCCCGCCAGATCCTGAGAATCGATGGGACGCTCGAGGTCGGGGGAACTACGGAATCCGTCACGGTGACCGATGCAGCGCCGCTGCTGATCACAGAGAGCTCCGAAATCAGCTTTAACGTCAACACCAACCGATTGCAGGATCTGCCAGTGGGTAATATGGGCAGCATTCGGAACGCCATCCGCCAAGCGGCCCAGTTGATGCCGGGCGTAGCCTTTACGCCAGGCTTTTTCGGCGGCGTAAAAATCAATGGCACCCCCACCGACGGATACAATCTGCGCATCGACGGTATGGATAACACCTATACGCTGGGCAATTTGCTGGTTACCCAGGTGCAACCGAGCGTGGAGGCGATTGAGCAGTATTCGATCCAGACTTCGAACTTCGCCGCGGAACTCGGCCAGGCGGGCGGCGCCATCTTCAACGTCAACATGAAGTCGGGAACCAACCAGTATCACGGTAGCGTCTACGATTTCTGGGCAAAAGATGTCCTCTACGCATCCAGCCCTTACGAAAGTCCGACGACCGGACAGAAGGTCAAGAATCCCGTCTCGAACTACGACTGGGGCTTTACTATAGGCGGACCGGCTTCGATCCCCAAGGTCTATAAGGGCAAGGACAAGACCTTCTTCTTTTTCAGTTACGAAACGCGCCCGCAAACGGCCCAGAATCTGAACACCTTCATCACGGTGCCTACCGATGCATATCGCAGCGGTGACCTCAGCGCGGCCAGGGCGCTTGTGAACAACAAGGTGTTGGGCACGGACCCACTGGGCCGCAGCATTATCCAGAACACGGTTTACGATCCGAACACGAATGCCACTTGCGGCGTTCAAATACAGTGCAACGCCGGCTTTAGCGGCTCAGTAATCCGAAATCCCTTTCCCGGCAACGTAATCGATCCATCGCGCTTCGATCCGGTCTCGGCCAAGATGCTGGCGCTGGTGCCCAAGGCGAATGTCGCCGGGGCTGGGCTGATCAATAACTACAACGTCCCGTTCGACAGCAGCACCAACAACTATCTGCCGTCGTTCAAGATCGACCACAATCTCAGCTCCGCCCACAAGCTGAACTTTTTCTACTCGCGGACGTGGCAGAACCAACCCATCACGACCACCGACGGCCTTCCGACCCTGATCAGCTCCGGCACTTTGTCCCTATGGCGTAATACCAACATCCGGTTGAATTACGATGCGACGTTGACGCCCACAATGCTGCTGCATCTTGGAGCCGGGTACCAGGAAGCCAGCATCGGACAGGTGAATTTTCCACAAACCAACCACTATAACGTGACCAAAGAACTTGGCATACCTGGTCCGTTTACGACAAACCTCGAGGGTTCGACGTTCCCGGACGTCAACGGGGCGGTTAGCGGACAAATTGGCGGTTTACCCCAACTCGGAAACACCAGCTTCAACGGGCGGACGGACACCAGAAACCAGAGGCCCACAGGAATTGCGACTCTAACGTGGGTTAAAAACAACCATACTTACAAGTTCGGCGGCGAGGTGCGGATCGAGGGATACCCGAATTACAATGAAATCCGCTTGAACGGCACTTACACGTTCAGCGTGAATCAGACGGCGCTGCCGTACAACAACAGCGCTACATTCGCCGGCAACACCATCGGACTAGGATACGCAAGCTTCCTGCTAGGCCTGACGGACAGCGCCAACGTCTCTCTGCCGACCAATCCGCATTTTGGCAACCATTCACTGGGATTCTATGCGCAGGATACCTGGAAGGTCACCAGGAAGCTGACCCTGGATTACGGTTTGCGGTGGGACTACGCCACTTATCGGACGGAAACATACGGACGGCAAGCAACGCTGGATCCACTTAAGCCCAACGCGGCGGCCGGAGGGCAGCCTGGGGCCACTATCTGGCAAGCCACCTGCAACTGCCAGTGGTCGCACAACTATCCGTATGCCTGGGGCCCGCGGTTGGGCGCAGCGTATCAGATCGACCAGAAAACTGTGATCCGCGGCGGCATCGGGTTGATGTATAACACCACGCCAAGAGTCGGCATCGCGGGACGAAGCTCGCCTGCCAATACGATCCCCGCTCCGTCGTTCGGGCTGGCCGCGATTAAGCTCGAAACCGGGATTCCGCTCACTCAGAACGATATCAGGTGGCCTAACTTCGATCCCAACTTCTTCCCCGTCCGCGGCGTCATCGGGGGCGCGGCGAATGGAAGCGTATTCGACCAGAACGCCGGGCGGCCTGCGCGCCAGCTCCAGTATTCGATCGGCTTGCAGCGCGAGATCTTCCGCGACCTGGTGATCGAAGCCTCCTACGTCGGCAATACCGGCGTGTGGTGGACAGGCAACGGGATGGTGAGCTATAACGCACTCTCGGTCAGCACACTGCAAGCCAGGGGAATCAACATCAACAGCACCGCGGACGCCGAATTATTGCGTGCGAACCTGAATACGGCAGCGGTGGTGGCTCGGGGCTTCGGGGTCCCCTTCACCGGCTTCCCGACGACTCTGTCCCTGAGCCAGTCGCTGCGGCCCTACCCGCAGTTCGGTAGCGGTCTCACGGCGGTGGACGCGCCACTGGCCGGCACCTGGTACAACTCGCTGCAATCCAAGGTGACCAAACGGTTCTCCCACGGGATCGACGCCACTTACTCGTTTACCTACCAGAAGTCCATGGTCACATCGAATACCAACGACGTCTTTAATCGTCAGAATGGTAGAGGACTGGATGCCGGGGATCAGCCGCTTATGAGCGTGATCGCCTTCACCTACACGGTCCCGAAGATGAAGGGGATCAATGGAATCCTGGCATACGCTCTGTACGACTGGCAAGTCGGCGGGATCTTGACGTACGCGAGTGGCCTTCCGATCGCCGCTCCGGCCGCGCAGAATCTCCTGGCTAATGCTTTAGGCCAAAGTACAAATGCCATCCGAGTACCGGGCGTGCCGCTATTTCTGCAGGATCTGAATAGCGGAGATGTGGATCCGCGCCGTGGTTTCTACTTGAATCCGGCAGCGTGGGCTCAGCCGGCGGCAGGTCAGTTTGGCGGTCCGACTTTCTACGGCGACTATCGCCAACAGCGCCAGCCTACCGAGGCGATGAACTTCGGCCGCAACTTCCGGATTGGGGAACACGTGACCGCGCAGGCTCGCGTGGAATTCACCAACGTCTTCAACCGCCTGAAGTTCAATGCCCCCACTTCGACCAACTCTCAGATGACACAAGTGCAAGCTACCAATCCTGCCACTACTAACAACACGGGGTTCGGGGCAATCGCCTGGATAAATACTGGTGGGCAGCGGCAAGGCCAAATGGTCTTCCGTCTGACCTTTTAATTTTCGCCTGACTCTAATAACGCCCCGAGCCCCTATTTAATAGGGCTCGGGGCGTTGCTTTTTTGGGTAACTTTTTCACATCGACACGTGGTGTCCTGAAGCTGCATGAACCCAACCAGAGTTATGATACAGTTTTGATACAGTTAAGGCACGGTGCGAAGTGGAAGTGCCCTAGAATCAATTGGGGACGTAGCTCAGTTGGATAGAGCGGTCGCCTCCTAAGCGACAGGTCGGCAGTTCGAATCTGCCCGTCCCCACCAGAATTGGGGCAGGAGGACGAAGTTTTTCGCGCCCTTTAGCGACAGATAGCAGTTCGAATCTGCCCGTTCCCTGTGGGGAAATTGCACTATCGCGATGGGCTGTGGTATGAAGGTAGTTCCCTTTCACCAGGAAGTTTTGAGGTGATTTGACCCCAGTATGGCTTACGTAATCGCAGAACCTTGCATCGGCACCAAAGACGCGGCGTGTGTGGACGCCTGTCCGGTGGATTGCATCCATCCCAAAAAAGACGATCCTAAGTTCGCTACGGAAGAGTTGATCTATATCGACCCAGTCGAGTGTATCGACTGTGGAGCGTGCGTTCCGGTGTGTCCCGTCTCGGCAATTTTTGCCTTGGACGACCTCCCCGAAAAATGGTCCGACTTCGCGGGAAAGAACGCCGCCTACTTTGGCCGATAGCCCTCAGGCCCAAAGCCAGGGCCGATAATGAAGATTCATTAAGGCAATCGACATTCCAGCTTGCTTTGCCCAAGATCCTGGCTATAATAGCCCCATGCGCAAAATCCTCCTGATGGTTGCTGTCGCGGCTCTTGCTGCCCTGGTCATGTTTGCTCAAGATAAAGGCGGTGGCAAAGGCGCCCCCGGCGGCAAAGGCAAAGCTCCTCGCGTCAACCTTAAGGTTCTGCCGGACGATGCGAACCTGATTCCCACGATGCAAAGTTTCGTTGCGGCGCTGGGCGTGGCGGACAAGGGCGGTTGCAACTTCTGTCACGAGATGGATCGGGCTTCCGATGCGAAGCAAGAAAAAGTGATGGCGCGGATGATGATCTCGATGGCGAAGGACATCAACTCCAAGTTCCCCGACGGCAAGGAACACGTTACGTGCTTCACCTGCCATCGTGGCAGCACCATGCCGTTGACCGCTCCGGCGGCTAACTAACAGGCCAAGGTCGTGCCCGGAATGCAGTTCGACGGGCTACGTGTTTTATCCCTCGAGAGCCGGCGCTCCGCCGAGATCGAGAAGCTGATTCGCGCGCGGGGCGGCCAACCCTTTGTCGCCCCCTCGATGCGCGAGGTTCCTCTCGAGAACAATACTGAGGCATTTCTCTTCGCTACCCGCCTGTTTGCAGGTGAATTCGATATGGTGATACTGCTCACCGGCGTCGGGGCTCGCCTGCTCAAACAAATCCTGGAAACGCGCTATCCGCCAGACGCGTTTGTAGACTCATTGCGTAAGCTTGCCGTGGTGGTTCGTGGATCGAAGCCGGCCGCGGTCATGCGCGAATGGAATGTGCCCGTGGCGGTGAGCGTTCCTGAGCCCAACACTTGGCGCGAGATTCTAACCGCGACAGAAGCGCGGCCCGAGCGGAACATCGCTGTCCAGGAGTTCGGGCGTACCAGCATGGAATTACTCCAAGGGCTGCGAAATCGCGGGGCTCAGGTGACGACGGTTCCCGTTTACCAATGGGATCTTCCTGAAGACACCGCCCCGCTGCGCGAAGCCGTCCAGCGGCTCGCGGCGAGCCAGTTTGATGTTGTGCTGTTCACTACTTCGGTCCAGGCGGTTCACCTGCTCCGGATCGCCGCCGAGGAGGGCGCCGAGGATCAGATTCGCACCGCGCTTCAACGCATGGTTGTGGCGTCGGTCGGCCCGAGCACCAGTGAAACGCTTCGCGAGCATGATCTGCCGGTCGATTTCGAGCCGTCACACCCCAAGATGGGCTTCCTGGTCAACGAAGCCTCACAGCACGCCCGCGAGATTCTACACTCAAAGTAGTGCAGGCGAAGCAGTGAACCAGAAGCAGGAGAACGAGTTCTTTCGCTTGATGGCCCGGTATTCTCCGGTCATCATGTTGATGCCGGCGAGCGCTCTGGCCGGCTATGCAATCGGTTATGGTCTGGACTACCTGTTCTCAACCAGTTTCTTGCGCTTTGTTTTCTTAATTCTCGGAGTGGTCTCAGGGATCGTGCAGTTAATCCGCATCTTGGGCCGCGATGCCGCATGATCGCCTTCGATTACGACCGCGCTCTGACCCGTATCAAATACTTCACACTGTTGGTCAGCTTGGTGGGAACCGTCGCTATGTTGTTGGCGCGAGGGCGTGGAGCTGCCGCGGGATTTTTGGCAGGAGCCGGAATCTCTTACATCAATTTCGAACTCCTCAGTGGGCTGGTGCATGTGATGGGCGCATCCGCTCCAAAAGCACGCGGTTGGGGCGTGCTGATCGCGCTGCGCTATGCGATCGTGGGCCTCGCCGCCTATGTTATAGTGAGGATTCTTGGAATCACGCCGGTAGCCGTGTTGGCGGGACTTTTGGCGGCTTTTACGGCGGTGATCCTGGAAATTCTTTACGAGTTAATCTTGCATGCCAGAACATGAACTGTGGCTGACGGCCCTGTTTAACGACTATCTTGCCGGTGCAGCCAACGCGATCCTCGGTGTATTTAACGTTCACGCCGAAAACCCGGCCCGGCCATGGGAAAACTGGATCGTGATGGAGCTGTTGGTGGTGGCGATTCTGATGGTTCTCGCCGCGGCAGTGCGAGCCAGCCTGTCGCCGGATAAGCCCGGAAAACTTCAGCACATCTTCGAGTTGCTGTACGGCTTTCTGAAGACTCAGGCTTCGGAAGTCGGGATTCACCACCCCGAGAAGTACTCGGCATTCTTCGGCACTCTATTCGTATTCATCGCCGTGATGAACCTGATCGGAATTATCCCGATCTTCGAATCACCGACCATGGAAGTTTCCGTGCCCGCGGGACTCGCGCTCTGCACCTGGATTTACTACCACTACATGGGAGTGCGAGAACTGGGACCGGGTCAATACCTAAAGCACTTTCTAGGTCCGGTACTGGCACTGGCGCCACTGATGATCTTCATCGAAATCATCGGACACGTGGCGCGCATGCTCTCTCTCACGGTCCGCCTGTACGGCAATATGTTTGCTGGCGAGGCTCTAACCAACGTGTTCATGACGATGGCAGTCACAAGGCTTGTGGTACCAGCAGTTTTCATGGCCTTGCACGTTTTTGTGGCTTTACTACAGGCTTACGTTTTTTCTTTGCTCACAATGATCTATGTGAGTATGGCAACGTCGCACGAACATTAGATGTTAATAACGGCATCATCGCGCCGAGTGTGAGCCACTGATCCCCCAGGACAGCCCGGAACCACCTCCTCGGTGCAAATTCATACGAAAGAGAAGGTACACACGAATGGTTAACAAGAAGACGCTGCTACTGGCAGCACTATTTCTGCTGGTGGCTTGCCCGATGTTCGGGCAGACTCCCGGCGCTTCGGGCATCGCGCCGGGAGAAATCAAGTTCCTTGGCGGAATGATCGGTCTAGGCATCGCCGGCGGCCTGTGCGGAATTGGACAAGGCAAGGCAGTCGCCGGAGCAGCCGAAGCCATTGCGCGGAATCCGGGAGCCGCCGCCGGAATCCGGTTTGCACTTATTCTCGGTCTGGTATTCATCGAGACGCTGACCATCTACGCACTAGCTATCGTTCTGAAGGGCTAGTAGTTCGCATTGGGCGGCAGGCGACCAGGTCGCCTGCCCCACCACCTTCATGAAGCTGCAAGGTATCTTCCCCGCCATCACGACCCCCTTCGATCACAATGGCGACCTGTACAAGGTCAAAGTCCAGCACAACATCGAAAAATGGAATCGCACCGGTTTGGCGGGATACTTGGTCACGGGTTCGACCGGCGAAACTCCTTACCTCACAACAGACGAAAAGATCCAGGTTTGGGACTGGTCGGCGCAGTACGCGGCTTCTGATAAAGTTCTGATCGCCGGCTCCGGCGCGGAAAGTGTTCGTGAGTCGATCCGCTTGACGAATCGCGCCGCCGAGCTGGGCTACAAAGCCGGCCTCATCTTAGCTCCGCACTATTTCCGGAGCCTGATGAGCCGCATGGAGACGCAGATCTTATTCTTCCGGGCGGTGGCCGATCAGACCAAGATTCCCATCCTCCTGTATCACTTCCCCCAAGTCACCGGTATCGATCTCACGCCCGAGGCCGTGGCGACACTGGCCGAGCACCCCAATATCATCGGCATGAAAGACAGCTCGGGAAACCTCGAAGGGACCAAGCGATTCCTCGCCGCGGTGAAGCCTGGTTTCCAGGTGCTCACAGGCTCGGCCGGCCTGCTGGCGGAATCGCTCGCCGCTGGATGCCCGGGGGCCATCCTGGCTCTCGCCAACGCCGTGCCATACGCGTGCATCAGTATTTACGAGGCGCATCGCACTCGCGAGCCCGAGGCCGCCATGGACTGGCAGAATCGCATCGCTTGCGCCGCAAAACTCTGCGCGACCACCTATGGGGTCCCCGGACTGAAGTACGCGATGGATCTGAAGGGTTACTACGGCGGTCCTACGCGTTTGCCGCTTACGGTAGTCACACCTCAGGCTAAGGGCGAGATCGAGCAGGGATTCGAAGGAATCAATAGCTAGGGCACCGAATAAGAAGCGAGTCCGGATCTAGGATCCACTTTGAGCGACCCGTGGCAGTACGCAGTTTTCCGCCGCGACAATCTTTCGCTGAGCCGGCGATCAGGTCCGAGACATAGTCCGCAGTGAAACCCGCTAAGCCCGACTCCGACATGCTGGTCTCAACCACGACCATGTAGGGATTCCGCCCATAGAAAACTCGAGGCAGCCCAAGCCTTTCTCTCAGCTCGACAATGGGCACATCGTGACAATTCGGATCGAACGGAATGATGGCTCGCACGCGCGACGCATCGACGACAAAATCCCGCCCGGCGATGCGAAACGGCAAATACTCCACGCCTTTCTCATCGGGTTAACTTCTCCAAGTGTGAATGCGACGCGCTGACGGCGATGTATCCGCACGCTACGATTGCTAAGAACATCTCCAGCACTTGACTATGACCCAGCGTCAGCTCCGTCCAGCCCGAAATCATCACCGCGATGATCGTGGCGATGGCGCCATGCAGCACCCAGCGTGCCTCAGACTTCGCCGGTAGGCTGCGCAACGCGGTCCAGAGATCAAATAGCATTCGGCCCAGCAGCCAGAGCAATATCCCTAAGGCCGGCAGCCCGCGCTCGGCCGCATAGTGGATGTAGATGTTGTGCAAGTGCTCCTTGTACCAGGCGACGGGGAAGGGATGGGGGAGGTCGGCCGGAAGATAGTCCAGGAACTGCGGGCCAACCTGCTCGGGTCCCACGCCTACAATGGGATGTGCCCGAATCATTTCCCAACCCACGCGGCGCAGGGCGGCACGATGAGCGCGCGAGTCCAGAACGCCCTCTTGCGCGCCGAAGCTAGATACAGCGCGGTCACGCACCTTCAGCGGATTCGCCAGCAAGACAATCCCGACCAACAGCGGCACCGCCGCGACCAGCCATTTCTTTTTCCACCACAGCAGCCATAACGCGCCGCCGACAGTCCCCAGCCACATGCTTCGGGTGAAGGCGAGGAGAATCCCTGCGCCGATGATCACTACCGCAGGAATGAGCCAGCGAGAAGGGCGCTCGTCGCGGGCAAACAACAGCATCGCGCCGGCCATCAGCAGGGTCATCATAAGTAGCGCGCTGAAGGTCATCCAGTGATCGACGAAACCCGTGATGCGATTGCCGTTGACGTAGACGTAGTAGAAGAATCGGGGAGTGGATTGGTACATGTGGACGAATTGCCCAAAACCCCACAGCGCGGACAGCGTCGCCCCGGCTGCCCAGGCCATCGTGAGAACGCGAATCTGAGACAGAGTGCGGACGGCGGAATACACTACGAAGAGCATCAGCCAGACGTAGAATTTCTTCACTTGTGGAAGGCCTTCGCGCGCGTGGCCCGAAGCCGCCAGCGAAACCAGCGTCCACGCCATCCACAAGACCACCGGCCAGACCACAGGCGGCCATCGCCATTTGTCGCGAGTCGCCAATAAAGCGACGAATGCGACGCCCAGCAAGATCTGGCTGGCCGCGATGGAAACAACGGTGGCCGCTGCCGCCCCGCCTGCCAGGTACAGCGGAGCTTGTTCCCTCCAGGCGGAGCGCATGCTAATAACGTGGAACCGAAGGATCTACACGCAGGCTCCAGGCGTCAATGCCGCCGGCCATGCTCTGACACGCCTCGATACCTTGTTCGCGGAGCCAGTTCACTACGTTGAGGCTGCGGACGCCGTGATGGCAATACACGATCAGCGTTCCTTCATCCGCGCGCGCGTCCAGATCCTGAAGCTCGCCCGGCACCGAGCGCATGGGGATCAGTGTGGCGCCTTCGATTTTCGCTTGCGCAAACTCGTGGGGCTCGCGGACATCGATCAGATGGAGCCGTTCACCGGAGTCCAGACGCCGCTTAACGTCGTGAGGATCTACTTCGAGGGGTAGCATCACACAAAAAGGGGACAGACACCATTGTTCCACGATATTTCAGTTCAGGTCGGGAACAATGGTGTCTGTCCCCTTTTTTGCCTTTTTTGGCGGCTAGAACTTCTTAAGTTCTTCGACCAACACCTGGATGCCCTTCTTGGTGTAGATCTGCGAGAGGCGTTGCTCTTCGGGAGAGGGGGCGACCAACTGGCGCAGCCGGGTCTGATCCAGCGCCCCACGGCTGGGAATCCACTGCGAGCCGTCGGCGAATTCGACGCTCGACACAAAGCCCGACATGCTCTGGATGGAGATGGGACGATCGAAACGCAACGCGGCATCCTGGGCCACCGGGCCGCTCTGATTCGGAGCCAGCGTCATATCGGCCGGCATGGAAGCCGCCAGAAATTCACGGCCTTGCTGGTCTTTGACGATCCAGGCGATTTCCAGATGCCGCACCGCCCTGGGGGAGCGATTCCGCACTTCAAACTGCGGCGCACCGGCCAGGCTGGCCCCAATCCGCGCCCGCCCGTTGGAAGCCTCCACCGGCGATTCCGGGATGTCCAGGAACGCGAACTGAGACTCGGGTTCCGCGTCTATATTCGTCGCGCGGCCACGCACCATCTGTACGCCGCGTTGCGAGCTATCGCCTTGCCGCGCCAGACTCGAGAGCATCTCTTTGCGGAGGCCCTCCGCGCCACCTGCCGCGAGCAGTGTCTTGAAGTACTTGCGGTCACGCTGGGCCTCCAGCTCCCACCGGATCATGTTGCGCTGCGAATGCAGCAGGTCCGGTCCGTAGAAACTCAAGTCGTCGAACAGGACGCCGTCGAGCGTCACCTCCACCACCGGATTCCCAGCGGTGAGCGGCCGTACCAGCCGCGTGCTGATGTGAACAGAGAATGTTTCTCCAGGACCCGCGTCCAGCGTGGGAACCGAGACCGACCCTTTCCCCGCCGCATCCTGGGTGCTGACCATGAGCGTCATGCTCCGGATCCGCTTCTGACCCGAGTTGCGCAGCGACAACGCGGCATTTACATCGATCAGGTTCGCGCCCCGGGCGGTAGCGTTGGAATTGCCGAAATCTTCCGAGAGCAGGCTGACTGGAGAGTCCTTGGGGAAATCGATCTTGTGATTGAGCGCCTGCGCATGCAGAGAAATCCCACTGGCCACGGCAAACGCAATACAAAGCTTATTGGACATACGTCGCCGTTATCGTCACTTGTCCCGTGTCCTGGTCTACATAACGCGCGCTGGCCGAGCCTTGCGTGCTCACCGAGTACATCACCGGTTCCAAACCGCCTTGATCGATCCGGATTTGCCCGCCGTTTTCGACCAACACGACTCCCGCGGACGAAGCTCCCACCACCGGACCACGTTCTTCCTGCGGCGGGCCACTCCGTTCTCCGGTTGCGATGTTGCGAAGAGCCCGGCCAATGGTTTCCGTATCGGTGCGCGGAATATTCAGCCACCACGCTCCCCCCAGCAACACCACCAATCCCGCTGCGATCGCCATGGGACGCCAGGAGACCGGCGCGATCTTGCGTTCGCGCGGGGTGACACATTCACCGGCTGCCAGACCGACACGAATATTCGCGGTCATTTCTGCAGCCAGCTGGTCCCAATCGAAGTCTTTTGAAAGGCCCGCCGGCATGTCATCGGCCGAGCGGCGGAGTTCCTCCCGGTCCACGCGCAAGGCTTCGACCAGTGCGCGACATTCAGCGCATCCACGCACGTGAAGCTTCACGACCGCTCCGCGCCATACAGGCAGATCGCCTGCGGCGTACAGCGCCAGATCGGTTTCTATCACGTGCCTACTCATATCTTCTTCCGTTCCATGTAACGCCGCAGCTTCACGCGCGCGTTGGCGATGTGCGAGCGCACAGTGGCCTTCGAGCATTTCAGCCGCAGAGCCACTTCCTCGGCCGGCAGGTCCTCAACGTCGCGCAGCAAAAGAGCCATCTTTTCGCGCGCAGTCAACACCTCCAGGCCGGCTTCCAGGCGTTCCCGGTGCTCGGCGCGCAAAACCCTCTGTTCCGGACTCTCCTGGTGCGAGCGCAACACCGGCTCGGGCAGACTCTCGAGATCCGAGAAATTCACCCGTCCCGCACGGCGCAGAAAATCGATAGCCGTGTTGGTGGCGATCCGTGACAGCCAGTGCGCGGCTTTCTCTAAATCCTTAAGCTGATCCTGCCGTTGCAGTGCCTTGATAAAGGCTTCCTGCGTGAGATCCTGGGCGTCGGCGACATTACCCACCACACGATAGATCAGCAGGAACACGCGGCGCATGTTTTCGGCCACAAATTGGTTCTGCTGCTCCGAAGAGAGCGGAGTGGCATCGTACCGGGTGGATCCGGGCGTTTCGCTCATCACGCGTTCGCTAGCCGCTAGCAGACTGGTCATTGCCGACATCGCATCCCTGGGGACAATTCGCCCCGCATACGGATGACGCTGAAGCACGCCCAAGCGTGCAGTCTGGCCCGCCAGTCTATAGTCTATCGGCGGTCACGATATCCTAATGATATATGAGGCCGGTCGCAATTGTGGGGATTGGTAAAACGGCGTTCGGCGCGTTCCCGGACCGCACGCTGCGCTCGCTGGCGGTGGAAGCCGGCGAAAAATGCATGCAGGACGCGGGCGTAAGTCCCTCACAAATCGAGGCTTTCTACCTTGGCAACTTTGCCGGACCCGCGTTTGTCGGTCAGAACCACCTGGCTCCTTACATCGCCGGAAGCTTGGGACTCACCGGAGTACCATGTACCCGATTTGAAGCAGCCTGCGCCTCGGGCGGCTCGGCTTTTTTTCATGCGGTTTCAAGTGTCGCGGCGGGGCTGAACGATATCGTCCTGGTAGCGGGGGTCGAAAAGATGACCTCGCAGTCGACGCCGAAGGTCACCGAAATCCTGGCTGGGGCGGGCGATATGGCCGGCGAGGGACGCGCGGGAGCGACATTCCCGGCCCTTTTCGCGATGATCGCCCGGCGGCATATGCATCAGTACGGTACCACGCGCGAGCAATTGGCCGCGGTGGCCGTG
>Ga0207687_10002114_pt1 | contig 13565 bp, 8 predicted proteins | sample KBSM54metaG_FD_184399 | JGI IMG/M metagenome (GOLD analysis project Ga0207687, IMG submission 184399) | Miscanthus rhizosphere microbial communities from Kellogg Biological Station, Michigan, USA - KBS M5-4 metaG (SPAdes) (version 2) | ecosystem: Host-associated > Plants > Roots > Rhizosphere >...
CATGACCCGGCGGGTAGTTGTCGCGGTAGGGACGACCATCGCTGATCGCCCCCCGCACAGATCCGTGCGAGCGCGTTTACGCACACGGCTCTTACCGAGGATGAGTGGCGGCGAAGCGGACATGAGGATAGGGATGCAGAACACGGGGTTGCGGAATCCACCGGTACAAGACGGGGAACAACCGCCCCCAGCGCACCTGGGCGCGTTGACTGCGACGAACTAGAACATTCCGCCACAATCGGCAAGCGCGCCGCCAGAAGATGCGCAACTGAGTCGAGTTCCCGGGAACAGCATGGTATTGGTAATAACCCAGCACCACCTTCCGAAGCCAGGCGCCGGTCTCGCGGGTAGGGTCATGCTTCCGGCGTTGAAGTTCAGCCTTGATAGCTTGCAACTTCACCGCCATCCGCTTCTTGGCCGTAATCCGCCAGACGGTGAAAGCTCCGGCGCGAGTGGTCTGCCCACAGAAGTGGGTGAAACCCAGGAACGTAAAGGTCTCCGGCTTTCCCTCGCCGCGCTGCTTTCGGTGTTGAGCGGCGAACCGCCCGAACTCGATCAATCGTGTCTTATCCGCATGTAATTCCAAGCCGAACTTGGCCAGCCGCTCCCGGAACTCTTCCAGAAACCGCTGAGCTTCCGCCCGACTCTCAAAACCCACCACAAGATCATCGGCGTAGCGGACGACAATGACATCGCCCCGTGCCACTTTCTTGCGCCAGGCTTCCACCCAAAGATCGAAGACATAATGTAGATACACGTTCGCGAGCAGCGGAGAAACCACTGCTCCCTGCGGCGTCCCTACCTTGGTCTCCGACCACTGGCCATCTTCCGACACTCCCGCCTTCAACCATTTCTGGATCAGGCGAAGCAGCCGGCGATCAGCCACGCGGTGCTCGATGAACTTCATGGTCCATTCATGGCTCATGTTGTCAAAGAAGCCACGAATGTCCGCGTCGAGCACCCAGTTCACGCGCTTCCGTTGGATGCCCACATACAGCGCGTCCAGCGCTTGATGCGGGCTGCGCCCCGGCCGGAACCCATACGAAAAGCCCTTGAAGTCCACCTCGTAAATCTGGTTGAGGATGGTCACCACAGCCTGTTGAACAATCTTGTCCTCCAGCGCCGCGATGCCTAACGGTCGTTGCCGTCCGTCCGGCTTCGGTATGTAGACTCTCCGCGAGGGCTGTGCCCGATACGCTCCCCCGTGCACCCGGCTGTGCAGATCGATCAGCCGATCCTCCAGCCCGGTTTCATGCTCCTGCCACGTCACGCCATCCACTCCCGGTGCAGCTTGTCGCTTCAAGGCGAAGAAGCTGTCCCGCAGCAGATCAACTGTTACATGGTGGAGCAGAGCGGTGAACCGTTCCTGCTTCCTCTCTTTTGCTGCCTTCCGCACACCGTTCAACCCCTGGGACATGCGCTTCCCGCTCTGTGTCGGGAGCATGTTAGATGGAACGATGTTCTCCTCGGTCTGTGCCCTTCCCTCCCCAACCTCCGCCGAAGGTTGCCCCTCTTTGTTCGGCTGGTTCATCGGTACTACGGCACAGTCCGACTGCTCCTGAACGTTCGTGTCCGCCGTTCGGTTTATGGCCTTTGCGGACCGGTCTTGCTGTGCGAGCCAAGACGTCCAGGAGCTCTCTCGGTTCTCGTGCATGTTGTTTCTCAGCGTGCGCGGGTTCTTAGACTACGCAGGACCGAGCAAGCCACTCGCGTGTAACGTGACTGTCGTGTTGCCTTCCTCCTCTCGGAATGGAGTCGGCGTCCTGTACCAACGGCTTTTCGAAGCTCAATAGCCCGGCCCACCGATACCCCTGTCTACGCTTCGACAAGCACCTCGCGATGCTCGCCGCAAGACTCGGGGTCAGGATGGATTCGCTGCTCTCCTTTCCTGTAGGGCTCTTGCATCCCCTACAACATGCCGGTTTATCCCGACGCTCTCCGGATACGCCGTAATTCAGGACTTATCACTAGCGGGATGGGTCGAATTGAGTGTGGACGGACCTCGAAAAGAACGATGTTCGGACGTACGAGCCTCCCACATTGAAGGGTCACAGCCTTGCAACGTGGGTTATTAGTTGGATCGATCTGCGTTGAATCGAACGTGACGACGCCATTCCTTGCCCGCGTCAGATGCCCTGCTGAACTGAAGCCGGGCGGCATCATGCGCCGAAGTTCATGAGTGTCAAGGTTGAACCGATATGGCACCGTCTTCGGGTCCGCGGTGAAGTTTGTAGAGTGGAACCATACATGAATACCGTCGGGATCTACAAACCCGCCGTAGCTATTCGGAAGATGCTCTGGCGTAATAGGCTCTTTTGTGCCACCCGTGACGGGAACGCGCCAGATGCGAACTTCGTTATCGTCTTCTACAACGAACGAGAAGTAAATAAACTTCGCATCCGGAGAAAGCCACGGTCGCGCGATACCGCCCTCACGAAGAACTCGTCGCGGCTGCGAAGACCCATCGGCCGGAACACTGTACAGTCCTCGCGGATCGCCACCACGATTTGATAAAAAAACCAGGTCTCTTCCATCCGGACTAAATACAGGACGCGCATCCTGGAAATCCCCGTGCGTGACCCGGCTCAGCCCTTTGCCGTCGGCATTGATGATGAACAGATTCGTATTCCGTCGTCGCCAATCACCCGAACCTGGGGGCAAATCGCGAGAGCCAGACTGAATCGCGTCTGAGGCGAACGCGATTCGACTGCCTTGGCTGTCAAATGAGGGCTCCACGGACGAGACGCCACTCGCGGTAATTGCCCGCGCAACCTTGGTTCCGAAATCGTACAGCCACACCCGTGGCCACCCTTCCAACCCGCCCCAGAAAGTCGCTCTAGCGCCATCTGTGCTTACATCCGCCTGCGTGAATGGACCAGCGGACATAGCAGCCCTTTCAGACGCGGCAGGGCCTGGTGATATTCGCCGCACCGCCTCGCCGGGGAACCACGCATAGACGTGCGAGGTGAACTTGGTCGGTCTCGCCTGCGAGGACAGCTTCCGTGATAAAGCCAAACTGCCCAGCGTTACCAGACCCCATGCCGTTAAACTGCGGCGCGAATACATGGCTACCTCCTTTTCTGGCACTTCAATAACGGATGGCATCTCATTTTATCAGCCGCCTGAAGCAGTCGGATCGCTCGACACTTTCGCGAAGCATGCGCTCGAGGGGTCATTCAAATGCACGGGGAAGGTTACCCATTAAAGTGGCGCTTCCCGGATCGTGTCCAGTTGGTCGGCCATCCGTCCATTATTTCTAAATAGATCGACGCGCGTTCGCCTTATTCGATAGTCCGCTGCCCTGTTGCAGGCGGTAGATTTTCGCCCGTTAATCATCATTAACGGTACTGCGTGCATGCGCCCGTCGGAGGACCTGGCTAAAAGGAAGCTGCCATAGCTAACAACGCCGACGTACTCCGAAATTGCAATCCCACTCGAACACGCGGAAGGAATGCGATCGGCCTACTGCCGCAGCGCAAACGTGAACACCGTATTACCTGCAGCTATGGCGATATATTGCTTGCCAGCAACCGCGTAACTGATCGGTCCGCTCTGAACGTCGCCAGCCAGTGAAATTCGCCACAGAGGCTGACCCGTTCTGGCGTCCAGCGCATAGAAGTATCCGCCCGCTAGTCGCGCCGCTCCCGGGGCTGAAGAGGTGTCGCCACCGACGCCCGTGAATAAAAGGTCGGAAGCAGTCGTGAGCGCACCGGCGCTGAAGATTGCGTCATTTCTCTTGAACTCCCATTTCATCTCGCCCGTCTGAGGATCAAGCGCCTTCATTGCGCCGTAGGGCGGAGGTGGAAAAAGAAACGCGCGGCCCACGCCGCGCTCCAACGAAGGAACATAGAAGAGTCTCGTGCTGGGGCTGTAGGAAGGCGGATACCAGTTCGTGCCCGCCCCTGGCGTGACGAAGGTGTCGCCGCTTCGTATAATCCCGGGTACCCGTACGGGGCGATTGTTTTCGTCGAAGCCGCTCATCCAGTTCACTTGGACAAAGGGCTTCCCCATCAAAAACTGGCCCGTGATTCGATCCAGCACATACATCAAACCGTTCCTGTTCGCCCACAGGATCACTTTGCGCGGCCGCCCTTGCCATTCGATGTCAGTCAACACCGGAACTTGGGCAGCGTCCCAGTCCATATCATCATGAGGCGTGAATTGGTAGTGCCACTTCAGCTTGCCCGTGTCTGCGTCGAGCGCGACAACAGAATCGCTGTAAAGATTGTCTCCCAGCCGAGTATCGGGATAACCATTAGGGTTTGGGTTACCCGTACCCCAGTAGGTCAGGTTGGACTCCGGATCGTACGCGCCGGTATTCCAGACAGCGACACCTCCTGTTTTCCAAGAATCACCTGACCACGTTTGGTTTCCGGGTTCCCCGGGAGCCGGTATCGTGTAGAAACGCCATACCTCCTTTCCAGTGTTGCTATCAAAGGCGGCGATGAAGCCTCGAATCCTACCATCGCCTCCGGCGGTTCCGACTATGACTTTGTCTTTCACCACCAAAGGAGCAAGGCTGAGATAGTAGCATTCGTCGCGCGGTTGGCACGTGGGGTCCGCTGAATTGGCGACTGTGACGTCCCAAACCAGCTTGCCCGTTCGGGCATCGATCGCAAGCAAATGAGCGTCCAGTGTGCCCATGAACAGCGTCTCACCGAGAATGGCCAATCCGCGATTTACACGACCGCAACAAACGCTGAAATTCTTGGGTGTGTATGGGTGGGTCCAGAGTACGCGACCTGTCGCTGCATTAAGAGCAACTACATCGTTGGGCGGCCGTACCGTATACATGATCCCGTCCACCACCAATGGCGTCGCCTCGAACTTTTCCGGCGATTCGACTTGCCAGAGCCAAGCGAGTTCCAGATCCTTAACATTAGCGGGAGTGATTTGGGTGAGGAGGCTATGACGCTCGCCACTCACGGCGCCGGAGTAGGTAAGCCAGTTTTGCGGTTCCGTTCCGGCGTGCAGAATCCGATCGAACGTAACCCCCGGAGGACGGGGGATTTCATTGGCCACTCCCGTCATCCCCGTCTGCGCGTAGGTCGGAGCACAAGCGGCGAAAAGGATCGCAAGCACATAAGAAATCTTTTTCATAGAAAGTGGCATATGTGGAACCAGCTAAGTTTATCCAATCAGGAACTAATTAGGAAAATATGTCACCGAAGGAAGTCAGATCCCCATCGGTTCATGACGCAGAGCGGACGGCCGTTATGACAGAGTTGAAGAGGAGTCACAGCTGACGCCGTTGCCCGTTAATTCGCAATAACGGAACCTATTTCCCCGCGGCACAGCCTTCCAAGTTGTCATGTAACCGGTCGTCGGCTAACATGACAAACCGGGCGACGTCGGTTTGGGAAAGCGCTCCGAGTTCGTTTCCTAAGCGTACCGAGTTTCCTAACTGGGATGAGGTGCAGGCTATTTTCCGCGTTTAGCTCAACGCCTCTCAAGTCGTGCCTTGTGTCACTTCAGTCCGAACGATACACCACCGACGATGACATTGCCACTCATGATCTGAACCGAATACATCCCCTTCCCTAGAGTGCTTGCTCCCAGATTGTAGGCATATTGGCAGTTCGGGATGTCGATTCGAAAGTTTAAGCCGCTGTCGGACTGCATCGAAAAACTGCTCTCGTTCACCACGCCCGTCGTGTCACCCGTCGTCCTGGTGAGTGAAATCGTTGCCGGCGGCAACTGGCAAGTGATCGTACCGTTCAACGTAAGTGTGAACTTCACAGGAATCACCCCACGGCTGGCGGCAAATATGCTCGATCCGTCCCCATTGATCGGGGGCTGGATGGATGCCGCGTACGCCGACTCGAAAATTGCAAACGGCGAAAGCGAATTAACAGTGCCGCATATCGCCCTCGTGGTAGTGTCCACCGATGTAGTCACGTCAATCCATGCATTGTTCTCGTAGTGGAACAACTGCAGCTTTGAAGGATTGCCGAACGTCGTTCCTGCGTAGTTCACGCACACCGTTAAGGTTCCAGAAAACGCCGCCGTCGTGTTGAGGTTGTAATACATGGGCGGACTGCCCAGTTTGAACCCTGTGGGAGGCGGAGGGCCACCCGACGTGGTGGTCAGCGTCGTATTGCCAGCCTGCGTGACGGTGGAGAAGGTCAGAGTAACCGGAGTGCCGCCCTCAGTAGCGTCCGTCGGTTGATCGAAAACGTCGGACCCTGTGGGAGTAAAGCCGTGCGGGTACAGCTCAAAAGCTCCGATATCGCATGCGTATCCTTGAGGCCGTGGGATGCCGCGCTGATCGGTAGCGACGGGAGTGATGGCGTCGATTGCCGTGCAGAAGTTATTGGGAGTCACAGGAATGGCGTCCACAGCCGGACTGCCTGGAAGCAGCGCAATGGTCTGAGTGGGTCCGCCATTGTATTGGAGTCCGTTGGGATCTAGCTCGGCAGGAGTGTTGTTCAGGTCGCCGATAGCGGTCAGGAAGCTAGAGCAGGTGGAGTCGTCCGAAAGATTGTGACCATCAGAGACGTCAACGTCGAATTCGAAAGAACAATTGGCGCCCGAGCCGCTGTTGGCCACAATGGTATTTTTCAGTGTTAGTGTGGCTTGGCTGCGAATGCCCGTGGAATTGCCCGAGATGGTGCTGTTCGTGAGCGTCAACGCGTAGGCTACGTGATAGATTCCCCCGCCGCCGTAAATGCCACCCGTGTTGCCCGAGACGGTGCTGTTGGTAACGGTGCCAGTGCCACTGTTAAGAATGCCGCCACCTCCGCGAGATGCGGAGTTGCCCGTAACAGCGCTGTTGGTGAGCGTCAACGTGCCGAACGCGTTGTAAATTCCGCCGCCGGCGTTGGTTGCAGAGTTGCGCGATACAACGCTGCTCGTGAGCGTCAGCGAGCCGTAGTCGTTGAAGACGCCGCCGCCACCGTCAAGCGTAAAGTTGCCTGAGATGGTGCTGTTGGTCAGCGTAACCAGGCCACCGTGGTTGTTAATGCCGCCGCCGGCGTAAGCTGACGAGTTGCCGGATACATTGCTGTTGGTGAGCGTCAACGTGCCGACGTTAAAGATTCCGCCGCCGTAAGCTGCAGAATTGTGAGAAACGGTGCTGTTACTCAGCGTCAGCGCGCCCGCGTTGAAGATGCCGCCACCGCCCGAGCTGCTCCCGTTCTCCACAGTCAGTCCCGAGAGGACGACTGTGGCGGCGATCGAAAATACTTGGAACGTGTTGTTTCCTCGGATTGCCAGACTGGACGCACCCGGACCATCGATTATCAGGTCCTTAGAAATGGAGAGCGTGCCGGTCGTCAATGAGATGGTACCCGCCACACTGAAACTGATAGTATCGCCATGGTTGGCAATAGCTATGGCATTTCTTAACGAGCCAGACCCGCTGTCATTCGTGTTCGTAACAGTAATCGTGGCCCCGAAAATCGGGAAAGACAAGGCGAGCAGCCCCAATAGCTTAATTTTCACGGATTTCTCCCCAGGCGTGGGTGCTAAGTGTTAAGTCGAAAACAGCTCTTATCAAAACTCGCGGAGGCGCGGAAAGATTTCGTTCCCCCGCACGAGTTTATTGCCGTCGGATCGTAATGTAGAACGGGACCGAAAACTGGCCGACATTTGTCATAGGACTTGTGTTGGAGTACAGGAGAGTGCCGGCTTGGATCCCGGTGTAGCCTGCTGTGCAATTGGACGCGCTGGAATCGGGCCAGGCGATCCACGTCTCCTTGGTCGTACCAGTCGCCGGGTAATGCACCACGTTAACGATCGCCCCGACACACGGTGTATTCGCGTTGGCGTCATTGGGAGTGAACGCAGCCACAGCGTTCGGATTTTCCATCCTGAGGTTGTAGTTGGCATGTGGCACGGGAAGCTGCAAGGCAAACCGTGTCGTGAAGGAGTACGTCGCAAGAGGACTATAGCTAAACATCACATTTCGAATGTTAAGAAATCCCCCTCCAGTTACAGGACTGCTGGCCCAAGATGGTGTATTGCCGTTGGAATAGATAACGTTCCGGAAATCGACTATTAAAGGCCGTTTCGTGCTCAAGTTGACTGTGGCATCTCCGGTGCCATCTGGGCAATCGTGAATAACCGCGGCGACTCCTGCCTGGCCGTCCACGTAGTCGCCCAACCCATCGGATCGAATAGCCGCATTGTAGTCTTGAAGCGTAGTTGGATCCTGATATGTGGAACTGATCGTGACGATGACAGAAGAGGGGCTGCAGGCAGGTTTGCCTGCGTAAAGTGCAGCCCCTAAAATGACGACCAGGGCCAGCACAGATGCACTGGCCCGAACAAAACGGTCTACGTAAGTTTTCATGATGAGCTTCTTCCTCCTGCGAAAGTGTAGACTGAGAGGCGGTCTTGAATCGTCAGGTTTTTGTCAAGATTCGGTCCAGTTGTCGTGAAAGGGCGATTTTTGAAAACTTAACAAAAGCCTGACATTCCGACTTATAGATTAGGCTAGACTGCTAATGATCTGGAGGTACCGTGCGGCGGCTTGTGCGCATCCGCTGGTGGTGGGCTTTTGCCGCATTCATAGGCATCCCCGCCATTGTGCTCGCAGTCATTGGAATTCACACGGTCGACCTGCAGCGCGCGGAGCGCAGGAATAATATCGCCGAACAGCAGTCCCAGGTCGCACTCCTCACGGACGCCGCTCTATCCTCAGCTTTTTCGCGGATCGAGGAACGCTTTCTCCAGCGGGAGCCGAGTTCGTTAAACGAAGCGCCTTTTTTCTCACTCGATGGTGCGGGCCGACTCGTGTTTTGGCAGGACAAGGTTTTCTTCGCCGATCCGGACGACGGCCCTTCCGAGAGTCGCACAGTCTTGAGCCCACCACTTCAAGCTGCCGCCGAAGAAGGACTCGCGGAGGAGGCTCGGGCTGATGCGGCGAATGCCGCCTCAATCTACGAGCATCTGGCTGAAAGCCGGGAACTTGGCGCATGGGCGCGCCTATCTCTAGCGCGCCTTCGCAGGTATCGGCAGGGGGATGCTTTCCTGGCCTGGATAAAAGCACGAAAACCAGAGGACGATAACGCACTGACTCCCGATGGAACGCCCGTATCTTTGGTAGCAGCCAGTTGGGCTAGTCCTTCGCTGCAGCAGGCGCCCGACACCCAAGTTTTCTTGCGCTCCACGCTTGAGCAGCTGCGCGCTGGACATTGGTGGCTCAGTTTTAGCCAGCGAAAGTTGTACGATGCTGAGCTTACGTCATTGATTCCATCAGCCAAAGGAGATCTGAGGTTAATCGAGTTAGCCGACATAGAGCGGGCCATCCGCGGCGCTGTGCCATTCCGCCGTGATATGCCCCGTCTGCTGATTCGAGGCGAGTCCGGTCCGTTACTCCTGTTCATCAAGCCGCAACCCGTCGAGGCAGATGGTTGGAGGGGCATCGGAGTTACATCTCAACGCCTTTCGGTGATACTTGCCAGCGTGCTCGGTCCGGAACGAAAGACGGTTTCCTATCCCCTTGCAGTCGCCGACGCCGCTGGCGGGATCCTCTGGGGGGATGCCCCACTCGGCGCCAAACGGGTTTTCCCTCTTCACTCCATCAACGGCTGGGAACTTATGGCGGGTGAGCCTATTTCTGCAGTTGATCTCCGAGAGCGTTGGCTGTGGTATGGATTTGTGGCTCTGTTACTACTCATGCTCACGTTGGGCATCCTTATGACGGGCCGTACGGTCAATCGGGAGATGGAATTAACTCGACTACAAGGCGAATTCGCAGCAGGCGTCACGCACGAATTTAAAAGCCCAATCACGGGTATCCGACTACTCATCGAACGAATTATGAGTGGGCGTGTTTTCAACACCGCGGATATTCGTGAATACTGCGCTGCCATTCGTCGGGAAACAGATCACCTGGACAGTCTGGTGAATCGGCTACTCGAAACGCACCGGATTCAGTCTGGAGAGAAGCGTTATCAGATCGCACCGCATTGCGTGGCGGATATCGCTGAAAACGCGGTTGCCCGATTGCGAACTCACGCTTCCGCCAAGCGGATCACGGTAACTTTGGATGCCGACGACTCAACTCGCGAGATTGATCTAGATAGAACTGCAGTGCAGGATTCAATTGAAAACCTGCTAGATAATTCCATCAAGTATTCGCCGCCCGATACGCGCATAGCGATTACCATCCGTCATGAAGGCCGTACGCTTTTGGTAACGGTGCGTGATCAGGGCATAGGTATCGATGCCGCGGATCTGCCCAGGATTTTTGATCGGTTCTATCGCGGCCGACGCGGACAAACACAATCCGTTAGCGGTACCGGACTTGGGCTTGCTTTAGTCAAGGCTACAGTCGAGGGCCACGGCGGGACCGTGGAGGTTTACAGTAATCCTAACGCAGGGACGGAGTTCCGCATCCGAATTCCCATCCGCCAAGAGGAGACGTATGTCGCGAGTGTTGATAGTGGATGACGAGCCAGCTATCGTTCTAGCCGTCCGCGATGAGCTCCTATTCGAGGGTCTAGAGGTTGAGTCGGCCATTGATGGTCCTTCTGGAGTGGAATCAGCCTTGCGATTGCGGCCAGATGTTTTGCTGCTCGATTTGATGCTCCCCGGCATGAATGGTTTTGAGGTTTGCCGAAAAGTGCGGCCTGAGCTGCCGGCATTGTGGGTCATTCTCCTGACAGCTCGCGGTCAGGAAGTAGACCGAGTGACTGGTTTTGAAGCCGGTGCCGACGATTACGTGGTAAAGCCGTTTTCGCTGAGAGAACTGGTCGCACGTGTGCATGTTGGACTGCGCAGATGTTCTCGTCCGGCCAACCGCGGGACGTATACGGTGGGAGATCTCGTAATAGACGTACCGTCCCGGACCGTTATTAAGGCTGGTCGCCAGGTGCCGCTCACGCGTAAGGAATTCGAGATTCTCCTCTTGTTGGCCCAGCGCGAAGGTGAGGTGATTCCTCGAGATGAGTTTTGCGATCTCATTTGGGGAGCTGAGGTATTTGTAACCCACCGGGTGATTGATACTCACGTTGCCTCCTTGCGCAAGAAGATCGACAACGCGGGCGATGGATCCACTCAAATCCTGAGTGTTCATGGAATTGGATACAAACTCGAATGAGCCGGCGACTGTTTTCTATTCTCTTGTGGCTCTGTGCGACTGCGACTGCCCCCGCCGCGGATCCGGATATCCGTGAATTGTTCGAACGTGCACGGATGTTAGCCGAACAGAACCAGAATCTCGGCGAAGCCATCCGGTTGTACGGCCAAGTAGTCCAACTCGGGCGGACGCAGCGAACTCTAGCGGCGCAGGCGCAGTACCGTCAAGGATTGCTCTATCTACGCATGGGAAGGAGAACTGATGCTGAACGCGCCTTTCGGGCTGTCATCCGGGATTTTGCGGACCAGGCCAACATTGTTAAACTAGCGCGGTCGAGAGTTCCGGGCGGTGGGCCGCCTCCGGAGGTCCGCACTCGCTTAGTGTGGAGCGGGGATGCTGCTGATCCCTTCGGCGCACCGTCACCAGATGGGCGTTTTCTCTCATTTGTCGACTGGACCACAGGAGACCTTGCTCTCCGCGATTTTCGAACGGGAGAAAACCGCCGCCTAACCCGCAAGAATCGAGAGTGGAAGGATTCGCAGGCGCAGGCTTCTTGGTCTGTATTTTCGCCCGACGGCACGCAGGTCGCTTACACCTGGTTCGAAAACACCGCCACGGAAATTAGGTTGGTCAACGTGCGGCCATCCCAGCCTCGCGTGCTATATCAGGCCCCAATCGGGGAAACCGTATTTGTAAAAGACTGGTCCCCTGACGGAAAGTACATCCTAGCGGAATTGTTTCGCGGACCGACCTCATCGGCAGTGCTTCTGGTATCTGTCATTGACGGATCGACTCGCACTCTGCCGGCCTCCGACTGCACATGTAATCGAATGCAATTCTCAAAAGACGGCCGCTTCATCGCATATGACGCTAAGGGGCAGGGCGACCAGGGAGGCGACATCCTCAGGATCTCTCTGGCAGACAGCCGCGTTGAATCTCTGGTTCGCGACCCTGCAGATGACAATCTAGTCGGATGGACCCCGGATGGGAAACGATTATTGTTCTCAAGCAATCGCTCCGGCAGCAAGGGTCTGTGGGCAATCGCGGTTACCGATGGAAGGGTGGCCAGCCCTCCTGAACTAATCCGACCTGATGCAGAAATCGGCAGTCCTCTGGGAATCACGCGAGAGGGTGCTCTGTATTACGCGCTGTCTACCGATCAAAACGACTCGTACGTAGCTGAGCTTAATCTTGAATCGGAACAGCTCACGTCTCCTCCTAAGCCCGTCAGCCCTCGTTATGTGAGCACCCAGTATTGGCCCGCTTGGTCACCGGATGGGAGTCGCCTAGCATTCTTAGTTATGAACTCAGGAACCCCAAAGATAGTCACAGTTGCGGGAACCAGCGAACCGGTTGAGATAAATCCTCAAATCAACTCGTTTTTTCTTTTGCAATGGCACCCAGATGGCCGCTCCTACCTAATGAAAGGGCGGCCTTCCGACGGCCTGCCCGGCATCTACGCGGTGGATGCTATTTCGGGTGCAGCGACGCAATTTGCAAGGAACGTTCCGGATCGTCCCACGTTTTCGGCAGATGCTCGAAAGATGTACTGGGGTAGCGGAAATAGTGACGACCCGGGCATGTTTTCGCTGGATCTCAATCTGGGGCAGCGTACGACTCTATATAGGCCTCCAGACCCTGTTTCCACCAAAAATCCAAACGCCGCCGTGTCGCCCGATGGCAAATGGCTAGCGATTCAATTGGAGAACGATCCAAAAGGATCAAATTCACTCGCCGTGCTCCCCGAAGGCGGTGGTCAACCGCGCATCTTAGTGACCCAGGCCGGGCTCTTCGGGAACGCATTGTTCGGGGCGAACACGCTACTCTGGACACCGGATTCACAGCGCTTGCTGTACTCGGCTTCTTCAGGAAACGGGTCTGAAGCATGGATTGTGGACATCCAAGGGGGCCCGCCCCGCAGGGTTGGCATCCGTATGGTGGGCGAAATGCGTGGATTCAAGCTGAATCGGGATCAGAAACGACTAGCCTTCATGGTCAACAAGGCCGGTGAAGAAATTTGGGTGATGGAGAATTTTCTTAGCCGGAATTGAAGAGGAGAACAGAATTATGAGGGCGGGTTCGTTATTTTTTGCAGGAGGGCGCAGCATGAAACTTCTGTGGTTCATCGTGTTCGGTGGGTTGTTGAACATCCCAGTTTCGGGGCAGTCCGTGTTCGGTTCCGTGCACGGTACGGTGACGGATCCCTCCGACAGCCTGGTCACGGGCGCCACAGTCACGCTACACGATCTCGACAAAAACATCACGGCCAAGGTTGAGTCCAGCTCGCAGGGACGTTATGAATTTCTTAACGTGCCTGCAGGTCAATACGAGTTGTTCGTGGAACACGAAGGGTTTAGTACGTCGCGGGCGCAGTTCGAACTCGAAAGCCGGGCCAATGTCGCGGTTGATGCCCAACTGAAAGTCGCCGTCCAAGCTCAGAGCGTAGATGTGACAGCAGCGCCGCCGGCGATAAATACCGAAAGTGGAATGGTTTCTGATCGCAAACACTTCGAGCAAGTGGAACGGCTGCCGCTTAACA
>Ga0207687_10002118_pt1 | contig 13554 bp, 9 predicted proteins | sample KBSM54metaG_FD_184399 | JGI IMG/M metagenome (GOLD analysis project Ga0207687, IMG submission 184399) | Miscanthus rhizosphere microbial communities from Kellogg Biological Station, Michigan, USA - KBS M5-4 metaG (SPAdes) (version 2) | ecosystem: Host-associated > Plants > Roots > Rhizosphere >...
TCCGACGCGCCACCATTACCGGTCGCCACGAACAAGCGACCCGGGCCATCCGAGACGATGCCGCCACCGGACTGCCAGATGCCAGCGCCGCCGATTTGCGTGTTGGTCGCCCACAACGTTTTGACGGCCCCCGCAGTCGTCACGCCCACGAGCCAGCCGCGGAATGGCCCCACGTCGCAATGCGCGCTGAACCCGGCGTACACGACACCGTTCATCAGCAAGAGCCCGGTGCGTTGCATGTGATGCGAAGCTTCGAAGGCGACCGTGGGATCGTTCGCGGCGTTGCCCGCGATCTTCACCGGGAAGTTCGGCTTCTCCGCACCGGTCGCGAGATCGAGCGCGTGCATGTACCACTCGGCGGGCCCATTCTTCGTGGTCTTCGCGAACAAGTACGCGGTATTCGACGGACCGTCGATGACTGGGGTGCCGGTCACGCCCACGCTGGGCACGAGGTCCGCGCAGGGCAACGTGCTCGGATTGAAGGCGACGCCCAAATTCGTGTGCCAGAACTGGTCACCGGTTTCGGGGTTCAAACCGTAGACATCGTTGGTCTCGGTAGCGACGAACAGCGTGCCGTTCGCCACGAGCGGCTGCGCATAGATCTCGCCGCTCAACGTCACCGGGAAATTCGGAAGCAGCCCGAAGGTTCCGCCCTTCAGCAGCGACGGCGTGAGGTTCGGTTGGTTCGGGTACCAACCGGTCCGCATCGCGTCTGCGGACTCGGTCATGCTGACGGTGACGAGCGCCTCTTGCGAGCGCGACACCGTTCCCCTTTCGGACGAACTTTCCAGCGGTTGCTGCGAAGAACACGCACCCAGCAACGCCGCACTCAAAGCCAACAAACCGAGCCCAACTTGCTCTCGCTTCATGGTCGCCTTTCGACTCGGTAACACCCCGAAGACATTAAGGATCGAACACGTAGGTTCTCGCGTGCGCCGAGTCAATGTTCCGCCGCCGAGCGCGCGCGGGTTCACGGCTCTGCGCTAGCGCAAGAAACGTGTGCCGTTGACCAAAACCACTCTGAAGGTGTTGTTCGGAAACACACTAACAGTGTGCCCCCGCGCCCCGAACGAGAGCTCACGATTTGTGTCGGTCGAACGGCCGAGCACCCGTTTCGATAAGCAGCTTCCCGACACTGCACGCGGAGTACGCCCGCTGCTACCAGTGTGTGTGTTGATGCGCAGTTCGTAGACCTTGCAGGCACGACGGATTTGGAGAGCCTGCACGTGCTTCCGGGCCGTTCGCTCGGCTCGCTCGGCTCCTGTGTCGCGCGCGCCGCCACCGGGAGCTACTTGCCGGGAAGTCCGCGCCGTGCGCTACTTCTGCAGCACCCTCTGGTTAGCGGGTTTGTGCCCACTACTACGCGGGGGGACGGTAAAATATGCGTCCGCTTCAGAGCGTGCCAACACGCCCACTCGATGCCGTCAGCACGAGCCGCTATCGGTTGCTGGTGGAGCTCGGCCACGGAGGCATGGCCAACGTGTGCTTGGCGGTGCAGCTCGGCAGTGCCGGTTTCCGCCGGCTCGCCGTGCTCAAGCGGCTGCGCTCGCATCTTTCACAGGACTCCGAGTTTCTCGAGATGTTCTTGCAGGAGGCGCGGCTGGCCGCGCGGCTCAATCACCCGAACGTCGTGCACACGCACGAGGTCGGCCACGACGAAGAGTGCCATTTCATGGCGCTCGAATACTTGCAAGGGCAGTCGTATCAAGCGGTGTTGGCGCGCGCCGGGCGCGATCAGTACGATTTTGCGCATTCCCTGCGCGTGCTGATCGAGTCGCTCAAAGGGCTGGATTACGCCCATCAACTCAAAGATTTCGACGGCACGCCGCTGCACGTCGTGCACCGCGACATCTCACCGTCGAACATCTTCATCACCTACGACGGCCAAATCAAAATCTTGGATTTCGGCATCGCCAAGGCGATGAGCTCTTCGGTCGAAACCAAAGCGGGCATGCTCAAGGGGAAAATCTCCTACATGTCCCCGGAGCAGGCCTCCAGCGAAACGGTGGACAACCAGACCGACTTGTACGCGGTCGGCGTGTTGCTCTGGGAAGCCGCCGCCGGTCGCAGGCGCTGGCGCAGCGTGCCCGAAGTCACCGTGCTGCGAAAACTGATGAACCGCGAGCCGCCGCAGCCCCCCGAGGCGGCCTCTCGCGGACTACCGGCCGAGGTCGACGCCATTTGCTTGCGCGCGCTCGATCCGGATCCGCGCAATCGCTTCGCAAACGCGGCTGAATTTCGCGAAGCCCTCGAGGGGCTACTCGACCTCATGGGTCGCCGCGTGAACTCCGAAGAGGTGGGGCGCGGCGTCGCCGAGAAGTTCCTGGAGGATCGGCAAAAGCTACAAGAGTCGATCGAGCAGGAGCTGAAGAAGCTGCAACGCGACGAAGACCTCACGCTGTCTTCGCTCGTGCAATCGGTGCAGCAGGCCAAGTCCGGCTTCACGCCGCCTCCGGGCGGGCAACCGATCATCATCCCGGTCGTCGGCAATTCCGCACCCAACACGGGCACCGGCGTGCGCGTGACCGGCGAGGGTGTCCGCACCGAGACGGAGATCGAGATCGAGCGTCCGTCCCGACGCGCTTGGCTGCCGCTCGCCATCGGCGGGCTGGCCTTGGTCATCGGCATTGCCGCTTTTGCGATGTCGCGGCACCCCGCCGACGCACCGAACGCAGTGGCCTCCGCGAGCGCCGCGCCCGCCCCGATGCCCGCTGCGAAAACGGTGTCGGTCCGCTTGAGCGCAGATCCGCCGCAGGCGAAGTTGTCACTCGACGGCAAGTTGCTTTCCGCGAACCCGTACGTGGTCGATCTGCCGATGTCGAATGGTTCGGTCACGGTGCAAGCGCAAGCCGAGGGCTTTGCGACACAGTCTTCGGTGGTTCAGCTCGATGCGGATCGCGTGGTGAGTTTCGAGCTGGTACCGCTGGCCTCCGTCGAGAGTGGCGCCGTCGGTGCTCCGCGTCTTCCGGGCCATCCGCGTGTGACCGCGCGTCCCGAGCCGCCAGCGCCGCCAACTCCGCCCGCCGCACCCGCCAAGGCCGTCACCGCGCCCGCAACCCCCGCCAAGCCGGCGACGCCGGATGGTGCCCGCAAACGCGCGAAGTCGTCGGTAGTAGTGCTAGATACGGACAATCCATGGCAGAAGTGAGTTTGTTTTCGAAGCGGAGCGGGCGGTTTTTGGCCTCTGCCGGAGTTGGTTTGGCCCTCAGTTGCGTCGCGCCACGGCCCGCCGCGGCGCAAACGGCGCCCGCACCGGCGCCTGCTGCGCAACCGAAACTCGACGAAGCGATGGATCGCTACAAGCGTGCGCTCGACCTGTTCAACGACGGCAGCTACGACGCCGCTCTGCTGGAATTTCGCCGCGCCTACGAGCTCGCGCCCAACTATCGGGTGCTCTACAACATCGCCCTCGTCAACGTTCAGCTCAACGACTACGCCGGAGCACTGAACGCCTTCGAGAAATATCTGGCCGAAGGCGGCAGCGAAGTGCCGGCCTCGCGCGTCGAAGAAGTGAAGCGAGAACTCGCACGTCTCGGCCCGCGTGTGGCGACCGTCACCGTCACGACGGACATCCCCGGCGCCGAAGTGTCGGTCGACGATCTGTCGATCGGGAAGACTCCGTTCGAGCATCCCGTTCGCGTGAACGCTGGCCGCCGGCGGATTTCGGTGGCTGCCGAAGGTCGCGTTCCTCAGACACGCGTGGTCGAACCCGCGGGCGGCGACACGCTGCAATTGAAGTTCGAGCTCGCCTCCCCGCCAGCGGCCGAAACTGCGGCGCCCTCGAAGCCAGCACCGATGGCGGCACCAAGCCGCAGCGTGCCGTGGGTGGCGTGGGGAATCACCGGGGCGCTCGCCGCAGGCACCGCTGTTACGGGCGTGCTTGCGCTGAAAGCCCACTCGGATCAAGACACGACGAAGAGTCACCTGGATGTGACCCAGGGCGAGTTGGATTCAGCCAACAAGAAGGTCCAGCACTTGGCCCTCGTCACCGACATTCTGCTCGGAGCCACGGCGGTCGCCGGCGGCGTCTCGTTGTACCTCACGCTCCGCTCGCCGGGCAGCTCGACCTCGACCAGCGATCAAGCGCGTTTGACGCTCCTTCCGGGCGCCGTCAGCGCGCGCTTTCCGTTCTGATTCGGCGCCGCCGACGCCACGCAGCTCACTTTCTTTTGCACTGAAACTCGAGACCGACCTTGGAACGAACCCCCATGTCTCAACGCTCCGCAGCCAAAATCCGGCATTCGCTCGGTCTGGCGCTGGTGCTCTTGGCCGCCAGTGCGAGCTGCTCGGTCCTGCTCAAGGAAGATCCCCAGCAGTGTAAATCCGACAACGATTGCACTTCGTTGGGCTTCACCGGCGCAACGTGCAACGTGACGGCCGGCGTGTGTGTGCGCGGCACTGCGGGCTCCGCGGGTGCCGATAGCGCCGGCTCCGCCGGGCAAGCGGGCAGCAGCAATGGTGGCTCGGCTGGCTCTGGGACGATGGGTGGTTCCGCAAACGGTGGCATGAGCCAGGGCGGCTCCACGAACGGCGGAAGCGGCGGCGAAGCCGGCATCGGCGAAGGCGGAGCGACGTTCACCTGCCCCTCGGGCGATTGCAATGATCCCGTCACGGTTCGCGTGGTCGAGAGTTCCGCATTGCCGGCGTACCAACCTCCGGGCCTGCTGCTCGGCGTCGAACAATTCCACACCGATGTCTGTCCGCAGGATCAAATCCTGACCGGTTTCACACTCTGGTTCGGGACGGACTCGGCCTCCAATAAATTCCTGCTCAACACCCAAGCGATTTGCGCCGTCCCGTCACTCACCGTCACTTCGCCGCACAAATTCACGCTCGATACCGGCGTGACTCTGCCGAAACGCGGCAGCGAGACCAATCTGATCTCGAGCGTCGTGGTGCAGTGTTTGCCCGGCCAAATCGTGGTCGGTTGGAACGGCGTGGGAGACAGCAAGCACATCTATCAATACGCGCTGCGCTGCTCGAAGCCCTCGTTGACTGAAACGGGCGGAGTGTATTCGCTCACCCTCGGCGCCACCGCATCAGTGGCTCCTCCGGCGGGGACGGACACCGGAGCCGCGACGATTCCACCGCAAGATTGCCCCGCTGGCTTCGTTGCTCGCGGCTCCAACACTCGCTTGAGCAACGCTTTCAACACTCCGCAGCGCCTCGAACGCTTCGGGCTCGTCTGCGGCAGGCTGGCGCTGACCTACCAAACCGGCGCCCCCTGCAAGACGGACGGCGAGTGCGACTCGGGCGCGTGCAGCAATCACATTTGCGCCGCTTCCACCTGCCATCCGGGCTTCGACTGCAAGTGCGAGCGGCTCGACACGCGGGACTACGAGTTCTGCTCGGACACCGTGACGTTCTCGCAAGCAGCAGGAACCTTGGGCTGCGCCAGCGACAAAATGCGGCTCGTGAAAATCGAGGACGGCATCGAAAATGGCTGGTTATTCTCGACCGGTCTGCTGCATTTCCCCGCCGCCAGCAATAGCGCCGGAGTTTGGATCGGCGCGACGGACAACGACGTCGAAGGCAAATGGGTTTGGCTCGACGCGGCGCAGACTCAGTTCTGGCAAGGCCTGAGCGTTTTCGACAATCCCAAAGGCTCAGCCGTCGGCAACCTGTACTCGGCTTGGAAGCTCATCCCCGGCTCGGATGAACCCAACAACGGCGGCGTCGGTACGGGGAACCCAGCAGAGAATTGCGGGGTGCTCGACATCAACGGCGGCTTCGGACCCGATGATCGTTGGATCGACACCAAGTGTGCCGACGCCCGACCTTACGCGTGTGAATTCGAAGACGGTCGCTGACCCGCGCCGCGATCAAGCGGGATGACTTCGACTGAAATTGATCATCTCGTAAAGCGAGACTGACAACCTCAGGCCTTTAGGCCAACGGATGAGCAGTACTGGCGCGCAGAATGTGTCGCCGCAAACGGCCGTTGAACAGCGTGTCACGGATCCCGCGACGCGCACTCTCGCAAGCCGTGCGAGCGGCGGCGCGAACGACAAATCGATCGCTGCGCGCGTTCGAATCGGAGTAATCTGCGACTAGGGTTCGAGAACGTCTTTCGCATCGACATGCGTTGGCTAGTTCCGGGAGCGCGGCAATCGTGGCTCCCCAAATCGATATGGAGACTTAGATGAATTATCACTCTTTGGGGCGCGGTCGCAGTCGTCGTTGGGCCTCCGAATCAGCGGTGTGGGGCGCCGCACTTTGTGTGTTCACGTTGGTGGTTGGTTGCAGCAGCGACGACGACACCGTGACGAACACTGGCGGTAGCGGCGGCAAGGGCGGTTCGGCTGGCAGCAGCGCCGGCTCGTCGACGGGCGGGCACGCTGGGAGCAGCACTGCGGGCGCAGGCGGAAGTGTCGCCGGCTCGAGCGGCTCGTTAGGCGTGGGCGAAGCAGGCGCAGGCGAGGCCGGCGCGAACGAAGCTGGTTCGGGCGGTTCCGGCGGCAGCGCGGCGGGCTCGGGAGGCTCAGGCGGCAGCGTCGCCGGCTCCGGTGGCTCAGGCGGCAGTGTCGCCGGCTCAGGCGGTTCCGGCGGCGCCATCGGCGGGAGCGGCGGCTCAGGCGGCAGCGTCGCGGGCTCAGGCGGTTCCGGCGGCGCCATCGGCGGGAGCGGCGGCTCAGGCGGCGCCATCGGCGGGAGCGGCGGATCGGGCGGATCGGGCGGTGCCGCACCGGTTCCAGTCGGTGTCGCGATCACCGGTGGTGATCTGACCAACACGATGCTGGACGGGCAAAATGCGGATCCGGCGTACACGCTCTGGGACACGTGCCCCGACAGCCAAGTGATGGTCGGCCTCAACTGGGTCGCCTACGGAGACTTCATCAGCGGCACACAAGCGGTGTGCGGCACGCTCACCGTCACCAACACGACGCAAGTGAACTTGTCCGTGAGCGAGGGCGACACGTTGTTCGCTCGCGGCGGGGACGCCCCGGCGACCACCGGCTCGAGCATCTGCCCGAAAGACAACGTCGTGGTCGGCTTCAGCGGCCGCTACAACGACCGCTTGCGCATCATGACCCTCACCTGCGCGCCGGTCGTGCCCGTCTTCCAAGACGGCGTGGTTCAGCCAGGTGTCGATCTCGACAGCAAGGTTGCGCTGCCGTCGTTCGGTCCGGAAGACAAACCCAACGACGTCGACTTCGCGTTCAGCGGCTGCCCGGACGGGCAGATCGCGCGCGGCACCTCGGTGTTGGTCGGCGAGTTCGGCGACAAGGGCTGGGTGGAAAGCTTTACGCTCATGTGCGGCACACCCAACCTGACGTTCGCGAATGGCACCCCGTGTACGCAACCGAACGAATGCGACAGCCGCTCGTGCGACACGACGTGCAAGGCGTTCACGTGCGACGCTCCGGCGGGCTGCACTTGCGTGCCATTCGGCGGCAAAAACTACGCTTTCTGCCCGCAAACGGACGACAACGCGACCGCGGAAGGCGTCTGCGAAACCAAAGCCATGCACCTCGCCTGGGTGAAAGACGACGCAACGGCGGGCTGGCTGCGCTCCGCCGCCAACGCCAACGCCGTGACCGCCGATGCCTTTATCGGCTTCGACGATCTGACGACCCACGGGACGTTCGAGTGGACCCCGAACGGCGGCGCCGCCACGTTCACCAACTGGGGCGGCGGTTATTATGGCCTGGAGCCGAACTGCCTCGACCCGGGCTGTGACGCGATCGAAAACTGCAGCGTGGTGCGAAGCGACGGTGCCTGGAACAACATCGACTGCGCGCTGATGAGCCCGTTCATCTGCAGCAACTGAACCGTTCGTGAACGACCGGCGGCGAGTGAAGCACTCCCGCCGGTGATGCCCGCGGTCGCGGGATCAGCCCGAGTGCCGAACGTCTTGCCCTTTGACCATGAACACCACCATCTCGGCGATGTTGGTGGCGTGATCGGCGAGACGTTCGAGGCACTTTCCGATCGAGAGCAAGCGCGTCGATTCGAGGACGACGCCCGGATCCGACATCATGCGCGGCAGCAGCTCGGGAAATAGCTGCGCGTAGTACGAGTCCACGATCTTGTCGCGATCGACGACTTGCTCGGCTTTGAATGCGTCGCCCGCGACGAACGCGTCAAGTGCGTCGCGCACCATGCCGACCGCCACGTCCGCGAGGCGCGGGATGGGATCGTGGGGATTGGGCGCGCGATCGGCGCCGAGCTCGGCCACTCGTTCGCAGATATTCACGCCCAAATCGCCGATGCGCTCCAGATCGGTCACGAGCTTCAAGGTCGTGGTGATGAAGCGCAAATCGGAAGCCACCGGCTGGCGACGAGCCAGGATCTGCAGCGCCAACTCGTCGATATCGAGCTCCAACTGGTCGACGTTGCGGTCGAGCTCGATCGTGCTGCGCGCGAGATCGACGCTGCGTTCGACGTAGGAACGCATGGCCAGCGTCACGAGCTCTTCCACACGCGCGCCCATCAAGAGCACTCGTTCACGGAGTGCCTCGAGTTCGGCTTCGTATTCTCGATCGGTATGGCGAGCCATGCTTGTCCCCTCAGCCGAAGCGGCCAGTGATGTAGTCTTCGGTGCGCATCTCCTTGGGCCGCGTGAAAATCACGTCCGTGCGGTCGTGCTCCACGAGCTTACCCAAGTAGAAGAAAGCAGTGAAGTTTGCGACGCGTGCCGCCTGCTGCATATTGTGCGTGACGATCACGATCGTGTAAGACTTCCGAAGTTCGTGAATCAGCTCTTCCACGCGCGCGGTGGCGATGGGATCGAGCGCCGAACAGGGTTCGTCCATCAAGAGCACTTCGGGCTCCAGCGCGAGTGAGCGCGCGATGCACAAACGCTGCTGTTGGCCGCCGGAAAGGCCCGTTCCAGCGCGCCCGAGGATGTCCTTCACTTCATCCCACAGGGCCACGCGGTGCAGCATTTTTTCGACGATCGCGTCAGGGTCGTCTGGGCGCTCGCCGTTCAAGCGCAAGCCAGCGAGCACGTTGTCGCGAATGGACATGGTCGGAAACGGATTTGGCTTTTGAAAGACCATGCCGACTCGGCGCCGCACACGCACCGCGTCGACGTCCGGCTGATAGATGTCTTGCGCGTCGAGCAGCACGCGACCCGTCGCACGCGCGCCCGGCACCACCTCGTGCATTCGGTTCAAGCAACGAACGAACGTCGATTTGCCGCAGCCGGAAGGCCCGATGATGGCCGTCACCTGCTTCTCGGCGATCGGCAAGCTGATGCCCTTCAGCACCTCGGATTGCCCGAAGTACGCGTGCAGATCCTCGGTGCGCATCTTGGGCACGATCGTGCTCACGGAGACTTCGTCCCAACGCGGCTTGCTCAGATCGTCGTCGGGCCGGCTCGGCTTCTTTGGAGTGCTCTTGCTGGTTCCGTATTGCCCTACGTTCATGGCGTCCTCGGCTTGAGTGAGCGAAAGCACGCGCGTGGTCATCGCGCACCGACTCGGCTACGTACGAGTAACCGCGCGGAAATGTTTAGGATCAAGACCATGAGCAAGAGCACGAGCGCTGCTGCCCAAGCCTGCCGGTGCCACTCTTCATAGGGTGAAACCGCGTACGTATAGATGTTGACGGGCAACGACGCCGTCGGCTCGTTGAAGCCGTTCGACCAAAAGCGATTGTTGAATGCGGTGAACAAGAGCGGCGCGGTTTCACCGGCCACGCGCGCCACGGCGAGCATCACCCCCGTGGCGATACCCGGCGCCGCCGTGCGCAGCATGACGCGCAACGTGGCGCGCCACTTGGGGATACCGAGCCCCAGCGCAGCCTCGCGGAGCGACTCCGGAACGAGCTTGAGCAGCTCTTCGGTGGTGCGCGTGACGGTCGGCAGCATCAAGATGGCGAGCGCGACGCCACCGGCAAACGCCGAGAATTGCTTGGTCGTCAGCACGACCAGCGAGTACACGAAAATACCGATGGTGATGGAGGGCACGCCGCTCATCACGTCGGCCGAGAAGCGCACCCATTTGCCGAAGCGGCTGTCGCCGAATTCGGCCAAATAAACGCCTGCCAGCACGCCAGGCGGAATGCCGAACACGCAGGCCAGGAGCACGAGCTTCAGCGTCCCGACGATGGCGTTCGCCATGCCTCCGCCGGCTTCGCCGACCGGCTTCGGGAGCTCCGTGAAAAAGTCCAAGTTCACGCCGCCGATGCCGCGAACGGTGACGTAGTAGAGCACGCTGCCCAGCGGCACGAGCGCAATGAGCGCCGACAGCACGCAAGCTGAGCGCACGAAAACGTCGGTGAATTTGCGGCGATTGTAGCTGGACATGCGTTACAGCCGGCCACCTTCCGGCAAGCGACCGACGCGCCAAACCAAGACGCGCGCCACGATGTTGAGCAGCACGGTCACGACGAACAAAAGCAGGCCCACCTCGGCGAGCGACGATAAGTAGAGCTCTCCCGTTGCCTCGGTGAACTCGTTGGCGATGACGCTGGCCATCGTGTAGGACGGCGCAAACAGCGAGCTACTGATCTCGGCGCGGTTGCCGATGACCATGGTGATCGCCATGGTTTCACCGAGCGCGCGACCAAGGCCGAGAATGGTCGCGCCGACGAGCCCCGAACGCGCATAGGGCAAAACGGTGATGCGCACTGCCTCCCAGCGCGTCGCACCGAGACCGAGCGCCCCTTCACGCAGCGCGCTCGGCACCGCGCGCAACACCTCGCGGCTCACCGACGAGATGGTGGGCGTGATCATGATGGCCAAGATGATGCCGCCGGCGAGCAGCCCAAAGCCGTGCTGTGCGCCCTGGAAAAGCGGCAAAAACCCCAGATATTTCGCCAAAAACGGCTCGACACTCTCGCGCAGCCAGGGCGCCAGCGCAAAGATCCCCCACAGGCCGTAAACCACGCTGGGCACGGCCGCCAGGAGCTCCACCAAAAAACCAACCGGCGATCGCAGCCACTCGGGTGCCAACTCGGACAAGAAGATCGCGACCCCGAGCGAGATCGGCACCGCAATCAACAGCGCCAGCAAGGACGACGCGAGCGTGCCGTAGATGAAGGGCAGCGCGCCATACACGTCGCGCACTGGATCCCAAACGCTGGTCAGGACGAAACCAAAACCGAACTTCGCCAGGGACAGCTGCGAGCCGCGCACCATCGCCAGCGCAATCGCGCCGAGCACCAGCACGACCAGCGCGGCGACGAACGCCGTCACGCGCCGAAACACGAAGTCTCCCACGTTGACTTCGCGGCCGAAGCGGGTCCAAAACCGCGATCGCACGCGAACGAGGGAGACGTCGGAGCTCAGGGACATGACTTACCGAACGCGATCACGCGCCGGAAAGGAGCTTCTTGTCGCCCGAGCGCAACTCCTTCAAACGAGCTTCGACTTTGGTCAACACTTTGGCGGGGAGCGGCGCGTAGTCGAGATCTTTGGCGAAGGCTTGGCCATCGTGCAAACCCCACCACAGGTACTTGGCGAGCGCCTCGCCCTTGGTCGCATCCTTCGCGTTCTCGTACACGAGCAGGTAGCTGTAGCCGGTGATCGGATACACGGCATCGCCCTCGGCGTTGGAGAGCGAGACGTACAGTTCATCCGGCATCTCGACCGCGTCGGCAGCGGCCGACATGGCTTCGGTCGAAGGCGCCACGAATTTGCCAGCCTTGTTCTTCAACTCGGCCATGGGCAACTTGTTTTGCGAGGCATACGCGCGCTCGATGTAGCCGATGGTGTAGGCCGTCGTTTTGACCTGACCGGTCACCCCTTCGTTGCCCTTGGCGCCGAGCCCCACCGGCCAATTGACGCTCTTGCCAACACCGACTTTTTCCTTCCAATCGGGGCTCACTTTGCCCAAATAGTCGGTAAAAACTGCGGTCGTGCCGCTACCATCGGTCCGATAGACGACCGAGATGTCTTTGGCGGGCAGCTTCGCGTCTGCGTTGTCGGCTTTGATTTTCGGGTCGTTCCACTTCTTGATCTTGCCGAGGTAGATATCGACCAACACCTCGGGGGTGATCTTCAACGCCGAAGTCACTTCGGGCACGTTGTAGGCCACGACCACTGCGCCGATGGTGGCGGGAATGTGGAAGATCTTGCTCGGGGCGAGCTTGGCTTCTTCTTCCTTCATCGGCGCGTCCGTGGCGCCGAAGTCGACCGTGCCCTGGCTGATCTGACGAATGCCTCCGCCCGAGCCGATCGACTGGTAGTTGATCTTTACGTTCGGGTTCACCTTGTTGTACTCGGCGATCCACTTCGAATAGAGCGGGAACGGGAACGTCGCACCTGCGCCGTTGAGGCTGATGCCCTCTTCCTTCTTGGGGGCGGGCGCAGCTTCGGCAGGCTTCTGCGTTGGCTCCGTGCTCTGGCCTTTGCAGGCCGCGAGCGCGAGCAGCAAGCCGGCAAGTAAATCTCTGCGTGCGAACATGGGGGTTCTCCCTATCAGGACGGTGCAGGACCTGCGCTACACCTTGGAAACAGCTGTGTGACAGTTACATGGCACCCGTACGGCGGAATCGGGGCGACAGCCTGGATTCCCGCATCGGCCAAGTAGGGAATGCAAATTTTTCCGATACTTAGCCACAAAGGTCGTGCTATCGGGAGCGCACTTTCGCCACTAGCGCTTTCCGTGAATTTCACCAAAGCGCCCCGGAATCGTCACAGTCGGAAGCCTATGAGCGGGCCCGGAAGGAACCAGTTCGTTATGAAATTCCCCGTCGTTCTCATCGCCCCGACCCTCACGCTTTTCGCTTTCAACGCCCTCGCACAAGAGGCCCCCGCAGCCCCCGCGGCGCCGCCAGCGACCGCGCCCGATGCCGCAGCCCCGGCGACTGCCGCCACCCCCGCGCCCCTCCCCGCGCCGACGCCGGCACCGGTGGACAGCGCCCCGCAGCCCGTCACGCCCGAACCGGTCGCCATCGCTCCCGCAGCGGTTGCGCCGGTCTCTCCGCTCGCACCGATGGCGCCCCCCGGTGGCGCGGTCGCCAACGACGGCTTCCCGCTCGCCGGCTGGCACAACGGTTTGTTCTTCTTGCGTGACACGAGCGACAACTATCGCCTGTACGTGCAGGGCCGCGCGCAGGTCGACTTCTACAGCTACGCCGGGCCGGGCGTCTCGGACGTTGCATCGCTCAAGCCGACGCTGTTCTTGCGCCGGATCCGCCCGGAAATCACCGGCGAATTCTTTCACAGTGTGTGGTTCAGCATCGCCGGTGACTTCGGCGCGACCGGCAACGACAATGCCGGCGGCACGAACGAGACGTCCGCCGCAGCGCCGGGCAAAGCGCCCGATGCCACGACCGGCAAGTACGCCAGCGCGCAAACCGCGCGCATCATCGCGGCGCCGACCGACGTTTTCTTGAACTTCCGCGGCGACCCACTGCTCAACGTGCAGGTCGGTCAGTTCGACGCTCCGTTCACGATGGAGAACCGAACGAGCGACAAATTCATCCCGTTCATGGAGCGCTCGCTGGCCGTGCGCGACGTCGGTATCTCTACCAACAAAGAGATCGGCGTCATGGTTTGGGGCGAGCTGCCCAGCAAGTACTGGTTCTACTCGGCCGGCATCTTCAACGGTGATGGTCAGAACAAACTGAACGTCGACAGCCGTGGCGACGAGATGATTCGCA